>Ga0335075_10010943_pt1 | contig 13744 bp, 12 predicted proteins | sample Lox_Sample_24_FD_206723 | JGI IMG/M metagenome (GOLD analysis project Ga0335075, IMG submission 206723) | Soil microbial communities from Loxahatchee National Wildlife Refuge, Florida, United States - Lox_Sample_2.4 | ecosystem: Environmental > Terrestrial > Soil > Wetlands | place: USA...
CAGCGACAGCCGGCGGTTCAGTTAGACGCTGAGCCGCCGGCCGAGCTCGGCCGTGTGCCGGCGGGCCACGGGGATCATCTGGCCATCGGCGAAGGTCAGCTCCGCGGTCCCACCCAGCATCGGGGCCAGCTCCACCGCGTTGCGCAGGTTGGCGACGTACTGGCGATGCACCCGCACGAACCCGTGGGGCTCCCACCGCCGCTCGATCTCGGCCAGCGTCGAGCGCAGCAGGTAGCGGCCGTCGGCGGTGACGATGCGGACGAAGTCGCCGTAGGACTGGACGTAGAGGATCTGGCGGCGCGCCAGCAGCCGCGTGGAGCCGCCGTGCAGGTTGGCCACCGCCACCATCTCGTGGTCCTCGGTTCCCGCCGCCGGCGCACCGGCCGGCAGCGAGCCCGGCGCGCCGGCGCGCCGCTCGCCGGCGCTTGACTCCACCGCGGTGGCCACCCGCTCGATCGCCTCCTCCACGCGGCGGCGCCCCACCGGCTTGCGCAGGTAGTCGAGCGCATGCAGCTCGAAGGCGTCAACGGCCGCACTGTCGTAGGCGGAGACGAAGACCAGCTGCGGTGGCGCGGCGAAGCGGCGAAGCACCCGTCCAAGCTCCAGTCCATCGAGGTTGGGCATCCGGACGTCGAGGAAGATGGCGTCATAGGCCTGGGTGGAGGCCTTGACCAGCGCGTCGTGGCCGTCGTAGGCGCACTCGACCTCCTTGACGCTGGGCGAGTTGCGCAGCAGGCGGGCCAGATCCTCGAGCTGGGTGCGCTCGTCGTCGACGGCGAGGATGGTGAGCTGATCGCCGCTCATCGCGTCGCTCCCGCCGTCAGCGGGCCCCGGCCGCCGGCCCCGGCCGCCCCGCGGGGGCCGTCCTCGCCGACCAGGTTGGGCACGGTCATGATCGCCGTCGTCCCCTGGCCGAGCTCTGACTCGAGCCGCAGCGCGTAGCGCTCGCCGAAGGTCGCGCGCAGGCGGCCGTCCACGTTGGAGAGCCCGATGCCGCCGCCGGCGCCGGCGATGAGCCCGGGCAGCCGGTCGGGGTCGATGCCGATCCCGTCGTCGAAGACGCGCAGCTCGATGTCCTCGCCCACGACGCGGGCTTGCAGCTCCACCCGTCCCGTGCCGGCGCGCCGTTCGATGCCATGTCGGACGGCATTCTCCACCAGCGGCTGCACCGACATCGCCGGCACCACCGCCCCCACCGTCTCGGGGGCCACGTCGACGCGCACCTGGAGCGAGTGGAACCGCGCCTGCTCCAGGCGCAGGTAGCGCTCGACGTGGTCGAGCTCCTCCGCCAGGGTCACGTAGGAACGCCCGTCACGGAACAGGTAGCGCGTGAACTCGGCAAAGTCGATGAGCAGCTCACGGGCGTCGTCGGGGCGGGTGTGGATGTCGCCGGCCACGGCGGCCAGCGCGTTGTAGATGAAGTGGGGCGAGATCTCGGCGCGCAGCGCGCGCAGCTCGGCGCGAGCCAGGCGCTCCTCCTGATCGGCGACCACCGACAGCTCCAGTTGGGCCGACACGAGGCTGGCCGCCTCCATGACCACCCGGACCTCGCTGGGCGGCGGGCGTCCCGGCCGCCGGTAGAAGGCGATGAGCGTGCCGGCGCGCCGGCCCTGCACCAGCACCGGCGCCAGGACCGCCGAGCGCAGCGGGCAGGTGGGGTCAGACGAGGTCAGGCGCGGTTCGATCCGCGCGCGATCGTCGCGGGTGCGCTCCAGCAGCTGGCTCAGCATGTCGCCCGGGCGAACCTGCTCACAGCCCTCGCCGTCGATGGCCAGCACGGCATGCGTGTCGGCCAGCGCGACCGACGCGGAGCCGGTGAGCCGGCGCAGGTGGGGCACGGCCTGCTCGGCCGTGGAGGGGGTGAGGCCGCGCCGCAGATGCGGCAGGGTGGCGGTGGCGGCGTGCAGGGCCGACTGCATCCCGAGCGCCGCCGGCGTGCGGGCCGCTCGCGGCGCACGGATGACCGCCCACCCGATTCCCATCACGGTGGCTAGCCCGGCCCCGAGCAGCACGCCTACAACGACGCTCATGGGTGACTTCTAACCATACCGGCGGCCCCGGCAGCGCTTTCTCGTATGGCGGCGAACATCCGCACCGCCGCCGCCCGAGCAATATGCTCAGCGGCCACAGTGGACGTGGTCCTCGGTGTTCTCCTCGGATGGGCGATCGCCGCGTCGGTGATTGCGGCGTTTCGGCTGATCCGGCCACCGCGCGTGATCTCCAACGAGCAGCGCGCGATGCAGGAGGCGCTGCACGCCGCCACCGCCACCCTGCCGCACCTGCGGCGCGGGCTGTCGGCCGACAGCGCCACCCGGACGATCGGGCACCTGCTCACGCTCACCCAGGCACGCGCGGTGGCGCTGCTGGACGCCGACGGCGTGCTGGCCTTCGCCGGGGCGGGGACCGAGCATCACAAACCCGAGGAGTGGGTGGCCCTGGCCGCCCACGCGGCCCGCGACGACCGGCTGCACGTCGAGAACCGGATCCGCTGCTCGGAGCCGAGCTGCCCCATCGGCGGGGCGGTGCTGGCGCCGCTGGTCGTCCGCCAGGAACGGGTGGGGACGTTCCTGGCCCTGTTCTCGCGCGGGTGGCGTCTCACTCCGGAGGAGACCCGCACCGTGGGCGATGCCGCCAGCCTGGTCTCCGCCGAGCTCGCCCTCGCCGAGTACGAGGCGCAGTCAGAGCGCCTGGCCCGCGCCGAGCTGCACGCGCTGCGGGCCCAGATCTCGCCCCATTTCGTCTACAACGCGCTGGCCGCGATCGCGGGCTACATCCACTCCAACCCCGAGGAGGCGCGCGAGCTGCTCACCGAGTTCGCCGAGTTCACCCGCTACGCCTTCCGCGGCCGCAGCCCCTACGTCACGCTCGCCGACGAGCTCAGCTACGTCGAGAAGTACCTGCGCCTGGAGCGCGCCCGTTTCGGTGACCGGCTCGAGGTCCGCCTGCAGGTCGCCCCCGAGGTCCTGCCCGCCGTCCTCCCCATGCTCTCGTTGCAGCCCCTGGTGGAGAACGCGGTCCGCCACGGGGTGGAGCGCAACGGCCGCGGCCGGGTGGAGATCGTGGGCCGCGACATCGACGCCGACGTGGAGCTCCGCGTCACCGACGACGGGGTGGGGATGGACGGGGCGCGGGCCAGCGAGATCCTCGCCGGCCAGGGCAAGGGGGTGGGCCTGATGAACGTCCAGGCCCGGCTGCAGGCGGCCTTCGGCCCCGCCTACGGCCTGGAGATCGACTCGGCACTGGGTCGCGGCACCACCGTGACGATGACGCTGCCCAAGTTCCGGGCCGGGGTCCGCGCCGCGTGAGCGCCGCCGACGGGGACCGGACGCCCCCGCCACTGCGCTCGCCCCGCCAGGAGCTCGCCGACTCCACCGCCCACGGCGACGTCTACCTGCGCCGCCTTCGCCACGCCCAGCTCCAGCTCTCGCTGCTGGCCCTGGTCGCCTTCGGCGCCGTGTTCGGGGTGCTGCCGCTCGCGCTCTACCTGCTGCCGGGTCTCGATCACGTGCACCTGCTGGGGGTGCCGTTGACGATCTGGATTCTGCTCGTCCCGTTGTGGCCGCTGTTCATCGCCATCGGCTGGCTCTACGCGCGCCGCGCCGACGCGCTGGACGCCGCCTTCCGGGATCTGGTGGAGAAGTGATCGCGCTGCTCGCCATCAGCACGGTGACCCTCGGGACGCTCGGCCTGGGCGCCTGGGGCGTGCGCTTCGTGCGCACCACCTCGGACCTGCTGGTGGCGTCGCGGTCGGTGACGGCGTGGTGGAACGCCGCCGCCATCTCCGGCGAGTACCTCTCGGCGGCAAGCTTTCTGGGGATCGCGGGCCTCGAGATGAAGCTCGGGGCGAGCGCGCTGTGGCAATCACTGGGATTCACCGCCGGCTACCTGGCCCTGCTGCTCTTCGTGGCCGCGCCGCTGCGCCGCTTCGGCTCCTACACCATCCCCGACTTCGTGGAGGCCCGCCTGCGCAGCCCGCGCGTGCGCCCGCTGGCGGCGGCGATCGTGCTCCTCATCGGCGGCTTCTACCTCCTGCCCCAGCTCAAGGGGGCCGGCCTGGCGCTCAACGTCGTCACCGGCGCGCCCTACTGGGTTGGCGTGATGCTCGTGGCGGCGATCGTCGCCGTCAACGTCGCCATCGGCGGCATGCGCGGGATCACGTACGTCCAGGCCTTCCAGTTCTGGATCAAGGTCTTCGCCATCTCAGTCCCCGCGTGCGTGCTGCTCATCCACTTCGGTGGCCTCCCGGGCCGGGCGGCGCTCTTCGGGAACGAGCTGCCCCGCGCGCCCCATGCGCTGACGGTCAAGCTCTCGGGCTCTGAGCAGGTGACCTTCCCGGCCGCGGCCCACATCACCATCGGCGACCGCCCGGTGACCGTCGCCGCCGGCGCGCAGCGAACCCTTCCGGGCGGGGTGCCGATCCATCTCCCCGCCGGCACGGTCGTGCCGGTGGCGCAGGGGACGGTGGCGCAGACCGGCGCCCAGTGGTCGCGGCCGGTGGGCGGGACCGACGACAGCTCGCCGCTGCTCGTCTACTCGCTCCTGGTGGCCACCTTCCTGGGGACGATGGGCCTGCCCCACATCCTGGTCCGGTTCTACACCAACCCCGACGGCCACGCCGCGCGGCGGACCACGGTCCGCGTGCTCAGCCTCCTCGGCCTGTTCTACGCCTTCCCCGCTGTCTACGGGGCGCTGGGACGGACGCTCACGCCCCAGCTCTACATGACCGGCCAGACCGACAGCGTGGTCCTCACCCTGCCTCGGGCGGCGTGGCCGGGCACGGTGGGGACGCTGCTGGGGGCGCTCACCGCCGCCGGCGCCTTCGCGGCCTTTCTCTCCACCTCGTCGGGGCTGCTGGTGTCGCTGGCGGGGACGATCAGCCACGACGTGTGGCCGCGCCTGCGCCGCGAGACCACCGGCGGGGTGGCCGTGCGGCGCACCCGCTTCCGGGTCGCGGCGCTGGGGGCGATGGTGGTCCCGGCGCTGCTCGCGCTCCTGGCCCAGTCGGTCGACATCTCGATCCTCGTCGGGTGGGCCTTCGCCATCGCCGCCAGCACCTTCTGCCCCATGTTCCTGCTCGGGGTGTGGTGGACGCGGCTGTCCGCGCGCGGGGCGGCGGTGGGGATGCTCACCGGCGCGCTGCTGGCGACGGCGGCCATCTTCACCGGCCTGGCCCTCGGCGACGAGTCCACCAGCGTCATCGGCGCCCTGCTGGCCCAGCCGGCGCTCATCACCGTGCCCGTCGCCTTCGTGGTGATGATCGCAGTCTCCCTGCGCTCGCCCGCGCCCGCGGCGGCCTCGGCGGAGATGCTGGCGTTGCACGCCCCCGAGGGACTGGGGCTGCGCCTGGCCGAGGACGACCTCGACGCCCCGCCCGCGCGCGCATCGGTAATCATTGAACGATGAGCACCCTCTCCTACGACCAGGCCTGCGCCGCGCACCACTGGGAGGTGCCCGAGCGCTACAACATCGCCGCCGACGTCTGCGATCGCCACCCTCGCGACAAGCCGGCGATGATCCACGAGGACTTCGACGGCAACGTGCGCCGGCTGACCTGGGGCGAGCTCCAGGATCTGGCCAACCGCTTCGCCAACGTGCTGGTGGCCCACGGGGTGCAGCGCGGGGACCGCGTGGCCATGCTGCTGCCGCCCACGCCGGAGACGGCGGCGGCATTCTTCGGCACCTGGAAGGTGGGGGCGATCCTGCTCTCGATGTCGGTGCTGTACGGAGATGACGGGATCCGCCACCGGCTCACCGACTCCCAGCCCAAGGTGCTGGTCACCAACCAGGCCAACGCTGACCGGATGGAGCGCTCTCTGGTCGAGCACGTGCTCATCCTCGACGACGAGTTGCTCAGCACCGGCTCCGATGCCTTTGACACCGTGGACACGGCGGCCGATGACCCGGCCCAGCTGTACTACTCCTCGGGCACGACGGGTCTGGCCAAGGGCATCCTGCACGCGCACCGGTATGTGCTGGCTCATGAGGAGTTCGTCTACTGCCACGACGTGCAGGACGGCGAGCTCTTTCACGGCATGGGGGAGTGGGCGTGGGCGGCCGGCATCGCGCCCCTGCTGGGGCCGTGGCGCTATGGGGCGGTCCAGTGCGTCTACCAGCGCGAGGGCGGCTTCGATCCCGCCAAGCAGCTGGACTTCCTCTCGCGCCACGAGGTCACCAACGTGTTCGGCACCCCGACGGCGATCCGCTCGATGATGTCGATCACCGACGCCAAGACCCGCTATCCGCAGAAGATCCGGATCATGTGCTCAGCCGGCGAGCCGCTCAACCCGGAGGCGATCAAATGGGTGCGTGATCAGTACGGGATCACCGTGCTGGACTTCTACGGCCTCACCGAGTCCTATCCGCTCTGCGCCAACTTCCCCTTCATGGAGGTGCGCCCCGGCTCGATGGGCAAGCCCATGCCCGGGTGGGACGTGGCCATCCTCGACGAGGACGAGCGGCCCGTCGCGCAGGGTGAGCGCGGCGAGATCTGCCTGCGCGCACGGTCCAACCCGCATTATCCGTTGGGCTACTGGAACCGTCCTGCGGAGGACTCCGAAGAGGTCTTCGGCGGCGACTGGTTTCACACCAAGGACGCCGCCTCGGCCGACGAGGACGGCTACTACTGGTACGAGGGACGCGCCGACGACGTCATCATCTCCGCCGGGTACCGCATCGGGCCCTTCGAGGTGGAGTCAGCCTGCCTGGAGCACGCGGCGGTGGCCGAGGCGGCGGCGGTGGCGGTCCCCGACGAGCGGCGCGGCAACGTGGTCAAGGCCTTCGTCGTCCTCGGCGCCGGATATGACCCGTCCGACGAGCTGGCCAACGAGATCAAGGCCTTCGTCCGTGACCACCTGTCAGCGTACGCCTACCCACGGCTGATCGAGTTCGTGCCCGACCTGCCCAAGACGCTGACCGGCAAGATCCGCCGCATTGAGCTGCGCCAGGCCGAGGCGGAGAAGGCCAAAGCGGCGCGCGAGGAGCCGCGCTAGGCCCCGCACACCTTGGCCGCCAGGCCCGCGTCCTCCTTGTGGACGACGCTGATGACGTCGGCGTCATCGGGCGAGCTGGAGAAGGTCTGGCTCAGGTTGGGGCCCTTGATGAATCCGTCCATCGTCCCCGCGCGGTCGAGCGCGAGCCGGACGGTCATGTCATTCGGGGTGACCGCGCCGGCGGCACTGCCCTCCTCGTTGCCGCTGTCGGGATCGACCGCGAACTGTGGGGAGACCGGGTGGAACTTGAACGGCACCGACAGACGCCCCGCCGAGGAGAGCCGCGACTCCTGCTGGGCGAACTTGACGAACGTATCGGTGGTATCGACGAACGTGATCCCGCGCGAGGCGCAGGCGCGGAACAGGTCGTTGGTGACCGTCGACGTGACGTAGAGATTCCCGGTCAACCCGGTGCCGAAGACGTCGCGCTCGTCGGTCAGCTCGATCGTGGACACGGTGACCACCGAGCCGCGCTTGAGCTTGCCGGCGCCCGATGCCTCGGCCTTGACCGGGGTCGGCTTGGCACGGGTGGTGCCGTGGGCCCGCACGCGCACCGGCGCGCCGAGCGAGGTCAGCGGACCGTTGGGCGACTCTGAGCTCGTCTCGATGATCCAGGCGCCGGGCTTGAGCTTCAGGCTGTAGGCACCGGTCGCGCTCAGGGGGCCCGCGCCGCCGATCACGCCCTTGGCGTTGATCGCCTGCACCCCCTCGCCGACAGCGCCCGCCGGCAGGCCCGACGCGCTGCCGGATACCGTTCCGGTGCCCGCGGCGCGGGCCACGACGGCGCCGGCCAGGGCGCACAGCGCCACGCAGAGAACGGTGAGACGGCGCATCACGCGCGCAGCCTATCCGATGGCGATGGTCAGCTGGCCACGGTGCCGGCGATGGCGGCGTTTGCCGGCGATGGCGGCGATGGCGGCGGTCAGCCGGCCTGGGCGCGGGTGTGCGACCGCATCTCGGACAGGATGCGCTCCAACCGGGGTTCGGTGTCGACGTCGACGTGGGTCATGGTGGCCGCCACCGCGGGGTGCACCGCTGCGATCTGCGCGTGCATCTCGTGGGCGACGGCGCGGTAGCTGGGATGGCCCTCGCGGCCGGAGCGCAACTCGATGAGCTGCATCGCCTCCCGGGCGTTGAGGTCGAGCACGAAGCGGATCCGGTACCCGAGACACAGCGCATAGGGGGCGGCGCTGGCCAGCCCGGCATCGACAAGGCGCTCGTGCTCGCTCCGGGACACCTCGAGCGCATGGCGGTACGCGTCGCCGGCCCCGGCCGCGTCGACCTGCTCGGGGACGCCCGCGCCCAGATCGGGGGTGAGCGACTGCCACTGCACGGTGAGCATGCGGTGGCGCTGCAGATCGCGGAAGGCGCCGTAGTCGGCGACGATCTCAAACCGGTAGCGCAGCGCCTCAAAGCCCCGCCCGGGCCGGTGGCGGCGGTTGGCGCGCTCCCCGACGAGGTCAGACAGCAACTGGGCGCGCTCGGGCTCAGACAGCGCCTCGATCGAGCGCCGGATGGCGTCCTCGGAGCCGGCGCTGGCCTCGAACATGAGCGCCACCAGCAGGTCGTCCTCGTCGCCGTCGACGTGGGTGAGGCGGACCGAGGGGCCGGCCGCGCTGTCGGTCTCCTCGTCGAGGCCCAGGCGCCGGGCCCAATGCGCGCCGGCCTGCGCGCGCGACTGCAGGTAGCCGATCCACTGCCCGCCGCGGTCGGGGCGATCCACCCGCGCCACGAAGCTCGGCATCACCGTCTGCAGCTCCCCGAGGATCATCGCGCCGTAGTCCCGGGCCTCGGGCAGCGGGTGGGCGAGGAGGTGCAGGATCAGCTGCTCATAGGTCTGGCCGGTGGCGAAGATCCCCATGTGCGACAGCGAGCTGGCCGGCAGCAGCCCGCGCAGCAGGTCCAGGGCCTTGGCCTTCAGCGCGCGGGCGTGCGCGGCGGGCGCATCGCCCTCGGAGCGCGGGAACTCGTCCTGCGCCCACGCCATGACCTGGGGCAGCGCGTGTGAGTAGGTGGTGAAGAGCTCGTCCATGGCCCGGGCGTAGGCCGGCCCGAGCTCGGCGTCGCGGTAGTAGCGATAGCGCGGGCCGCGGGCGTCCGGGTCGTCCCCCGGCCCGCCCCCTGCCCGCCCCTCGGGCATCGGCGTGTCGTAGGCGATGTAGCGGGTGGACTGCTCCAGATAGGCCCCCAGCCGCGGGCGCTGGAGGATCTTGGTGAGCACGTTGGAGACCCATTCGCAGGCGACGTGGGCGCCGCCCAGCTGGGCCACCGAGTCGTCGCCGTAGCCCAGGAAGATGCGCTCGTAGAGCTGCGCCGCGCGCGATTGATCACCGCTGGTCTCGCCGGCAGCCTCCTCGCCCCCCGGGAGGTCAGCGGCGAACTCGTCGAGGAGCAGCCGGCGCAGCGTGCCCGGGTACCGCGAATAGCGTGCGAACAGTGCGCCCTTGAGCGTCTCGGGCAGGTTGACCAGCGCGAACACGGGCCGGTCCAGATTGGTGACGTGGGCGCCCAGCAGCGCGCGCTCGTCGTCGGTGAAGCTCTCGACCGGGTAATCCACGGGCGGTCGATCGTAGCGGCGGGTGCGGAGGTCTCGGAGCTCCGGGTCCGCTCACCACCGCCCGCGGTGAACAACCTCCTCGAACGGGCGCCGGTCGGGGCGGCGGATGGGCTGCAGCGGCCGCCCTGACGGGTAGCCGAAGTCGATCATGATGTAGGCGACGCGGTCCTCGGGGAAACCCAGGAGCTCGCGTGCGCGGTCCTGGTCGCCCACCGCCGAGTGCCCCGAGCCGATCCCAAGGTCGGCCGCCGCCACCATCATCTGCAGCGACGCCTGGCCCGCGTCAAAGGCCGCACGCTCGAGGCGCGCCGCGTCGTCCTCGAAGCGGGGCAGGACGATGACCACCGTCGCCGCCGAGTGCGCGATGTGCGCTCCCCCACGCCACACCTGCGAGAGCTCGCCGAGCTGCGCGCGGTCGGTGACGACGACGAACTCCCACGGCTGCCAGTTGCGCGACGACGGCGCCCGCCGGCCCGCCTCCAGGATCCGGTCGAGGTCCTCGTCGCCGATCGGGCGGTCGGCGAACTCGCGGACGTTGCGGCGACTGACGATGGCGTTCCAGGTTTCCATGCGCGGCGCTCCTGACGAGTAAAAGTTCCGTCACACATTCTCCCGCCGGCGGCGCAACGTGCCACCGTCACCCGATGGGCGCTCCGCCCGGGCCACGGGCACACTAAGCTGACCGATACGCATGCGTACCACGGACGCCGCGCCACCGGGCACCGACACGAGCGCCACCACCATGGCACCCGAGCACGTCGATGTGCTCATCGTGGGCGCGGGCCTGTCCGGGATCGGCGCCGCCTGCTATCTGCAACGCGAATGCCCTGACCGCTCTTACGCGATCCTCGAGGCGCGCGAGCGCATCGGCGGCACCTGGGATCTGTTCCGCTACCCCGGCGTGCGCTCGGACTCCGACATGCACACCCTGGGCTACTCCTTCAGCCCCTGGGAGGACGCCAAGGCCATCGCCGACGGCCCCTCGATCCTCCGCTACGTCACCGAGACCGCCGAACGCCACGGCGTGATCAACAAGGTCCGCACCGGGCATGCGGTGACGCGCGCGGACTACGACAGCGCCCAGGCGCGCTGGACCGTCCACGTGCGCCGCACCGAAGCCGGCACCGAGTCGCCACGGACGCTCACCTGCGACTTCCTGCACTGCTGCGGCGGCTACTACCGCTACGACGCCGGCTACACGCCGCCGTTCAGCGGAGTCGAGCGCTTCCCCGGCCCGGTGGTCCACCCCCAGCAGTGGCCCGAGGACCTCGATACCGCGGGCAAGCGCGTGCTCGTCATCGGTTCCGGCGCGACGGCCGTGACGCTGGTCCCCGCGCTGGCCGGCAGCGCCGAGCACGTGACCATGCTCCAGCGCTCGCCGACCTACATCGTGTCGCTGCCCTCGCGCGACGGCATCGCCGACTGGCTGCGCCGCCGCCTGCCCGCCAAGGCCGCCTATCACCTCGTGCGCGTCAAGAACGTGGCCCTGATGACGCTGTCCTACCAGCTCAGCCGCCGGCGGCCCAACCTGATGAAGTCGGTCATCCGCCGCGGCGCGCAGCGCCAGCTGCCCGACGGCTACGACGTCGACACGCACTTCAAGCCGGACTACAACCCTTGGGACCAGCGCATGTGCGTCGTCCCCGACGGGGACCTCTTCGCTGCCGTGAGCTCGGGCCGCGCTTCGATCGTCACCGACACGATCGAGACCTTCACCGAGCGCGGCGTCCAACTGGCCAGCGGCGGTGAGCTGGAGGCTGACGTGATCGTCACCGCCACCGGCCTCCAGATGCTCGCCCTGGGCGGCATCGAGCTGGTCATCGACGGCGAGCCGGTCCACCTGCCCGACCAGGTGGTCTACAAGGGCATGATGCTCAGCGGGGTGCCCAACTTCGCCTTCACCGTCGGCTACACCAACGCCTCGTGGACTCTCAAGGCTGATCTCACCGCCGCCTACGTGTGCCGCCTGCTCACCCACATGCGCCGACACGGCTACGCCCAGTGCATGCCGGCCGACGAGACCCCCGGGCTCGTCCGCGAGCCGCTGCTCAACCTGAACTCCGGGTACGTGCTGCGCTCGGTGCAGGACTTCCCCAGCCAGGGCTCAGAGCGGCCCTGGCGCGTGCATCAGAACTACGCCCTCGACGTCCTTGACTTCAGGCTGGGCGGCGTGGATGACGGGGTGATGCGCTTCAGCCGGCCCGCGCACGGCGACTCTGCCGCCAACGGCGCCCCCGCAGCGGCTCAGCCGGCGCTGTCGGGGTGACCGGTCGACTGGGAGCCCTCGCCGGACTCCCCGCCCGACCCCTCGCCACCACGGTCACCGCCGCCGCCACGGTCACCGCCGCCACCGCCATCCCCGTGACCGGGCTCGGCCTCCTCGGCGTTCTGGTCTGAGACCGAGCCGGGAAGCGGCTGGTCTTTGCGGTCCGGTTTCTCGTCCATATCTCTGCCGCTACCCGCGGCCACGGCCCGCACACAGACCTGCCACCCTCACCTCACCGTGACCGACCGCTTCGTGCCCCGGTCCCTGGTATGGGCCACCAGCATCGACGTCCTGCCGCCCCAGCGCGTCGTGCGCCGCGGCGACGGCTATCTGGCGGTGCTCTCGCCCACCAACCCGACGCACTGGTGGGGCAACCTGCTCGTCTTCGACGCAGAGCCGGGCCCCGGAGACGGCGAGCGCTGGGAGCGGCTCTTCGCCGCCGAGTTCGCCGATGACCCTCGGGTTGCGCACCGGACATTCGCGTGGGACACCACCCAGGACGAACGCGGCGCCGTCGACGAGGAGTTCGGAGCCCGCGGCTACGCCGTCGAGCTCAGCGTCGGCATGATCGCCACTCCAGACCAGATCGCCCCGCACCCTCGGGCCAACGCCGAGGTGCAGACCACGGCGCTGGACCCCGTGCCTGGCGGCCCCGACGAGGATCGCTGGGAGCAGGTGGTGGAGCTGCAGGTGGCCGCGCGCAACGCCGAGCGCCTGGAGGAGGAGCCGTTTCGGGTGTTCAGCCGCGCGCGCCAGGTCGAGCTACGCCGGATGCTCAGAGCCGGGGCGGGCTCGTGGTACGTCGCGCTGGATGGTGACGAGGTGGTGGCCTCGATGGGGATCGTGGTCACCGGCGGCCGCGCCCGCTACCAGGCCGTCGACACTGCGATCACCCACCGCCGCCGGGGCATCTGCTCGCGGCTGCTGGTGGACGCCGCCCGTCACGCGGTGGCCAACCACGGTGCGCAGCGGCTCGTCATCGTCGCCGACCCCGACTATCACGCCGCCCGCATCTACGAGTCCGTCGGCTTCCGCCCGATCGAGCGGGTGTGCGCGGTGTGCCGCCAGCCGCCAGGGCAGGACGCCCTGAACCCCGCTTAGGTCAGGCCCAGCGCCCGCCCGGCATGGGCGGCGAAGTCAAACAGCACCGAGGGGAAGATCCCGAACCCGATGGTGGCCGCCGCGAAGAGCACCGCCACCGCGGTGACCTCCGGCGCGCGCCCCAGCGGGCCCTCACCCTCTGAGGCCGGCAGGACGTCGAAGTCCGCGTCGGCCTCCGCCGACCCGCCGGCGATCGGGGCCAGGCCGCCCCGTCCGCCCAGGACGCCGCCACGTGGGCCCGGTCGGACCGGAGCGGGAACCTCGTCGCGCATCCACAGCGTGGCGATCACGCGCAGGTAGTAGCCCAGCGAGATCATCGAGCCGATGACCAGCACGATCCCCAGCCAGGTGTAGCCGCCGTCGACGAGCGCGTGGATGAGCTGGAACTTGCCGATGAAGCCGACGGTGCCGGGGATGCCGGCCAGGGCCAGCATGGCGATCGACATCGGCCAGGCCAGCCACGGCTCGCGCCGCCCCAGGCCCGCCAGGCCCGAGAGCTCGTCGCCGTCGGAGCGACGGAGCTGCACCGCGACGATCACCGCAAACGCGGTGAGGTTCATGAACATGTACAGCCCGAGGTAGAGCACGGTCGCGTCGACGCCCAGCTGCGTGGCCACGATGACGCCGGCCAGCATGTAGCCGGCTTGGCCCACGCTCGAGTAGCCGAGCATCCGCTTGAGCGAGGACTGGCTGAGTGCGCCGACGTTGCCGACGATGATGGTGATGGCGGCGATGGTGGCCAGCGCCGGCGCCCACGTGCTGTGGACGTGAATGGCGGCGACGTCGAAGAAGCGCAGGAGCACGCCGAGCGCGGCGGCCTTGGTGGCGGTG
>Ga0335075_10010944_pt1 | contig 13744 bp, 14 predicted proteins | sample Lox_Sample_24_FD_206723 | JGI IMG/M metagenome (GOLD analysis project Ga0335075, IMG submission 206723) | Soil microbial communities from Loxahatchee National Wildlife Refuge, Florida, United States - Lox_Sample_2.4 | ecosystem: Environmental > Terrestrial > Soil > Wetlands | place: USA...
ATTCCTCCGACCACGAGAGCGGGCTATGGAGAAAGAAGCGGAAGACGATTTGCAGCGCGACGATCACGAGTACCCCCACGACTAGGATGAAGGCGAGGGTGTTTTCGAGGAGCGCCACGAGGCGATCGAGCTTCCGCATCATCTGTTCTGCCTAGTTCTTACTGTGTTGCGAGGACGATGTCGTAGAGGTTTCCGAGCGGGCCTTTGAACTGCTCCCAGACCGGCTTCACGGCCGCCTGGAACGCCGGGATATCCGCGTCGTTGACCTTCACGCCGAGGCCGTCACACTTCGCGTAGTCGGCTTTGGTTGCTTCAGCCTTCGCCTTACGCTCGTACTCGACGCCTTCCCGTGCCGCCTGTGTCAGCGCCGCTTGCACGTCCGGTGGGAGTGTGGCATACCACTTCGCACTAGCAATGAAGACGTCGTTTCCGAAGAGGTGCTGCGTCTTGGAGTAGTACGGCGCGACTTCGTTGTGATGCTGGGTTAGGTAGAAGTCGATGTTGTTCTCGGCACCGTCCACCACGTGCTGCTGAATCGCGTTGTAGATCTCGCCGACGGCGAGGGGAACCGCCTGCGCACCGAGCTGATTGAAGGTAGCGATGAAAAGCGGCGACGGCTGCACGCGCAGGCGCAGGCCCATGATTTTGATGTTTTCGGGCCGGTCGATCGGGCCTTTCCAGTTGTAGATGTTCCGGACGCCCGAGTCGTAGAAGCCGAGCAGCTTGAAGCCGTGCGGTTCGATGATCTCACCGAAGGCGTCGCCCAGTTTGCCGTCGAGCGCGGCGAAGAGCTTATCGGTACTGGTGTACATGTACGGCAAGTTGATGACGTCGAGGCGTTTGTCGTACGTCGGCAGTGCGCCGGAGCCGCACTTGGTCAGTTCGAGCGCGCCGGAGGCGACCTGCTCGTTCATGTGGTTGGGGTCGCCGAGGGTGCCGTTGAGGAATATCTTGACTTCGTACGCGCCCTTGGTCAGGTCGCTGAAGCGTTGGGCGAAGAAGTGGTGCGCGGCGGCCTCGGGATCGCCTTCGGCGACGACGTCACCGAGGCGTACCGTGATGGGCGTTTGTGCCCGCACGAAGTTGACGGTGGCGAAGACCGAGGCGGCTGTTGCGCCGATGGCGGCAATCGACTGACGGCGTGTGACCGCCAGGGGTGAATGCGTAGGTTTGGTTTCCATGAACCCTCCATGAGATGGGCAGAGATGTCATTGGAACGATGGGAATTGTGCTGTCGTGCCACGGAGGACACGAAAACGGTAGGGCGCAGAAAGAAGCCGCGCTCAGTGCAGCTTACATGACTTCCGTCGCCGAGATTGCGCTCGGCTGCGCCGTTTCCTTCGCGCTCCCCGAGAAACGACGAGGGTTTGGCGCCGTTCGGATCAATGTGGGCTGCCTGGCGTCGCCGCGTCCGCGCTCGATAAAGGAGCCGGCGTCGACGAGACGTCCGGCGTCGGCGAAGGCGCGGGAACACATGGCGGCGTCAGAATCTCCACGTTGGGGCCGCCGGGCGCCGGCGCCGCCGTTGGCAGCGGCGTCGGAGCATCTGTCGGTTCGGCAGTCGGCGTTTGGGTCGGCGACGGTGATGGCGATGGGGCGGCGCGATGGCCGCGCCTCGGCGTTGGCGTGGGCGTCGGGCTCGGACTCGGGGCGGGTGACGGCGTCGGACAGAAGAGCGGCTGCGCATAGTAATACTCCGTGAAGCCGATGGCGAGGTCGCGCCGGACTTGTTTGCCGAAATACGATGTCGGGAAGCGCTGGACGAGTAGATGCATGTATTGCCAAGCTCGTTCCTGATCCGGCTGCGTCCAGATTTTCGAATAGGCCATAACGGCCAGAAAATAGGTGCGCGCGAGCTGCGGATCGCTGGAGTACGCGTCCGCCCACTCGCGCAGCGAGACGTCGATGCGATCCATCATCGTGACGATGCCGGGGTCGGTCGTGTGGTCGCCGGCAAGTATCGTCTCAAGGCGGAGTGCATTGTTGATTCCGAGATAACTGAGCTTGAGTGGGCCGAAATACCGGTCGGCGGGGGCGGAGCTTTTGTAGAGCCTCCGCTCGTACTGCTGCCATTTCGTGGGGCGCGGCGCCGATTGCGCCGCGTTGACCGAGGCCGAGAGCGCCGCAAGGGCGACGCAGAGAGCAAGAGCGGGGCGACGCTTCAAACATATCCTCCGGAGATTTTGGGAGAGTGATCGGTCCCGGCTTGACGCGCACGGTCACCTGGGCGATATCCGGTGTGACCCTCGTCGCAGTAGCGTCCCGCGCAGCAGGTCTCCCCGAGGCTCTTTGGGCCGCCGTTGGAGCGGCCACCCTCGTAATCATCGGAGCGGTCTCGTTTTCTGATGCATTGCAGGCCGTGTCGCGCGGGACAGATGTCTACCTCTTTCTCGTCGGTATGATGATGCTTGCCGAACTCTTACGCCGTCACGGCGTCTTCGATTGGCTCGCGATGCACGCGCTGGAGGCGGCGCGAGGCTCGCCACTGCGCTTGCTCGGGGTGATCTATCTCGTCGGCGTCGTGGTGACGGCGGTGCTTTCGAACGATGCAACCGCAGTCGTACTTGCGCCGGCGGTGGCGGTGGCAGTCGGGCGCACGAACGCTCGGCCGCTTCCATACCTCTACGCGTGCGCCTTCGTGGCAAACGCTGCCAGCTTTCTCTTGCCCATATCCAACCCGGCTAATCTCGTTGTTTACGCAGACCGTCTTCCACCGTTATGGGCTTGGCTGCGCGCGTTCGGCCTCGCCTCGCTCTTTGCCGTCCTCGTCACGTACGCCGCATTGATTTTGGTGATGCGCGGTTCATTGCGAGAGCGCGTGCACGACGATTCGGAGCCGGTAGGCCTGACGGCCGCCGGACGCCTCGCGCTCGCCGCCGTCAGCCTGAGCGGCCTGGTGATGATCGTGGCGGCGCTCTTCACCGTCCCGCTGGGGAGGGTTACGATTTCGGTGGCCGTTCTCTCGCTGGCGATCGTCTCGGCAGCGGTTCCGCGGACGTTTGCGTCGGTGCTCCGGCGCGTCGCTTGGTCGATCGTTCCGCTCGTCGCCGCGCTCTTCACCGTCGTCGCCGCGCTCGATCGGGCGGGGCTTCCCGACCTTCTCCGGACGGCGCTCTCGGCGCTGGGCGGGCTGCCGGGGCCGCTGGGCGCAGAGGCGCTCAGCGCATCGGTCACCGTGGCCTGCGCGGTTGCAAACAATCTCACGGTTGCTCTGTTGGCAGAGGGTACGCGCACCGCAGGGGACCTCACACCGCTTCTCGTCCACCGTGCCCTCACCGCGGTCGATCTCGGGCCGAATCTTGCCGTCAGCGGTTCGCTCGCTACGCTCCTCTGGCTGCGGGCGTTACGCCACGAGGGAATCGTGGTAACACCCTTACAGTTCGCGCGCATCGGCGTGTGCGTGCTGACGCCGGCGCTCGCCGGTGCGGCGCTCCTAGTTCACTAGCATCTTCCGATCGAGGCTCCGACATGAGATTCGTCATCCGCCTGCTGCTCAACGCCGCTGCCCTCTACATCATCGCGCAATTGAATTTCGGGCTCCACATCGCCGACACGCTGGCGGCGGTTATCGGAGCGTTCGTCCTTGGCCTCACCAACGCGCTGGTACGCCCGATCCTCTTTATCTTGACCCTCCCCTTGACGATCCTGACGCTGGGACTCTTCACGTTCATCGTCAATGCCATCGTCTTCTGGTTGGTCGCCTACGTTACGCCCGGTTTCCGTGTCGACAATTTTGGATCGGCGTTCGTCTGCTCGCTGATCATGTGGGTCGTGTCGTGGGTCGTCAATCACCTGCTTGCCGATACCCCCGCGGTCGCGACCTAGCGCGCGGCTGACTCGTAGACTCCCGTCGGTGAGCCGACGAAGAGGCGGCTGACGATGCCGGTAAAAAGCCCGGTAGTGACGACGCCGTGGATCGCTCGAAGCCGCGCATCGAGGCCCGCGGGGTCGCCGATCGAGCCGAAGCGGCAATCCAGGATGTTGTTGCCGTTGTCGGTGACGAACGTCTTGCCGTTGCGCTCGCGCAGCGCGAGGGGTACACCGAGGCGTCCGATCTCTCGCGCGACGTACCGGGCGGAGAATGGGACGACCTCGACCGGCAGCGGGAAAGCGCCTAGCTGCGGAACGAGTTTTTCCGCCGTCACGATGATGACGAAGACGTCCGCTGCGAGCGCGACCGCGCGTTCGCGAAAGAGCGCCCCGCCGCCGCCTTTGATGGCGGCGAAGTCGGGGGCGATCTCGTCGGCACCGTCGATGGCAACTTCGATGGGCGGCCCCTCGAGCAATCCCGTCAGCGGAATGCCGCGCGCGCGGCAATGCTCCTCGCTCTCGACCGACGTGGCAACAGCCGTAATCTCGTGGCCCGCGGCAACGAGTTCGGCGACGCGCTCAATCGCCCAATAAGCCGTCGTTCCGGTTCCCAGTCCGATCGAACGGACGGAGGCGGGGACGCATGCATCGACCGCAGCGTAGGCAACCGCGCGTTTCTCGTCATCACGTTCACTCACTCCGCCCGCGTTGGACCGCTGCGCGCAAGGAACCTGTGCGCACCCGCGCCTCGGGAACTCCGGTCCCGACGACCGGGGTCTTGCAGGAGGCCTTCTAGCTCGTACGCTTCGGAGGCGGCGGCACTTTCTCGCCCTTCTTGCGCGCCTCGGAAAGTCCAATTGCGATGGCTTGTTTACGGCTCGTGACCTTCTTGCCGGAGCGGCCCGATCGCGCCGTCCCGCTCTTGAATTCGTCCATCTCTTCGCGTACGGTCTCGCTTGCGGCCGGACTGTACGTGCGCGTCGACGTCTTCTTGCCGGGCGCGCTCTTTTTGGTCTTGCTGGTGGTTGCCATGCGTCCTCCTCGCGGCGTACGACGCCTATTCCCAGCTCACGACCCGTGAATCAGGGCTTCGCTGTTTCGAACGTGCTGGTGCAGGCCGGGCAGCGCCGCGCCGCGACCGGGATGATCGTGAGGCACTCGGGGCACGGCCGCGTCGTCGGCTCGCCGGGGGCCGGGCGAAAGCGATTCATGACCGCGTTCATCGGCCCGACGATGAAGAAGTAGACAGCGGCCGAGACGAGCACGAAGCCAAGCGCGGCGTTGAGGAAATCACCATAGCGAAAGACGCTGCTGTTGATCGTAAAGCTCAATGCGGAGAAGTCCGGCTTTCCGACGATGGCGGCGATCAGCGGAGTGATGATGTCTTTAACGAGTGCCGTGACCACCGCACCGAAGGCGCCCCCCATGACCACGGCAACCGCCAGATCGATGACGTTTCCACGCATGAGAAAAGCAACGAAACCTTTGAGCACGACGACCTCCGGGGAGAGAGTGATGCGCAGCGATGTTCGCCCGCTTGTCTTGTATACCCACCCGTTTGGCGCTCAATTTCCAGCAGCCCGAAGCCGATGTCCCGGTAAGGACCCCTCGTGGAGGAGATAGGCCGACTCATGGATGCTGCCGAGCGCCGTTCGCTCATCGCGGACGAATTTATCCGCTCTTTCGAAGAGCGGACCTTGACCTTTGTGTACCAACCCATCGTGCGCTTGGAAGATGGCGCTATTACGGCGGCCGAGGTGCTACTGCGCTGGGTCTGTCCGGGCGTCGGGCCGGTGAATCCCCTGGTGATGATTTCGGTTGCCGAGGAATACGGCCTCGCCGCAAAACTGGGGGAGTGGGCGATGCGCGACGCTTGCGCTCAGAACCGCACGTGGCGCACGCAGAGCCTGGCGCGCCTGCGCCTTCACCTCAACGTCTCCAACATCGAACTGCGCAACGCAGCCTTCGCTCCGCTGCTCGCCAGCGTCTGCGCCGCAACCGGCCTTGCACCCAGCGATGTCGCACTCGAAGTGCACGAGATTTGGTCGCTGCTGGACGACGCTCCGGCGCTGGCCGCACTGCGCGATGCGCGCGCGCTCGGTGCAACGATCGTCGCCGATGACGTGAAGGATCAGCTCGCCGATCAGAGCTGGCTCGAGGTTGCACCGGTCGACGTGATCAAGCTCAATCGCGCCTTCGTCAGCGAGTTGCCCAACGACGACGCGCAGTACATGCAGGCGGAGCAGACGATCGCGCGCGTGCAAGACCGCGGCCTTCGCACCATTGCCCTCGGTATCGAGACGCCCGCCGAGCTTTGCGCGGTTGCCGCGCTCGGATGCGACGAGGTACAAGGCTACTATTTCGGTAGTCCGATGGAGATCAACCGGTTCACCAGCTTGCTGTACGAATCGCATTGCACGGTCTCCATACCGATGATCGCGTAAGTATTTCGTGATGCGCGGCACGGGATAGCGTGGTGCGCGAAGAGAAGAACTCGTTCCGTGAGGTCTGCTCGCGCACTGGTCTTGTTCCTGGTCCTCGCCGCTGCCGCGCTTCTCGCCTACGAATTCGTTCGTAACCGTTCCGGTGGCATCGGCAGCAGCATCCCCGTCTACTACACCGAACTCGATGGGCAGACGATGGGCTCGTATACCGTGACCCTGGGCCCTGCGCGCGATCTGCAAAGTGTCGCCTTTTACGCTGCGACCCAAGCCGTCGCTGGTCCGCCGCAGGACGTCGAGGCGATCCGTTTCCCGCCGGGAACCTTCGTGCACTCCGTCGCCGTCGCGGCACCCCTCGTCACCGTCGATCTCTCCGGAGACGTCAAGAACGGCGCAGGCGGAAGCTTCGGCGAGAGCGGAGAGTTCAAAGGCCTCGTCTGGACGATGACGGCACTCCCGCAGATTCAAGCCGTGCGCGTGACCGTCGATGGCGCACCGCTCGCGACGCTCCCCGGCGGACACTTGGAACTCGATGAGCCGCTCGATCGGTCGAGCTGGTAAGGCGGTGGCTGCTGTGCGCGCCGCTCTTCTCGCCGTCCTCGTGCTGCTGACATGCGCCGTGCCGGCAGGCGCTCAAGATGCTCCCAACATCTGGTTTGCCGGCACGCAGTTGATCTTCGACCAAGCCGAGATGCGCGCCGGCACCGTCGCCGTCGGAACCGCCGATACGGGCCTGCAACGTTTCCTCGCACGCCTCGGAGCGACGCTCGCATACGAACCGGGGCAACGCTATGTCGTAATCACGACGGCCGATCGGCGCACGATCACCTTTACCTTGGGCGATGCGCAGTTCACCGTCGCCGGCGCGAGCTTCCGCGCGCCATTCGCGCCGTACAGCGCCGGTGCGCAGGCCTTTCTTCCGCTCTTCGCGCTCGCCCGGGCGCTCTACGTCGTCCCCATCGACGCTGGAGGCGAGACGGTCCTACAGCCACAGCTCGGGGCACTCGACGTGCACAACGTGGGCCAGACGGTCGTGGTGACCTTGCGCGGCGCGACGCCGCTGCATTTCCGCCGTCTCGCCGGCGATGACGGCCAAGTGGAGCTGCTTTTCACCGGCGTCGCCTCAACGCTTGACCAAAGCCGCATCGTCGGCTCGCCGGGGCTCTCGCAGGTGACGCTGCTCGCAGAGGGCACACCGCGCAATCCGTCGACCTCTGTGGCCTTCTACGGGCCCGCAGATGGCGTGCACGTGCTCGGCCCTTCGTCATCGCCAAACGAGTTGACGTTGATTTTTGCGCCGGCGGGGACGCCGCTTGCCGGGACGCCCATCCCCGACGAAGGCGATGCCGTTGCCTCCGTGGGCGCCCCCGCGGTAACGCCCGCGTTTACGCCGCCGCCGGAGCCGTCCGTGCCGCCGGATACGTCATCCGATGAGGACGGGGACCAAACCGCAGCGAGCCCGCAGCCCGGTGAGGCCGCGACCGTCGCGTCGCCCTCGCCGGTGGCCTCGGAGATGGGCGCGGCTGTACCCGCCGTCGTCACGGCAATCGACGAGACGCCCGCAGAGAGCAGCTTCTCGGTGCGCGTCGCGGTGAATGCGCCGGTCGCCTACGAATGGCACCGGCTCTTGGACGGACGGTGGTACCTCGATCTGCAGAACGCGACGCTGGGTATCGCACCGTTGGACGAGACGCCCGCGAGCGACGTGGTGAGCTCCTTACGCGTGCGCCAGATGGCACTCCAGCCGATCCCCGTCGTGCGCGTCGCTTTCACCCTGCCTTCGGACCTTGCCGTCGACCTCGAACCGTCGGACTCGTCACTGACGATCACCGTCGGCGCCTCGGCCGACACCGACGTCGCGCGCACCGGGCTCGGGCAAATCGGCGACGCGGGAACCATCGCCTTGGCACCCGTGTCGAGTCCGTTGCCGTCGGCCACACCTGCTGCGGTCGCGACGCCCTGGAAGTTCGCACCGCGCACGGCAAACGCGGGACTCATCGTGATCGATCCCGGTCACGGCGGCAGCGATTCGGGCGCGATGGGGAACGGCTTGGTAGAGAAAGATCTGACACTCGACATCGCCGGGCGTCTGCGCAGGGTTCTCGAGGCGCGCGGCTGGACGGTGAAGCTCACGCGCTATACGGATGTCGACGTTTACCAGCCCAACGACTCCGCCCACGACGAACTTCAGGCGCGCTGCGATATCGCGAACAACGCCGGGGCGCGGCTCTTCATCAGCATCCACGTCAACAGCTTCACGTCCTCCGATCTCAACGGCACGACGACCTACTACTACAAGGACGACTCGCTGCCGCTCGCGCAGGCCGTCCACCGCCATCTCGCCGCCGCGCTCGAGACCAAAGACGACGGTATCCAGAAGGCGAACTTTTATGTGATCCACCACACGACGATGCCGGCGATCCTCATTGAGACGGCCTTCCTCTCGAACCCCGGCGACGCCGCGCTCTTGCGCTCGCCGACCTTCTTGCAGAAGATCGCCGTCTCGGTCGCCGACGGCGTCTCCGATTATGCCGGTGCTCCGCCGCCTCCGCAGACGAGCATGGACATTCCCTGAGCGTGCTGGGTATCTTCGATTCTGGTCTCGGTGGCCTCACCGTGGCACGCCACGTGCGCGAACAGCTACCCGACGAAGACCTGCTCTACTTCGCCGATCAGGCGCACGTGCCGTACGGCGACAAGAGCGTCGACGAGTTGCGTGGCTATCTGCAAGCAAACATCGCCTATCTTCAAGCGCAAGGCGTCGAGGCGATCGTCATGGGCTGTAACACCTCGTGCGCCATCGCCGCTCAGTTCGGCTATCCGGCGGCCGGCGTTCCGATTCTCGATCTCATCGAGGCCGCTGCGCAGGCGGTCGCGCAGAGTGGTGCGCGCCGTGTCGGCGTGATCGCCACGTCCGCCACCGTGCGCACCGGTGCCTACGGCGCCGCGATCGCGCGTTTGGCCCCGCGGGCCGTCGTACAAGAAGTGGCGGCGCCGGCGCTGGTGCCGCTGGTCGAGTCGGGTCATCGCAGCGGCCCACTCGCCCGCGCCGCCGTTGCCCAGGCGTGCAGCGCCTTCGCCGGGCCGCTCGACGCGCTCGTCTTGGCATGCACCCACTACCCGCTGCTCGACGCCGAGTTTGCTGCCGTCCTCGGAGCGGCGACGCAGCGCATCGACCCGTCAGTTGCCCAAGCCCAACGCGCCGTGGTATTCGTCCAGGAGCAGCTGGCGCAACGACGCGCGCACCGCGTTGGCACGGGGCGGACCCGCTACGTCACCTCCGGCGATCTACATGCCTTTCGGGAGAATTTGCGTGAGATCGTGGGTGCCTCAGACGACGTGGAAGAGGCGGAAGAAGACGTACACCGAGGCGAAGCCGAGCAGCGTCCCGGCAACGACCTGCAGAGTCGTGTGAGCTTTGAGATACACACGTGACCATCCGACGAGCGGAATGAGAACGGCGAACGGCAGCGGCTGCTGCCCGTAGAGCACCACGAGCGCCACCAGTGGGGCCGTAATGCCGAGCGCGTGCGTGCTGATCTTCCAGAAACGGGTGATCGATTGCACCACGAAGGCCGCCGCGGTGTACCCCGCCATCGAGGCCACCAGTATCGGCGGGGCGTGGACGCAATAGAGACTGATCGTCCCCACGAAATACGAAAGGACGAAGACCGAGAAGACCGTCTCGCGCTCGCGCCGCTGCGACATGTCCAAGTCGGAGATGCGGTCGGTCCAGTACAACCACAGCACGTACAGCATTGGACCGATCGAGGAGAAGAAGGCGCTCAAAAAGAGCCAGAGCCAGAACGTTCGCGTGTCGCGCGCGTAGGCGTGGGCTAAAATTGCGTACAGGACGATCGCCGTCACGAAGGGATTGCACACCGTCGAGAAGATGCGCGCGATGTCCACGAGCACGCGCCGGCGCCGTAAGGGAATCGGCCCGGGGCGGCTGCGGCCGAAGCTTGGCTGCACCCCTGCTCCTACGCGCAAACGCCCTCGCGTCCTTGCTGCGATCTGCGACTTTTATCGATAAGCGAGTCGCCGTGCGGCTGCCGTTTGGCGGGGGTTTAGGAGGGGTTCCCACAAATCAAGCCTATGGTCATCGAGCGCATCCAGTCCCCGCGCGATCTCAAGCGGATCAACCGCCACGAGATCGACATCCTCGCCCAAGAGATCCGCGATCTGTTGGTCGCAGCTTGTTCGAAGAACGGCGGCCATCTGGGGCCGAATCTCGGCGTCGTCGAATTGACGCTCGCGTTGCATCAGGTGCTCTCCAGCCCGCACGACAAAATCGTTTGGGACGTCAGCCACCAGAGCTACGTGCATAAGATCCTCACCGGCCGCCGCGACCGGATGATGACCGTGCGCACGGGCGGCGGTCTCTCGGGATTCTCGATGCGCTCGGAATCCGAGCACGACTGCTTCGGTGCCGGGCACGCTTCTACGTCGGTTTCGGCTGCGCTCGGGATGGCGATGGCGCGCGATCTGCGCGGCGGCGACGAAACGATCGTGGCGGTCATCGGCGACGGTGCGCTCACCGGCGGCCTTGCCTACGAAGCCCTCAACAACGCGGGGCAGCTCAAGACGAACTTCATCGTCGTCCTCAACGACAACGAGATGTCGATCGCGCCCAACGTCGGCGCCATCGACCGGTATCTCGGCACGTTGCGCGCGCAGCCGCTCTTCGATCTGGCGCGCAACAAGACCAGAGATATTCTCGGGCTCGTCCCCTTCGGAAAGGCGGCGCATCGTGCGATCACCACCGCCGAAGAGGCCGCGATCCGCTTCGTGACGACCGAACCGAAGGCGGCGGTCATCTTCGAGGAGCTTGGTTTCCGCTACGTCGGTTTGATCGACGGGCACGACTACGACACGCTGGTTGACGTCTTGCGCAACGCGCGCAAGATTCGCGGCCCCGTCTTGCTGCACGTGAAGACGACCAAAGGCAAAGGCTTCGAGCCGGCCGAGCAGGACAAGCGCACCTTTCACGGTGTCCCGGCGTTTGAGCTCGACAACGGCAAGATCGAGTTCAAGACCAGTACCAGGCCGACGTTTTCGCAAGCCTTTGCCGACGGTTTGACGCAGCTTGCCGATCACGACCAGCGCATCGTGGCGATTACGGCGGCGATGCCCGACGGAACGCAGTTACGGCGTTTCGCGCAGAAGCATCCCGACCGTTATTTCGACGTCGGCATCGCCGAAGCGCACGCCGTCTGCTTCGCTGCGGGTGCGGCGACGGCGGGTCTCAAGCCGGTCTGTGCGATCTACTCGACGTTCATGCAGCGTGCCTACGACCAGGTGGTGCACGACGTCGTGCTCCAGAAGCTGCCGGTCGTCTTATGTATGGATCGCGCCGGTCTTGCCGGTGATGACGGCCCGACGCACATGGGTTTGTACGACATCGCCTACCTGCGTACGCTCCCCTACATGACGATCATGGCGCCACGCATCGAAGACGAGGTGGCGCCGATGCTCGCGCATGCGCTCTCGCTCGACGAGCCGGTCGCAATCCGCTACCCGCGCGGCAACACGCAAGGCAATCATCTCGAGAAGCCGGCGCCGATCGTGCACGGACGGGCGGAGTTGCTGCGCGAAGGCGAAGGCGTTGCGATCTTGGCGCTGGGCAACACGTGCGACACCGCGCTCGACGCATACGATCTGCTCACTGCCGACGGCCAGCCCGGTCCGACGGTGGTGAACATGCGTTTCGTGCGCCCGCTCGACGAAGCGCTCTTGCTCGAGCTCGCGCAGACCCACCGCCGCTTCATCACCCTTGAAGAGCATGCGCTGGCCGGCGGCTTCGGTTCGGCGGTCATCGAGTTTGCCTCCGACCGGGGGCTCCGGGTGGCAATCGAGCGCATCGGCGTCCCCAACGTGCTCATTCAGCATGGAAAGCAAGTCGAGCAGCGCGCCGGCTTCGGGCTCTCGTCCGAGCATCTCGCCGCGCGAATTCGCGCGGTCGAAGCGGCTTCTCGAGCCTAGACGTCGAACCGGCCCGGTCGCTATGTTGTCGATTGCTCCCATCCTCGCCGCAAACGTCCCCATCGGGCCGCTCGGCCCCATCGCGCCTGCTGCCGCCCCACCGCAAGGGCTTGCGACCGCGGCGCCGCCCCCGGCGCAGATGCCGGCGAGTCTCCAAAACTTCACCTTCACTCAATACGTGAAGTCGCCGCTCGCCGAGCACTATCCGTGGCTCGCGCACGCCTTCGCCGGCTTCTTCTTGGCCTCGGCAATTGCGCTCATCGTGCTGCTCGCGTCGCAGACGACCAAACAAGAGGGTCTTTCTGGGACGCTCGGCGGACGCGTGGAGTCGGCGTACCGTCCGCGCTTGGGCTTCGATCAGCAGTTGCAGCGTCTCACGACGGGCGTCGCCATCAGTTTCGTCGTCTTTGCACTCCTGGTCTCACTCAGCGGATTCTAGTGTCCCGGCTCATACCAGGCGTGACACCAAGCGACGGCGCAAAAGCGCCGAGCGACGGTCGCGCCATGCATGATTCGGGACAGTAGGCGAGACGCAACGCCTTTGGCCCTTCTCGAGGTCCACGGCCTCCACGTTTCGTTCAAGACCGATGATGGTGTCGTCTCGGCAGTCAACGGCCTCTCGTACGCGGTAGAGGGCGGGGCGACGCTCGGGATCGTCGGCGAATCCGGTTCGGGGAAGTCGGTCAACGCGCTCTCGATCATGCGCCTCATTCCGATGCCGCCCGGCCGCATCTCGGGCGGATCGATCCTGCTGCGCGGCGAGAATCTGTTGGCCAAGAGCGAGCCCGAGATGCGCCGGATCCGCGGCAAAGAGATTGCGATGATCTTTCAGGATCCAATGACATCGCTCAATCCGGTGCTCACCGTCGGCGACCAGATCGGCGAGACGATTCGCCTGCACCTCAAGCTCTCCAAGAGCGAGACGGTCGCCAAGACCGTCGAGATGCTGCGCTTGGTGCGGATCCCGAGCCCCGAAAAGCGCCTGCGCGACTATCCCCACCAGTTCTCGGGCGGGATGCGTCAGCGGGTGATGATCGCGATGGCGCTCTCCTGCGATCCCGCCGTCCTCATCGCCGACGAGCCGACGACGGCGCTCGACGTGACGATCCAAGCGCAGATCCTCGATCTCATGAACGAGATGCAGCGCCGCTTGGGCTCGGCGATCGTGCTGATCACGCACGACCTCGGCGTGGTCGCCGAGACCTGCAAGAACGTGCTGGTGATGTACGCCGGCAACCTCGTGGAGTACGCCGCTTCGCGACGCATCTTTGCGGCCCCCAAGCATCCGTACACCATGGGGCTGCTCGAGTCGTTGCCGCGCCTCGACGACAAGTCGCGTACCCGTCTGGTTCCGATCGAAGGACAACCCCCGAACTTGCTACGCCTTCCTACCGGTTGCTCGTTCGCACCACGGTGCCGCTACAAGATGCCGATTTGCGAGCAGCCCGTTCCGCTGTATGACTTTGGCGACGGCCATGTGGCGCGCTGCTTTCTCTACGACGAACGCACCG
>Ga0335075_10010945_pt1 | contig 13742 bp, 12 predicted proteins | sample Lox_Sample_24_FD_206723 | JGI IMG/M metagenome (GOLD analysis project Ga0335075, IMG submission 206723) | Soil microbial communities from Loxahatchee National Wildlife Refuge, Florida, United States - Lox_Sample_2.4 | ecosystem: Environmental > Terrestrial > Soil > Wetlands | place: USA...
TTGAGGCGCCCCACGAAATGAAAATAGCCGTCGCCGTCGCGCCGGGCGAGATCGCCGGTGCGCAGCCAGTCGCCGCGAAAGGCAGCGGCCGTGGCTTCGGGATCGCCGAAATAGCCGGTGGTCATCAGGAACGGCTCGTCGCTGCGGATGACGAGTTCGCCGACATCGCCGTCGGGTAATTCACGCCCTTCACTATCGTGGATGCGGACTTCGAACGGCTCGATCTGGCGCCCGCAGCTGCCCGGACGCCGCGGTTCGCCGGGGCGGTTGTAGAGCGGGATGCCGCCATCGCTGAGCCCGTAGACCTCGACCAGTTCGAACCCGAAGCGCGCCTCGAACTGTTCGGCGAAGGGCGGCGCGGGCACGCCCCAGCCGAGCCGCACCTGATGATCGCGGTCGCGCGGCGACGGCGGCTGACGAAACAGCAGCGCCAGCGTCGCGCCCATATAGTCGATCACGGTCGCGCCGTGGCGGCGGCAATCGTCCCAGAAGCCGGAGACGGAGAAGCGCGGGGCAAGGGCTGCGGTCGCGCCGGCATGGATGGCGGCGGCCACCGTGTATATCGCGCCGTCGGCGTGGAACAACGGGAACGGCGCGTAGAGCACGTCCTCGCTCGTGATGCCGAGCTCGCGGCAGAAGATTTCCGGCTGCCGGAGCACATAATGATGCGGGATCTCGCAGGCCTTGCTGCGGCCGGTGCTCCCTGACGTGAATAGCAGCATCGCCGTATCGCCCGGCGCATTACGCACGATTTCTCGTGCGCCGGCGGACGAGGCCGCGACATCCTCGAAGCGCGCGGTGGTGCGCCCGTGAAGCGTCGCGGGAACGACGGCGCGGCCGCGCACGACAAGATGGCAGATCGCCGGCGCGCCGGCCAGCGCGTCCTCCAGAAGCTCGCCATAGGCTTCATCAACGATCAGCAAGGATGCGCCGGTCAGCGCGAGCGCATGTGCAAGGGCATCTCCGCGAAAGCCGGTATTGATCGGCACCTCGATCGCGCCGATCCGGTTGAGCGCCAGCCAGGTCGCAACATAGTCGCAGCTTGTGTCGAACAGCACGCAGACGGGATCGCCCGGCCCGACGCCCTGCTCCACGAGACCCGCCGCCAATCGCCCGGCGGCGTCATGAAGCTCGCGATAACTCAACGCTTCATCGTCGCAGCGCACGGCGATCTTGTCGGGGGTGGCTTCGGCGCGGATGGCGAGCAGGGAGGAAAGATTGATTATCTCGCTCATCCGCGCCTCCAGTCCGGCGAACGCCGGCTGAAATGTGCGTCCACGCCTTCGTCGCATTCTTCCGTGCGGCGCGCAGCAATGCAGATATCGGCTTCCAGCACGAGCGCGGCGGCGAAGGCCTGTTGCAAAGGCGCGTTCAGCATGCGCCGCGTTTCCGCGAGCGCGCCGGGCGCACCCTTGATCATCTCCTGCGCAAGCTCGATCGCCCGCGCCTCCAGCAGGTCGGCCGAGACGATCTCGTCGACCAGCCCCGCCTCCAGGCACCAGCCCGCATCGCGGGACCCGCCGCCGAGCAGCATGGACCGCGCGCGCGACTGACCGATCAGGAGGGGAAGAAGCAGCGACGCGCCATTGGTGGCGACGAGGCCGAGCCGGACCTCCGGCGTCCCCGCCGCGAAGGCGTCGGTCGCGATCCGGACGTCGCAGGCGAGAACCAGCTCGAGTCCGGCGCCATAAGCAGGCCCGTTCAATGCTGCGATGACCGGCTTCGATGACGCGAAGAGCAAAGCCGTGAGGTTCTGCAGCCCCCCGATGACTTCGGCAAAGTTGTCGGTCGATTCGTTGCGGAGGGCCTTCAGATCGTCGCCACTGCAAAAAGAGCGACCGCTCCCGGTCAGCACGATGACGCCAACGGAAGGGTCTGCCTCGGCCGCCTCAAGCGCACTCGCGAGCGTCGCGATGGTCGAGCGGTCGAGTGCATTATGGACGCGCGGGCGGTTCAGGCGAAGCAGGGCAATGCCGGGAGCCGGCCGCTCGACGAGCAGAACCGCCTCCTTGCCTCCCTCGCTTTTGATCGCCTGTCCTTCAGCCACTTTTGTCCTCGCACCCCGTGATGATTTGTGTATGCTATCGATCGATCGATCGAATGACAAGGAGGCGATTTTGCTTGACGGGAAATTTTCGCGTTTGAACCCCACGCTCGATGAGAACGGGGTGCTCGAACTGGTGCTGAGCGAGCCGGAAAAGCTCAATGCGGTCGATGGGCCGCTGCATAAATTGCTCGCGGATGTCTGGCGCGACATCGACGCCGATCCGGCGATTCGCGCCGTGTTGCTGCGCGCCGAGGGCCGTGCCTTCTCCGCCGGCGGCGATCTGCAATGGGTGGAGGAGCTTGCGACCGATTTCGGGGCCCGGGCCCGCGGCTTTCGCGAAGCGCGCGACCTCGTCCACAATATCGTGAACTGTTCCAAGCCGACCGTGTCGGCGATCAATGGAGTCGCGGTCGGCGCGGGCCTCGCGCTGGCGCTGCTCACCGACATCTCGATCGCCGGCAAGTCGGCGCGCTTCATCGACGGGCACACGAAGATCGGCGTCGCGGCGGGCGATCATGCGGTCATGGCCTGGCCGCTTCTGTGCGGTCTTGCCCGCGCACGCTACTATCTGCTGCTGTGCGAGCGGCTTGACGGGCCGACCGCGGCGGAGATCGGGCTCATCTCGCTCTGTGTCGACGATGCCGAATTGCTCGACCGGGCACGCGATGTTGCGAAGCGCCTTGCGACCGGATCGTCGACAGCGATCCGCTGGACGAAGCACAGCCTCAACCACTGGCTGCGCATGGCCGGCCCCGCTTTCGAAGCCTCGCTCGCCGCCGAATTTCTCGGCTTCTCCGGACCGGACGCGCTCGAAGGGATTACCGCCGTGCGCGAGAAGCGCGATCCCGTCTTCGTCGGTCCGACGGATGACTGAGGCCAGCCGCGTGGTGCGCGCCGCGGCAGCCTGGCTGTCGATGCTCTGCCTACCCGTGCCGGCCTTGGCCCAGCCGGGCGCAGAGCAGCGACAGATCGAAGGCCTGCGGGCGCCGGCCGAGATCCGGATCGACCGCTGGGGCGTCGCCCACATCACGGCCGCCACCACGCGCGACGCCTTCTTCCTGCAAGGCTATAATGCGGCGCGCGACCGGCTCTGGCAGATCGACCTGTGGCGCAAGCGCGGCCTTGGCCTGCTCGCCGAACAGTTCGGACCCGGCTTTGCCGAGCAGGATCGCGCGGCGCGGCTCTTCCTCTATCGCGGCTCGATGGCGCGGGAATGGGCCGCCTATCCGGAGGGCGCCCGCGCGGCCACGGAAGACTTCGTGCGCGGCATCAATGCCTATATCGGCGAGATGCTGGATGGCACCCAGCCGCTGCCGACGGAGTTCCGGATGACCGGCACGCGGCCCGCTCTGTGGCGCGCCGAGGATGTCGTGCGGATCCGCAGCCATGCGCTCGCCCGCAACCTTCCGTCGGAGGTGGCGCGCTCACGCGTGGCCTGTGCGGCGGATCTGGAGGCGGACCGTCTCCGGCAGGAGCTCAGCCCGGATCATCGCACGCAGGTGCCGGAGGGGCTCGATCCCTGTTCGGTGCCGGACGCAGTGCTCGTCCCCTATCGCCTCGCAACGGCGAGCGTCCGCTTCGATCCCGAGGCGCTGCGCTTCATCGCCGAGGCCGGGGCGCTCGACGCGGCCGACGCCCAGGGGTCCAACGCCTGGGTCGTGGCGCCGGAGCGCACGTCGACGGGGCGGCCGATCCTCGCCAGCGATCCGCACCGTGAGCATGGCCTGCCCTCGCTGCGCTACGTCGTCCATCTCAGCACACCGTCCTGGTCCATCATCGGCGCAGGCGAGCCGGCGCTGCCCGGCGTCGCGATCGGCCACAATGGCAATGTCGCCTTCGGCCTGACCTTCTCCTCGGCCGACCAGGAAGATCTCTACGTCTACACGCTCCATCCGACCCGCGACGATCTCTATCTCTATCGCGGGCGATGGGAGCGGATGCGCCGCGTCCGCGAGACGATCGCCGTGCGCGGCGAGGCGCCGCGGCAGACCGAACTCCTGTTCACGCGGCACGGACCCGTCACCCATATCGACACCGCCGCACGCCGCGCCTTCGCGGTGCGCACGGTCTGGAGCGAGCCGGGCACTTCGGCCTATTTCGCGTCCGTGGGTCTGGCTGGCGCACAAAACGTGGAAGATCTGCGCCGCGTCTATGCCCGCTGGGGCACGCCCGCCTCCAACCAGCTCTACGCCGACGCTGGCGGGCAGATTGGCGGGCTCATCGCCGGACGCGTTCCGGTGCGTCCGGGCTGGGACGGCCTGATGCCCGTGCCCGGCGATGGGCGCTACGAATGGGCCGGGTTCGTGCCGCCCGACCGGATGCCGCAGCCCTTCGCAGCCGATCGCGGCTGGGTGGCCTCGGCCAACGAAATGAATATCGGCCCAAGCGAGCCCGCCATCGGCTATGAGTGGCCGATCCGCACGCGCTTCGACCGGATCGGGGCGGTCCTGTCGGCGGGCGAGCGCGTGTCCGTCGCCGACATGGCGGCGCTCCAGACAGACAGCTACAACATATTGGCGGCCGGGCTCGGCCCTGTGCTTGTCGGCGCGGCCAGCGAAGCACCCGACCTCGCGCCCGCCATCGCGCTCCTCGCGGACTGGGATGGCAGGATGGAGCCCGCGAGCGCAGGGGCCGCCTTATTCGAGACCTGGACCTTGCGCCATCTCGGGCGGACGCTCGTCGGCAGGATCGCGCCCGAGGCGGCGCGGCCGCTGATCGGCTCGGGCAATCTCGCCTCGATCAGCGATTTGATCCTCCGTCCCGACGCGCGGCTCGGCGAGGATCCGGCCGCGGCGCGCGACGCGATCCTGCGCGACAGCCTGCGCAGCGCACTCGCCGATCTGACCCAGCGACTTGGGCCGGATATGTCGCAATGGGCATGGGGCCGACTCCACCACGCGCAGCCTCAGCATCCGCTGCAGGCACTGGGCACGAGCGACGCGGCAAGCCTCGGTTTCGACCGCCAGCCTCTGGCCGGGGGTTATCTCACCGTCCGCGCCTCGGCATGGCGGCCCGAGGACTTCCGCTCCTTCGTCGGCGCCTCGTTCCGCATGGTCGTCGACGTCGGCGCCTGGGACAATAGCCGCTTCATCAACGCGCCCGGCCAGTCGGGCGACCCGGCCAGCCCGCATTTCCGCGACCATTTCCCGCTCTGGACGGCCGGCGATTATGTGCCGCTGCTCTACTCGCCCGAAGCGATTGCGCGCGAGACCGAGACCCGGCTGCGCCTCACGCCCGCCCGCTGAAAGGAATCCCCCATGCCGCTCGACTGCGAGACCCTCGACCTGTTCCTGGACACCGTGCGCCGCTTCGTGGCGGAGCGACTGCGCCCGCTCGAGCAACAGGTGGCGGAGACCGACGAGATGCCGGCCGACCTCATCGCGGAAATGCGCGAACTCGGCCTGTTCGGCCTGTCGATCCCCGAGGAATTTGGCGGGCTCGGCCTGAGCATGGGAGAGGAATGCCTGGTCGTTGCCGAGCTCGGCCGCACCAGCCCCGCCTTCCGCTCCACCTTCGGGACCAATGTGGGGATCGGCAGCCAAGGCCTCGTCATGGGCGGCACCGATGCCCAGAAGGCGCAGTGGCTCCCCGGCATCGCCAGCGGCGAGATTGTCACCAGCTTCGCGCTGACCGAGCCCGATGCCGGCTCCGACGCGGCGGCGCTGCGCGCGACCGCGAAGGCGGATGGTCCGGACTATGTTCTCAACGGTCAGAAGATCTTTATCACCAACGCCGACAAAGCGGGCCTGTTCACCGTATTGGCTCGCACCGGGGCGCCGGGATCAGGGCCCCGCGGCATTTCCGCCTTTCTCGTTCCGGCCGGCCTCGACGGCGTTTCGGTCGGGCCGCCCGAGCGCAAGATGGGCCAGCACGGCACGCATGTCTGCACGGTCAGTTTTACCGATGTCCGCGTACCGGGCCAGAATCTCGTCGGCGCCGAAGGCGAGGGTTTCGGTATCGCGATGCGGGTGCTCGAGCGCGGCCGGCTGCACATCGCCGCCTTGTGCTGCGGCGCGGCCGAGCGGCTGATCTGCGATATGGTGGACTATGCGCGCACCCGCCAACAGTTCGGCAAGGCCCTCGCCGACTTCCAGCTGATCCAGGCGATGATCGCGGATTCGGTGACGGAATCGCTCGCGGCGCGCACGCTCGTGTTCGACACCGCCCGCCGCTTCGACGCCGGCGAACGCATCACGGGGGCGATCTCGTCCGCCAAATATTTCGCGTCGGAGATGGTCGGGCGCGTCGCCGACCGCGCGGTCCAGGTCCATGGCGGCGCCGGCTATATCGCCGAATATGGCGTCGAACGCTTCTACCGCGACGTCCGCCTGTTCCGCATCTACGAAGGCACGAGCCAGATCCAGCAACTCGTCATCGCCCGCGAACGGCTGAAAGCGGCCTGACGAAGTGCGCGCAGCGACGCGACGGTGCACGGCACTGGAGCCTGTTGCAGAGTCTGGCCGGTCCGGGAATCTGGATCGAACGCTTCCACCTGCCGACCTGGAACGACTATGTCCGGTTCAACAGCCGGGTGACCCAGGAAGATATCGCGGTGCAGGACCGCGTGCGCGCACTTCATCGCGGCGAGCAACCCCCTCGGGTAAGGCGAGTGCTGGAGCGCCACACGAACGCCGAAACCGCGAATCGTGTGGCGGCCCCAAGCCTGCAGGATCCCGTTTCAGGCACGAGCGAGCATCTTTGAGGGTCGGGCAGCTGTGCTGCAAAGGGCTCGACTGCGTCAGCCTACGGCCCTGAGTTTCCTAACCTGTCCAGACGAGCAGCTTCCCTTCGTTGCGACCCGAATACAAAAGCTCGAGCGCGCCAGCCGATTGGCCAAAATCCTGAAGGATATGCTCTTCAAAGTGGAGTTGTCCGGCCGCCATGCGATGCTGGAGGCGTGAGATCGCCGCGTTGAATTCCGACAGATGGTCGAACACCACGAAGCCGTTCCAGCTTAGGCGCCTTGTCAGTATCTCCCGCTCATTGCGAGGACCAAGCGGCAATGGCGACCAGCTCGCGATCGATGCAGTGCCGCATTGGATCAGCCGCCCCGCGACCGCCATGCGGCGCAGGACCATGTCGAGAACGGGGCCTCCAGTGCTGTCGAAAAAGAGATTGACACCCTCCGGGGCGGCAGCCGCGATCCCTTCGTCCAAGTCCGGCACATGATAGTTCAAAGCGCGATCGAGCCCGTAGACATCGAGCAGTTTGCGGCATTTCGCGTCGCTACCGGTGAGGCCCACCACATATGCGCCGGCCGCCTTTGCGAGCTGGCAAACAAGGCTGCCCACGGCGCCGGCAGCGGTCGATACGAGGACAGTGTCACCCGGTGCCACATGCCCGTATCGTGAGAGCGAAATATCTGCAGTCAGGCCGTTGATCCCGAACAGGCCGGCATAAGCGGACAAAGGGGCCACCGGTGCCGCAAAGGCCGTCAGCACGTCGTTTGCGCTTGCAGCTGCATAATCCTGCCAGCCGAACCACCCGTAAACATAAGCGCCGGCCGGAAACGCCGGATTCTTGCTGTCGACGATCGCGCCCACGGCCAGCGCGCGCATCACATCGCCAATCTGAACAGCAGTGCTGTAATTGGAAACATCACTCGCCCAGCCTCGCTGCGCGGGGTCCACGGAGAGATACAGGTTGCGCACCAGGAACTGGCCATGCGCAATTTCGGGTATGCTGGCCTCACGACGCATGAAGTCCGCTTCGAGTGGGATGCCATCGGGTCGGCGGCCGAGCAGAATCTGGCGGTTCACTGACGGCAGGTCATATGTCGGCACGAAAGCGGTCACTCTGGGTCTCCGGTGCACTCTTCCAATGCGTCGCGGTGGATCGGGTCGGCGATGGCGATGAGGGCCCGCCGCCTCTCGGCCAATGACCTCCCTCTGAGCTCTGCCACGCCGAACTCGGTCACGACGACATCAATGTCCGAGCGCGGGGTCGATACGGGCCCAGAAAGACGCGCGACGATCCTGCTTCTGCCGCCGCTTGTCGCGGGCAGGGCGACGATGGCCCGGCCTCCGGGTGAGCGGTGGGCGGCGCGCAGGAACTCTGCTTGCCCACCCGTCGCGCCTATGAACCGGCCCTCGATCGCCTCGGCATTGACCTGGCCCGTCAAGTCGACCTCAAGGGCAGAGTTGATCGAGACGAACCCGGGAATTTGCGCCAGCGTTGCTGGAGAGTGCGTGTAGCTGCTCGGCCGCACCTGCAGGCAGACATTCTCGCGCGCCAGCTCATAGAGGCGAGACGTGCCGACAAGAATGCCGGCAACGCTTGTGCCGGTATCAATCGGCTTGCGGGAATTGGTGACGACGCCCGACCTGATCAGGTCTCCTACCCTGTCGCTGATCATCCCGGAGTGAATGCCGAGATCGCGCCTGTCGCCGAGCAATTGCAGAAGGGCATCCGGAACGGCACCGATGCCAATCTGCAAGGTCGCTCCATCGCCCACATAAGTCGCAGCGTTACGGGCGATGGCAATGTCGGCAGGTGACAATGTGGACGGCGGATGTTCAGGGAGAGCCGTGCTCGTCTCGACATAGAAGTCTATCTGATCGCATGTCAGGCCCTGCCCGCCATAGGTCCAGGGCATCAGCTCGTTGACCTCGGCAACCACCACACGAGCTCGGCCGATCGCAGCCTCCATGTGCATGACGGATGCGCCAAGGCTGAAGCGGCCGTCCGGCCCGGGGGCGCTCACGTGGACGAGGGCGACGTCGCACGGAATTGTGCCGTCGGCGATATAGTGAGGCAGCAGCCCGATGTGGCAGGGCACGATATCAAGTCCGCCCGCGGCCGCCAGGCGGCGGGTTGTTCCGATCGCCCCATAGCTCGTCACACGTTTAGCGCCGAACGCGGAGGCTTCTCTCGGCAAGGTGCTCCCGAAGCCAACAAAAAAGCGCACCGCTTCCAGCCGATCAAGCTGTGTGCTGAGCGCATTGACCAGGCTCACCGGCTCGCCCGGGCCTTCCCCCCACAGGACCTGATCGCCCGGCCGGATGATGCCACTGAGGCCCGGGTTGTCCACGTTCAGCTGCTTCACCTCAACCCGCTCCGTAGAATTATCGAGTTGGACTTATTTTTTTATATCCGTAATGTCACGGTTCAAATTTGGCGAGATTCAGGGCCGTCTCAGCCGTTTAGGTGAGACCACCTCATAAATGGGAGATGCAGGGGTGGTGGCAAGCGAAGCGCGGGAACCTCTCAGCCCGCGATATTGGGTCCTGTTCGTCCTGACCCTTGTTTACCTGATCAATCTCATCGACCGCTCGATCGTGTACATCCTCCAGGAGGGGATCAAGGCCGAGTTCCAGCTCGCGGACTGGCAGGTCGGGCTGATCGGCGGCACGGCATTCGGTCTTTTTTACGCGTTCATGGGCCTTCCCATTGCGCGGCTCGCGGAGCGGCGCAGCCGCGTGAAGATCGTGTCCGTGGCCGTCTTTGTCTGGTCCCTCCTGACGGCTCTATGCGGTGCCGCACAAAGCTTCGCCCAGCTGCTGCTCGTGCGCGCCGGTGTTGCCATCGGCGAAGCCGGCGGGTCGCCACCCTCCCATTCGGTCATCAGTGACTATTTCCCCCCGAACAAGAGGGCGACCGCCCTCTCGATCTACACCCTGGCCGTGCCGCTCGGACTGCTGTCCGGCGCAGTTATCGGAGGAAGCATCGCCCAGATGGTGGGATGGCGCATGACCTTCGTGATTGTCGGCTTGCCCGGCATTGCCGCCGCCCTTCTCGTCCTGACGCTCAGGGAGCCACCGCGGGGCAATTCGGACGCTGTACCGACTCTGGACCAGGATGCGGAGCCACCGGGCTTCGGGGCCGTGCTTGCACGGGCGCGGACGATGCCAGGCTATCTGCACGTCGTCGCAGGGTCATCGGTCGCCGCGTTCGCCGCTTACGGAGTCACATCGTTCACGGCCGCCTGGCTCGTACGCAAGTTTGAGCTGGAGCTTTCCCTGGCCGGCCTCGCCTTCGGGCTGATATTCGGCGTGGCCGCCGGGATCGGCACCCTGTGCGGCGGCGCGATGACCGATCGCTGGGCCCGGAGAGACCGGCGCGCTTATGGCTGGCTTCCTGCCATTTGCCTGGCCATGGCCGGCCCATTCTTCATCCTCGGCTTCGCACAGGACAACTGGCTCGCCGCCACGCTGATGCTCATGCTGCCCGGGCTGCTGGCAACCTGCCATTACGGTTCGACCTTCGCGACCGTCCAGAACAGCTTTGGCGCGCGCATGCGGTCTACAGCCACGGCCCTCACGTTCCTCGCCCACGCCATTATCGGCATGAGCTTGGGCCCGCTCTTTACCGGCTTTGCAAGCGATCTTCTGGCGAGCTTCGCGCTCGGAGACGATTTCAGCCTGGTTTGCACTTCGGCGCCCGCTTCAGCCGACTGTCGCGCCGCCTCTGCCCTCGGCCTGGAATATGCGCTGATGATCGTGAGCGGCCTCTTCCTCTGGGCGTCGCTCCATTTCCTGATGGCCGCTCGCCATCTCGCCGCCGCCGGGGAGGCACCGCAATGATAAAATCCCTTCTGTTCGTTCCCGGCGACAATCCCGCTCGCATGCAAAAGGCCGTGGCCGCGGGGGCCGATGCGGCCATTCTCGATCTGGAAGATGCTGTCGCGCCGGCCAATAAGCTTGAGGCGCGAGCTTCAGTGGCTGCGTTTCTCAAGGCGCAGCCGCCCGGGGCCCGTCGCTGCGCTTTGTGGGTGCGCATCAACCCGTTCGAGAGCGGGCTTCTTCTCGCCGATCTCACCGCCGTGGTCCCAGCCGCGCCGGACGGGATCATGCTCCCGAAGTCAAACGGCCCGAAGGATGTGCAGACGGTTTCGCACTATCTCGACGCGCTGGAGGCGTCCGCCGGCATCAATGCCGGCTCTATCCGGATTCTTCCCGTTGCGACCGAAACCGCCAGCGCGCCGTTCCAGCTGGGAGATTATGCAAAGCTGCGGCTGGAGCGCCTCGCCGGCCTGACCTGGGGCGCCGAGGATCTCAGCACGGCCCTGGGCGCAAGCGGTAACCGTGAAGCCAATGGCGAACTCGCCTTCACCTACCGGCTCGTTCGCTCGATGACCTTGATGGCCGCCCATGCGGCCGGCGTTCAGGCGATCGAGACCCTTTATGCGGATTTTCGCGACGAAGCCGGGCTCAGAACCTCATCCAGAGCTGCGCGTGCCGAAGGCTTTAGCGGGCGGATCGCTATCCACCCCACGCAGGTCCAGGCGATCAACGAGTCGTTCGTCCCTGCCCCGGAAGAAATTGCGCATGCCGAGGCAGTGGTGGCGGCTTTCCGGGATAAGCCCGGTGCGGGCGCCGTGAGCCTGAACGGGCAAATGCTGGACCTGCCTCATCTGAAGCAGGCCGAAGCGGTGCTCCGTGCCGCGGCCGGCTAGTCGCCGGGGCGCTTGCGCTGCAGCCCGGAGCGCCGGCACTGCGCCACAATTTCACCATGCTGGTTGAAGGCACGGTGGAGAAACGTGACGATGCCCTGATCAGGCCGGCTGCGGCTTTCGCGAAGCTCGACGACTTCCGTTTCCACCCGAATGGTGTCGCCATGAAAGAGCGGTTTGGGAAACCGAACCTCGTCCCATCCAAGATTGGCCACGGCAGTTCCAAGGGTCGTATCCCCTACGGATATTCCCACCATGAGGCCGAGCGTGAAGGCGCTGTTGACGATCCGTTGGCCGAACTCCGTCTCGTTCCGGCAATATTCCTCATCCAGATGCAACAGCGCCGGATTGTGGGTCATGGCCGTGAAAAGGACATTGTCCGTCTCGGTGATCGTTCGCCGGATGGGATGGTCGAACCGGTCGCCGACCTTCATCTCATCGAACCACTTTCCGGCCATGCCTGACGCGCCCCTTCGTAAAATTGTGCCTGCCTTACTAATATTGACTCCGAATGCGGTCAACGCCTCGTCAGAATGGCCAAATCCCTCTACACAGGCACAGATTTCCCCTCTTGATCAAAAATAAGGACGACTTTACCAATGTCGTGTTCGCGGCCTCAAGTCGCGTTCCAAGGCTGATTTGGGGATAGGATGATGGAGATGGCGCCCGGGGCAGTTCCTGCCCGGTTGCTCAGCATCGACAGCGGCCAGGCGAGACTTCTCGCGGCGCACTGCGAGGATTGCTTGAGCTGGAGTTTCCCCTGTCAGGACAGCTGCGCGAAGTGCGGCAGCGAAGCGGTGGTCGATAGTGCCCTCCCCCAGCGGGGCAGATTGTGGAGCTACACGATCCAGACCTTTCGTCCGCCTTCTCCGCCATTCGCTTCCGCTCCCGAGGATGGCCCCGACAATTTCGTCCCGTTCGGGGTCGGAATGGTGGAGTTCGACAACGGGCTCTGCGTGCACGGCCGGCTGACGGAATCGGATTCGTCACGCCTGGATATCGGCATGACTGTCGAGACGGTGGTCGTTCCGCTCGAGGCCGGTTCGGAGGAGCTCATCTACGCATTCCAGCCGATCCGGGGAGGCGCGCAATGACCGAGGTCGCAATCGTCGGAATCGGCATCCAGCCCTTTGGCCGCTATCCCGACAAGATGGGCGTCGATCACGGGGTCACCGCGATCCGTGCCGCGCTCAAGGATGCCGGCGCCGAATGGTCGGACATCCAGTTCGCCTTTGGCGGCACGCGCTCCGGCGGCAACAACACCGACCCGATTCTTCCGCGAATGGGGCTGAGCGGCATCCAGCTCACCAATGTGGCCAATGGCTGCGCGACCGGCGGTGCCTCCATGGCTTCGGCCTATAACGCCATCGTCTCCGGACAATATGAGGTCGGGCTCGCACTCGGCTTCGAGAAATATCCTCGCGGCGCTCTCGCCGCACTGCCGGAAAACTGGGCACTTCCGTCCTGGGTGGGAACGGCCGGCATGATGCCGACCACCCAATATTTCGCGATGAAGGCCAAGCGCTACATGCACGAGCACGGGATCAGTCCCCGGACACTCGCGCTGGTCGGCGAGAAGGCGTTCGGCAACGGGTCCCTCAATCCGATCGCATGGCGCCGCCAAGCGCTCAGCGCCGACGAGGTCGCAAACTCGCCGATGGTGAGCGACCCGCTTACGAAGTATATGTTCTGCAATCCCAGTGATGGCGGCGCGGCGATGATCCTGTGCCGGGCCGATCTCGCACATCGCTTCACGAACAAGCCGATCTATTTGCGGGCCGCGACCGTACGTTCGCGCCTCTACGGCTCATTCGACGTCTTCGGTCCCTCCTGCGTCGTGCCGCCACCCGAGCCGCCAAGCGCGATTGCCGCTCGCGCCGCGTTCGAGATGGCGGGGATCGGGCCCAAGGACCTGAGCCTGGCGCAGCTTCAGGACACCGAGGCCGGCGCCGAGGTCATACACATGGCCGAGGTGGGACTCTGCGCCGATGGCGAACAGGAGCAGCTCATTCATTCGGGCGCGACGCGGCTCGGCGGCTCCATACCGGTGAATACCGACGGTGGGTGCATGGCCAATGGCGAGCCCGTGGCCGCATCGGGACTTCGGCAGATCTATGAGAGCGTGCTCCAGCTTCGAGGCGCTGCAGGCCAGCGCCAGGTCGAAGGCGCCAAGGTCGCTTTCACCCAGGTCTATGGCGCGCCGGGAATCAGTGGCTGCACGATCCTGACAGTTTGAGGAGGCCGATCAAATGGACACTTTACCGAGGCCGGATGGCGATACGCTCCTCGAAATCTATCGGCGCG
>Ga0335075_10010946_pt1 | contig 13741 bp, 11 predicted proteins | sample Lox_Sample_24_FD_206723 | JGI IMG/M metagenome (GOLD analysis project Ga0335075, IMG submission 206723) | Soil microbial communities from Loxahatchee National Wildlife Refuge, Florida, United States - Lox_Sample_2.4 | ecosystem: Environmental > Terrestrial > Soil > Wetlands | place: USA...
ACGCTGAAGCGCGGGGCTAACAACCTCTGCGCCTCCGGCGCTACCCGGCAGTTCGCGACTGCGCACCGCAATGAAGCCCTCTTTCATTGGGCTGGTTTTGCGGCACGACTAAAGTCGCGCCCTGACACAACCCGCTCCACCCGGACTCGCCGGACGCTGCCTAAGGCCTGGTTAACTCCGAAGGCATTGCGGCGCGGTTGAAGGCGTGCCCTTTCAAAACGATTGATGATTCAGATGCCCGGATCAGCGAGTCCTTAGTGTCCGTCTGCCAGCGCCCAAGGTTGAACAGCCTTTGGCTCGGGGGCTTCGCGGCCCTGGAGCCGGTCATACAGGTACAAGTCGCTGGTGGTTCCCAGGGACTGGTTATAGAGGCTGACTTCGCCGGCGAACTGGCTCAGCTCTTCGCTGAATGCATGGATGGCGTGCAATTGGGCTGCCGTGGCGGGGAGTTCGAATTGGGAGCTTTTAATAAACTTCTGGTAACCGCGATCGACGAGGCGGGCGATTTGGCCGCGGACGAGGATGCCGGGGGTGACGGCAAAGGCGGGGGGTGCGGCTTTGTCCGCCGCGGGGACGAGGACGGCGGCGGCGCCGTGCTTGGCGACCATGGTGGCGCCGGAGACGGCCGGATAGGGCTCAAGGGTGAAGCCATGGGCGCGGAGGAGTTCGAGGGCCTGGTCGAAGCTGGGATTGCGGGATTTGCGGGCCATGGATGGGTTCCTCGTGTGGAGCGGCGATGTGTCCCTGTCTCCAATCTCGCATAGAGGGAGTGGTGGGGGCAATGCGGAGTGGACGCCTGGAGGGGCGATGAGCGTTTTGCGAATAAGCCGCGAGGTCTATGGAGCGATGCGGGCGCATGGCGAGGAGACGTATCCGCAGGAGTGCTGCGGGGCGCTGCTGGGACGGGCGCAGGCGGACGGATGGCGGGTGGAGGCGATGGTGCGGGCGGAGAATGCGCGCGGCAAAGAAGCGGGGATGGAGGCGGCGCGGAGCCGGTACGAGATTGCGCCGGCGGAGCTGGTAAGGATCGAGCGGGAGGCGCGCGGGCGGGGGCTGGAGATTGCGGGGTTCTACCACTCGCATCCCGATCATCCGGCGCGGTGGTCGGAGACGGACCTCGAAGAGGCGCACTGGGTGGGGTGCGCGTATGTGATTACGGAAGTCGTGAGAGGCAAGGCAGCGGCGACGCGGGCGTTTTTGCTGGCGGGGAGGGTGGAAGAGGATAAGCAGTTTGTGGAGGTGGAGGTTGCGCTCGTGAATGCGGGTCGATCAAGCCAGGAGGAGGATCGCAGGCCGGATGGGGCGACATGATCCCTCGGGGGCTGAAGAGGATGCGGAAAAAGGGAGAGGGGCGGGTGAGTTTCCCGAAAGACGTCCCTCAGGGCCTAAAGGCCGTGATGATTCTGTGACGCTTACGGCACGACTGAAGTCGTGCCCTTTCAAGGCCGGGAGTTTTTCTGCAGCCTGTTAAGCCCGGTTGATTCTGTTGCGCTTCTTCGGCGCGGCTATTGATTCCTGCATAAAGAATGCCCTTGCGCCGTCCCTATGGGACTCCGTAGCGAACTTGTGGAATCCCTTCTCCCCACGCTGAAGCGCGGGGCTAACCAACGCTGCGCCTCCGGCGCGTTTACCAGGACATTTCTTATGCAGCAATCAATAAAGCCGTGCCCTTTCAAAACAACAGCAGGTTCAACTTTTTCGGCAGCCTGTGAAGGCCGTACCCTTCACTGAAGCCCGTGCCCTACGAATCGAGCCAATGCGCGGCGGAGGATTTGGCTGGAATGGGGGGCTTGGGGGGATCATTATAGGAGAGACGATGGTGGAGCGGATCGAGTCCGAGGCGCTGCCCGAGCTGAGCGCGGGCGAGCTGGCGCGGTATGCGCGGCACATCACGCTGCCCGAGGTGGGCGTGGAGGGGCAGCAGCGGCTGAAGGCGGCGCGGGTGCTGTGCGTGGGGACGGGCGGACTGGGGTCGCCGCTGGCGTTTTACCTAGCCGCGGCGGGCGTGGGGACGCTGGGGCTGGTGGACTTTGACGTGGTGGACGAGAGCAACCTGCAGCGGCAGATCATCCACTCGACCAGGGACGTGGGGCGGAAGAAGCTGGACTCGGCGGCGGAGAAGCTGACGGCGCTGAACCCGGGGCTGAAGGTGGTGAAGCACGAGACGATGCTCGCGAGCGCGAATGCCCTGGAGATCCTGAAGGACTACGACATTGTGGCCGATGGGACGGACAACTTTCCCACGCGGTACCTGGTGAACGATGCGTGCGTGCTGCTGGGCAAGCCGAATGTGTATGGGTCGATCTTCCGGTTCGAGGGGCAGGCGAGCGTGTTCGCGGCGAAGGACGGGCCGTGCTACCGGTGCATCTACCCGGAGCCGCCGCCGCCGGGGATGGTGCCGAGCTGCGCCGAGGGCGGGGTGCTGGGGATCTTGCCGGGGCTGGTGGGGGTGATCCAGGCGACGGAGACGATCAAGCTGATTTTGGGCAAGGGCGAGCCGCTGGTGGGGCGGCTGCTGCTGGTGGATTCGCTGGGGATGCGGTTCCGGGAACTGAAGCTTCGAAAGAATCCGGAGTGCCCGGTGTGCGGGGAGCGGCCCACGGTGACGCAGTTGATCGATTACCATCAGTTTTGCGGCATGGCGCCGGCGCGCCAACAGGAGGCGAAGTTGAATAACGGCATTCCCCAAGTGTCGGTGAAGGAATTGAAGCAGCGGCTGGACGCGGGCGAGGACCTGCTGGTTCTCGACGTGCGGGAGCCGTTCGAGTACCAGATCGCCAACATCGGCGGGACGCTGATCCCGATGAACCAGGTGCCGGCGCGGCTGGGCGAGATCGACCGGGAGCGGGAGATCGTGGTGCAGTGCAAGTCGGGCGGGCGGAGCCAGCGGGTGGCGGAGTATCTGAAGCAGGCCGGGTATGAGAAGGTGGCGAACCTGGCGGGCGGGATCCTGGCGTGGTCGGACCAGGTGGATCCGACGGTGAAGAAGTACTGAGAACCCGGGGCTCTGGCGGGATGGTTTTGAAACTGCGATGGCCCATCCCAGGTTTCAAAATCGGAGACCGGGGGCACCCTCGGCCGTACAAGACCAGGCGGTCCGTCACCTGGTGAGCGGGGCGCCGTCCCTTCGGGGCTCCGGGGATCCAATTTCCCCACACGGCTAAAGCCGCGCCCTTGCAAAGGCCGAAATTAACGAGAGCTTTTTAAGAGATTTGTGAGATCGGTCCAGGGTTTCTGCCGCCCGGCTGTGAATCACCGTGGACCGCACCGACGATTTCCGAATTACGCGCTATAGTGGGTCAACGTTTCCACGCTACTCAAAAAGGCGATGATGGCCGTTGGAAAGGACCCATGCATGCAGCGTCCATGTCACTCCAGTCTTCGCACGTGCGCCGACGGGGCTGCGGCGATTCTGCTGGCCGCGTTCTTCGCGCTGTGTCCGATGTCCACGAAGCTGCGGGCGCAATCGTCCGGTGAACTGAAGATTGCCTACACCGGGAGGCTCTTCGGGTACTACCGGATCGAGCCGAACGAGACGGGGCCATATCTCGGGCCGGTCGAGTCGTTCCTGAAGCACAGGCAGGTCCCGGCTGCTTCAGAGCACGACGGGAGCGATCTTTCAGACGCACTTCTCGTGGGCATGGGGGACAACTTTGCGCCCGAGTTCGGGGCCAGCATTGAGCAGGAGTTTCCCGGGAGTGGGTGCGAATCGCGCGCGGCGGATCCGGGAAGCGTGAACGACTTGGCCGCGCGGCCGGCCTTTGCGCCGGAGAGCCTTTACAAGAGCGAGCTGCGGTTGCCGGCCATGGCGGACTGCGACAATGTGGTGCGCTTTCTGGTGACGGCCGGTTACCGGGCGATCGTTCCGGGGCGCGAGGACTTCATCTATTCGGCCACGTGGCTGAGGAGGGTGGCGCTGCTGCTGCGCGGGGCGAGCGACCCGGCGGATTTTCCCTCCAATCCGTTTGTCGCGCGGGACCCGGCGCAGCCCGACCGGTGCAACGACCAGATCGCGGCGAAGAACTGTCCGTGGAAGGCGGAGGCGTTCCGGAGCCCGGATGGAAAGCTGCATATATTGGCGGCGAACCTGCGGGTGAAGGTGAGCAAAACGTCGTGCCCGCTGCTGTTTTCGAGCGATCTGGCCAGCCCGGCCCATCCGTGCAACCAGGACGATGGGACGATCACGGACGAGATGAACTGGGTGAATCGTCTCGATCAATCGCTCGACCCGGGAATCGCGGCCTCGCTGAGCCGGCAAGGGCGAGCGGATCCGGCTTTCCACGAGCAGCTGATCGAGAACGAGCAGACGATCCTGAAGGCTCTGCTGCCGGCCGCGCCCGACGATCCGAACCAGGCGATCTATCTGAAGGTTGTCCAGTGCATCGCGGCGTCGAGCACTCCGAGCGGAAGCGGAGGCAAGCAGCCGGCGTGCAGCGAGATCAAGCTGGACAACGGCAGCGGTGAACTCTACGACGTGGCCCGGGAGCTGCTTGCTGCGCTTCAGATGAAACCCGATTCCACGGGCTCGCTGCCCGATGTTTTGCTCTCGGAGAAGGCCCGGAAGGAGGCGCGCGAACTTTTCCTGGAGCTGATTTATCGAGAGCAGAAAGACGTGGGCTATACGGTGGCCACGACGCCGGACAAGCGCAGGGTCCTGATTATCGGCGTGGTGGGACAAGAGACGATGCAGGAGATTTCGGCGACGAACTTCAGAGCGTTTCCCGACGTCACGGATTGCCTGGCGCCGAATGTGGATGGGCAAAACGAGATCTGTCTCGCGAAGAAGGGAAAGAAGAAGCCGTTTGCGATTAAGGTGGGCGATCCGAGGCCGGCGGCAGAGGCGATCCTGCGGGCCGCGTGGGCGCACCGCAAGGATGGCGACAACGGCTTCGACAGCGTGATGGTGATGGCGCAGATGCCGGGCGCGGAAGCGCTGGAGCTGGGGGCGCGGATTCGCGAGGACATCAATCGTACGGATGCGGCGCTCCGGCCCGCTGACCGTCCGTCGATCGATCTGATCCTGAGCGAGGCGCAGGAGGGGCATGAGACGCCGGATATGGAGATCGGGGCAGGCGATGGCGCGGCCGCGCCGGTGCTGAGCCCGGCCGACGCGTCGCGACATGTCTTCCAGGCGGACCCGAATCCGGTCTCGATCGCTACGCTCTCAGAGCGGCACATGAAGAGGTTCGAGTATGTTGCGCGGGTGCTGGAGAACCGGCTTCTGGCTCAGAATCCGCCGAACCTTCCACCGGACGGCGATTGCGCAAGCAACAAGTGGACAGCCGCATGTCTGCTGAAGAATGAGGTTGACTCCGCGGCCAAGGCGATCCCCTCCGGAGGGTCGCCGGCGCTGGCGCAGATAGGCAATCTGGATGAGACCTGGAACCGCTGCGGCCAGGAGACGGATTGCGAGAACGCGGTGCTGATGCAGTACCTGCTGCGGCAGCTCCAGCGCAGCTCGGGGGCCGATGTGGTTTTGCTGAAGAGCCGCGACTTCTACTTTGGCCAGCTTGGCAGCCCTGGCGACCTTCGTAGCGGATACGGGGGTTACGAGGTCTGCGATGGATGGCTCGCCGGCCATCCGCAAATCGCGTCCGGTTCGTCCGCCGCGTTGGCGCGCGCCTATTGCCGGCTGCACGTTGCGCTGGACCGGGTGTTATGGAAGGGCGACTACTCCGACCGCGTGATGGTGGACGGCGCCACGCTGACTAAGCTTTTGAAGACGGCGCAGGGGCAGGCGGACGACGAGCTGACGCTGCTGGCGCGCGACATGCACCAGGAGTGGCTGACGAGTTACGGGATCGTCACCAGTCCACCTACGAACCTGGCCGCGGCGGCGGCGGGCACGCGTACCTTCACCGTGCCCGGCGTGCCCGGATGCACGAGCACGGGCGGCGGGTCAGGCGGGGCCACCACTCCGTACTGCATGAACGGGCAGGCCATCGTCCCGGACCGCGCCTACTGGGTTGCAACCAGCGACGAACTGGCCGACGACAAGGTGATCTATACCGATCTGGGGAGCATCGAGGAGCAGGATCCTCATGCGGCGGTTCAGGTTTTCAATCGGCGCGAGAAGCGCACGGGCAGCGGGCCGGCGCAAGCGGCTCATGACCGTCTCTACCTGACCACGGAGATCGCCGACGAGGTCTTGCCATCCGGCGAAACTTCCGCGGTCAGTGCGGCTGCCTCGCCAGCCAAGCATCCGGCCGCAGCCGCTTCTGGCTCCGCCGAGAACGAGATGGCCGCGACCGAATTGCGGCATGAGAACCGGCGCATTCTGCAAGTGGATTTTTCGAAGGTGGTGGCCGGATACACGTTGACGCGCCCGAGCCTCTCAGACAGCACGCTGGGCAACGACTATGCGGGGGTTTCGAACACACAGGCGCTCACGCCGCACTCGCAAGAGTTCGACTTTGAGACCGCGGGGAGGCTTACCTCCGCGCCGGTATTGAGGCACGGGGTGCTGGGCGTGCAGACCGATGCCGAGTACGACCGCAAAGTGACCGGCAACGTCATTAACTACCCCGAGACGGTGGTCTACGCGCCGAACAGCTTCACGGCAGGGGGTTTTGCGCAGTGGCAACTGCACGGGTGGGGCTCGAAGCGCTCGCCGCAGCCGCTCGGCGAAGGAATCCAGAGAAGCACCAGGAACCTGCCGCGCGCCTTTCTGGTGATTGCGCCGTACCAGTTCCAGCGGCAGGTGACGGGAACGTTCCTGAGCTTTCCGTATTTCACGCCGCCGAACACCTCGAACCCGCAGGAGCTGCTGACGGTGCACCTGGCGACGGCCATGGGCTTCAGCCAGCGGGCCGGAGTGCGGCTGGAGAACGCGGCGGGTAAGAAGTTCTGGCAGCTGGACGCGGGCAGCTACGCGGAGATCGGTCCTGAGTTCGCGGTACAAAACGGGGTGCTTTCGGCGGTGCGGTTCCCGGATCTGCCGCAACTGCAACCGTGCCAGGTGAGCGCGGCGCAATCGCTGCCGACGTGCGTGAAGAACGCCTTCAAGGGCGCGGGGCTGCCGCTGAACGGAAGCACCGTGATTGTTCCGGAGACGGAGACCCTGCACGCCGGGGGCTTTTACTGGACGGCTCATCTCGAGAAGGGGTTCGGGCAGCAGAAGAATATCTCCGGCTCATTCGACACGGGCGGCGACGACTTTTTGCTGCCGGGCGTGACGCTGACCACGCAGACCCGATACGCCTTCACGACCAAGCTGGCGATCAACTTCAAAGTGGCGGGCAACATGTCGTTTTCACCCACCTATTCGGACTTCTTTTTCGAGAACCAGGGCATCTCGTCGCAGCGCACGGGGCTGGTGACGAACACATTCCTGGTCGCGGCCAGGTGGTACTTTGCGCGCGATGCGGTGGTTCCGTGGCGCCGGCAGTTGTGGTACAGCGGGCCGGCCTCGGAGGACCAGACGAGCTCGGCCAGGATCAAGTGAGGCAGACGCGGGGCGGGCACTCAGGAGGCGTCGCCGCCGCGGCCGTTTTCGTCGAGCTTGCCGAAGATCATTTTGCCGCTGGCGGTCTGGAGGACGCTGGTGACCGCGATTTCGACGCTCTTGCCGATGAGGCGGCGGGCGTGGTCGACGACCACCATGGTGCCGTCGTCGAGATAGCCGACGCCCTGGTTGTACTCCTTGCCTTCCTTGAGGACAAGCACCGACATGCGTTCGCCGGGCAGCACCACGGGCTTGAGGGCGTTAGCGAGGTCGTTGATGTTGAGGACCTCGACGTGGTGGAGGTGGGCGACCTTGTTGAGGTTGAAGTCGTTGGTGACGACCTTGGCCTCCCATTTCTTGGCCAGCTCGAGGAGCTTGAGGTCGACTTCGCGGATGGAGGGGAAGTCGTCGGGGACGATCTGGACCTGGAGGGCGGCGTTGGACTGCATGCGCTGGAGCATGTCGAGACCGCGGCGGCCTCTTTGCCGTTTTGATCCGTCGGTGGAGTCGGCTACCACCTGCAGCTCGCGGAGGACGAACTCGGGGACGACGATGGTGCCGTCGATGAAGCCGGCTTCGGCGATGTCGGCGATGCGGCCGTCGATGATGACGCTGGTGTCAAGGACCTTGGCGCTGCGGCGGGAGGGGCGGTCGGCGGCGAAGATGGCGCCGAGGACGGCGGGGTTGAGCAGGTCGCCCTTGTTGGCGCCGACGAGCAGACCGACGTAGGTCATGAGCATGAGGACGAAGATCTGGAGGGTGGCGGAGGTGGTGCTGGGCAGCGGCGCGGAGCGAAGGACGAGGCAGAAGAGCGCGGCGCCGAAGATGCCGAGGACGCTGCCGGCGACGGCGCCGATGAGGCGGCGGAGGGTGAGGGCGCGCACCCGGAGCTCGAAGACGATGACCGCGCCTGCAGCCGCCGCCCCCAGCAGCGCGCTGGCCCATCCGGCCTGAATGCCGAAGGGACGAAGGAAGTAGCAGACTGCAGCCAGAACAAGAACAAAAAGAAGACGAATGAGGACGATATCCATGACGAGCCAACTTTCGCCTGCGCGCCATGAGACGCATCAGGCTGGATCAAAGGGCGAGTATGCCGATTGGCGAGCGGGATCGTCAAGGGAAAAACTGGGCGGGGGATCGAGCGGCGGACGGCCCGGGAGAAGAGAGCGGGAAGGCCTCGGCCTGCTGTGATTTGCGGCGATTTGGGGTTGCGGGGCGGCCTGGGCGATCAGTAGTAGTCGGCGCAGCTGAGGTAGTAGCCGCAACGGGTGCAGACGAGCTTGCAACGGTGGCCGGTGAGACGGCTGGAGCAGTTGGGGCAGAGCTGGGAGTGGTGCTCGACGGGTTGGGGTGCGGCCTGTTGGGGTTCACGATGTGAGAAGGCGGAGGTTAAATGGCCGTCAAAAGCGGCGTCGAGGGCGGTGGGGCGCTGCGGCAACATGCCCGACAGATTAGCATGGAACTGCGGGCTGCCCGAAGGCGACAACCGGGCGGCCACCTGGAGCATCAACACAGGCAACGTCCGGATTATTCCCCTGGTGCGAACCGCCGGACTGGCACAACCCCAACACAACCGGATCAACTCAATCCCCAAGGAGGGACTATGGCAAGCAAGGCAAGTGCGGTTTGGACAGGCTCACTGAAGGAAGGCAAGGGCACGATTTCTACGGCGACAGGCGTGCTGAAGGACGCGAATTACTCATTTGCGACGCGGTTTGAGGGCGCGGAGACGGGCACGACGCCGGAGGAACTGATTGCGGCGGCGCACGCGAGCTGCTACTCGATGGCGCTGGGCGCGCAGTTGGGCGGAGCCGGGCTGACGCCGGAGAAGATCGAGACCCACGCGGCGGTGACGCTGGCGAAGACGGATGCGGGATTCGCCGTGACCAAGATCGCGCTGACTACGACGGCGGCGGTGCCGGGAGCGAGCCAGGAGGCGTTCGACAAGGCCGCGGCCGACGCCAAGGCGGGCTGCCCGATCTCGAAGCTGTTTGCCAATAACACCGAAATCACGCTGGACGCCAAGCTGGTGTAAGGGCGAGAGCTTTGCCGACGGCCGGGGCGCGATGTCCCGGCCGGGCGGGGCAGGCGCGGCGAATTTGACACGGGCCAGGGGTTTTGCGAGACTCAAAGCTGCTGCCTGCTCGGCGCGAGCCGCTGAGCGTGTATCCCGTGCCGAAGTGGCGGAATTGGCAGACGCGCATGGTTCAGGTCCATGTACTCGCAAGGGTGTGGGGGTTCGAGTCCCTTCTTCGGCACCAATCCTATTAAAATCAATGATTTACTGCCATGGTGTCCACCATGGTGTCCACAAAACCGCGGGTTTGGTGTCCATTGTGGTGTCCACTTAGCCGCGCTTGTTTGCGCGAGTTCTGAGAAGGACGGACAATCCCGCTCATGCCACGGCGTCTGGACAGTTCGCACCGCGGAGCCCAGGTCAACGTACTCAAAAAGGTTCGGACCAGCCAGGGCTGGCGCCTCTGCCCCGTCGTGCGCGAGACCAATGGCCGGTTGCGCGATCGAGTCCGGGTTGGCGGTCGCATTGAGGTTCACGCGGAGGGCGTCTACTACCTCGAATGGCGCGAGGAAGGGCGGCGTCTGCGCGCGGCAATCCCGAATGCAGCCGAGGTACTCGAGCGTGCCCGCCTGAAATCGCTGGAGCTCGATGCCAAGCAAACCGGGATTGCCTTCAACGCGCTTCGGCCCGACGTGCACACTGAATCGCTGACGCCGGTGCCGCGCGCAGAGCGCTGCGCGGGAGTCACCATCGAACCAGCAACAAACTCGAATGCCGCACGCTTCCTACTCTCCGGTATCGAAGCTTACATCAAGGAAAGGGTGGAGGCCGCGCTGCGCTCGCGACTCGCGACTGCGGGCGCCTCCGAGGTGGAACCGGAAACTGCGCCTCCTCTGCAGCCGGAGCTTCTTCCGCCCCCACCGGAGGGGTACGCTTCTTCGCATTTTCAGAAGCTCGAATTGTCGCGTCCTCCCGAATCGAACGGAACTGCTGATTCACGAGAAGACGCCGGCACCATTGCGCAGTCGATTGATACCTATCTCAAGGACGTGGAGCCTCCCCAGCGCGAGCCCAAAACCTACGAAGAATACCGGAACGTGCTCAACCGTTTCCGCGACACGTGCAAAAAGGAATTCGTGAAGGATGTCGATCGGAAGGACTGCCTCGAATTCATGCGGCACCTGTACTCGATTGGCAATGAAGCCCGCACCGTCTACAACCGCATCGGAATCGTGCAACAGTGGCTCAGGCTAAACGGAATTACAGGGCTTCTGCATGGCCGCGACAAGCCGAACTTCGTGGCCAACATGCGTGAGATGTATCAGCCGGAGGATCTGGAAGCCCTGTTCAAAGCCTGCAATGCCGAGGAAAGAATTCGATATCTGTTCTTTCTCCTTACCGGCGAGCGCGACAAAGAGGTTCGGTATACCGCCTGGTCCGATATCGATTTCAATCGAAAGTGCGTCCGCGTGACCGCAAAGAAACAGCTTGGCTTCAAGCCCAAGGACAAGGAAGAACGTGAGATCCCGGTTCCGGCGGCTCTTCTTGAAGCACTCCGTGAGTACAAAAACCGTCAAACGGGATCAAACCGACTTGACCTGGTCTTCCCAACATCCGAGGGCAAACCGGACAAGAAATTCGAGAACAAACTGAAGAGAATCGCCTGCCGCTCCGGGCTCAATTGCGGACGTTGCACCTCGAAGTACGGCAATCAATGCAGTGAGGGACCGTACTGCGGAAAGTGGTTTCTGCATAAATTCCGACATACATTCGCGACAACTTGTCTTGAGGAAGGCGTCAGCATTCGCACTCTGCAGGAGTGGCTGGGGCACAGCGATCTGGCCTCGACGATGGTGTACCTCAAATACGTTGGACGCCAAGGAGTTCATGAAATCATCGACAAGAGCGCCATGGCCGAGTTCGCAGTCACCGCTTTTCGATCCGAGCAGGGTGCCGTCTCAAGATCGGCGGATTAAGGGGTAAATCCCATTCGCTGGGCTTTGAGTTAGCTTTATGCCACTCGCAGGTGCCTGGATCGGACCATCTTGGGCTGGCGGCTGCGAAGCCATTCTCCGACATCGTGGGGATCGAACCGGATAGCGCCCGCAATGCGAAAACAGGGGATCAGACCGTCTGAGGCCAGGCGATAAAGGTGCTGGGGCGTAACGCGAAGAATTTCGGCGAGTTCATTGACTTTCAATGCGGAGGCGCGTTGTTCGATTTGTTCCAATATGCTCATGAATCCTCTCTTGTTATAGATTTCTCGACAGCCTTCATTCGACGGGCCTGTACCTTCTGTGCAACGGTGTCGATTCACGCAAAAGCGGATTTCGCCGCAATTCCCTTGCTCACAGGAGACGCGCATGAGCATATTCGGCCAAACTCCAAATTCGGTCAAATCGCGAGGATGATGTTTATCTATTCATTCGCGAACGATGTCGCGTCACTTCTGCCACTACCTAGATAGCGGCAAAAGGGGGTCCCGTTGACGCGGCGTCAAAGAAGCAAAAGATCCAACAGCGCCCCGGGGAATGAACCCATCAACTAGCAGAAACACATTTGACCGAATTTGCGACGTCGCCTATCTTCGGCATGCTGATGATCGGCAGCAATACACCAAAGGAATCAATGGAGATGACACTCGACCTCGCGTCTGTTTCACCCATTGCAGGCGAAAACGCGGTGCGGATTCGCGAGATTCTTCGAAAGTCTAACGGGGCGTTTCCTCAGAATTGGCTATCGGATAAATTCGGATACAGACCGCAAAAGGCACGGGGATTAGCGACGGCGCTCGAAAAAGCTGGCTATGTGGAGCGCGACCGGAACAGGGAAGAGCGGCACGAAAGTGCCTTCCCTTGGTATTCAGTCACGACAGCGGGTTTGAGCGTCGCCCATGCGACGGGGGCGAGACGAATACACAGAGAGACGGCGGAGAAGATACTCTGTGAGTTTATGAAACGCATTCATCTTGTGAATGCCGATCCTCGATACCTATATTCGGCGAGAAAGGCTGCGGTATTCGGGAGCTATCTGCTGTCGCAACAGAAGCTCGGAGACGTAGATGTGGCCGTTGACCTGCAACCTCGAATGCCGATCGACAAAGAGGGACGTTGGATCGACGTCTTCAGAAAGCATGCCTGGGACTCGGGGCGCAGTCTTTCTACCTTTGATGCTGAGCTGGATTGGCCAAGAAAAGAGGTTTTGCTGGCGTTAAAAGCGCGAAAGCAAAGTCTCAGCATTCAATCGTGGTTCACGTTTGTAGAGATGTGCAAGGATCCAAACTTTCAATTCAAGTTCTTGCTGGGAGACGATGAAGAGATCGATTGCGAAGTAATCAGAGCTCGAACGTTAACGGATTGATAAGTACTTGAATGCAGTTTCTCCGAGCCGAAGTTCGTCGACAAATCGGCCAGGAGCCGGGTATCTCTTCCAGATCAATTCAGGTTGCGGGGGAGGTCTGCAAAACCTTTATGCGCCGGTTCGATCCCGGCCCGCGCCTCCAACACTCTCAACAACTTACACTAGAGGCCGCGATCCTCTAGCTGCCGTTTAGCTGCCGATAAGCAATCAACCGCTTATACGGCAGCATTTTGCGCAGCCTCAACCGCCCTCAGCCCGCCGCTCAACTGCCCGCTCAGCGATTCAGCCGCCGCGTCCGCCGACGCGTCGAGAACATGAGCGTAGAACTTGAGAAGAATGTCGGGCCGGGAGTGACCGAGGCGTTCTTGCGCTGCCTTGATCGGAACCCGCTCCTCCACCATCAGTGTCGCTCCCCAGTGCCGCAGGAGACGCCACGTGATATGCGGAAGGCCGAGCCGGTCTGCCACCGGCTGAATGCGTCGGCCCAGAAGCGTCTCGTGCCAGATCGGACCGGGCTTCATGGTCTTGCCTTTCTTAATACGGTTGGGAAACATCCAGTCCTCGTCCCCGGCCTTTATCCGCTCCCTCAACGAAAGCAAACGCGCGACGTCTGCCTCCGTCAGCCGGATCGGACGGTTCGAGCGGTGGTACTTCGGGGTGTGCAACTCACCCTGATTGACCGCGCGCACCACCCACAGGTTTCTGGTCTCGGGAACCAGGTCCTTCCACTTGAAGGCGAGCTCCTCCGGACGGATCGAAGCGACAGAGACCAGATAGACCAGCGTGCTGATCGGCTCCTCGAGAGCGTTGATCAACTGAACCAGTTGATCGCCGGTCGGGAGTTTCTTCTGTTCTCTGATCTCCTCCGGAGGGAGATCGACCCCACGTGCGGGATTGGAGGTCATGTATCCGTATTTCTG
>Ga0335075_10010947_pt1 | contig 13740 bp, 10 predicted proteins | sample Lox_Sample_24_FD_206723 | JGI IMG/M metagenome (GOLD analysis project Ga0335075, IMG submission 206723) | Soil microbial communities from Loxahatchee National Wildlife Refuge, Florida, United States - Lox_Sample_2.4 | ecosystem: Environmental > Terrestrial > Soil > Wetlands | place: USA...
CAATGGGCGGGGCAGATTCGTCGGCGGTGGAGTAGAGATTCGCCTGGCGGACGAGGGTGGCGAGGGTGCCGTTCTGGGGCAGGCGCTCGCGGGGTAGTCTTTGGGCGCTCAGGGCCGGAATGGCCAGGGTGAGCAGGATGGCGGGAAGCACACGCATGACGAAGATAGGACGCAATTCCGGGGCGGTTCGTCTCACGGAAACAGGGTGCAGGTTGCAGGGCACAGGTTGCAGGTGACAGGGTACAGGTGACAGGTGACAGGTTGCAGGTTACAGGACGTCTTCGGCAAGGACGCTCTTGAGCACCTGGGGTTCGACGTTGCCGCCGCTCATGACAATGACGGCCTTGCGGAACGGGAGCAACTGCCGGAAGTGAAAGATCAGGCCGGCTGCGGAGGCGGCGCCGCTGGGCTCGGGGGTGAGGCGGGCGCTGTAGAGGAGGGTGCGCATGGCGGCACGGATTTCGGACTCGGAAACCGTAATGATGTCGTCGACGTAGGTCCGGATGTGCTCGAAATTGCGCTCGCCGAGGGACTGGGTGCGGAGGCCGTCGCAGACGGTGCGGGTGGTCATCTCGGCCGGCCAGGTGACGAGCTGGCCGGAGATGAAGCTTTCGCGGGCGTCCGCGGCCAGCTCGGGCTCGACGCCGATGACGCGGGTGGCGGGACGCGAGAGCTTGATAGCGGTGGCGAGGCCGCTGAGGAGTCCGCCGCCGGAGACGGGCGAAAGGACGAGGTCGGCGTCGGGCAGATCTTCGAGGATCTCGAGGCCGCAGGTGCCCTGGCCGGCGATGATCTGATCGTCGTCGTAGGGCGAGATCATCACGTAGCCGTGGGCGGCTTCGAGCTCTTCAGCTTTGGATTTGCGGTCGGAGCTGGCGGGCCCAACTTCGACAATTTCGGCGCCCATGGCCGCGGTGGCACGCTTTTTGACCTCGGGGGCGGTCGCCGGCATCACGATGACGGCTTTGGCGCCGACGGCGCGGGCGGCGTAAGCGACTCCCTGGGCGTGGTTGCCGCTGGAGTAGGTGATGACGCCTCGCGAGCGCTGCTCGGGCGTGAGCTGGGCGATCTTGTTGTACGCGCCGCGCAGCTTGAAGCTGCCGATGGGCTGCAGGCCTTCAGCTTTGACCCAGACCTCGGCGTCTTCAACGCCGGGAACGAAGAGACGGACGAGCGGCGTGCGGACGGCGACGCCGCGGATGCGAGTTTGGGCGTCGTGGAAGGCGGGGAGGGTGAGGAGGCTGGCGATCGCGGTGGGGGCGGTCATCTGCTCCATGGTACTGCGGGGACCGCAAAGGCGGCGGGAGACCGGCATATTCCCCGAAAGCGGGCGGGAAGGCGCGGGACCGTACGATGATGTAGAGAGAACCGCGGAAGCCAGGAACAAGGCGCATCCGAAGCCACCTGGGAACCGTCTGTCTTGTGAGCACGCGCCGCGCGTCGGGGCCGTGTCGGCTTTCGCCGGAAAGGAAACGGATGCTGTTCGGAACGCGGCAGGGGCGCGGAGCTGGTTTCCGGAGATTTCTTTTTCTGGTTCTCAGTCAGGCGCTGCTGCTCCCGGTGTTGGCACTGGCGCAGCAGGCCACGCCTGCGACCGCACCGGCTGCAGCCGATCAGACTGCGACGATTCTGGGCACCGTCAAGGACGTGAACGGGAATGTCGTGCCGAACGCCGCGGTTTCACTGAGCAACAACACGGCAAAATATTCAGCCACCGCCAGCGAGAACGGGTTCTTCTCCCTGAGCGTGAAGCCGGGCACGTACACGGCGACGGTTGCAGCACCGGGACTGGTGCCGTGGACGACCGAAATCACGGTCGCAGCCGGCGAATACCGGGAGATTCCGGGCATTGTGCTCAAGGTGGAGGCCGTGGTCTCGACCATCCAGGTCACGACGTCGGAAAAGGAACTGGCCACGCAGCAGGTGAAGCTCGAGGAGGATCAGCGGCTGCTGGGAGTCGTTCCGAATTTCTACGTGAGCTATTTAGCGAACGCAGCGCCGATGTCGAAGGGGCAGAAGTACAGTATGGCGTGGAAATTTTCGATCGATCCAGTCAACTTCGTCATCGCCGGCCTGGCGGCGGGAGTGGAGCAGGGGGAGGACACGTATCCGGGCTACGGACAGGGCGTGCAGGGGTACGGGAAGCGCCTGGGCGCGGCGCTGGCGGACGACTTTACGAGCGATATGCTGGGCGGCGCGGTTTTTCCGGCGCTGCTGCATCAGGATCCGAGGTTTTACTATCGCGGCACGGGCAGCACCGCATCGCGCATCCGCTACGCCATTGCGACGGTTTTCATCTGCAAGGGCGACAACGGCAAATGGCAGCCGAATTACTCATTTCTTGCCGGCGATTTCGCGTCCGGGGCGATCTCCAATTTGTATTACCCGCAGCAGCAGCGCGGGTGGCAGACGACCATCGATACCAGCCTGGTGAACGTGGCGTGGGGCGCGGTGGATGCGCTGGCGGAGGAATTTGTGCTGAAGCGGTTCACGCACGGCGGAGAGGCGAGAAAGTAGTTGTCCTTCGCCCCGCCGCATACGGCACGCCATGAGCGTGGTGCACGCCGGCTGCTGACTCTTCGCGCCCCGCATGCCAGAATAAAAGCATTCCCATGAGCGACGAGACCACGCCTGAAGCGCAGCCCGTTCAACCTGCCGAACCCTCCGAATCCTTTGGTGAGCTGCTGACGCAGTTCGAGCAAAGCCATAGCCACAAGCCCGAGGCGGGCGCGAACCAGCTGGAGGGGACGGTCATCTCTGTCTCGGCCGACGCGGTCTATCTCGATATCGGCTACAAGACGGAGGGCGTGCTGGCGCGATCGGCCTTCCGCGACAACGCGGAGAGCGTGAAGCCGGGGGACAAGTTCTTTGTCTCGGTGAAAGGGCGGAACGCGGAGCGGTATTACGAGCTGTCGCTGGCGCGAGTAGCGCAGCCGAAGGACTGGGATTCGCTGGAAGCGGCGTTCGCGCAGAAGCTGACCATCCCCGGCACCGTGACCGGAGTGGTAAAGGGCGGCCTGAGCGTCGACGTGGGCGTGCGCGCGTTCCTGCCGGCTTCGCGCAGCGGCACGCACGACGCGCGGGAGCTGGAAAAGCTGGTGGGGGAGGAGATCACCTGCCGGATCGCGCAGCTCGACGTGGCCGACGAGAACGTGATCGTGGACCGGCGCGCGGTGCTGGAGGAGCAGGCGCTGGCCGCGGAGCAGAGCCGCGTCGCGGGCGTCCAGGAAGGCGAGGTGGTGCGCGGCACGGTGAGCCGGATCGCGAGCTTCGGGGCGTTCGTGGATTTGGGCGGGATCGACGGACTGCTGCACATCAGCGATATGGCGTGGAGCCGGGTGGCCAATCCCGAAGACGTGGTCGCGGTGGGGCAGGAGATCGAGGCAAAGGTGCTGAAGGTCGACCGCGAGAGCCGCAGGATTTCCCTCGGCCTGAAGCAGCTGCAGCCGGAGCCGTGGGAGACGGCGGCGGAGCGCTACAAGGCGGGCGGGCGCGTGACCGGCACGGTGACGCGGCTGATGGATTTTGGCGCCTTTGTGGAGCTGGAGCCGGGGATCGAAGGACTGATCCACGTGTCGGAGATGTCGTGGGTGAAGAAGGTGCGCCAGCCGAGCGACATTCTCGGCTCCGGCGACTCGGTGGACACGGTGATTCTGTCGGTGAATCCGGGAGAGCGGCGGATTTCGCTGGGGCTGAAGCAGGCGCTGGGCGATCCGTGGGCGGATGCTGCAAAGAAGTTCCCTGTCGGGTCGGCAGTGGAGGGCCCGGTAACGAAGCTGGAAAAGTTTGGCGCGTTTGTGCAGATGGCCGAGGGCGTGGAGGGGCTGGTCCACATCAGCGAGATCACGGCCGAGAGGCGTTTGCACCATCCGCAGGACGCGCTGAAGGTGGGGCAGGTGGTGCGGGCGCAGGTGCTGGCGATCGACGCGGAAAAGCGGCAGGCGAAGCTGAGCATGAAGCAGCTGGTGCCGACGAGCCTGGACGAATATCTGGCCGAGCACAAGATCGGCGACGTGGTTTCGGGGCGGGTGGTCGATGACTCGGCGGTGGAACTGGGCGAGGGGATTCGCGCTGCGTGCCGCGTGAAACAAGGCGCGGGCGAAGATGCGGGGAGCGCCGGCAAAGCGGACCTGTCGGCGCTGACCTCGATGCTGCAGGCGCGCTGGAAGGGCGGCGCGGGAGCCGGCGCGGCGAGACCAGAACCGCTGCGGGCGGGACAGGTGCGCAATTTCAGGATCGTGGAGCTGGATCGCGAGGCGAAGAAGATCGCGGTCGAACTGGGGTAGTGGCTGCCGTTACAGGGGCAGCAGAGCCGGACTCTCCGGCGAAATGCGGCTGGCAAGGCTCGTGGCCTGCACAGACGCCGCCCTCAGCGCAGTCTTCGGTGGTGGCTTGCGGCGATCGCCGTGTAAATCGCCGCAGCGGCTGCTGCGACCATGCAGGCGCGCACGAAGACTTCGCGCGGGGTAATGACCTGCGTGGAAAAGGTGACCCAAATGCAGAAGATGAGAAGGACCTGAAAGACAATGACGGCGCAGATGATGGCGTTGGGGTTCAAGGCGTTCACCCCCGGGTCCTGGTATAGCACCATTCACAGCGAGGGACGCAGAATTGGCTTGCCCTTGTCGCCGTTTTCGATCCAGCCAAACGGTGTGTGGTGGTCGTGGGTGAAAAGGACCATCCACTGCTCGGGGATGGCGCGCGCGTAGAAGCGCTTGCGCTGGGCGATGCAGGTGAGCGGATCGAGGTCGTAGCCCATCACCCAGGTGATGTCGAGGTGGGCGCTGGTGGGGATGAGGTCGGAGATGTAGGTGGCGCGCTTCCCTGCCGAATCGATGTGGATGGCAAGCAGCTGCGCGGTGTGGCCGGGGAAGCATTCGACGGAGATGCCGGGGACGATGGGGGTGGTCTCGCCGGGACGAGTGTCGAGCAGGGTCATCTGGCCGCTCGAGACCAGCGGATCGTAGTTGTCGCTGATGTAGCTGACGGCGTCGCGCTCCAGCTGGAGATGGCCATGCTCGACTTCGCCGCGATGCGCGAAGTAGCGCGCGTTGGGAAAGGTGGGAACGACCCGGCCATCGAGCGTCCTCGTGGTGTTCCAGCCGCAGTGATCGAAGTGCAGATGGGAGTTGATGACGATGTCGACTTCTTCCGGGCGGATTTGCGCCGCGGCGAAGGCGCGCGGAAGCTGTTCTTTCGCCTCGAAGATGGCGCGCATTTTATCCGGGAGCTTGTTGCCGATGCCGGTTTCGATGGCGACGGTGTGCTTGCCGGTGCGGACGACGACGGTGTTCAGGCCGAGGAGGACGCGGTTCTGCTCGTCGGCGGGGGCGCGCTTTTCCCAGAGCGGTTTGGGCACGACGCCGAACATGGCTCCGCCGTCGAGATAATAGGTGCCGTCGCTGAGGACGGTCAGTTCGAACTCGCCGAGGGTGGTGCGGGCGCGGACGAGATCGGCGGGGTCGGGGCGCTCGGCGGGCGGCGGCATGGAATCAGCGCCGCGCGCCTTCGCGCTCGCGGGCGGCATGATCTTCGTGCGCGGGCTCTTCCGTCAGGTAACGCTCAAAGTGGTCGAGGATCTTCGTGTAGACCATGGTCTGATCGTCGGGACCGGCGATGGAATGGGTCTTGCGGGGAAAGAGATTCAGGTCGTAAGGAATGCGCGCCTCGATGAGCTTCTGGATGTACTGGATGGTGTTCTCCATGTGGACGTTGTCGTCGCCGGTGCCGTGCATGATGAGGATGTGGCCGCGAAGATTGGCGGCGCTGGTGACGTCGGAGTCGGCGATATAGTTCTGCTCATCGTCGGAGGGAAGGCCCATGTAGCGCTCGGTGTAGATGGAGTCGTAATCGTGCCAGTCGGTGACGGGCGCGACGGAGACGCCGGCGAGGAAACTGTCGCTGTGCGAGAGCGCGAAGAGGGTGAAGCTGCCGCCCCAGCTCCAGCCCCACCAGCCCAGGCGGTGGGGATCGATCTGCGGGTACTTGCGCAGGACCTGGTCGATGGAAGCCATCTGATCGGCAAACTGCGGCGGGCCGAAGTTATGCCAGCAGACCTGCTCGAAGTCGCGCCCGCGGCCGCCCATGCCGCGGTTGTCGACGTGGAGGACGGCGAAGCCGTGCTGGGCCAGCAGCTGATCGAAGAAAAGGCGCCGGCCGCCCCAGGCATCGCTGCCTTCGCCGACGCCCGGGCCGCCGTAGGGATTCACGATCAGGGGCACGCTACGCGGGCTGGTTTTGTTGGGGGGAAGCAGGATGGTTCCGTAGAGCTTGGTGGAGCCGTCGGCGGCCACCAGGGTGAGCGGCGTGGGCGGAATGATGCGATGATCGCGCAGCGGCGTGGAATGCCAGAAAGGCGTGCACTCACCGCCAGGCGAGCAGGCGGCGACGGTGGGCGGCGTCTGACGGTCAGAGTACGTGTCGACGTAGGAACCACCGTGCTCGGGAAAGTCCGGACGGTGCACGCCGGGTGTGGTGGAGATGCGGTGGCGGTTGGAGCCATCGAGTTGCACCGCCCAGATCTGCTGCTGATTGGGGTCGCCCTGATTGGAGAGGTACCAGACGGTTCCCGACGCAGGATCGACGGCTTTGACGGCGCCCACCTCGTAGCCGCCGCTTTCCAGCTCGCCGGCCAGCTGCGCCTCGGTGCCGAGAGGATTGTCAGGATCGAAGGTGTAGCGATAGATGTGGGTGTGGCCGTCGCGCCAGCTGAGGATGAGGAACTGATGATCGTCGACGAAAGTGACGTCGTAGGTGAGGTTGAAATACTTGGGCTCGGTCTGTGCGAGGACGAGTTCGATGGCGCCGCTGCGCGTGTCAGCGAACCACAGGTTCTCATGCTGATGGCTGCGCGAGAGGGTTTCCACCCAGACGACATGGGAATTCACCCAGCCGAAGCGAGGGATGTAGTCGTTGCCGGTGTCGAGGGGGATATTGAGCCAGCGCGTGGGTCCGCCCTCAGCGCTGACCACGCCCACGCGCACGCCAGGATTGGGATCGCCCGGCTGCGGATAGCGCTGCTCGCTGACGGTGGCGTGGGTGGGGATCCAGTCCACCAGCGGGTATTGGGGCACGGCGGTCTCGTCCATCTGCAGGTAGGCGATGTGTTTTGAGTCGGGCGCCCAGAAGTAGTTGCTGCGCACGTCCAGCTCTTCGAGGTAGACCCAGTCGATGCCGCCGTTGAGCAGGTTGGGATCGGTGGTGTCGGTGAGCGAGCGCGCGGGCGCGGAACCATCGGCGGGAAGGATGTACAGATTGTGATCGCGCAGGTAGGAAACGTAGTCGCCGCTGGGCGAAAATTTGGGATCGTCGCCGGAGGCCATGCCGGATTTGCCGATGGACGCGCCGCTGCCCGACTGCAGACCGTAGAGCCAGAGATCGCCGTTGGTGTCGAAGAGCAGATGCTGCGAATCGGGAGACCAGATGTAGTCGGGCTCGTCGTAGCGGGCGCGGTGGTCGCGGTCCTGCTCGGGGATTTTTGCGGTGAGCAGCGCAATGATCCTGTCGGCGGGAATCAGGGTCTCGGGCTTCACGCCGGGAGGCTCGATCTGCATCAGGTCGCCGCGCTCGTCGAGCCAGGTGACACGCTTGCCGTCCGGCGACCAGCTCATGCCTTCGGGCGGATCTCCGGTAAGGCTCCCGGAATGGCCAAAGATCTCGTCGACGGTCCAGGGGCGGTTGGACTGGGCGATCAGCGGAGCGGAGAGAAGAGCGGCAGCAGTGAAAACGAGGGGGAATAACCGAAAGCGACGCAGGGCTCTGCGATCCAAAACGAACTCCGGGTGCGCGGCCGGTATAGGGAAGCCGCGCAGTCTGTCTGAAAAGAGAATTCTAGAGCAAAACCGGGCGGGAACGGCGGAATCAGTGGGCTGCTGCGGCGGCACCCTTGTGTTTCTTCAGGAGGAAGACGAGGGGGACCATGCAGAGGGCGATGAGGGCCAGGACGGCAATCACGTCGAGATACGCGATCTGCGTGCTCTGCTGAACGAGTTGCTGGTAGATCATGCCGCGGGCCAGCGCCTGCGCCTGAGCAGCGGAAGCGGTGAGGCCACCGGCATGCTGGAAATATCCGGAGAGGCTTTGCATGTGCTGCAGCAGCGTGGAACTGGCCGGATTCAGGCCCATGGCCAGGCGGTCCTGGTGCTCCTGGCTGCGCCGCGCCAGAAGGGTGACGAAAAACGAGGTGCCGCTGCTGCCGCCGATGTTGCGCGCGAGGTTCATGAGCCCGGAGACATCGTTGTTTTTCTCGCGAGGCACGTCAGTGTAGGAAACCGTGTTGATAGGGACGAACAGGAATGCCAGGCCGGAAGCCTGGAAGATGCGCATCCAGGCAACGTAGGAATAGCTGGCCTGGATGTCGATGCTGTGCATGGTAAACAGGGCTGCGGAGAGGGTGGTGAGTCCAATGGCGATCAACCAGCGCGCGTCGTAACGGCTGACCAGGAACCCGACCAGGGGCATAAAGGCCATCACCGCGAGGCCGCCGGGAGAAATGACCAGCCCGGCCCGCTCGGCAGTGTACCCCATCATTTCCTGCACGAAGAGCGGAAGCAGTACCGTGGTGCCGAAGAGAGCGAAACCCAGCACGAACATCATGAGGAACGAAACCGCGAAGTTGCGGTTGCGGAACATGGTCAGGTCCAGGATGGGCCGATGCCCGCGGCGAATCTGCGCGATCTCCCACAGGACGAGCGCGATCAGGCCGCCGGCGCAGAGGAAGAAGAAGGTCGTGATCAGGTGCGAGCCGAACCAGTCCTTCTCCTGGCCCTTGTCGAGGACGAACTGCAGCGAGCCGAAAGCCAGCGCCAGCAGGCCGAAGCCCATATAGTCGAGATTCAGGCCGCGCTTGCGGCTTGCGGCGACCTCGCGCTGGATGTGCGGCGGATCCTCGACGATGCGCGAGGTGAGCACCAGCGAGAGGATGGCAACGGGCACGTTGATGAAGAAGATCCAGCGCCAGGTGAAGTTGTCGGTGATCCAGCCGCCCAGGGTAGGACCGATGACCGGCGCCAGCACGACGGCCATGCCGTACACGGCAAAGGCCTGCCCGCGCTTGCGGGGAGGGAACGTATCGACGAGAATGGCCTGCTCGCTGGGCTGCAGGCCGCCGCCGCCCGCTCCCTGCAGCACGCGGAAGAAGATGAGCAGCGGCAGCGACGGCGCCAGACCGCACAACATGGAACTGAGCCCGAACAACGTGACGCAGATCATGTAAAAACGCTTGCGTCCGAGGAACGAGACCAGATACGCGCTGGCGGGCAGGATGACCGCGTTCGAAACCAGATAGGAGGTCAGGACCCACGTGGCTTCGTCGGTCGATGCTCCCAGGCCGCCGGCAATGTGCGGCAGCGCCACGTTGGCGATGGAGGTGTCGAGGACCTCCATGAACGTGGCAAGGGTGACCGTGAGGGCGATGGCCCAGGGATTATGCTTCGGTTTCCAGTTGGCGTCGGTGTCCGGGGGCATCGATGAATGTTTTGAGGATAAAGGGTGAGATGAAGATGCAGGAAATCGGTGCGGCGAGGCAACGGGCAACGGTTCGAGGCCGGCGGTATTCGCGGCACCATCTCGCCTCGAGCTCCGCTGCGGGCAGAAAACTTCGGACAGGTGCGCCGATATCCATTGGCGCAGGCAGCGGGCATGGTACAAATCTGATCAATACTCCCAGGTGCCGGGCGAACCCTGAAAATGCAGATTGTGTCCGCGCTGTTTTCCGACTGGACGTTTCTCTTCACCCTGGCGGGATCGGCTCTGCTGATCTATGCCGCAGCCAACCGTACTGCCCCTCCGCGGCAGCTGCTTCTGCTTGCCGTGCTGTTGCCGGCGCTGTTCATCGCCGGTGGCCTCGCGAACCACGCGGTGACGCGCTGCACGCCGAGGACGCTCGATTCCGCGTTCCTGCGGATCGATGGCGGGGTGAGCACGGCGATTTACCACTGGATCTCTCGACGTCCCGGGTGGCGATTGCCGGTGAACCTGGTCTACTGCGGACTGCCAGTTTTTGCCGCCTTTGTGCTGTGCACGAGCCCCCGGCGGATGCTTTGCGCAACAGTGCTGCTGGCTGCTTCAGCGGTGGCCCCGATATTCTACTGGTTGTTCCCGGCTACTGGACCAGCGCATCTGGGCAGTGCGGTAGCCGCGCGCAACTGTATGCCGTCGCTGCACATGACCTGGGCGCTGTTGCTCGCGTGGTACAGCAACCCGCGAATCAGGACCGCGGCATGGATTTTTGCGGGTCTCACGGCGTTCGTCACCCTGGCCACAGGCGAGCATTACTGGATCGATCTGGTTGCCGCCGTCGTCTACTCCGCGTGTTTTGTCGCGCTGGGAGTGCGGCTCAAAGGGCGATTTTTGCGCCCTGCAGACGATGGCGAGGGGCCGTCTGCATCCTGGGGCAGAGACGGGGCGCGCGGAGCAGAGCGAGCGTGACGCGGGCGGCGGCCGGTTAACGGATGATATTCTGCCCTTTTGCTGCCATGCGAACCGAACTCGAGGCGCTGACGCGCCTGCAAACCATCGATCAGGAAACGGCGCAGCTGCGCTCGGCCATTGCGGCGCTGCCGAGACGTCTGGCGGCGCTGGAGGCCGGTCTGGCAGCGGAGAAGGCCGGCGTGGAAGCGGCGCAAAAGGCGCTGAAGGACGAAGAGGCGCTGCGGCGGCACCTGGAAAGCGACCTGAAGGACCAGCAGCAGAAGATCGGCAAATTCCGCGATCAGTCATCGTCGGTGAAAACCAACGAGCAGTTCCGCGCGCTGCAGCACGAGATCGGCTTTGCGGAGGAAGAAATCCGGAAGATCGAAGACCGCGAGCTGGAGAGCATGGAGCGCAGCGAGCAGCTGGCGCAGCAGCAAAAGTCGGTGCAGGCGAAACTGGCCGACAGCGCGAAGGCGGTCGAGATCGAGAAGGAAGATGCGCGGGGCGAGTCGGCCGAGCAGCAGAAGCGGCTGGAGGAACTGACGCAGCGGCGGAACGAGCTGCGCGCGGCGATTCCGGAGGAATTGCTGCGCACCTACGACCGCGTGGCGGGCAGCCGCGGCACGGGGATTGCCAGCGCGCAGGGGCAGCGCTGCATGGGCTGCCAGATGGGCATCCGGCCGCAGATGTGGAACCAGATTCGCGACGGGCAGGTTCTGACCTGCGAATCGTGCGGACGGCTGCTCTATTTCGATCCGGCGAAGGAGCCGCAGCCCGAACCCGAGCCGGAGAAGCCGAAGCGCGGCAGAAGAGCGCCGGAAGCGGGCGTGGAGTGAGGAGCCGGCTGGCTTTAGCTCCTAGCTTTTAGCTTTTAGCTCTTAGCTTTTGGGAAGCCCCGGCAGGACCCATTCTCCAGCATCGCTTTTCCGATCACTATTCCCTGATCTCTATTCTGTTCTTATGAAACGCATTGCCGTCGACATGGATGAAGTGCTGGCGGACACGCTGGCCGAGTATATTGCGCGCTATAACCGCGATCACGGCGAGGCCATCACCAAGGCCGACCTGGAAGGCAAGTGGCTGTGGGAGATCGTGTCCATCGATCGGCACGAGCGGCTGGAAGGCTATCTGCGCTCGGAGGATTTCTTCGAGGATCTGCCGGTCATTGCGGACAGCCAGCGCGTGCTGCGCGCGATGGCCGAGCGGTACGAGATCTACATCGCGACCTCGGCGATGGAGTTCCCCAACTCGTTCGGGCCCAAGTACCGCTGGCTGCGCCGCCACTTCCCTTTTCTCGATCCGCGGCACTTCGTCTTCTGCGGAGAGAAGAGCATTCTGCACGCCGACTATCTCATCGACGATCAGCCGCGTAACTTCGCCAGGTTCACGGGCCAAGGCATCCTCTTCACCGCGCCGCACAACATGCACGTGAGCGGCTATCCACGAGTGGATAACTGGGCGCAGGTGGAGAAGATGTTCTTGTAACAGGCACAGAGTTCGGTGTTGGCTGGAGTGGGCGGGTACCCCCCTGGGATGGTTATGTTTTTCCCTAAGTACCCTGTTTGCCGGTAAGTGCGGTTTCAGTTCAAGGGCCTTGGACGGTACTTGCTTCAGGACATGGTACTTTTCACGGGCCTTGATTCCCTCTTCCCGGCCTTGAGCCGTTGAAAGCGTGGTACTTCTTCAAGGGCTTCGACCGCTGTGACACCTTCGAACCTTCACCACAGAGGGCGCGGAGAGCACAGTGGCGCCTTCGATCCAATCGATCGCCTGATTGTTAAAGAGCGTGCGCAAACAGCTTCTCACCCCAACGCGCAAGCGCGCCGGGGCCCCGGCCTCGGCCGAGGTTAAAAGAAAAGCCCTGTTCGCGATGAACAGGGCCTTCCTGTTTTCAGGGTAGGTGGATGGAGAATGAAAGGCAAGAAGAATCGAAGGGGTGGAGGGTACGAAGGTAAGGCCGAAACAGGCCCGTGCGCTACCGCAGGCGGCCTGGCAGCTAACCGGCCGACACACTCCACACGACGGTGTAGTCCGAGTTCGATCCGCAGCCGGCCGGAGAATTGATTCCCGGATTGTCCTCGCTGGAGGTATAAGCTCCCGTCGAGGTGAGAACCCGCAGCTGCGCACCGGAATAAATGTGCACGGCGGATGCGACCGGACCGTCGCAATCTGCATTCACCACGGTCCAGACCTCGCTCATGATCCAGCCGGAAAGCGCGCCAAGAGCGGTTCCCACAAGCGGAACCACTGCGGTGCCAAGAGCCGCGCCAAGCGCAGCCCCCAGCGCTCCACCGATGCCTGTGGCAATCAACCCGGCAACCGCAGTGCCAATCTTCTCTCCTATCTGGAGGAGAATATTGTTGGCGGTCTGCTCGCCACCTCCGCTGTTGATGACATGATACTGGATGGTGACGGTATCGGTATCCGCGACCTGGATGCTGGAGAAAGTGAGACCCACATTGTAGGTATTTCCGCCGGAGACGTTTCCCATGGACCTGGTCTGTGTCTGGGGCGGCCCGCCGTTGACCATAACTGAGAAATAGGCGTAGTCGGTGTCCTCTTCCGTGCCGAGAAAGTTGTTTGCTCTCTGGTGGTTCACGGCGAAGTTTTGCAAGGTAAACGAGTACGGCTGGGAAGCAACTGCGGCCTGCGGCGCAGGCGAGGAGAGCGAAAACACCTCCCAGGCGTTGACCGCCGTGGCATCGCTCTGGATGGGTGGATTGCCTGGCGATTTTACGCCTCCGCCATTGACAGCGGTAAGGAAGTTACCGGTGATGGTCTGAATGGTCAGAGTCGGCGGATTGACGGAATCGTCAATATTCAGAGTAAAAGTCTCCCACGGGCCTTGCGTGGCGGCGTCGGTGTGGATCGGGCAGGTAGCATCGTTCGGACCCGAGACTCCGCCGCCGTCCACTGCCGTCAGATAATTGCTCCCGGACGAGGTCTGCAAAGCGAAGGTCATTCCCGGACCGATGGGGGCCGAGCCCTGGCGAAGGATCAGTCTGAATGTTTCCCACGCGGCGGCGGTGGCAGCGTCGGTGTGCAAGGCCACCAGTCCCGATCCGCTGTCTGGTCCTCCCAGGCCGCCGCCGTTAACTGCAGTGAGCATGTTTTGCCCGTTGGATGTGCGAATGCTGCCTGTGAGAGTCTTCATATCAGTACCTTTCTCTGAGAAATTGAAGGGATCGGGGTCCCGGTCAATGCTGCCGGTGGTGCCTGTCAGCACTGCGCGTCGCGTATGGGTAAGCCGTGTCTCCTGGCGACCGTACCCGCGTTGACTGCGCGAACTATAGGCACACCTCGTCGGGGAATCAATGGCCGGAAGCT
>Ga0335075_10010948_pt1 | contig 13740 bp, 9 predicted proteins | sample Lox_Sample_24_FD_206723 | JGI IMG/M metagenome (GOLD analysis project Ga0335075, IMG submission 206723) | Soil microbial communities from Loxahatchee National Wildlife Refuge, Florida, United States - Lox_Sample_2.4 | ecosystem: Environmental > Terrestrial > Soil > Wetlands | place: USA: Florida...
TCGCTGACGGCCGGGCGACTGGTGGACATCGTGCTGTGGGACCCAGCACGCTTCGGCACCACACCAGAACTGGTGCTGAAGTCCGGCTTCGTCGCCTGGGGCGCCTCCGGCTCCGGCTCAGGCTCAACCCGTATAACGCAACCGCGGACGATGCGCGCATTCTTCGGTGGTTTGGGAGCCGCGCCTCACGCCCTGTCGGTCCAGTTCGTGGCGGAGCCGGTTCTGTCGGATTCCGGCCTGCGAGCCGCGCTGCCTGACGGGGTGCGCTTCCTCCCGGTCGAGGCCGCCCGCGGCCTGACCCGCGCGGACATGGAACGGAACACGCTGGTGCCGCACGTCGACATTCCAGCCGGGGACGCCCCGGTCACGGTGGACGGCAACCCCGTGCCTGTCCACGAGGCCGATAGCTTGCCGCTCACCAGACTGCAGTACCTCGGCTAGCTGACCCCGCGCCAGCCGTGTGGTCCACGGTGCCGGCCGTAGGTGGCTACGCCAAGTGCCCTATATCGCCCTCAGCACCGGCGCGCCATCTCACGATCGAGGAGACTTATGAGCTTTAGCACTGCCGGCGTGGTCCCCACATTGGGGCAGACTCTGCTTAAACAGTAATCGCGCCTGGCCGGACACGTGCCAGGCTGACAGCCTGCCTGTAATTCTGGTTTCCCTCGCGTGGGTAGCTGTATCCGCGTGCCTCAAGCTCATAGACGGAGGAGTCGAACGGCAGTCCCAGGCGTACGTAGCCATGCCGCTCGTCTTGGTGGGCGAATGACTGGCCGATCAGCGAGTTGGGGTCGACGGGCCTGTTCTTGTAACAGCTCGGGTACGGCCACGACTGAGATGGCCTCCACTTGACGATGCGCAAGATGGGCTGACCGCTGTCTAGTTGCTCTTGCTGCTTAGTCCTGCTGAGGGCGGCGACGAACAAGCACGCCGGCTGGCTAGTACAGTTCATAGCCCTGCGTGCGGCGGCTTCGAAGGAGACATCGAAGTTTTTCGCACACGAGTCGATCCCGGCCAGGGACAGACCGGCTCTGGCCAGGTGCCGGGCGAACCGCTCGGCGGGCATGGTCAGCTCCGCAGCACCGAGGTTGCATAGTTGTTCCTCCCGTGAGGAGGGGCGGGAGCAGGGGCATGCTTCGCGGAAGAAGGTGTGCACGATCTCATGGGCGATGGAGAAGTTCTGCCGCTCGCGGGGTTCGCCGGAGTTGACGGTGATCTCGTATCCGCCATCGCTGGGCACCAGCAGGCCGGAACAGCCGGCCGCAGGGTTGATCGGCCTGCTGTGGATCTCCCGTACGCCCTGCCAGGAGGCGAGCACCGGCAGTGGGATGGCGCTGGCTCGAGGCGCGCAGTGAGCGATAAGTTCCTGACAGAGACGGAGGATCAGCTGCTCGGGGTTCGTCTCGCCGTGGCTTGCGCACAGGGCGGCGACGGGGTCTGTGTGGTTCATTTCAGGGGGTTTGGCTGGTCCTAGGGCTGTGAGTACATCTCGATGATGCGGTGGACGGCCTTCCAGTCTTCCGCGGTCCGCGGGGTGCGGCCGCGGGCGCTGATGCCGGCGAGCATCCGTGCCTCCTCCGGCGGGACGTTGTTCTGCTGGACGTAGTCAGCCAGCCCTGGTGGCCAGGCTGACATTTCCTCTGTGGGCCTGGTCTTGCCGAGCAAGTCGGCGACCGAGGCGCCCAGCGCGGTGCCTATCGCGTACAGGGTCTCGGCCGAGGGCTTGCGGCGGCTGTCCGCGTCCTCGTGCAGCAACTCCGAAAGGTAGCCCTTAGCCACGCCGGACTGGCGGTGCAGGTCGCCGAGGGTCATCTGCCGGTCTTTCAGGAGCCTTTGTATTCGTTCCCCAACTGTGGTGGCGTCCCTAAGGAGTTCGTACATCTGGGTCATGCTTGCACGATAACCGAACCGTTCCCGGTGCGGAACATCAGTGTTCCGGGTTGATCGCATAAGTGTTCTCGATAGAGTACAGTTGTGTTCTGGTAACAGAAGGCCGTCAGTTAACTCTTGAGGAGAAGCCCCATGACCGATCAGGTCACTTCGGCTGAGCCGACGCGCGCCCAGCGCGCCGTCGAAGTCGTCATCAACGACAAGCCATACCGGTTCGACCACGACGTGGTGACGGGCCGGCAGATCAAGCAGAAGGCGAGCATTCCGGATGCCGACTCGCTGTACCTGCGGCGCCCGGGCGGGAACGAGCCCATCGCAGACAACGAGGAGGTCACGCTCCGCGATGGCGACGTGTTCTTCTCCCGGCCCCCGTCCAACGTGTCATGACAGAGGAAGAGTTCGCCGCTGGGGCGGCAGCGGCCGCCCGCATCTATCCCCAGGTGCGGCTGCTGCCCTGCAGCGGGACGCTGCGCCCGCTCCGCGTGGCCCCGGTGCCGATTCCGCGCGAGTTCTGGGGCGGCGGCGAGACGCGCGCGCTGATCATCTTCGACCTCGCCAACCATGCCTCTACCCGGCCGCGCGGCCTTCTTGGACCCGAGTGGCGCCTGCCGAATGGAGCCCGGCCGTACAATGCCAGCAACGTATTTGAATACGGGGAGGCGTGGCAGGCCTACTCCTGGGCGTTTCGCTGGCCGCCCGCTCTGGATGTCACAGCAACCATTGAGGCATACCTCGGGCGGTTCAGTGACTACCGTTGACCTGCGCATCCCCGCCGACCTGTACCAGGCGCTTCATAACGATGTGGCAGGATCGCGCGAGTGGGCCGGATATCTGTTGTGCGGGATCCGCCATGGCTCCCCGGATTTGCTACTCGGCCGGGAATGGCACCCGGTTCCCGTCGCGCAGCAGGTAACCGGCATCGGTCACGGCTTCAGCTGGCACCCGGACTTCGACGTGCAGATGCTGAACAAGCTGCAGCGGGACAACCAGGCCGCCGTCGTCATCCATTATCACGGCGGCCGCTCGCCGCGACCCAGCCACGACGACACCGCTACAGCCAAGTCGCTGATGACCTTCCTGTCCGGTGAAGCCCCCGGTCGCCCCCACGCGTTCGCCGTGCTCGGCGACAAGGCGATCTCCGGAATTATCTACGCCAGTGGCACGACTGCGGGTGCCCTGGGGACCGTCCGGATCGTCGGCAGCTGGCTCGATGACTGGAAACCCGCGCCCGGTCCACCCGCGCCGTCTTCCACCGAGCGGTACGACCGGCTGGTACGCGGCTTCGGACGGGAAGCTCACTCGAGGCTGCGCGGCACTCGCATCGGTGTCATCGGCTGCGGCGGCGGCGCATCCCACGTCATCCAGCAGCTCGCCTACCTCGGAGTCGGCAGCCTCACTCTAGTGGACGCCGACCGGGTCGAGATGACCAACCTCAACAGGCTGATCGGAGCGGTACCGCCGCGCAACCGTCGTACACTCGCCGAACGGCTGCTGGGAGGGGGCCACGGAGACATCGGAAGGCCCAAGGCCGAAGTCATGGCCCGTATGGCCAACGCGATTGACGACAACATCGAAGTCACCGCCATCACCGAGTACTTCCCTACAACCACTACTCTCGAGGCGCTGCGGAGGTGCGACATCCTAATCGCGTGCGTGGACCGGCTCCAGGTCCGCGACGACCTCAACCGGCTCGCCAAGCGCTACCTCATCCCAATGCTCGACATCGGCATCGAGGTAACCCCCGGACCGCAGCGGGCGGGAACCATCGTGGCCATCCCCGGCCGGATCACCAAGGTCCTGCCCGACGGCCCGTGCCTACGCTGCCAGGGCGTCGTCGACGACGCCAAACTCCAAACCGAACGCGACGGCCAGCCCCTCGGTTACACCGGCGCCTCCAAGATCCCTGACCCGGCAGTTGTCACCCTTAACGGAACCGTCGCCTCCGCGGCCGCCACCGAGGTCCTACAGCTCGTCACCGGATTCGCAGGCCACCGCGCACCAAACTGCGGTTGGATCTACGACGGTCTCACCGGCACTATTGAACAGGTCTGGAAGCACAACCGTGGCTGCCCTGCATGCCAGGATGAACGCGGCCGCGGGGATCCATGACGCTGCGGGAATCCATGACGGGACCATGCAAGCGGCGTTCGCCAACGCCGAGGATAGCTAGGCTATTCGCTACGCCCCCATCGGCATAGGTCGGCGCACGCAGCTAACACAGGTGCAGCACTGTGGTCACTACATGACGCGGTCGGGCTTCTTTGTGAGTAACTAGGCCGACGTTGTTGAGCAAGTGCCAGCGCGGGCCAATTCGGCATTTATCAAATTGCCAGCTGACCAGCTGGATTGGATTGTCGTATCGGACGTCTCGCGGAAAGCGGTACAGGGAATACACCAGCTACAGAGAGTTTCCCGATGTCGATGATCGGGCCGCTGCAGATATCGCTCAGCAAGGTGTCTTGCGCAGGTTCGAATTGGATGAGTTTTCCGAGAACGTGCAACAAGTTGAGCAGGTCGTCATTGAATGCCCGAGTCCAGTTGGAGACATTTATTGTGTCCAATAGCGAAGAAGCCGGGCGTCCGCGCGGGTTCTGGAGCCTGTACCCGATCCACTTGTCGACTACCCGCATTCCGCCCACGCGATATTCCCACATCGCGGCCGGCACCGGAGCCACGTGGCCCGTACTTCCGATGTATATGGTTTCGGTTTGTTCGTCGTACCGGGCAGTGTCTGGCATTTCCCCGGTCGTGTACGGGATGGGCTGCATGATTCGTGGGCCGACGTGCTCAGCAGGTTGAGGATTGCTCAGTTGGTGCGGAGTGGGGTCGGGGTATCTGGTTGCGAATGTGTGGAGTGAGACGATCTGGCGGCCTAGGGTGATCGCTCGGCCCCACGACTGCGGATCAGCGGTCAACGGGATCCGGATGCCGGGAATTGTGAGGTTGTTCCTGAACCGCCTGGTATAGCCAGGGTGGGCGACGACCGCGGCAATGTAGGCGAGCAGATCCTCGGCGTTTACTTTGTGGGCCAATGCCTGCTGGAGATAGCTGAGGAGCCCTGGAGCGATGTTCGGCATCTCTCCGGCCCTGTCTCGGTATAGGGGCAGGACTCGTCCGCCGTGGTGGCCTTGGAAACAGTGCATGTCGGGGACGGCGGCGCTGAAGGTGAGCCCGGGGCCGTCGTCAATCACATTGGTGTGCGGTTCGCTGATGAAGACCTGACTTGATCCTTCGATGCTCCAGAGGTTAGCTCGGGGGAAGTCGATGACGCGTGTATCCAGGATGAGGTACTGGCGGTCGAAGCTGCGGTACGCATAGGGCACGATGTGGGGATGTCGACTTACCTCGGCTCGTAGCGTGCGCCGTGGTTGTTGGCGCCCTGCTATCGGTATGACGACGCTGCCGGCGGTGCGGTCCCGTGTGACCTTTAAGAGAGCATCTCGCCGGTCCGGGGGGCTGCCGATCAGAATCTCCCAACGGCGCTGGAGGATGTCAGGGTGTGGGCCGATGACCCATGTCCGGTTCGCTTTCACGCCCGGAGACTGCCACGGGAAGATGTCACCAAGTGATGGGTACCGGGGCCAGTCCCCCTCTGATGTCGGCATGATGACGTCCTCGTCTAGGCAGTCTTGCCAGCCAGAGTCATGCAGGCGGAGGCGTTCTAGTGCATCGAACTTTTCTTCGCGTATCCCTTCTACGGCACGGTAATGGATGCGCGCCGGTGCTTTGGTGTCGAATCCGTACCGGGCCAGAACAGTGATGCACAGGGGCTGCTGGACGCCCGGGAAGAGGCGGGTGGGCACTGGAGGCTGGTGCCCTTCGGGGGAAACGTCGATGACCCAGGCTTCATCGGCAATTCGCCTCATATAGGAGCGCATCTTGGCGAACGCGACTCCGGTGAGATAGGACGAGGGGGTTATGAGCGCGACGATGCCTGCCGGGTGGTCAGGGTGGGCCTCGAAGGCTTTCCATATCGCCCACCGCCAGTAGAAGACCCAAGTGGCGGCTAGCTTGTAGTCGCGCCTGTCGTGTCGGCGAAACTCGTCTAGGGACGGGCGACGCGTGATATCGGCGGGCTTGCCTTTGTCGCGAGCGGTTTCGATCCAGGGCGCCGGATCGCGCTGATGGGCACGGTCGAGGTAGGGCGGGTTGCCTATTACGGCCATGACCGGGACGTCCCGCTTGAACTTGTTCGCTTCGTCGCGCTGCTGCCGCAGTTCGGCATACATCCTCCCGAAGCTGATTTCCTGTGCGTCTGGGTCGTCGAAGGTGTCGGCCAGGAACCTCATTTCTCTTTCCGGGACATCTACGCCATAGCGAGTCTTCATCGCTTCGTGCAACCGCAATTCCGCGACAGCATATGGCGTGACCTGCCGTTCGAACCCTATTAGTCTGCGCCGGAACAGTTCGCGGAGCCGCTGTGCTTGCGCCCCTGCGCCCTGGTGGGCCGCTACGGTCTCGGCAACTAGGTCGACAACCTCGACGAGGAACGTCCCTGTTCCCATCGCAGGGTCCACCACAATCACATCGTCGTTCGCGTATCCCCATGCGCGGTTCAGCTTCTGGCGCAGGATCTCATCGGTGAACCGGACCATCGCTCGCGCCAGCCTGTCTGGCGTGTAGTAGGAGCCGCTCAAGCGCCGTAGTTCGGGGTCGTATTGCTGGAGGAACGTCTCGTACAAGGTGGCATGTGCGTCTGCGCTAGTAGCTTGCAGTTGATCCCACTGCACCGCGCCAATGACACGGCGTAGCGTCTCGATGATCAACAGATTGTCCGCCGCTGCCGGGTCAGAGAGAACGGCTAGAGCGCGGCCGATGACGGCGTGCTGCTTGCCAAGTTTGCGACCGATGGCAGGAAGGTCGCGTCCTTCGAAAGCCACACCCGCGTTTCGCGCGAGTAGGAGGGCGAACGTAATAGTTTGCGCATATGCGTCGGCGAACTCGGCGTCTTGTGTCATGCGCGGAAACAAGAGTTCTCGCCATTCCTGCGCCAGTTCGGTAAACGGTTTTCCGTTATCCGCCGTACGCTCATGCTCTAGGACCTCGATGACTTCCTCGCGCAGGTAACGGCACAAGCGCGCGGTCGCCCTCACGAGGCTGCGGAGGTTACGCGGTGGGACGGGCGGATGCCATAGGAACTCTTCAAGCAGCTGTGCCAGCTTCTCGTCAGCTGGCCGGAGGGATTGTCCCGCCTTGTCCAGCGCGCCGACGAGCCGGGCAATCGGGCCGACGCGTTCGCCATCGCGATACAGAGCCCATTCAGACCCGTCTGTATACAGGACATTGGGAAGCAGACGCAGCTTCTGCCACTGACGACCGTCGTGTGACCGTGCAGACCATGCGGTCGGGTCGGCTCCCTTCCCAGGGCGCTTGATCTCTATGAACCCTATCCCCCCACCGGCGACATCAACCGCATAGTCCGGCCGGATCGACAATTCGGTGAGAGGGGTTTCCGCATGTGTGATGACGTTAAGCCCCAGCGCTTCCCCGGCCGTTCGGACCAGTCTGGCAGCCGGGCTCGCGACTTGATCTTCCGCGCGGCCGACTCCGGCTGCCAGGGGCAGTCTTACCGTTGCACCGAACTCGGCGACAGCCCCAGCGACTTGCGCGGAGAAGTCACGAGACCGTTTAGGGCTGCTGGGAACCCGTGCTCCGGTTCGCGCCGTACGCCCGTCCATGGAACCCCGATCCGTATGCCACCGCTAAACACAGCAAGACATAGGAGTTAGGCGTTGTCACTACCTCGGGCGAGATATTGAGAATGAAATGAAATTTGAGTGTTAGAGTGACACGAAATACTTAATGCTAAGCCAAGATCTTGGGGTTAGCAGACCTAAGTTGGTTGTACGCACGGGATGCGGATCGAGTGCTTGCGAGATGGCCGTGTCGGATACGAAGGCGAAGGCTTGTGCCTGCTGATGGCGTAAGTGACCCGGCCGCGGGCTCTAGTTCGTGGAAGCTTGACGACTGGTCTGGTGAAGAGCGACCCGAGGCACTCCAACCTCTAACCCCAGATTGGGAGATCTGCGCTACCGCGGAGGGATGAGGGCTCGCCCGCCGAGGGTTGCTGGGTGACAGGTCATCAGCAACCGGCTCCCACACGCTTTACACAGCACGAGGATCAAGCGACCATCGTGTCGTGCTGCCAATCGAAGAACAAAAGACTAAGGTCGAGCACCGGCTCGACCTGGTCCACTGGCACATGCTGCGCGGCGACAACCTCCGCGCTGGCCTCGCAAGCCGCGCCGGAATACTCTTGAGCACTGACGCCCTAATTGTTGCTGGCGTGGCCCTTGCGCTCGGGCTCCGGAACCAGCGTGGCAGCTATGGGGTGCTAGCTGCTTCGCTAGCAACTCTGATATGCGTCGCGGTTTCGGTCGTCAACGCCTCCCTGGTACTGGTGACCGTCCGCCGCTGGCATCAACATTTCGGAAATACCGGGGCGCCGCAGCCATTCCTTTATAGCTATACAGGGATGCATGGTACTTTCGAGGAATTCAAGGCTAAAATGCTCTCCCAGTCTCAGGAGCAGCTCTTGGGATACGCACTCGTAGAGCTTTGGAGATGCGGCCAGCTTCATACCTATCGCTACCGCAAGCTCCGGAGAGCCATCAGATGGCTGCTAGCTGCGCTTGCATTTCTATTCATCACAATTATTATTTCCGCAATCTGACCTAACCACCGACAGATACAAATTCTGCTCGCATAGAGCTCAATAGGAATCCTTCAGTCGGCTGGCCGAAGTCACTAGGCCACTAGCAGTGATGCTCCTATTACGCACTTTCCGCGTTACAGGACGTAGCTTGCCTCTCCCTCAGCCCAAAGTATCTGGAATAGCTGAGCCCGGCCGGGTGTTGCCCACAGTGTCGACTATGACCGACTCGAGTCCGCATTCATCCGCTGCCGCCTGCTTCCTGGGGGACATCCTTACTGATAAGGTCGATACGGATTACCGGGTTTTCCAGGCTCTCTAGATTTTCTCTGGGAGAACTGGGAGCTTGCTGGTGCGCTGCCGCGAGAGCAGCAGATATGGCGATCTCCCTCCCAAGTTCCTCCGTTTTGACTTGATTCCACAATTGTTCCTGCTCAGCGGCTTTGTGCATTCGAATGGTCAGATAACCGATGCTCATTCGGCCTCGGGCGACTTGGAAACGCGCGTAAGAAATGCTGGAATTCTTCGCATTGATCGCAGGAGGCTCTTTGGCCATAGCGTCTTTGATGGAACCAAGAAGGTCACAGAAAGCCCCCTGCCGCTCCCTCCATCGAAAACCAATCCGAACTAGGGGTGATTGCGTCATCGGTCCGAGTTGCTTGCGGCTTACTGGCTCGTTTACGAGGATCTGCAATCGGCTACGCTGCGCCTTCTCGTCCAAACCAGCTTGGGAATCGGGGGTCGGATCGTCTCCGATGCTTTCCTTGTGCGGGGTTTCATGCGCTAGGATGATGATCACTGCCAGTCCGTGTAGCAGCGTGTAATTCAAGTGAGCGAGCTCATAACATGACAGGTCGAGAGGCAAGTAGTCGATTATGTCGCTGCCGATATTACTCCGGAAATCAGCGCACATCGCTACTATCCGCCAGGTGCGCGCGTCCTCCGGCTCGTCTTCGAGGAAGGGCATTGTAGACGTGTCCAGATCACCAGCATGCAGGCTCCTCTCACCAGCGTCAGCGCGTTCCACGGATGCTTCTTGTGTAGACTCTGTGATGACGCGCGCTGGGTAGAACGGAGCGGCTTGAACGACAACCATGCCCGCAGGGTGACTGTCATTCACTGCACCTAGGAATTCTGCGAGCCGGTCAATGTCGTTCGTATCGCGCAATGCAACTCTCATGCGTGCCCATTGCATGTCGTAATGACCATCGACAGGTGCTGGTACTGGGAACAGGGCCTCTAGTATGATTAGCTTATTCTTTGTCGCTCTCAGCGTATCGACCAAGGGGTGGGAGGCTATCGTCGGCAGCTGGCGTACTCCCACGAAGACGTCAACCCTGCTGGTGACGTTATCCATGGGACTAAGGTGATCTGGGTCAAGGTCGACGTCTGCCATGCTGCAGATATCGCCAACGAGTTTATCCCAGTTCTTGCCGGGCTGCCCGCGGAACACCGTAAACGTTATCGCCAGGCGCTGGGTACTGGAATGGAGAAGTGCTAGTATGTTATCTGATCCCGCAGACTCGCTATATCGGGTGAGCAAGGGAACCAGTTGTGGCGATGTATATGCCTCAGTTCCATACGGCTGGCGGGATTGCTGCCATATCACATAGCCGTGAGCCATGCGCCCGATCATAAGCGCATCGGCCGTCGTGTTTCGCCAGTAATCGCTTCCAAGCGGTTCGAAATGTTTGTATTCCAACGGATCCGTTTCGAACATATAGCGTTGCCCGATGCCTGACGAGCCGGCAGGCGTAAGAGGACCGTGCATCATGGAAAACAGGAGGATACCCTGGAGGACTATGCATCCGGCAGCCCAGTAATCTGCCACAGGACCGCTCTGTCGGAAAGCAAGGGCGATCGCCAGCATGAGAGGCGGCAGTATAGACAAGGCGATCAGCAGGTTGCCGAATGCGAACAGCTGGCCCCGCAAGGTCGAACGGTCGGGACGCTCTATCCGGCTCGCCTGTATCGTTGCGAAAAGCGTCAGCACGAGTGCCAGGACGTCGGAAGTCGGCGACCCCTTGGGCCAGAAGATCAAGAAGCCCAGGACCCCAGCCATAAGGGCGAGGCTCATAGAAGCAGAAGATCTGGCGACGGAAAAATAGTCACGGTCATCGACAGTCACGTCAAGGTGTAGTTTTGCTTGCTGCGGAACAGCCCTTTGTGAAATGGGCTCGATCATATCAGCACGTGCGGCCACGGTCCGCGGGCTGCTGAGGCGGTCAGGCACCGTACGACGGGAAAGGCGAAGCTCGTCTGCTTTGAATAGCTCCCACATTTCCTTGAACCTTCTTCGCGCGCCATCAGTGACGGGGGTCACCTGACGCAGATCTTTCGCCAGCTGTTTCAGGATACGGAGCGGTTTGCCCGTGGCGGGGCCTGGCAAGCGATGGTAGCTCGCATCGTAGTGCCGCAACGTTTCGAAGACTGCATCTAGCTTTACCCGCGCGAGATCGACGAGCGGCTCCCTGAGTTCCGTTCGCCATGGGGGGTTGTAGTCAACTGTGACCTGTTCCATCGCCGCGGACATCTCAAGCAGTGTCGGCGGCGCGTAGACCGCTATGTCAAGGTGCGGGAATCGAGGGCCAGAATGCCCGGATTCATCGGCGCGCTGGTCAATCGAAACGCCGACGGGAAGATTGACCTGAATCTGGCGATCCGCGTCCGCAGTCGGCAACAACATGTCGATTTCGAGATGGCCCGCAGGCCTGATGAGCCATGTCGACCATTTCCTCCTGTCAACTTTTGCGGTCTGCGTGAGCTTTCGCGTAGGAACTCGTAGCGTCAAGGCGATCGGAGCTGCGTCGTAATCTACCGGTACTACGACGATTGTCGATTCCGCGAGTGCTCGCAGCACACTGATGGCGCGGCGTGCCAGTTCTGGTGTGAACTGCGGTCCTGCCTTAGTGCCGCTCCTAGGTTTTAGTTGCCTTATGTAGGGATCGAGTAGCTCAAGCAAGGGCTCTCTCGCTCTGATGATCCGGGGAGTTGCAGTGATCTGAGTCGATTCAGGCGGTACGTGACGAGGCGGGCGTGCGCTCTCCAGCAACCGTGCGATTGCCGCTGACAGCAGTAGACGCTGGTCTCGGCTAGCGGTGCCGGGAGGTTTACCTGCGGAGCTGGGCCAGTGAGAGACCGCCATTTTTACAATGATCTCCGCCAGCGCGGCCGATATCTGGTGTCGCAAGTCTGCGGCGGACAGCACGGGCAGGAGATCGCCTTCCGAGCCGGTAACGGTAGGGAACGGGTCCGGTTCGCCAGGGCTCGGGTACCTGTCCGCGCCATCTCTGCCCGGTCCGGAGTGACGCTGTCCAGCCCGCGGCGGCAATACGGTGACCGGCAGCCAGAGCAATCCGGTCCGTTTGGTGAAAGCCTCATGGGTGATCTGGCTTAGATCAATTTCGATTTTGATCGTGGTTTCGATCGCGTCCGAACGTGAAATATCGACTATCTCGGTCGTAGCCCTGACCCATTCATGGTTCGCCATGAGAAACAGCAGCTCACGGCCCATTTCCGAATTGTGGTCGTAATGGGCGTCCTCCCAATAGAATTCGTCGGGATTCACCCGCCCGACCATGGCCCCCAGACGTGTGGCCCAACGGAAGTTTTCGGGATCCAGATCGTTTAGCCGCACTTTCCCCCCTAGTCCCCTCCATGGGATGCGACATGGTAATGATAAGGGGTGATTACGTTTCAAGGAAGGGGTGTGCGGCGGTAATCCGTCATGGTTGCATGTGCACCGATTGCCGGTTTTCGCGGTCTGATCAGCTACATGGACCGGGACGTTCCCGGAGAGCGTAGTCAAACCCCGCCAGGAGGGATTTAAGAGCCGTTTCATCGAGTAGTACGAGCGCGAGCTTGCTCATCGCCTCTCCTGGCTGACCGAACTGGGGAAGCTACAGTTCGTATAGCTCCTCAATCGTGAGACGGGCGCGCTGGGGCAGGGGGCATTGCTGTTGGGCAATTGGTCTGTCCCCGAATACCGGCTGTGTGAGCCAACATCCCGTAGCGGCTTAGGGTTAGGCGGGCAGTTCGTGGGCCTCGAAGAAGGTCCACATCGTTATGTTCGCGTCTACCGCGTTGCTTTGGGGGCCTAGGGCCTTGGTGACGGCGGATGGCATTGCCGGGCCGCCGGGCCATTCGTGGCCCTCGCCGGCTAGGGCGTAGAGCTCGACTGCCGTGCCTGCCTGGCAGGTCGCGTAGTCGGTCAGGGTGTAGCCCGTGGCCTTGACGGTTCGGGGGCTGCCGCAGCCGTCGCGGGCCGCCCATCGGGCGGCCGCCTGCGGGACCGAATAGGTCCAGTAGGCCTGGCCGTTGCCGTTGAATGGGTCTACCGGGTCGGCGGTGCCGTGGAAGGCGATCACCGGGACCGGCCTGGTGGCCGGGCACGGGCTGGGGAGCCGGAGGCCGGAGACCGGGGCTACCGCGGCGAAGGTCTGTGACGCGTCGCAAGCGAGCTGGCTGGACATCCGGGCCCCGCCGGACATGCCGGTGGCGTACACCCGGCGCGTGTCCACGCAGTACTTGGCGGCGAGGGAGTGGACCAGGCCGGTGAGGAACGTGATGTCGTTGGCCGCGTTCGCTGGCGGGTACTGGCCGCCGAGCAGCGGCACGCCGGGGATGTTCCAGTCGTAGCCGGGACCCGCCTGGATCAGCGCCTGCGGGTAGGCCACGATGAACCCGTCGGTGTCGGACGTGACGTCCAGGCCGCTGAACGCTTCCTGCGCCGACGCGGTGCTCTCGCTGCCGTGCAGGCTGAGCACCAGCGGCACGGCCGTCTTCCCGGTGTAGCCCGCGGGCACGTGGACGATCACCAGGCGGAGGTGGCCGCCGGACACTAGGTGGTACACGGTAGAGCCCGAGGCAGCGGCCTGCCCGCAACCCGATCCGCTGGTGGCGGTGAGCGCATTTCCCGTGATCTCCGTTACCGGCGCGGAACTCTGAGTGCTGGCGCAGCCCGCGACCAGCGTTGCTAGTACGGTGATGCCAGCCAGCGCCTGAAGGCAGCCTCGCCAGCTCCGGTTCCTGTCAAGAAGGCCCATCGTCCCACGCTCCTGCCTTGAGGACTGCTTCTTGCTGTTATGAGTCGGTACCGGGTTCGGTCTCGGTGCCGAATAGGCGGCGCAGCACCCGCCCGAATAGGTCGTCTGGCACCGCGCCCGGGTCGATCCGGCGGCGCCGGACCAGGCCGTTGA
>Ga0335075_10010950_pt1 | contig 13738 bp, 17 predicted proteins | sample Lox_Sample_24_FD_206723 | JGI IMG/M metagenome (GOLD analysis project Ga0335075, IMG submission 206723) | Soil microbial communities from Loxahatchee National Wildlife Refuge, Florida, United States - Lox_Sample_2.4 | ecosystem: Environmental > Terrestrial > Soil > Wetlands | place: USA...
CTGCACGCCGGCCTTTGCCATCCCCTGAACAATTCCACGCAGCACCCCTAATTCCGGGTTTGCTGACGTCGTCGGGGTCTTGAAGGTTTCGCAGGATCCATCCGCGTTGAGGATGGTGGTGTCGGTGAAGGTCCCGCCGATGTCGACACCGATCGAAAACGCCATACTTTCCTCCTGCGAATTTGCATGTTACATACGACGTATAATGTAATTGTCAACTCGCTTTGCGACGGGAGGCCTGGATTGTTTTTCTTTGCAGTGAAAACGACTAGCGTTGTGTTCGCCACCGGCGATCAAAACAGTCGTCGACGTAAGCGGCGCCAGCAGTAGCGGAGAACACAGCGAGGCCTCGGGCGTCAACGAGACGTTTTTGCGAATGATCGAGCTAAAATCACTTCAGTGCTTCATGGCCGTTGCCCAAGCAGGAGGGTTTCGAAGGGCGAGCGCCCGCACGGGTATCCTTCAATCCGTGCTGAGCCGGAAGGTCAGGGAACTGGAGGAGACGTTAGGCGTGTCGATGTTTGAACGACATCGCGAGGGCGTACGTCTGACGAACGCTGGCAAGCGTTTCCTGGAAGATATCAAAAGTCTGTTCGCCCAATTGGATCGCGCGACGAGCGCCCTCCAGGCGGCGGGTTCGGCCGGCGAAGGCAATCTTCGGCTGGGTTTCGCGTGCTCGATATCGGGTGGATTTCTGCGTCAGCTTATTAGCAATTGGCGGCAAAGTCATCCTCACGTCTCACTCACGTTGGTGGACGGAAGCCTGCAAGAAATGGTGGCGGCGGTCGTCCACCGCGAGATTGATGCTACGGTGACAACTGGTGTTGCGGTGCCGCCAGGCTGCGATATCGAGCAATTGTGGGTTGACCGGATATTTCTCGCCGTCCCCTCCTCTCATCGACTTAGCGTCCGTCGCTGCGTTTCGTTGCAAGACGCCGCTCAGGAGAAATTCATTGTCAACCAGTCAAATTTCGGCGTCGAGATTAGAGACTTTCTTATCAAAAACCTCTCCGATCTCGGCGTCAGCCCTTCGGTGCAGATGTTCGACGTGGGAAGGGAGATGCTCTTCACGATGGTGGGACTCGGCTTCGGATGCACGACGGCCGCAACAGTGGAGACGGGCACCAGATACTCCAGCGTAACCTACGTCCCGGTATGCGACATCCAGCTACCGTTCAACGCTGTCTGGTCACCTGCAAACGACAATCCCGCGCTAAGGCGGTTTCTGAGCGAGGCGAGACTTCTCTCACGGTCATATCAGGATGATAAGCCACCGCGGCCCAGATGACGCCCGCTGCCTGAGAACAAGTGTGAGGCCTCGAGTTGGTCAGGTATCACCTGAGAGTGTTTCGAATCAAATGTCCGGCAAAAGACCCTTGGAGCCTAAGGTCGCTCGACCCGCTGACCTTACGCGTCATGTCTCGACCATCTGTCAAGGCAGGCCCCACGCTTCCCTTCTGCTCGGCAGCAGAAATTTTTCTCCAGAACTTGAAGAATATACGATGTATGTTTACTATGTACATATGGATCAGCAAACCCTCACTATGCCAGCCGTGATCAACCTCATTGTATTGCTTCTTCTCGCCGTCACGATGGGGCTGTCGCTTGCTCATGCTCTGGAGTTCCCAGGCAAACTTCGGCTCGACGAGCCGACATATCGCGCCGTGCAGGCCATTTATTATCCGGGCTTCACCATAGGAGGACTCATCGGCGAGTTTGGCGGCATGCTCGCGCTCGTTGCCCTCCTCGTGGCGGGCCCGTCCGCCGAGCGCTTCTGGTGGATTGCGGCCGCGCTGGGCCTCCTTATCGTTGGACATGCGACCTATTGGATCGTCACCCACCCGGTCAACGCAGCTTGGCTGAAAGACACAGCCCTATCCGGACCCAGCGCGGTTTTTTTCGCGCTGTTTTCCTCGCCGGACGCCGACTGGCGGCATATGCGGAATGTGTGGGAGTATTCCCACGTGGCAAGATCAGGCCTTCACATGCTTGCGTTTGTTTGCTTCGCGCTGGCGGTGATGCATTAGAGCTGACGATGGGTGTCACGAAGGCAGACCGAACTCCCAGCAGCCGCAGTCTGACGCGCGGCCGAGTGATTGAAGCCGCCCTGGCTTTGATCGATACGGTTGGTGCGGATGCCATCACAATGCGAGGTGTGGCCGAGACCGTCGGCGTCACCCCGATGGCGCTTTACAATCATTTCAGCAGCAAGGACGATCTGCTGCGCGCTATCGCGGCGCACATTCTGATCGACGCGGTCTTCGACGGAGACGAAACAGGCTGGCGCGCGCAATTGGCCTTCTGCTTCCGCGCATTTCGCGCGGTTTGCCTGAGGTATCCCATTCTGCCGCGGCTTTTGGAAACATCGGAGATAGCACCGGCGGCGGCGTTCGCGCCGATGGACGTGACGCTGCACGCGCTCGAGCAAGCGGGAATGCCCACGGTCGACGCGCTGCGCACCTATTTCACTCTGGTCAACTTCACCCTGGCTCAAACATCCTATCAGTCCCGCAGATCTTATCCAGGACTCGAGCCCTCGAAGCGCGTCCGCGCAGAGCGCCTCGCGGGACGCGGACATGACGCTGCTGGCCAACCGCAACTGCCTTCCGGATGGGATTTCGACGCTGCGTTCGAGTTCGGACTTGATTTGATCCTCGATGGAGTGAGGCGCGCCCTGCTTACAGGTAGAGCCAAGACGACAGCGAAGGCCGCGGCGAGCAAGCGCCGCCGCCGGGGCGAATGAAGCATCTATCGGGCGGGCGACATACTGAGAAAGGAGCCACCATGAACCGCAAGGAACTCATCCAGCCGCCGGTTGCCCACACGGCCATGCTGATCCGCAAGCCGGTCGCCGAGGTGTTTGAGGCGATTGTCGATCCTGCCATCACATCACACTTCTGGTTCTCCAAGGGCAGCGGTCGGCTGGCCGTCGGTAACACGGTGCAATGGGAATGGGAGATGTACGATGTCACGATCGATGTCACGGCAAAGACGATTGTTCCAAACGAATTCATCGAAATGGAGTGGCCGGGTTATAGCGGGCAGACCGTCGTGACATGGCGCTTTAGGGAAGTGTCGGACGGCACCTTTGTCGACGTGGAGGAAACTGGCTGGACCGGTACGGGCGACGAGTTGCTAAAGTTCGTTCGCGAGTCGACGGGCGGCTTTAGCTGGACACTCGCAGGCCTCAAGGCTTTTCTTGAGCATGGCCTCGAATTGAACCTCGTCGCGGATCGCTTCCCTGCAGGAATCGAGCACTGACAATCGGCTCAACGCGGTCGCTCTTTCCTACGGCATGGTTATGCGACACAGCGCAACGGCCGATACTCCACGGTAGCGAGCGGCGGATTGTGAGCGCGAGTTCTTAGAGATTTCCGCGCATCTCGGCAAAGATCCAGTCGCGGAATGCCTTCACCTTCTTTTGCCGCAGCGCGCCTTCCGGATAGACGACGTAATATTTTGACAGCGACTTAAGCGCGAGGTCGAAGGGCCGAACGAGACGCCCTGCCGCCAGGTCGGCGGAAACCAGCGCACTCCGCCCCAGCAGCACCCCTTCACCATGCACCGCTGCCTCGACGGCAAACGTGGCGGAATCGAACTTTACGCCGCCGCTCGGATTGATTCCATCGACTCCGGCATGCTGCAGCCACGTCGCCCAGTCGATGCGGAAATTGTCATGGATCAATGTGTGATGCTTGAGGTCGCTCGGTGTCCGCAGCGGATGCTCGCCCTTCATCAACTCCGGACTGCACACGGGTGAACACGTCCTCCTCAGCCAGAAGCTCCGACACCACGCCTTCATAGCCGCCCGCGCCATAACGGATGGCGATATCGATACCGTCCTTGATGAAGTCCGCGAGTACACCGGACGTGGCGAGCCGCACATCAATCGCGCGGTTGTCGCGGTGGAATCGATAAAGCCGTGGCACCAGCCAGCGGCCGGCAAACCCGTCCGAGGTGCTTACGGTCAGCACATTCGCCGACCGCGCCGCCGTCGCGACGAGCGTCGCCGCGCCGATGCGGTCCAAAGCCGCGCCGATCTCCTCGGCATAGATCGCACCGCTGGCGTGAGTTTCACGGACCGCGTCCCCCGCTCGAAGAGCTGGAGACCAAGCCGGTCCTCGATGTTGCGGATGGCGCGGCTGATCGCGCCATGCGTCTGGTTCAGCTCGGCCGCCGCATTGGTGAAGCTCAGATGCCGGGCCGCGGCGTCGAAGGCGGGGAGAGCGGTCAGAGGCGGGAGTTTTCGCGGCATGGCTATTTGTGAGCGTTGATCACAAATCCTGCACGATTACTCGTTTGTCGTCCAGCTCCGAATTGCCCAGATTACAGACATTCCAACCCGCCGCTAGCACCGGCGCAACTCCCGAAAGGAACGAGCTGTGAGCACCCTTCATGCAACGCTGAACACCTGCAACCCCGTCGAAATCACCCGCGTTCGCTCTCCAATGGAAGCATTCAGTGCGCTGCGCGACGCCGCCACCGCCCTTGCCACGCGGGTCAGCGTCGGCATTCAGCAACGCCTGACGATGCGCGCCCTGAATCGCTTCTCTGACCGCCGCCTGCGTGACCTCGGCTTCGAACGCGACTGGGACGGAACAGTCATCCCGATCGTCGACGGCGACAGTGAACTGACGTGGCACGTTGTACGCACGCAGTGATGCTGGCCAGACATCATACGATGCCGGATTGCAATCCTCCCGCGTCACACACGAACCCTTAGGTTCGTCGAAGGCTCAGGGGTGATCGCAAAGGGCGGCGCATTCCATGGCAAACCCTCGGTACCTCCGCGTGTTTGCCCGACCTATCAGTCACAAAAGGATAAGAGCCATGCCGAAAATCTTTCCCCATCTCTGGTTCAAGAACCAGGCCGAAGAGGCGATGGAATTTTACATGTCCGTCTTCAAGGACTCGAAGGTGATCCGCAGCACGAAGCTGCCCGATCCGGAGATTTCGGTTTTCCGCTTCGAACTGGCGAAGCTGCCGGTCGTTGCGCTCAACGCAAACTCTGATGTGCCATACAATGAAGCGTTCTCGTTCCTTGTCGAGACCGAGGACCAGGCCGAGACCGACTATTACTGGAACGCGCTCACCGCCGATGGTGGTAAGGAACAGCCTTGCGGCTGGCTGACCGACAAGTTCGGCGTCTACTGGCAGGTCACACCGACCGCGCTCCTCAAAATGCTGTCCGATCCGGACCGCGAGAAGGCGGAACGTGTCCTGCAAGCCATGTACAAGATGAAGAAGATCGTCATCGCCGATCTCGAGGCGGCTGCTGGCCGCAACTGACGGTTTTTCGTCTCTCACCCACCACACCATCATTCTTTTGGAGCAGGGTCATGACGTCTCTCGACGGCAAGAAGGTTCTTATTTTCGGCGGCAGCCGGGGCATCGGCCTCGGCGTCGCGAAGGCGGCACTCGACCGCGGCGCGGAAGTGTTCATCGTCGGCCGCTCATCGGAAAAGCTCAAGGCGGCCGAGAAGGCGCTCGGCAAGAATGCCAGGGTGCGCGGGATCGCCGCCGACATGACGAAGGAAGCAGATGTCGCTCGCACCTTCGAGCAAGCCGGCGCAATCGACCATTTCGTCACGACGGCCGGCACGCCGCCGCCCAACGATCCGATCGGCGACATCGATATCGACGCCATGCGCCGTTTTATCAACGAGAAGATGATCAGCTCGATGACGCTCGCCAAACACGCATCCAAGGCGCTGAAGCGCGGCGGCTCGATGACCTTCACCTCCGGCATCAATAAGGACAAGCCACCGGTTCCCGGCGGGTCGGTGGTGGCCGCGGTCGCTCAGTCCTTCGACGCCTTCGCTCGGGCGCTGGCGCTCGAACTTGGACCGACACGCGTCAATGTCGTTTCACCCGGCTGGGTCGATACGCCGATGTTCGACGAGATCGTCGGCGAGGCCAAGCACAGCTATTTCGACGAGCTCGCCGCCCGTTTGCCCTCCGGCCGCATTGCAACGCCGGCCGACGTCGCGCCCGCTTACATCTATCTGATGGAGAGCGATTTTACGACCGGCGAAACCGTCCACATCGACGGCGGGCACCGGTTGATCTAGCGGCCCCGACACACCCCGAAGTGCGTCCTGGCGCCGCGGTTGCCCGGACGTCAGTCAGCGACCGCGGCGCCGAGAAGCGGAGGATACCATGATACTTGTCACCGGCGGTCTGGGCTCGATCGGGTCTCATACGGCACGGGCGTTGCTCGACATGGGTGAGCGCGTGATTCTGACCGCGCACCGGTCGACGCAACTCCCCGAGTTCCTCGCGCAGGTAGGCGCGGATCGAATTGCGGTTGAGCCGCTCGATACAACGAATGCCGTTGCTTTCCTCGACATTGGAAAACGGCATCGCGTCACCGGCATCGTTCACCTGGCCGCGAGCCAATTCAATCTTCCCGATCCGCTCGACTACCTTCGGGCCGACACGGCCGCTCTCTTCAATGCGCTGAACGCTGCAAGAGAATGGGGTGTTCGCCGATTCGCCGTCGCCAGTTCCATCGGTGTCTATGTCGGGGTGGAGGAAAAGCCGTGGCATGAAGACGCGCCGTTGCCTGTTCTTGCCCCGCACCAGATTCACGCGTTCAAGAAGTCGGCCGAGTTGTTTAGCACACTGGTCGCGAACAATGCCGGGATTGATATCGTCAACCTGAGGATCGGTACGATCTGGGGGCCCCTCGGCCTACCCGATTCACCCTTCTTCGCTCTACCTCGGCTGCTCAGCGCGGCGGTTCGGGGTGAAGATCCTAATCTCACGCCCCCTCGCCCGCTTGCCTACGCGGACGATGAAACGGACCTTTGCTATGTCAAAGACTGCGGCTGGGCGATCGCTTCGCTAATGCTGGCGGTGCGCTTGAACCACTCCATCTACAATGTATCGAGCGGACGGCTGGTGCGTTACGGTGAGGTCGTCGACGCCATCAACGCGGCCATTCCGAGCGCAAACATCACCCTGCCGAGCGGACGCAATCCGGCCCGTTCACCCGACAACTATCTCAACATCGCCCGTCTGCGGAACGACACAGGCTTCAAGCCTCAGTTTGACGTCGATCGAGCGGTGCCCGACTACATCGACTGGCTCAGACGGTACGACCACTAGAGGGAAAACCGACCTGCGGCTTGCTAGTTTCGATTTTCGAAAGACCGACGCTCTGCGGCACCCTGAAAGGGGTCAGTCTGCCTAGAGTTGGAAGCGTCTGGGGTTCTACGATGGTGAGCATAGATGTGGGTCCGAACGTCGTTTCCTGGGCCGACCGGATTAGAACTCTGCGCGAATGAGTTCTTTAGACGCAGGTATATTTGGACAGTATCCGCCAACGGGAGCGAACCGCAGCGTTTTGTCGGCGATGGCGCGCAGTGCCGTCCCTAGATGATCACTACATCACGCGATAGCTCTCTGACGGCCTTTCTGTTTGCACCCTCACGAGCGAACACGCGTCGCAGTGATGTCGTAGGGAGCGTTCACTTCTTCATCGGCACCAGGATTAGGCCGCCAACCGCCTGAGAATGATTTTCGATCCGATGAGAACTTGCCGGTGAAGGTGGCGTTCATCGGATCCTTATGAATGGATATCGTAATGTCTTCTCCCCGGACATCCCACTCATATGGCCATGGGTCCGGCGCCATGTTGGAGAAGACGAGGGAGGCGAACGCCTTCGTCTTGGGGTCGTAGCCGATGAGCTCGTGACTCTTTATGGCCTGTCCGTCGTAGTCCATTTCCATATCTTGCTGCAGGAAGAAGCTGGTCTTGGGTTGGTCATTGAGCCAGTGGAACTTTGTCGTGCCGGTAATCGTGTCGCTGGTTGCGCCGAGAGGCCGTCCTGTCATTTTCCAGGTGCCGACGAGATCGGCGAGCCTAGCGAGAGCGGGATCAGGCTTCGGGGTTTCTTGTTTTTGATTTTTTCTAGCAGCCATCTGGGTCACTCCATTGAGGCACTGTACGAAGGATCTATCGAACGAGAAATTCCTTCGCGAAGTCGGTGGCAGGTTTTGCAGCCTTCAGCATCAGATCGTAGTGCGTAGTGCCGGGAATGATTGCAAGCTGGTTGAAGGTTGGCCGCTTCGATCCGTCGATCCCAGCGTCCTGCGTGCCGCCGCCAAGCAGCTTGTATATCTCGACCATGTGCTCGGGGTGCATCATGTCAGCGTCCGAGAAGATCAGAAGCGTCGGCGCGGTGATCTTGGCGACATCAGACGACCAGTCATAAGGCCCCTGATTCATCTTGCCGCTCTTCTCGAACATCACCTTCCAGTCAATGTCTGGGTAAAGTTCAGCGAGCGGAGACTGCTCCACGCCTCGCGCGTATTCGGCGGCCTTATCGGGCATGGCGTCAAACTCGGCCTGGATTTCCGGAAAATTCCCTTCCGCCTTCACGTTCATAGAGATGACGACGAGTTTGCCCACCGCATCGGGGTGGCGAATGGCCATCTGCAACGCGACACCCCCGCCTAGTGACCAGCCCATAACATCGGGCTTTTCAAGCCCTAGTGCGTTGAGCAGCGCCACTACATCGTCGCCCATTTGCTCGTAGCTCCAGGGCTCAGCAGTGTCGGTGCTGAACCCGTGACCACGCAGGTGCACAGCGTAGACCTCGTTCGTCTTCGCCATTTCGGCAAGCGGCGCGCCAAACATATCTGATGGGTTGACCCCGCCGTGAAGCATCACCAGGGGCGGCCCGTCCCCATGCACTTCGTAGTAGAGTTCGACGCCATTCACTGCGACCTTGTCAGTCGCACGCGGCTCGCTTGCGTGAGCCATGCTTTCCGGTTGTGAAACGGCCACGCCCGAAAGACATACGGCGAGCACAGCGGCGACAAGTAGCTTACGGCCAAGCATGCAAACCTCCTGGGCAGCGGTTGACTGACACGGCATGTTTCCGGTCACACCAGGAATGACCAGTTGACCAGATTTGTTCAGCTATCGTCAGTTCTGGAACGGCATCGGGCCTGATCTCGATTCTGCATCGCCGCGTATCAGTACGCTGATGCTGGAGGCGGATCGTCCGGCCACTCCCGGGCCAGTATTCTGGCTTCACTGAGAAAACGACGCAATGCCGGGTTGTCGTTGTCCGGAGACCAGACAGCGTTAAACGGCAGGCGAATATCGCGAATCGGGACGTAAGCGGTGTTCGCATACCGCGTTCCGGTCTCCACCGTGGCAGCTGTCGTGCACCCAAAACCCAGGCCAACCATCGTGAAGAGCATCTCGCGGCTGACGTCAAAGGCCTGCACCGAGGGGCTCACACCCAGATCCGAAAGATTCTTGATGAGGAAATCCCGTATCTCGTTACTGAAATTTGTATGGTTGAGGATGAAGCGCTCGTCCGCGATCTCCGCTAACGAGACGCTCTGCCGCCCGCTTTTAGGATTGGAAACGGCCGTCACGAGAAAGATACGGTCAAGCCACAGTTGCTCCATGTCGCAACCCGGTGGAATGGCTGCACCGGTAGTGATCGTCATATCGAGTTCGCGCTGCACCACCGCGGCGATCATTTCTTCAAGGCTGCCCTCACAGACCGCGATCGCGACATTCGGGTGCTGGCTGCGCCAACGCCGGATGATCTCGTGAAGAAAGCCGCCGGAGATGGAGCAAGCAAAGCCCATGCGAAGGTTGCCCTCGCCGGCATAGCCTGCCGCTTGCAGGGCCGTGGTGGCCCGATCCAGCTGCGCGAATACCCGCGGATGTCATCGAGAAAGCGTGCGCCGGCGTTGGTGAGCCTGGTCCCCTCCTTGTGACGCTCGAATACAGAGACACCGAGAGTTTCCTCCAGCTCGCGCACCTTCTTGCTTAGTACCGATTGCGAAACGCCCGTGCGCGTACTCGCGCGCCGGAACCCCCCGGCTTCCGCAACCGCGACGAACGATCTGAGCAGCTTTAACTCGAGCATTTCACGCCCTGCACCGTCGGCAATTCATCGATGCCGATATGAGATCGCGCGTGATGCCCATGAGCAGCCTCCTCAAACTTCATCCGCTGTGCAGTATGATGCGAACCGCAATATTCCAGCTGCCGAGATCATCAGCCCGGCACCGACTGTCGATACTCGGAGACACAATGGCAGCAAAGTTTCAAGGCGGTCCAGACATCGCCGTCAAGGTTCCGCCGCACCAATATGAGGCGACAGTTTCGTTCTATCGCGACGTACTAGGTCTACCTCCGATCACTTCGAAGCCGCCGAGTGTCGGCTTCGAGTTTGGCTCCTGCAGGCTGTGGGTTGATGCGGTGCCAGCGATGAGCCAAGCCGAGGTTTGGCTTGAGCTTTTCACGGACGATTTCGCAACAGCATCCGAACACCTCGATTCGAAAGGCGTCGTCCGCTGTGACTCGATAGAGCCGCTCGGAGAGGAGTTCAAAGGCGGCTGGATTGCCAGCCCGGCAAACATAATTCACATGGTCCGCGAGCCAGACGCTTGGTGAAGCGCACGGACACCGAGACGTGCTGCCCTGCCGCGACCAGCACCTTCTTGGACGTTCAAGCTGGGCCCACGCAGTTAAGCCACAGAACCCAAGCTTCTCATGACTATTTCTTCATCCCTCAGAGCCTCACTTTTTGTTGCCATTCTTTGCGTTGCACCCGCAACGTGGTCCGGAGCCAGCGCAGAGACCCTGCAAATTCCGAAGGCAAACTACGTCAGCGAGGAAGATGGTTTTACAGTCTCTTTTCTGGCGCGCGATACGACGACAGGAACTGAGTACGTACTCGAAGGTAGCGATCTGGATACTCGTCACGTTCCCTGGTCAACCTTCAAGATCCCAAATCTGGTTTTGGCGCTTGAGACAAATGTCGCGGCGTCTCTCCGGGCCTGGCGGGATTGGAATCCGGCACAGCGCCCGGCCGCGGCCCACTGGCCTGCGGAATGGCAGGAGGGGCAGGATCTGGGGACTGCGTTCGCAAGGTCTAGCGTGTGGTACTTCCAAGACTTGGCATTGGACGTCGGTACGGACACCTACCGCACGAAGCTTGCCGAGTGGCATTATGGCGACGGCGAGGTTCCAGACGGGTCAGATGACTTTTGGCTGGACGGCAGTCTCACGATCTCCGTGAGAGAACAGGTGGACTTTCTGGGCAAGCTACTTACGGGGCGGCTTGGCGTGTCTGCCGCGTCCTTAGCTGCGCTCAATGAAGCCAGTCGGAGCGGTCGCGCTGGTGAAGGTCATTTGCATGGCAAGACCGGGGCCGGCCCCGACGATCCCAGCAAAACCGACGGCTCATTCTCTGGCTGGTATGCTGGCTATATTCTTCGTGACGACCGCCCCCTCGTAGTCTTCGCCCTCCACATGGCTGGACCGTCCTTTACGTCCATCAGGGATGCCAGAAGGGCTCTTGTGGTGCGGCTCCTCGCCGACTTGAGACTTAGTTACACGCCGTAATGCATTGCGCTGGGCGTCTGGCAGAAGCTTTTCGATAACTTCGGGACGGGACTGCATGAATTACTAGAATGCAGCCGATTTGACCTACGACAACTCCAGCACCCCCACGAACAACTTCCCGCTGAACCCTCGTGTCTCGACAAGAAGTCGTTGGCCAGGATCGAGGAGGATATCTCCCGGCGTGCATAAGACAATGAAAGTTGGGAACACCCTATTCCCGCCGGGGGGCAGTGATCACGCACATCGCAGCCTGAAGGCCATTGCGCGAGAGATCGAAGTCCGAAGGGCAAGGCCAGACGCGCTCATTGCCACATGATGTCAATGGCTACGCGCTCCATGAGCGTCATGCGTACCGTTGCAAAACCGCTTTTAAGCACTCCCTGACGGTAGAAGCCCCCCATCCGGTCTAGCATAACAGAGTGTGCCTTTGCGTAGTGCCAGGCTCGCGCAGAGTTCTCTGGCGTAGGCTCGGCGGTGGCGCGCTGTAGCGGGGAAAGATGATCAGTACATTCACGCTATAGGACGCTGAACCGCAGTGCCCAGTCAGAAGTTCGACAGCGCGTATTCAAGTGCTCTGCGAGGATTTCGGCGACGAATGAGCACTTGAGGTTGACGCTATCAGCTGACCTCACGGCCTCGACGCCGCTTCGGAGAACCAGAGCACGTCAACGACGCTCTCTAGATGGGCGTTTGCTTCCGACGCCAAGTCGGTCGGCCACCTCCTTCGTACTGCTGCCTGAAAACCGGACCGCTTTCAGATTGAGCTCACTTCAAATTGCCGTCTGACTGCTTCTTGTTTTCAGATGCCGAATGTGGATTGCTGCTCCGCAGTGCCCGGAGGACTGCTAAAATGATCGATCAGACGGTGCTGATAACCTACTCGCTCATCGTACTTGGGTTCGTCTTCATTCCCGGGCCGGCAACGCTCCTTACCGTGGCTCGCGCCACAACCTCAGGCACGAGAGTTGGGATTGCGACGGGAGCAGGGATCACCGCCGGCGACATCATCCACACGGTCATGACTGTGTTTGGGATTTCCGCGATTATTGCCGCCTCCGCGACACTGTTCAGCATCGTGAAATATCTTGGAGCAGCCTATCTTGTTTACTTGGGTATTAAGGCCCTTCTGGACAAGGCTCCGGTCGAGCTTGGGCGAGGGCATCTCCCGGTCACCGCACCGCAGGCATTCCGTCAGGCTATTCTAGCTGAAGTTCTGAACCCCAAAACCGCACTGTTCTTCCTAGCATTCCTACCTCAGTTCGTGAGGCCAGAGACCGGCTACGTCGTTGTGCAACTCACCATTCTCGGTGTCCTGTTCGCAGCGATCGGGTTTTTCAGCACAATCCTGTACTCGGTCGCAGCCGGGAGCCTCGGCAGCTTCCTGCGTCGCAACCCGGCTGTCCTCAAATGGCAAGGCAAGGTTGTCGGCGGTATCTACTGCGCGCTTGGCGCACGCTTGGCACTGCAGGAGCGGTAAGGGTCTAATCGAGAAGCATGGAGACAGTGTTGTCACTTAACGTGCCTCGTTAATCCGAAGCCACCTTTCTGCATTCCAACCCACACCGGACAACTATGGCGGAACATAGCAATATGCTCCCCTGCCCCTTCCCATGCAGCAATGAAGCGGTCTCGTGGCGTAGGTTTGGCAGCTATGGCGCGCCCTGGAGGGCGATCGACGATGGCGCACCACACCAGATTCGAAAACCGCCAATCCGCTCGCAAATCCACGCTATATCCCTCTACCATTGCTCTCAGCGGCGTAAGTTAATGTCCGTATTCTTCGGCATGCCGGCGGCGAAGTCATAAAGATTCACCGCGACCGCAGAAGCCGGTTCGTGAAGCAATGACGTAGGGCCAACTTTTCCCAATCGCCAAGGATGATGATGCGTAAACTGATAATATGTCGGCATCACAGCTTTGAATCCGTTTTCTTGCCGTGTCTCGCAGTAAACCTGCCGTTCTCTACGAGAATGTGCGAAATTGCCGCCTCTACTTTTGAATGGGCTTTCGGTACCGGCATCTTTCGTTCTCAATTGGCTGTCAATGGAGACAGTCGGGAATGCCACTAACCGAACGGCTTCAAATCCGTAGAACCATCAGGCGACAACAACTCCGCGAGATAGTGCCACTTGCTGACAGCACGATCTACGAGATGGAGCACCGCGGTGAGTTTCCGCGACGGTTTGCGCTGACGCCACGTTGCGTTGTTGGGACCTAGCCGAGGTAGAGGCTTGGATTCTTGCGCGCAGAGTGGGGCCGATAAAGACAGCTCCAAACCCGACGTACGGAAGCGCCGAACACGCCCAGTCAAAGTGCAGGGTCAAGATTCGGCATAGACATCGCTGGTGGGAGAAG
>Ga0335075_10010951_pt1 | contig 13737 bp, 13 predicted proteins | sample Lox_Sample_24_FD_206723 | JGI IMG/M metagenome (GOLD analysis project Ga0335075, IMG submission 206723) | Soil microbial communities from Loxahatchee National Wildlife Refuge, Florida, United States - Lox_Sample_2.4 | ecosystem: Environmental > Terrestrial > Soil > Wetlands | place: USA...
ACTGGGGGCTCAGCTCGATGGCCTCGTGGATCTCGTTGGCCTCGGTCGCGGAGGAGTCGAAGGCCGCCGAGCCGAAGAAGAGCAGATCGCCGCCCTGCACTTCGGGCAGGCGCAGGCGCTCGCGCTTGGGTATTTCACCTGCCTGCTGGGCCGCCGTGCGGCCAAGGATCTCGCGTCCCCAGCGCAGCCCCGAGCGCTTGTACACGCGCCACACGAAGCCCGAGCAGTCATAGCCGCCGTGTTCGAGTCCGTCCGCGCGGCCGTCGGTGGTGCCGCCCCACACGTACGGCATGCCGATCTTGGACACCGCGATGCGCAGCACCTGCAGCTGCGCGGGGTCGTAGCTCGGCAGCGCGAACGCCGACAGCGCTTCGCGGGCCGCCGCCAGCGTCCACGGCGAGGCTTCCAGCGCGGCCGCGAACGAGTACGCCGCTTCGGCGCGCGTGATCGCGTTCCACGGGTACAGGTCGAGCGCCTGTTCGCCCACGGGGTGCTCGTAGCGCAGGCCGAGATAGCGCGCGACGACCTCGCTGCCGAAGTAGCCCGGCGGCTCGAGGCCGGCCGCGACCGCCGCCTGCTGCACGTGTTCGGCAACTTCGCCGAGACCGAGCTGCGCCACCAGCAGCGCGTCGAAGCTCACCACGCTCAGCGAGCCAGCCGGCGGGGCCTGCACCGGCGCCGCTTCCAGCCGCGCCGCCAGCGCGGCCAGCGCCGCGCCGTCCTGTTCGCCGCTGAGCGCGGCCGCGCCGGCGAAGCCGCCTGTCGCCTGTTCGCCCATCACGCCCGCGCCCAGCACGCTCTGCTGCGCCGCCAGGTCCCAGTCGGCCGCCGTCAACTTGTGCGCCTGCGCCGATGCGGCGGGCGCGAGCGCCGGCCACGGCAGGCCGAGCGCGAGCGCACAGGCGAGCGCGCACACGCACCTGGTACGCGGGCTCGGGGACCTCACCCTCCCCCATCGGCGCGAGCCCGCGCCGCGCTTTAGCGCCGCACGCGCCGTGCTGGACGGATGCCATGCGGGAGGCGCAGCTCAGGCCGCGGCGAGGGCGTGAGACGCGGCTCAGGCCGCGGCGCGGCGGCTCAGGCAGCCGTCGGCGCCGGCGCGGCGGCGCTCGGCGCGCTCGCCGGCGCCGGCGGCTCGCCGCAGAGCTCGCCGGCGAGCGCGCGCAGCAGCGCGGCCACCTCCGGGCGGCGCGGCGCCGCCTCGTCCGCCAGCGCCTCGCCGAGCAGCTCCCTGCGCGCGCCCAGCAGCCGCTCGCCGTGCTCGTGCCCGGCCGCCGTGAGGCGCGGCGCCTGGCGCTCGCCCTCCACCAGCCCGTGCGCGCGCAGCTCTTGCGCGACCTCGTCCACGCGCTCGTCCGGCACGCCGTCGCGCGCGGCCAGCTCGCGCGCTCCCTCGAAGCCGTGCTCGTGGATGCGCACCAGCGCCCAGATCGCGGCCGGGCTGAGCTCCACGCCGGCACGCGCGGCCACGCGCCGACGGAACTCGGTGCGCTCCTCGAGCGTGGTCACGCGCGTCAGCGCGCGCTCGATCTCGGCCAGCGAGTCGGGCGAGCGCGGCGCCGCCAGGCTGTCCTCGAGCCCGGTGGCGGTGGCCGCCGCGCTGCGCAGCGGGCGCTCCTGCATCAGCAGGCTCAGCGCGAAGCCGACCGCGGTGACGGCGGCCGCCACCAGGAACACCGGCGCCAGCGAGTGCACGTAGGCGTGCTGGTAGACGCTGCGCGCGCCCGGCGGCAGGCGCGCCACCTGCGCGCCGGTGAGCCGCGCGCCCTTGCCGGCCTGCACCGCCAGCTGGCCGTGCAGCGCGCCACGCAGCTGGCCCGCCAGCCGCGTGGAGAAGATCGTGCCGAAGATCGCGGTGCCGAGCGAGCCGCCGATGCCGCGCAGCATCGTCACACCGGAGGTGGCGGCGCCCAGCACCGAGTAGTCGACCGCGTTCTGCACCGCCAGCACCAACACCTGCATGACCGAGCCCAGCCCGAGTCCCAGCACCAGCAGGAACAGCGCCGCGGTCACCGTGCCGGTGCCCACGTCCAGGCGCGAGAGCAGCACGAGCCCGGCGCTCATCAGGAGCGTGCCCACGATTGGGAACACGCGGTAGCGCCCGAAGCGCGAGATCAGCTGGCCGGAGAGGATCGAGGTGACCAGCAGGCCCGCCATCATCGGCACCAGGCGCAGGCCCGCGGCCGTGGGCGAGGCGAGGTCGACGGTCTGGAAGTACAGCGGCAGGAACGTGACCGACCCGAACAGCGCGAAGCCCACCACCAGCGACAGCGAGCCGCCGACCGCGAACACGCGGTCACGCGCCAGCGCCGGCGGCAGCACCGGCTCGCGCGCGCGCCGCTCGGCCACCGCGAACAGCGCGATCAGCGCCACGCCGAGCGCGCCCACCACCGCCACCTGCGGCGAGCCCCACGCCCAGCTGGTGCCGCCCAGGCTCGTCACCAGCACGATCGCGCTGAGGCCGCACGCGAGCAGCGCCGCGCCCACGTAGTCGATCGCGGGCCGCCCGCGCGGCGACGCGCTCGGCAGCGTGGCGCCCAGCACCGACAGCGCGATCAGCCCCAGCGGCAGGTTCACGTAGAAGATCCAGCGCCAGGAGATGGCCTGCACGATCACGCCGCCCAGCAGCGGCCCCGCCACGCTGGCCACGCCGAACACCGCGCCGAACAGGCCCTGGTAGCGCCCGCGCTCGCGCGGCGGCACCACGTCGCCGATCACCGCCTGCGTGAGCACGATCAGGCCGCCCGCGCCGAGGCCCTGCACCGCCCGGAACGCGATCAGCTCGGTCATGCTGTGCGCCTGCCCGCACAGCGCCGAGCCCACCAGGAACAGCACCACCGCGCTCTGCAGGATGCGCTTGCGCCCGTACAGGTCGCCGAGCTTGCCGTACAGCGGCGTCACCGCCGTCTGCGCCAGCAGGAACGCGCTCGTCACCCACGACAGGCGCGTCAGCCCCCCGAGGTCGCCCACGATCGTCGGCAGCGCCGTCGCCACGATCGTCTGGTCGAGCGCGGCCAGCAGCACCACCAGCATCAGGCCGGCGAAGATCACCCCCACGCGCGGCCGGGCCGCCGGCACAGCCATCGTGGCCGTCGCTGCCACGCGCAGATCCTAACCGCCGCGCTGGCGCCGCGGACGCTCCCGCGCGAGCCACAGCAGCGTCACGGAGGCGGCCAGCGCGAGCGCGTTCAGCACGAGCTTGTAGTTGGCGCGATGCTGCCGAACACGGCCGCGCGCGACGGCCGCGAGCCGTGCGGCAACAGCAGCGCGTCCCGCAGGCCGTGCCACAGCACCGCGAGCACGCCGCTCAGCGCCGCACCCGATACGTGAGGAAGGTCGCCAGGGCCGACTGGCGGGCGTCCAGCTGCTCGAGCTCCAGCGAGCCCTCGAAGCCCTCGAACAGGCGCTTGCCGGCGCCGAGAACCAGCGGCGCTAGGACGATCGTGAGCTCGTCCACCGCGCCGGCGGCCAGCGCCTGGCGGATCGTGTCGGCGCCGCCCATCACGTGCACGTCCTTGCCGTCGGCCGCCTCGCCGGCGCGCTCCAGCGCCGCCTCCAGGCCCGACACGAACGCGAACTGGCCGCCCTCGGGCTGCTCGGCGGGACGGTGCGTGAGCACGAAGAACGGCTTGCCGGCGGGGTTGCGGCCGCCCCAATGGCGCGCCGCCTCGTACGTCCAGCGCCCGCAGATCACAGCGCCGGTGCGCGCGCCCGCCTGCGCCAGCCAGCGCGCGTCCTCGTCCCGCGGCTCGCCGCGCGTCGCGTCCTCGTAGCGCCACGGTCCGCCGAACACCCAGTTGTGCAGGCGCTCGCCGCCCTCCCCGAGTCCCCTGCCGGGCACGTCCCCGGGCGCCGCCACGAAGCCGTCCAGCGAAGTGGTGATCGCCGCCGTCACCCCGCTCATCCGCGCCTACGCCTCCTGCGCCACCAGCGCGTCCGTCAGCGGATCGATGCCCGCCAGCCGCGCCGCCAGCTGCTCGTCGAGGCCGTAGCGCGCCGCCAGCGCGCCCGGCGGCGTGTACGCCACCAGCGTCTGCCCGTCGCGCTCGTACACCAGCACCTTCAGCGGCAGGTCCAGCGCCGCCTCCGCCACCGCCTGCATCACCGGCGTGCCCGCCTGCGGGCTGCCGAAGATCGCCACCTTGGTGTCGCGCAGCTCCAGGCCCGCCGCGCGCGCCTCGCCGCTGTGGTCGATCACCGCGAACAGCTTCAGGCCCCTCTCCGCCAGCAGCGCCTGCAGCCGCGAGACCGTGTCCTGCACCGATCGCGGGCTGAGCTTCGTCGTCAACTCGCCGCCCATGCTCGCCGCTCCCTTCGCGTGGTTTCGCTCACAGCTTGCCAGGCCGCGCGCACGGCCGGGCGCCGCTCAGCCGCCGCCAGCGCCGCGGCGCCCCGCCCGAGCCGGCGACCGGCGCGGCGGGCGCCGCTCAGCCGCGCTCGCGCGCGAGCGCGCGGCCGGCGGCGCGGCCGGAGAAGATGCAGCCGCCGAGGAAGGTGCCCTCGAGCGCGTTGTAGCCGTGCACGCCGCCGCCGCCGAAGCCCGCCACCTCGCCGGCCGCGTACAGGCCGGGGAAGGGCGCGCCGTCCGGGCGCATCACCTGCGCGTCCAGGTTGGTCTCGATGCCGCCCAGCGTCTTGCGCGTGAGGATGTTGAGGCGCACCGCGATCAGCGGACCGTGCGCCGGGTCGAGCAGGCGGTGCGGCTTGGCCACCCGCAGCTTGTCGCCGCGGTAGCGGCGCGCGTTGCCGATCATCATCAGCTGCGCGTCCTTGGAGTAGGCGTTGGCCACCTCGCGGTCGCGCGCGAGCACCTGGCGCTCCACCGTCTCGTAGTCCAGCTGCGGGCCGCGCGCGAGGCCGTTCATCGCCTGCACCAGCTCGCGCAGGCTCTCGCGCACCACGAAGTCCACGCCCCGGCGCTTGAACGCCTCCACCGGCCCCGGCGCGCCCGAGGCGATGCGGCTGCGTGCCAGCAGCTTGAGGTCCTTGCCGGTGATGTCGGGGTTCTGCTCGGAGCCCGACAGCGCGAACTCCTTGGCGATGATCGACTCCGTGAGGATGAACCACGAGTAGTCGTAGCCGGTGGAGAGGATCCGCCGCAGCGTGCGCAGCGTGTCGCAGCCCGGGAAGTTGGGCGCCTCCAGGCGCCGTCCCTCGGCGTCCAGCCACAGCGAGGACGGTCCCGGGATGATGCGGATCGCGTGGTCCGGCCAGATCGGGTCCCAGTTGTGGATGCCCTCCACGTAGTGCCACATGCGGTCGCGGTTGACCACGTTCGCGCCCGCGTCCTCCGCGACCGCGATCATGCGCCCGTCCACGTGCGCCGGCACGCCGGAAATCATGTGCTGCGGCGCCCTGCCCAAGCGCTCCGGCCAGTTCGCGCGGATCAGCTCGAAGTTGTGGCCGATGCCGCCGCTGGCCACGAGCACCGCGCCCGCGCGGTGCTCGAACTCCGCCACCGTCTCGCGCGGTGAGGCCACACCGCGCGCGAGCTGCTCGCACGGCGCCAGCACGCTGCCGCGCACGCCCACCGCCGCGCCGTCCTCCACGATCAGCTCGTCCACGCGGTGGCGGTTGGCGAAGCGCACCAGCCCGCGCCGCTCGCCCTCCAGCACCGGCTCCAGGAACACCCGCACCACCTCCGGGCCGGTGCCCCACGTGAGGTGGAAGCGCGGTACCGAGTTGCCGTGGCCGAGCGGGTCGCCGTCGCCGCGCTCCGCCCAGCCCACCAGCGGGATCACGCGCAGCCCCAGCGCGCGCAGGTAGGCGCGCTTCTCGCCCGCCGCGAAGCGCACGTACGCCTGCGCCCACTGCCGCGGCCAGTGGTCTTCGCGCTCGCGGTCGAACCGCGCCGAGCCCATCCAGTCCTGCAGCGCCAGCTCGTAGGAGTCCTGCACGCCCATCCGCCGCTGCTCCGGGCTGTCCACGAAGAACAGCCCGCCCAGCGACCAGAAGGCCTGCCCACCGAGGTTGTTGCGGTTCTCCTGGTCCAGCACCAGCACGCTGCGCCCCGCCTGCACCAGCTCGTGCGTGGCCACCAACCCCGCCAGGCCGGCGCCCACCACGATCACCTCCGGCGTGCTCGTCATGGGCGCAACCGTACGCGCTCGCGGGCGCGCGCGTCCCGCCGCCGTACGCGCCCGCCGGCGCGCGCGTCCAAGCCCGTGCGCCTTGCCGGGGGCGCCACCAGCTACGCTCCCCCGAACAACTTGGAGGCTGCTCGGTCGGAACGGCCGTGGCGGCAAACGGGAAAAGAGGCTCGGATGAAGCGCAATCGCAGGCCCATCGAGGAGCCTCGCCAGGGGCAGCGCGTGCGCCGGCGCGACGCACGGACCAGCGCCCCGCACGCGGACGCCGACCCGACGCAGTGGCAGTGGCTGCTCGCGCCCTACGCCCAGCCCCGCCAGGGACGAGCGATGCTCGACCTCGCAACCTCCGTGGTGCCCTACCTGGCGCTCTCGGTCGGCATCTACCTCGCCCTGTCCGTGTCCGTGCTGCTGGCGCTGGCGCTGGCGCTACCCGCGGCCGCGATGCTGGTGCGCACGTTCATCGTCTTCCACGACTGCTCGCACGGCTCCTTCCTCGCCTCGCGACGGGCCAACTCGTGGCTCGGGACCACGCTGGGGCTGCTCCTGTTCTCGCCGTTCCTGCGCTGGCGTCACGATCACGCCGTCCACCACGCCACCTCGGGCGACCTCGAGCGGCGCGGCGTCGGCGACATCCGCATGCTCACCGTGGCCGAATACCGCGCGCTCTCGCCGCGCGGGCAGCTCGGCTACCGGCTGCTGCGCAACCCGCTCGTGATGTTCGGCCTCGGCCCGCTCGTGGCGATGGTGATCGGGCCGCGCATCGTCGCCAAGGGCGCGCGGCCGCGGATGCGCCGCAGCGTGCTGATGACGAACCTCGCGCTGGCGGTGCTCGTGGGCGGTCTCTGCTGGCTGGTGGGCTGGCGCGACTACCTGCTGGTGGCGGGCCCCTCGGCCCTGCTGGCGGGCTCCGCCGGGATCTGGCTGTTCTACGTCCAGCACCAGTTCGAGGACGCCTACTGGGAGAGCCGGGAGGACTGGAACTACGCCGACGCGGCGCTGCGCGGCAGCTCCTACCTGAAGCTGCCGCGGGTGCTGCAGTTCCTCACGGGCAACATCGGCTTCCACCACGTGCACCACCTGAGCGCGCGCATCCCCAACTACAACCTGCAGCGCGCCCACGAGGAGAACCCGGCCCTGCACGACGTGCCCACGCTGTCGCTGTGGGACGGCCTGCGCGCCGTTACGCTCAAGCTGTGGGACGAGGAGTCCGGACGACTGGTCACGTTCGGCCAGGCGCGGCGCCTCGCGCCGGCGGCACCGGCCGCCGCTGGCGCCTGACGGCGGCAGCGCCGGGCACGGCCGCCCTCTGAGGTCGCACGCGCCCAGGCGTAGTCGGCTCTGACGTCGCACGCCGGGCGCAACCGCCCTCTGAGGTCGCACGCGCCGTCCCGGGCGGGCGCCGTGGTCGCTGCTAAGTTGCAGGCAGCGGTCGGGTGCTACCGGCCGCGGGGCAGCTTGCTTGAGCACCGCTTCCTGCGGTTCGGGTCAGCATCAGCCTCCCGAATCGATGCGGCCCGACGGGCCGCTCAAAGGAGCAAACTTTCACATGCATTCATTCGCCGACCTGGGCGTGCCCGAGAGCATCGTGCGCGCCCTGCGGGGCCGCGGTATAACGGCCCCCTTCCCCGTCCAGCGCCTCGTCCTGGGCGACGTGATCGAGGGGCGCGACGTGCTCGTCAAGGCGCCCACCGGCTCCGGCAAGACGCTCGCCTTCGGCATCCCGCTGGTGGCGCTCACGACGGCCGCGGCGGCGAGCCCCGCCGCGCTGGTGCTCGCCCCCACGCGCGAGCTCGCCTGCCAGATCGCGGAGGAGCTGGACGCCATCGCCGCCGCCCGCTCGCTGCGGGTGTGCGCGGTTTACGGAGGCGTGGGCATCTCCGCCCAGGCGCGGCGCGCGGCGCGCGCGCACATCCTCGTGGCGACCCCCGGCCGGCTCGAGGACCTGCTGGAGCGCGGAGCCTTCTCGTTGAGCTCCGTCCGCCTGCTGGTGCTCGACGAGGCCGACCGCATGCTCGACATGGGCTTCCGCCCCGCCGTCGAGCGCATCGTGCGCGCGTGCCCCGCAAAGCGCCAGACGCTGTTCTTCTCGGCCACGCTGGACGGGCTCGCCGGCGAGGTCGCCGAGCGCTACACCACCGACGCGATCGTGCGCGAGCACGCTCCCGCCGGCACCGGCGCCGGCGCGGCGCCGAGCGTAGATCACCGCTTCGTCACCGTGGCCGCAGAGAACAGGCTCGAAGCGCTGCTCGCAGAGCTCGCGTGCCAACGCGAGCTCGCGCTCGTCTTCGTGCGCACCAAGCGCGGAGCCGACCGGCTCGCCAAGCGGCTGCAGAACGCCGACGTGAAGGCGCTGGCGATCCACGGCAACAAGTCCCAGCGCCAGCGGGAGCTGGCGCTCGAGCGCTTCCAGTCGGGGCACGTGGACACGCTCGTAGCAACCGACGTGGCCGCTCGCGGCATCGACGTGGAGCGGATCTCGCACGTGATCAACTACGACCCGCCGGGCGACCACGACACCTATGTGCACCGTGTGGGCCGCACGGGTCGGGCCGGGCGCGACGGCGTGGGCATCACGCTGGTCTCGCACGCGGAGACCGCCGAGGTGCGCCAGCTGGCCCGCCGGTTGGGGATCCGCCACGGCCTGGGCGGCGCGGAACACGGCCTGGGCGGCGCGGGGCACGGTAGAGGCGGCGCGGGGCAGGGCAGAGGCGACGCGGGGCACGGCCGGGGCGAGGCCTCGGCACCGCCGCGCGGGCGCCGCGGGGGACGCCGGCGGCGCAGGACGCGCGGCACGCCGGCGCCCTCGCAGGGCCGCGCCTAGCGGGAGACCGGACGCGGGTCGCCGGCGCCCGCGCCGGCGATCAGTCGAAATCGGTGACGGAGTAGACGGCGCTGCGCGGCAGCACCGTGGGCGCGCTGCGGTCGGCGCCCGACTGGACGTGGTGGACGGTGTACACGTCACGTCCCAGCTGAAATATCGCCTCCACGGTCTTGCCGTTGCCGGCGTCGGACTCGCCCACGCGAAGGCGCCTGTCGGCGCCGAGATGCCGGCACTCGATCTCCTGGATGCGGCGGTTGCGCGAGCACGCCCCGGTGCACGCCTCCGCCTGTTCGCGCAGCGCCTGGTAGGTGCGCTCGGCTTGATCCCGCGTGGGCGCTTGCACGCGCGCCATCAGCGGCGCTTGCTGCTGCGTCGCGTGGCGTCGGCTTCGCGGCGGGGAAAGCGCTTGCGCTCCTCGGCGGTCATGCTCCTGATGACGAGCTTGCCCTGCGCGACCTGGTCGCGGATGTCCTTGAGCTTCTGCTCGCGCTTCTCCTGCTGTCTTTGCTGCTGGGGCCCTGGCAAGGTGTCGCCTCCTGATGGTCGCGCTGCGGAGTCCCCGCGACCATCCGCGCCGTTCTCGGCACTGCTGGCGAGCGGACGGCCCGCTGTCAGAGGGAGCTTGCTCGGCGCCGAAGACCCCGCCGCCGGGCTGTGATGGCCGGTAGATCGGGTCCCGATGGGCACTCGCGATGATCTCGCGGCTGCCAACAGCTTAGCGCGAACGGACGGACGCTCCCATGGATGCTGCTAGGGTTGCGCCATCAGGCCGGGCGACCCGCCCGGCGACGCAGTGCCGGCGGTCGTAGCCTTTGCTCAGCAAACTCCGCGTTCGCAGCACTATCAACGCGGAGGAACAGCATGGCTACCGGAACCGTCAAGTGGTTCAGCGACGACAAGGGATTCGGCTTCATCACGTCCGATGACGAGTCCAAGGACTTGTTCGTCCACCACAGCGCGATCGTGGGCGAGGGCTACCGCTCGCTCACCGAAGGCGCACGGGTCTCCTACGACGCCGAAGCAGGCGACAAGGGACCCAAGGCCACGAACGTACAACCCATCTAGCGCCGTCGAGGACACCGCCGCGGGCGGCCGAAGGGCCCGCGGCGGCGCATGCCGGCCGCACTACAAAGGACGGGAGAGATGGGCTCTAGCGGCAAGAAGAAGACCACGATGGCGAAGCTGGCGCGCGAGACGAGGCTTCGCGAGCGCCGGGTGAGCAAGCAGGCCAAGAAGGACGCGCGCAAGCTGGCCTCGGCGGAGCACGTCGACTCGCCGCACGGGACGCCGGAGGCAGCGGCAGCGGCGGGCGTGACAGCAGCGGGCGCGACAGCGGGCGTGAGCGACAAGGACCTCGCGCTTCGACGCCTGCGCGAATCGCCGGACGAGGAGCTGGCGGTGTTCGAGGACAGACTTCGTCAGGACGCGCTGGCGGAGGGCGCCAGCGAGCTGGAGCTGCGAGAGGCGCAGTCAGGGGCACGGCTGATCCGCGCCGCCCCATGCTCACGTCCGGGTAGAGCGCCCGGATCGCGAGCAGCGCGAAGCAGCCCGCGCCCTGGAGGAGCTGTCGGCCTGGCATAGCCCAGCTGACTGCTCCAGCATCGCCCGCCCGCGACCTCGGCGAGCGCCTCACGCTCCCCGGTGCGCCGCCGGGAGGTAGAGCAGCAGCGAGACCAGCGCCAGCACGACCGCGGCGACCAGGGGCAGGGCGAGGCTGGTCTTCAGCAGCAGCGCGCCCGTGAGCGCGCCGGCGAGCATCGCGAGCACCGCGGCGCTCCTGCGCGTGGAGCCCTTGCCGGTGCCGCCGAACAGCGGGGAGTCGGCGGCGAGCCCGGTGAGCGTCATCGTGAGCACGGTGGTGGTGAGGTCCGGCACGGCGATCCGGCGGATGGTGGCGTTGCGCACGCCCATCGCCAGCGCCAGCAGCGCGATCACCGCGTCACCGGAGATCGCATTGGGCCGCACGTCGAGGACGCCGGCGACGAGCGCGGCGAGCGCGACCAACGACACCTCGATCCCGAGCGCGGAGGCGAAGTGGTGCGGATGGCGGCCTGCCATCCGCGCGGCGAGCACGCCGCCGGCGCCCGAGCCCACGAGGAAGGCTGCCAGCGAGATCAGCGGCGAGACGACGGGCAGGCCACCGCTGCCGGCGATGCCGAAGCCGAGGAACACGATGTTGCCGGTCATGTTGGCCGTGAACACGTGGCCAAGCCCGAGATAGCTGGTGGCGTCCACCAGGCCGGTGGTGAACGTCAACACCAGCAGCGTGCGCGCCAGCGGGTGCGTGATGCTGCGGCTGGCGCGCTGGTTCAGCGGCTCACGTGCAGCAGTGACCGCGGATGCGGGAACGGACATCGTTGCTCCTCTCAGATGTGTGGCGTCGCTGTGATCCCCATGCTGCCCGTTTCCAGCGGCGCGGCGGATGCTGCTGCTGCGGGCTTGCCTCGAGCGGTGCCCGGCGTGAGGTCTACACTCCCCTGCAATCTCAGGGGGCAAGCACAGCGCAACGAAAAAGAAGCTCGGCCTCGCAGACCTGACGGCCTCCACGGTCGCCAACATCGGGCCGGGAATCGACTTCTACTTCGCGTTCGGCGTGATCGCCGTGACGGCCGGCGTGGCAGCACCCCTCACGATCATCGCCGCCGGCGTGGCCGTGTTCTTCCTCGCGTTCATCGCCGCCGAGTTCACGAAGATGGAGCCTTCGGCGGGCAGCTTCATCACCTACGTCGAGACCTCGCTCGGCCCCAGGGCGGGCGTGGTGACGGCGCTGCTGATCGCCGTGGGCTTCACCGTGGCGATCGCCGGCGTGTTCACCATGGCCGGCGGCATGATCTCGCTGACGCTTCAGCACTACACCGCCTGGAACCCCTCGTGGGTGCCGATCTCCGTGGCGATGACCGGCGGGGCGGTGTGGCTGGCGCTGCGCGGCGCCGCCCTTTCCACCACGGCAGTGGGCATCGCGATGGTGGTGCAGGTGGCGATCATGGTGGCGGTGTGCGTGGTGGTGCTGATCGACGAGGGCAGCCGCCTCTCCACCGCTCCCTTCTCCTGGTCGCACCTCCACCACGGTCTCGCCGGCCTCTCCGCCGGATTCCCGCTCGCGCTGTACATGCTGATCGGCTGGGAAAACGCCCCGGCGCTGGCCGAGGAAACCCGAAACCCGCAGCGCACCGTGCCGCGAGCGCTCTACACCGCGCTGGCCTTCACCACCGGCCTGTTCGTGCTGTTCGCCTACACCACCATCACCGGCTTTCACTACGACGCCTCCTCCATCGGCCGCGCCTCCGTTCCCTTCCTGCGCCTCGCCGACGGCTATCTCGGCGGCGCGGCGGTGTTGGCGTGGCTCGCGGGCATCGTGTCGGTGCTCGCCACGCTAATCGCCGCCGTGAACTCGCAGGCGCGGATGATCTTCGACGGCGGACGCTCAGGGCTGCTGCCGGCGCGCCTGGGCAGGTCCCGCCCGCCGGGCGAGACGCCGGTGAACGCGCTCTCGACGATGACGGTGCTCGGCCTCGGGATCGTGGTGGTGTGGTGGCTGTGTCACGTCACCGGCCTCGTCGGCGGGGACACCGACCCGGTCGAGCTGTATGCGGAGTGCTCGACGATGGGCACGATCCTGGTGCTGTTCGTGTACCTGCTCACCGCGCTGTCGCTGCCGGTGTTCATGTGGCGCCATCACCGCGACTCGTTCTCGCTCCTGCGCTACGTGGCGATGCCCGCGCTCGGCGCGCTGGCGCTTGCGATCCCCTTCGTGGAGCTCTTCCAGCCCGGCCAGCCGTCGCCGTACAGCGCGTTTCCCTATCTGTCCGTGGCGCTCGTGATCCTCGCCATGGCGACCGCGAGCTACGTGGTCCACCGCAACCCCCGCGCCGGCGCGAGCGAGGGCCGGACCGGGGCCTCCACCTCCGCGGCAGAGCGCTAGCGTCGCGACTCTCGAACCCGCAACCGAGGAGGAGCTTCTGATGCGCAGCGTGACCTATTCGATGGGCGTGTCACTCGACGGCTACATCGTCGGGCCGGACGGCGACTTCGACTGGACGGCGCCCGACGAGGAGGTCTTTCGCTTCGTCACCGACGAGATACGAGAGATCGGCGTCCACCTGCTGGGACGGCGGCTGTACGAGACGATGCTGTACTGGGAGACCGCCGACCGGGACCCGTCGCTCGACGACTCCAGGCTCGAGTGGGCCGCGATCTGGAAGCATCTCCATCGCGGCGCCATCTACAAGTTCGAGAAGGGCGGCACCGACCCCCGTCTCGCGTCCATCCGCCGTCTTGCTCGCGGGCTGCAAGTGCCGCCGCGAGAGCTGGTCGAAGCTGACGGCGAAAGCACCCCGATCGGAGACTGACGACCGGTGTCGTTGGCTCCTTTGTTCCCCGGCTTTTGTCGTTCGGCTGGATCACCGCGCTACGCGAGAAACCCAATATCGACGCGGTGCGCGTGTTCGCGCTCGGCGTCAAGCCCGCATACCAGCACACCGGGGTCGCCGCCCGCTTCTACCAGATGCACTTCGACGCTGTCGAACGCACCCCACAGAAGGGCGGCGAGATGGGCTGGATTCTTGAGAGCAACCAGCCGATGAATCGAGCGATGGAAGGCATGGGGCGGCAAGATCAAGCGCAGCTACCGCGTCTACGAGCGCGTGCTTTAGAAGAAGCGCGAGTCACGCGCGGCTAGATCGCCTCTGCGGATGGGCGGGAGGCGTCTTGAAGCTCGCTCATCGTGAACAGCGAGCGCAACTCAAGGCCCTCGACCGCCAGGTTGTCTCGTCCGCCGGCTTCCCGGTCGATCACGCACAGGACCACGGCGACCTCGGCGTCCCGTTC
>Ga0335075_10010952_pt1 | contig 13735 bp, 16 predicted proteins | sample Lox_Sample_24_FD_206723 | JGI IMG/M metagenome (GOLD analysis project Ga0335075, IMG submission 206723) | Soil microbial communities from Loxahatchee National Wildlife Refuge, Florida, United States - Lox_Sample_2.4 | ecosystem: Environmental > Terrestrial > Soil > Wetlands | place: USA...
TCGTCCATCGGTGAAGTTCCTTTCGTGTGCGTGGCTGCTCACGTTGGAACTCCGCCGGTGGACCGCCGGAAACGTCAAACTCCTACTGCCACCCCGGCAAAGCCGGGGGGTCTCCCGCTTACGCTAGTGGTCAAAATCAAACGCTCGAGTCCGAGCCCCGGCCCCGGCTTTCAGCGAGCATCGCAGATTTCGGGGGATCGAAGCGTCAGATTCGATCCACTAGGGTCAAAACCCAAATCGGCGGGTGGCCGCTTCGCTGAAATACCGGTCATTCCCCGAGGCCTTGGCGAACGGGGCAAGTCGACCCTTTGCTCACCTCCAAAGTTGGCCTAGTAAGCGAACGGAAAGCGCGGCAAACCAGTCGTTGACTAAGGCGTAGCGTGCGTCGTAGTCCAAATGGCGCAAGGTGGAAGGTGCAGTAGCTGTGACGTCGTGCTTCCGTTGCGTCGGCGGCTCAAGGCGTACCGAGAAACAAATTTAGCTAGCTCAGCGATGTTTTGTGCTCGACGAGAGAAACGGCAGACATGGAGAATTTTAAACCCTATCTCGAAGCTGTTATCAAGAGCGGAGACAGAACGAGGACTTTTATCTATGTAATGATATTGATTAATTTCTGTATACTCACTGTAGTTCTGAATAGCATCGCACCTGATTGGAACGATGTTCGCTTAAACAGACTAGAAACCGTATTAGCTTGTTCCGATTCGTCAACAAAGGATGAGGAATGTCAGTCGGCGCTTGATTACGCCATGCAGAGAGGATTTGATCTCTCTTCAAAAAACACTTCTGCAAAAGCGCCCAATGCATTGCCAACAAGTGAAACTATGAGCCAGCTGAGGGTCGCAATCAACTACTACATCCAAAAATCCATCGACGAGAATTCATTTCATATACCGATATTCAATGTTCAATTGGACGTGAACGATCTATGGGTTCTCAGTGGGATTTTAAACTGTTACTTGATGTTCTTGTTGGTCACCTGCTTTGATCGCGAGTACGACGATCTGAAGTTGGCTCTTAAAAAGATTAGCTCTTCCGAGGACGCGGAATTAATTCTTAGTACGCAGATGTTTGGTAAACCGTCGAATGGAATTACGGCTAGAGTCATAAACAATACGTTTAAACTGTCAGTCATATTTGGACCGTTCTTAGTGCATTCGAGAGTTGTATGGAGATGTTTTAGCTCGAGCGGATTTAGGATATATAATGACTTGGCAGGGCGGACTACTGCGATTTTGATCCTCGTATTCTGCGGTTCGTCACTAATCATCCTTTTATACCTGGGGGGACGAGCACTTAAAACCGCAATTGAGATTGAACACCTTGTTGCAGCGGTCGAAAATAAACTACAGACTTCGGCAGCGGTCGCTTGAGCTCAGGAGCAGTCGGCGAAGCCCGTTTCGCACTTCGCAATAGAATGATGGATGGACGGACCGTCCTGAGATGAGCGCTATCGTGCAAACTTCGGTCTTTCCCGAGGCGGTCCCTGTACGGGCGCTATCCGCCCAACTGAGGCGTCCAAGGCCGCGATCTGCAACGGCAGGTTTACGTCGAAACCGGTCAGGGTTTTGACCAGCGAGCCTTATCGCGACCAGCCGTTATGGACCTCGGCCTGCGTCGCGGCGCGGCTGGCTCGCGCCGCCTCGACCAAGTCGGCGTCCTCCACCCACGACACGGCGTTGTGATAGCTTTCGAACAGCGATCGCAAGGAGATCATCGGCCCCGTGCTCCCGTCAGATAGAATCGCCTGAATCGTGAACGTTTCTGGATCGGGCCGCCACTCGATGATCGCCGCCGCCGGCGCGCCGCGTTCGCCGCGCTCGCCCTTCTCGCCGCGCTCGCCGCGAGGCCCGTCTCGTCCGTCTCGTCCGCGCTCGCCCTTTTGACCTGGCGGCCCTCTGTTTTCGATGCGCAATCGCTCGCTGACGAAATGGAGCTCCGAGACCTTCGCGCGCAGCTCGGCGAGCGAAGCCGTCAGTCGGGCGTTCTCAGTTTCGAGGCGTGCGATCTTCGCCTTCAAAAGGTCGTAGCCGTCGCGGTCGACTTCGAGCACCGTGTCGCAACCCACGATGACGTCCGCCAGTGTCGCCGGCCGGGCGAGCGCCTCGGCGCTGAGACCGTCGCCGACGCTGGGTATGCCGTCCGATACGAAGGCCGGCTCAGGCGTAGGCTTGGGCGCGGCGGATGGCGGCTTCGCGGCCTGGCGGTCAGGGGGAACGCGAGCGGCGAGCCGGCGCGCGAGATCAAAATTCAACTTGTCAACTTCATCGGCCGACAAGAGCTGGGGCGTTTCGGCTTCCATCATCTCCTCGAAAACATGGTCGCGATCGGCCTCATCAGCCTGGGCGGCTCGGCGGGCGGAGGCGGCGCGGCGGGCGGCGGCTTTAAGTCGCCGAGCGAGGCCGGCCCATGTAATCCGAGCAGCAGGCTTTCGATCCGGACAAGCCGCTCGCGCATGGCGCTGATCTCGGCGCGCAACGCCTCGAGCTCATCATCGCGCTCGACCACCGCCAGGCTCCTCAAGCTTGCTCTGCGGAACGTTACCATGCCGCCGGCTGGCGGCGATCAGCGCGGCGGCGAGCGCGGTTTCGGCCACCAGCTCCGGCTGGCGACGGCGCTGTTCTGCGAGAAAGGCGCGCGCGTCGGGCAGGCCGGTCCGCAACTGCAGGCGGACATGCGCTTTCGCCTTCCGAATCATTGCAGCCGCCCCCCGCGCTGCGCGAGCCTCCGCCGCTCGATCTCGGCCTCCGCAACCTGGGCCTCGGCTTGCTGCGCGATGGCCTCCTCGGCGATTGCAACGAGCAGGCGATCGGATTCGCGGAGCGCGCGCGGATCGCCCTTAGCCAGCGCCGCTTTGTGCTCGGCGATGAACTCGACCAGCCGCGCGTTGACGGCGCGCATCGACAGGTCGACGTGGTGGTGGCCGTCGCCTTCGCCGTTGCTCATTCGCGCGCTCCTCGCTCCTCGAACAATACGCTCGCGGCCGACGCGCGGCGAGCGCGATCCTACTCGGCGGCCGGCGACGGCGAAGTCGGCGACCCAGCAAACAGCTCGTCGAGCCATTCCGGCGAGCCTGCGCCGGTCCAGGCGCCGCCGGGCGCCTCCGCGAAGTCGCAGGCGTCCTTGCCCATCAAATTCATGTCTCCCCAATAGCCGCGCTCGACTTCTTTCAGCGGTCCCTCGGCTTGGCCTCGGGCGGCGAGGAGGCGGGCGAGAGTGCGATCCCGCGGGCCTGCGTTCAGCTCGCGATCGGTCGCTTCGTCCGCTTGGAAATCATAGGTCTCGGTAAACGCATAAGCCGGCCCGTTCCGGCTTTGAACTAGCGCTTTCTTCTCCCAGTCGATCACGCGTTGGAGGCTCGCGGCTTCCTCGCGAAGCGCCTTCGCCTCGGCCTCCAAAGCGTTCGCCTGGGCGACGAGTTCGCTATGCTCTTGCCGCAGCTGGGCGATGGTCTCGTCCTGCTCCGCCGCTTCCAGATCCCGCTCAAGCGACAGCCCGGCGCTGTTGGGGCCGATCGCGAGCAGCCACTGCCGTTTGGCGGCGTTATGGGCCACCCGCTGCGCGCGGCCGGCCGGCGACGATGGCGGCGTCATCGATTGCGGCGGCAGAAGGTCGCTAAGCCGTTCGTCGCGCCGAATGTGACGAATGGTCTGGTCGAGCGGCATATCGCCGTCGGCCTCGGCCTTCGCCAGGGCGCGATCGAGGCCTTCCGGGCTTAAGCGCGCCGCCCCGGTCGCCCTTGAGAACGATCGGAGCGCGTCGCGGACACTCAAATCCGCAACGCGTTGCGCTTTTGCCGGTTCGATCTTCGTCAGCTCCCGCGCGATGCGCATGTAGGCCTGCGCGGTCCGCTCGGACATTTCACAATTAGCCTCGAGCCATGGCAACCATTTCCCGTGCGGCAGCTTGTCCTTGGCTTCGATGAGCAATTCGCCGGCGGCGATGGCGTGCTTCATCGCCTCGCCGACCGCCTCGTGCTCCGCTTTTATCCGCGCCGCTAGATCGGCCAGCGAATTGTCGCCCGCCTGCGCGCGCATCCTCGCTTCCACGTTCATCGCGTAACCTCCTTCGAAGCCGGGGAGCCGCCCCGGCGCGGCTCGTCAGTGCTCGGTCCCCCCGCCCATCGCCGCGCGCCAGGCGCCGTGCGGCATGGCCGCCCAGACGCGGCGCTGCGCGGATGAAGGCGGCGCGGGCGCGGTCATGCTGATCCGCCTTTGATGATCGTGGCGTCCGGCTTCAGGGCGCGCAGATAGCCGACGACGGCCGTCATCAATTCGTCCGATGGCCGCCCGGCGCAGCGTCGACAAATGGCACCGGAAAGAAACGTTAAGGCCTCGCCCTTGTGTTTTCCCATAATCGGCTGTTTCGGCGCACGTGTCATTGCGCGTTTCTCTTCCCTATATCCCCGAATCGGGTGTAAGGCGGTAAGGTCATTGAAATCATTAAAGAAACAGCGGTAAGGAAATAGTCCCGAGAACACAACTGCGGTAAGGCTAAAACGATAGACAGAGCAATGGCTTAAGGCGGCCCTTACCGCCTTACCGCCAATTTCGCCATTAATAGGACGCCAAGCGATCAACGGCGAAAATGCGCGGCGGACTTTGATCTTGAACGCTCCCTCAATTTTTGGGGAAAGCTGTTGTTTTTCAGGAACAGCGGTAAGGCGGTAAGAGCTGATTCCGCCGTCAGTGGAGCGCCAGGCGGTCATGCGTCGGCCTCAAAAATGCGCGGCGTGACGACATAGAAGCGCATGGCTTTCCCAAACCGCCATTTCACTTTGGTGACCCGCCCCGGCTCCGTCTCCAATATGCCAAGGCCGGCGAGCGTCTTGGCCACAAACGCCGGGTCGAGACCCGCGCAGACTTCCTTGGCCCAGACCTCAGTCGCCACGAACCAACGCCGCGCTTCGCCGTCGCCCTCGCGCCAGCCGGCGCGATCATGCGCAGGCCGATCGGTCCCTGAGTCTGGATCGAAGCGCGCTTCGCCGAACCGCTCGATGAACAGACGAACCTGCTCGACGGCCTGCCGCTCCTCATGGGGATTGGCGCCGCCGCGCGCGCCGAGCCATTGCTGAAATATCTCAGCCGCCGCCGCGGTCGCCTCGCCGGCGTTCCATGGCGTGACGCCGAACTCCGTCGCCAGCTCGCCGGCCGCCGCGACCAGCCCGAACCGCTCGGCGACCCGCTCAACCTGGCCGGAAACGTCCGGCCATTTGAGCGCGCCGGCCTTATCCTTGGCGTTATGCAGGTGAACGTCGATGAACGTTGCGACCTTGCCGCGCACGTCCTCGCCGGCGACGCCGCGCTCAATCAGCGCTGCGACGAACGCCGGCCCCGCCGTCCCGTAATGGGCCATCGCCTCACGCTGAGACTCGGCCACGAACTCGGCGCCGGTCATGCCTTTCACATCGTCAAAGGCGCCGAGCTGGCGATCGGCCTTGATGTCGACCAGGCGCACTGACTGGCCGCCCCGATGCTTTCCTCCGCCGAACCGCGATGCGGCCGACTCGCCGAGCTTGATCTCGATCGGAAACTCACCCGTTGAGAGGATGAGCACGCGCCAGGTCATAAGATCACGCAATGACGCGTCGCGTCGCAGGCGCGCTTTGCCCTGGCCGCCGGTGATCAAGTAGATCATTTCAGCGAACGAACCCGCGTCGGCCTGCGCCACTTCGTCGAACGGCAGGCCGGCATCGCAGGCGCCCGCCAGCGTCATTTCAACGGCGTTCGACGTGGTGCGCCACGGCCTCAGCCACGAGGTCGGGCTGCCCCACACGGAGGCGTCGAGGCGCGCCAGCGTCGTCTTGCCGACGCTCGATGGCCCATAAACATGCACGCCGCCGCTCTCGTAGCCGGCAAGCCACAAGAGGGTTGAAGCGAGCGCGAGCGAGATCGCGATGATCGCCAGCGGGTTGCCTTGCGCGAGCCGGCCGACGCCGTTGCGCCAGTCCTCGAGCGAGCCGCGCGTCTCGTAAGGAGCTCGGGCCGAGGCGCGCAGAATGACCCGCTCGCGCTCTGCGCCGATGAGGCCGATCGGCCCGGACGGCAGGATGAAAACCGGCTTGCCGTCGACGAGGAGCCAGCCCGTGTGCGGGGCAAGCGTAATGCGTCCTTCGGTAGTGTCGCGATTCAAGAACTCGGCGAAAGCGCTGCGCGCCGCCGGATTGCTGGCGATCGAGAAGCCCCGCTCAGCGAGATCGCCGGCAAGCACGCTGACGTCGCGATGGAGATCGGCGTCGCCGACGATCACGTCGCAGTCGACGCCGTCATGATCGCGGTAGCGGATGAGACGCCCCCAGCCGCGCGAGACCCCTTGCGCGTCGCGCGGCTCGCGGCAGCGCCCGAAAAATTCAAACGGCTGGGCGACCCACTTCCAGCTGTCCGTTTTGACGTCCCGCCGGTAGAGGCCTTCCGGCCGCATTTCGAATCTCGCCAGCGCGGAGGCCGGCTTGCCCGCGGATGGCGCCGCCGCCGTCGCGGCGCCGTTGCCCCGCTTCGCTTTAGGCCTGTGCGGCTGCGGATTATCACCGGCGGGCGGGGCCTGACCTGTCCGGCGCAGGTGTTCCTGCCATTGCGCCTCGGTGAAATATGGCGGTCGCTCCGGCATCAGCGCCCCGCCTTGCGATCGCAATAGCCGATATTCCAGCCGGCATACCAGGCGTTCCGGCGCTCCAGCGGCCAGTCAAGAAAGCCAGGTGGATAGCGCTTGTCGCCGGCGTAGGCGCGCCGGGCCCCGTCGTTGAATTCCTCGGGATAGGCGCGCCAGAGCCGAGCGCGTTCCGCCTCAGCCGCCCGGCGTTCTCTACGGTTCCCGCCCCGAGTAGTCTCAGCGCGTGCGTCGGCCATGCCCGTCTGTCCTCTTGACGCGGCGGGACGGCGGGCCTAGAACCTTCATGTTTCGTGAAGTGACGCAGCTCGCCGCTCGTCGCGCAGTGATAATGGGAGCGCCGCTCTGTCGCAGGAGCGGCGCTTTCGTTTGTCCAGGCCCGGCGGGGGAGGCGCGGGCGCGTCGAACTTCAGAGAAGAAGGGCGCGATCGGCGCAGTCACGGGCGGGCTCACTCCGCCGGTGCCGCCGCCTCGGAAATTTTGCGCGGCCGGCCTGGCGGCCGTTTGCCGGTCGCGGGGCGACTCGGCAGTTGCGCGCCGCGCGCGAGGGAGCGCTCGCGGTCCGCGAGGACGCTCTCCCAGACAATCAGACGGCTGTCGCCATTCTTATAGGATTGATAAACGCCGCTGGCGATTTTGCGGAACACCGTCCTGGCGGATTCGCGCCGATAAGCCATCACTTCTGAAACCGTCGCGTCGGGCAATCCGAGCTCGGCCGGCGGCGGGACTGGCTTGTACGGCATGGCGCGCCCTCCTCGGTCGAAGGACCGAAGAGACGCCGCATGGCCCGACATCTCAGTGCTTGCTGGTGCGCCGCCCGGAATTTCTTCCGGACGCCGATGTCGCCCTGTCAAATACTTCATGAAATATGAACAGGAGCGGCGCGTTGCTACGTTAAGCCCTGCCGAGGCTTCGTGGCAAGCCTAAAAATGCCTTGGCACATCTCTAAGCAACGCGGCGCGACCAGGCGGCTGGGGCGATGCGCGGATCACGCCCTGGGCGCGCTCTCGCGAACTCTCGCTCGCTTGGCGAACGGCACAATCGTGGCTTGCTCGCTCTTAGCGGCGAGGAACGCCGCCCAATCCGCCATCACTTTGCGCCGGCGCTCGATCATGGTCGAGCGAAGATAGGCTTGCGTCACCGCGTTGCCGACCTTGTGCGCGAGACAGGCTTCGGCGACGTCAAAATCGACGCCGTGGTCGGCGGCCCAATCGCGAAACGACGAGCGAAAGCCGTGGACGGTGTATTCGTCAACTTTCATTCGACGCAGCGTCATGGCGAACGCCATGTTGGACATCGGCCGGCCGGGCTTGGCGCCGGGGAACACGAGATGCTGCGCGCCGCGGCGAGCCTCCAATTGGCCGCGCAGAATGTCGATGGCCGCGTCGCTCAGCGGCACGCTGTGCTCTCGCTTCATCTTCATGCGAGGCGCGGGCGCGGTCCATAGTTTCGCGTCGAGGTGGATCTCGTCCCAAGCCAATCCGAACACTTCGCTGGAGCGAGCCGCCGTCAGAATGAGGAACTGCAGCGCCTTGGCCGCCTCGCCATTCGTTTGCTTGAGCTTCGCCATGAAGGCGGGAACGTCGGCGTAGGGCATCGCTGGATGATTCCCGCGCTCGCCGATGTTGTCAGGATTTGGAAGCAGGTGGTCGAGATGACCACGCCACCGCGCCGGATTGGCGCGGTCGGCGTCGATGTGGCCGAGCGCGCGCGCCGAATCGAGGACCGTCGCGATCCGGCTTCGCAGGCGCGAGCCAACCTCGGGCGCGCGACTCCAGATCGGCTCAAGGACGCTAAGCACCGCCTTGGTGTCGACCTCGTTGACCGGCAGAGATCGGATCGGCGCGCAATAGGTGGTCAGCGCGACGAACCACTGGCGGCGGTGGCGGATGTTTTTGCGCGCCGCCTGGTGCGTGGCGAGGTGGCTGTCCGCAATCTCGCCGAACGTCGGGGTCGCGCGGGCATAGGCGCGAATTTGCTTCTCGGCGCGCTTCTCGGTCAGCGGGTCGACGAAACCCCTCACCTTCGCCCGCGCGTCAGCGTGCGCGGCGCGGGCGTCCGCAAGGGTCACCTCGGGATAGGGGCCGAGCGACATTTCCCGTTCTTTGCCGTCGAGCGTGTACCTGAAGGCCCAATACGCCTTGCCCTCGCCGATCACGCGAAAGTAGAGGCCGCCGCCGTCGCCGTGCCGGCCGGGTTTCTTGATCAGGCTTTTCAGGGCCGCGTTGTTGAGCTTCGTCATTCGGACTCGAACCTTTTTTGTCCAGGATTGTTGAGCTCCGCCATCGGGACTCGAACCCTTTTGTCCAGATTTAGTCCGCATTTTTGTCCAGGTTTTTGTCCATCCGCTGACATGGGTTGGCGGGACATTTTGCGCCATTTCTAGACATATCCGGGCGCAACATCAATCGGTAAGACCTTGGGATTTATCAAGAACTTGGCTCAGCAAAAACAACGTGTGGTCAAGGGGTTGGAAAGGCTGGTTCTGCTCCTGCTCGGGGAGCCAATCCGCAGTTTCGCCCGCAAATGCCGGCCTGTCCCGGCGGCATGTCACGTCAGGCCGACGGTAAACATTGGCGCGCGGACCCGAGGCGAAGCAGGAGCGCCGCCGCAAAAAATCCTCAAGGCGCGGTTAAGCGCGCAGCTTGGGATTGATGAAACATCGTCGGAGGCGCTCAACGAGATGGACGCCGAGTTGAATTCAGAGAACTCTTCCGGGCTTGGGGAAACCCACGGACAAAGCGAAGTTTGCGAGTCATCGGCCACAAGACCGCAGAGATCAGAGGCGGCGATCGGCGCGGACGCGGCGTTAAGAGAGGGCTCTCTCGCCGCCGGCGCCCGGTACGAAGGCCAGGCCAAGGCTGGAATTGCGCAGCTCGCTCAGCCTTCTGTCGAGGCGGAGAAAAACGCCCCGGCCGCGAAGACCGGCGGCTCGTCGGCGGGGGCGTCGTTCGCCGGGGCGGCGGTCGATCCTCTCAAGGAGGCCTCGGCCGCGCTCGAGGACAGGGATTACGCGACCGCTCAGCGGCTCTTTGCGGCGATCGGACGCAACGACGTCGCGGACGCGATCAGGGACGCGCTGGCGGCTCTCGACGCCCGGGATTATGCGAAGGCTCACGGGCTTTTCGAGGCGCTCGGCCAAAAAGGCGCCGCCGCCGCGCCGGCGAAGGGACCGGCGCCGGTCAATCCGTCGCCGCCAAAGCCTGCAATGTCGGCGGGGGGTCCAGTCGCGTCCGACTCCCGCGACAAACCCCGGCAGAGATCCGCAACGTCGCCGCTCGACGTTGTTCCGCCTGTGGACGCGGCGTATCGTCGGCCTTTGCCTCAGGCGGAAAGGCCGAAATCGCGCCGCTTTAAGCCGCTCTTGGCGGGAACCGGCCTGGCGATCGTTGCGATCTTGGGCGTATCCGCCATTTACGGCTCGCCGCTGAGCTGGACCTTCCCGACCACAAGGAGCGCGGCGGTCGCCGGTCTTTCTTCGGCCGCCGGCGTGCTCAAGGCGGATCTTAAGGCGATCACCGGGCAAAGCGCGCGCGAGCAGGAACTCTCCGCGACGCGCGACCTCAACACGGCGCTCACGCAGCTGACGGGCCGGCTCGACCGGATCGAACAGACGTACGGAGCGCGTTTGGATAAGCTCAGCGCGCGCGTCGACCAGGATTCCTCTCCCCGATTCGCCGATATTGCGGCGAGGCTCGATAGATTGGAGAAAAAGGCCGCTTCGCCGGCGCCGCCGGCCTCGGAATCCGCCGAAGTCGTGGCGAGGCTCGATAGACTGGAGAGGAGAGTCGCTGTCGCCGCTGCCTCGGCCTCGGAAATCGCCGGGCTCACGACAAGGCTCAACAAGCTTGAGAGAAGAGCCGCCGTCGCGGGCGCAATTTCGGCCGGTCCGCTCCCGCCGGCCGGGCCGAGACAAGCGTCGGTCATGGCGCGGGCGGAGCCTTCCGCTCCCAATGAAGCGGGCCGATCCGAGGACGGGGGGCCGTTGCTGCGGGACTATAGCGTCGAGTTTGTGCGGGAGGGCGTCGCGGTCATCGACACCCGCTCTGGTCCGCAAGAGGTCGCGCCCGGAGATTCCGTGCCCGGGGCCGGGCGCGTGCTGCGAATTGAGCGACGGGGCGGCGTCTGGTTCGTCGTGACCAGCCGCGGCGTCATAGGAAGCGGTCCGGCGCCGTAGAGCCTGGCGCATCTCGGCGCCGGCGTCGGGCTGGCGCGCCGCATCGCCTCGTGGCTTCGTGACCCCGGCCTTCGACAACCCAAGCGCGAGCTCGGGGGAAATAAATGCGCATAAACGGCAGTAAATTTGCTTCCGTTTGCTTCCTTTTATTTCCTTTTTATTTCCTTTTATTTCCCCGAATCGGGACTTTTCAATGGGTTACGGGCGATTGAAATAAAAAAAATTCACCCGCTTTCCTACCTCGCGCTTAAGTTGTAATCCTGGACATTTCAAACAGCCGCAACCTCGCCTCGCCCGGCCAAGAGTCGGGCGCGTTAGATTCCGTCAATGGGAATATGATTATCGCGCTCTTCTGATTTTGTCAAGCAAAAAATCGACTCTTATAGCGTTAATTGTGGGCAGCGCCCGAGCCGGGAGGCTCTGGCCGTCATGGCCGGGCTTGACCTGGCCATCCACGAATTACAGCCGCGAAAATAACGGCGGGATTCCGCCAGCGAGCACAATCATTTGAAACTGTTCTATTTTTCGACGCGAAGCCGGCGCCTTGTCGGCGCCCGCGTGGATGGCCGCGTCAAGCGCGGCCATGACGATCCTGGGGCTTTGGCGAGAGCTTCGTCTCCTCGCAATCAACGCCAACGCTATAAGAGGCCAAAAAGTCGCGCCCGGCGGGCCGCTCCTTGTCGGCGGCGAGTGCGGCGCGCCCGCGCGGCGCCGGCGCTCGATTCATTCCGCCGCGCGGCCGGCGGGGCTTGGTGCGCCAAGCCCAAGCCGGCGCTGCGCGAGGCTGACCAGGGCGAGCACGACGACATTCAAAACCAGCGCGGCGATACCGATATTCACGTCGTCGAGCCGCGAGGGCAGAAACGGCAGCAAATTCGTGAGCCGCAGGTGTTGCGAGGTCGTCAGCGCCACCATGCCGACGCCCGCGGCGATGCCGGCGAACGCGCCCGCGCTGCTGACCGGATTGCGCCGGAGGAGGCTCGCGATCAGCGCAGGAAAGAGCTGCGTCACGAACGCATAGCCCATCAGCAGCAGGGCCACGATCGTCTGGCTGCCGCTGATCGCAAACCACACCGCGATGAGAGCCCAGATCGGGACGGAGGCGCGGGCAAGACGGGCGATGCGATCGGGATTGGCGATGCCCATCAAGGGCGCTGCGAGATCGTTTGCGAACAGCGTCGCGGCGGACATCAGGATCAACGAGCCCGGCACCAGCGCGGTCAATACGCCTGCGCCGCCGATCACGCCCACCAGCCACGGGTCGAAAGTCCGGATCGAGATCCGGAACAGCGCCAGGTCCACGTCGGCGCCCTCGAGGCCGGGAACCTTCAAAACCGCGGCGAACCCGACAAAGAATACGAACAGCAGAATGAGCTGATAGAGCGGCAGGAAGACAGCGTTCTTGCGGAACACGCTCGCGTCTCGCGCGGTGAAGACCGCGCCGAACGCGTGCGGCCACATGTAGAATCCGAGCGCCGAGAGCAGCACGCTCGAACTGAACCACAACACGCTTTGGCCGCGCTCGGGAAGCGCCAGGAACCCCGGCTTCGCCTCGTCGATGGCGCTGAACATCGCGCCGTAACCGCCATAGAGATGGAGCGGCAGGTAGATCCCGAGGAACAGGACGACGAGCAGGATCATCGCGTCCTTGATCACCGCATTCCAGGCGGAGCCGTGCACACCCGACACCATGACATAGGCGGTGACGATCGCCGCGCCGATCCAGATCGCGACATGGGGCGAGATCGTTCCGTAGGAGCTGGTCGAGACGATGATGCCGAGACCCTTGAGCTGCAGCACCATGTAAGGAATGAGCGCGACCACGCCGACGAGCGCGACCAGTCCGCCGAGCAAGGGGCTTTCGTACCTGTGGCGGAAATAGTGCGGCTGGGAAATCAGACGGTGGTCGCGCGCGTAACGCCAGATCGGCGGCAGGAGCCAGTAGGACAGGATGAACGCCAGGCTGCCGTAGCAGAGGATGTAGTAGGCGGGGCCGCCCTTCCCATAGGCCCAGCCACTGCCGCCGAGGAAGGTGAAGGTCGTGTAGATTTCGCCGGCCAACAGCAGGAAGACGAAGACGGCGCCGAAGCCTCGGCCCGCCACCGTCCACTGCTCGAGATTCATGTCCTTGCCGTGGGCGGCGCGAAGGCCAAGCCCGAGCGCGAGCGCGGCGAAAGCAAAGATGATCAGGAGGGCCGCGCTCATGCTCCGCCGCCTTCATCGGCGTCTGCGCGGTTCGCAGGATCGAAGGCGTAAATCAGCGCCATGATCGCCGAAGTGAGCACCACCCACATCACCAGCCAAGCAAGCAAAAGCGGCATGCCCATGACCAGCGGCTGCACTCGGTTGAGAAAGACGGGGCCGATTAGCATGCCGAGAAAAGGCGCCGCGGCCAACCATCGGATCATCGGAGCACCTGCGAAAAAGGTTCAGTCTGCAGGGCATACACTCGCGCGCCCGAGCCTGGCAAACGCACGCACAAGTCGCAGGATGCTCTCGTTGTCGTCTTCTGCGCTGCTCTGCGTCGCCGCACGGAGCTCCTGGCGACCCATGGCGAAGGGCGAAAGTTGCGCTCGATGATCCGCCGGCGCCCATCGAAACCCAGCTTCAACCGTTCGAAACGCCCGCTTGGGGCCGGAATCGATTGTTTGTGACAGTCATCGTCGCTAGCCGTAAGTCAGTGGCTTGGAGGGCGGATGGCAAGAGTGTTCAGTCACCCACTCGCTCGCGCGGCGCGCGTCTGGCGCGCTGAGAGACACGACGGGTCGGAACACCGAGTGCTCGTCGTCGTGACGACCTTGGAGTTGGACCCGGGGAACCACCGCTACAAGGCGAAGCTTGTCGACAAGCTCACGCGCGCGGCCAAGGAGCATCTCGAACAATCTTCCGACGCGGCCTCCTTCGTCATCATGAACCCGCTCGGTCGGTGGCGCGGCGGGTGAAGCCGGCTGG
>Ga0335075_10010953_pt1 | contig 13734 bp, 13 predicted proteins | sample Lox_Sample_24_FD_206723 | JGI IMG/M metagenome (GOLD analysis project Ga0335075, IMG submission 206723) | Soil microbial communities from Loxahatchee National Wildlife Refuge, Florida, United States - Lox_Sample_2.4 | ecosystem: Environmental > Terrestrial > Soil > Wetlands | place: USA...
TTCATCGTCTGCTCGCTGCTGTTCGCGCTGGGGCTCCTCACACGCGATCTGGCGATCGCGCTGCCCATCTACATCGCCGCGGCGGCGCTGCTGGGGGCCCCCAACGCGCCCGTCGACGCCGCGCGGCTGGACATCATCCCGAGCAGGTTGTGGGGCCGGGCAGAGGCCGTCCGCACGGTGCTGAGATCGCTCGCGGTGGCGACCGCGCCGCTGATGTTCGGGGTGCTCTCGGACGCGCTGGCGAGCGGCGCTCGCTCGACCACCAAGGGCTTTGGTTATCACGCGAGCGGGCCCGGTCTGCGCTACAGCTTCCTGCTGATGCTCGCCCCGATGGCGGCCGGCGGCGCGATCCTGCTGCGCAGCGCCGGCGCCTACACCCGTGACGTGGCCACGGCGATCGCCTCCGACGAGGCGATCGAGCGCGACCGCGAGGCCCATCGCGCGCGGGCTGCTGCGGGATGAGCGCCACAACCGCCGAACGCCCTTGGCCTCGGCGCGGCGGCGCCGAAGCCAAGGGCGTTGTTGGCCGCAGGTCCGCTACTGCCCGCGTCGCACGCCCGGCTCGCCTAGCTCGAACTGCAGCGGGATGTGCTCGTGACGACCGGGGACGTTCGCACGCCGGCTGAGCTGGCCGAGCGGCAGGATCACGCGCCCCGCCGCCCCCTCCAGCATCATCGCGAAGGCCGTGTAGGTGGCCAGCCAGGACGAGGCCAGCAGCACCCAGCCGGCGGCCGTCTTCCAGCCTTCGATGCCGGTCAGGAAGTACACGGCCGCGAACGCGGAGCCGGTGGCGAGCACGCCCAACACGGCGAACAGGCTGAGGTTCTCGAACATGGCAGCCAGCGCGCCGCAGATGGTGATCGCCGACAGCACGATGAACCAGAACCCGAACGCGGGGAATTCGCCTGCGGGCAGCTTCAGGTCGCCCACCGCCCGCAGTGCCCACAGCAGGCCGTATGCGAGCCAGAACGCCCCCCACATGCCGTGCATCGCCGTGGCGATGCCGTCGCGAGCGCGATACGCCCACAGGCCGGCGACGAACTGCGCCAGCCCGCCGAAGGCCGCGGCGAAGGGGAAGATGTACACGCCCGAGCCGGCGTCCCCGTACCAGCCCGCCATGTTCGCGGCGACCATGAACGTCGCGCCGGCGAACCCGAACAACCCGAGGATCGACGGAGCGGCAACCGGCTGCAGGAACACCCGCGTTTGCGAGCGCCACGCGCCCGTGTCATCCGGCGCGATCGCGCCGTTTCCCGTTCGCGAGGCTGGCATGGTGCTCATGAGAGTCTCCTTTCTCCTGTTTGACGGATATGAACGTGTCTGCCCTTCGCGAGCAGGGGGTTAACGGCGCTGCCGGCGCCGGGTCAGCCTGCTTACCGCCCGCGCCAGCCCGGGGCGTCGCACGTCGCCTGTCAGAGATCTGACCGTTGCGTCCGGACGCCGTGCCGGCATCGTGGCAATCTGCTCAAGTGTCGACGCGCGCCTCCAGGTCCCCTTCGGAGATCTGCGAGATTGGTGGGGTGAGCGCAGCGCCACAGCCGGCGAGCGAGCTGTGCCGGGTGTTTGAAGAGGACCCGGACCTGGCCGAGAACATACCCTCGCCGCTCCGAGAGCAGGCCGTCAGGGAGTGCCTGGCGAGGACGGTGCTGGTCCCGACTGGCCGTTGGCAGGCGTCCGAGACGGCCCCGGGCCGCGACGGCATCGGTCTGCTCGTGCTCGAAGGGCTGTTGACCCGCCGCGTGGGGGTGGACGGCAGGTTCGGGGCGGAGCTTTTGGGAGTGGGCGACATCCTGCGCCCGTGGCTGGGCGAGGACGATCCGCCGGCGCTCGCGCTCGCCACCGGCTGGCGCGTGATCGAGCCCCTTCGGATGGCGGTGCTGGACGTGCAGTTCGCGCGCCGAGTGGCACGCTACCCCCACACCACGGGGCGGCTCGTCGGCCGGGCGCTCGAGCGCTCGCGCAACCTCGCGCTGAACATGGCGATCGTCCATCAGGCTCGCGTCGACGTGCGGCTGCGGATGCTGTTCTGGCAGCTCGCGCGCCGCTGGGGGCGGGTTCGCAGCGGATGCGTCAGCCTGCCCCTGCGGCTCACGCACAGCGTGCTCGCGGACCTCGTCGCAGCGCGCCGGCCGACGGTGACGACCGCGCTGTCCGAGCTCGCGCGGGCCGAGCTGGTCCGCCAGGTCGACGACGGCTGGCTGCTGCGGGGCCTCCCGCCCAGGGAGCTGCTCGAGCTCGTGACGGTCGAGCCGAGCCTCCAGCACCGCTAGCGGTCAGTGACCTGACGGCGGCGCGCCGCCGGGCGCCGGTCTCCGTCAGAGATCGAACTCCACCCCGAGTCAGCCCGAGCGTCGCGGTTAACGCTTGTTCAGCGTCGCCTGTTTCAGAAAGGAAATGGAGGTATAGAAATGCGCACCCGTTATTTCTCTTTCCTGGCATTGGCCATCGCCGCGGGCTTCCTCGTGGTCGCCAGCCAGGCGTTCGCAGCCCCCGCGATCGCGGGCGTGGCGCTTGGCGTCGGCATCGGCATGGGCGTCTGCTCGGTCGGCATCGTGCTGCGCTTCCACCGTCACATCCCTTCGCTGGTGGCGGGCGCCCTCACCGCGCTCGTGAGCGCATGGATGATCATCGCCAGCCAGGTGTTCTCGCTCGGCACGGTCCAGGACCTGACGTTCGCCGAGGCTCTCGGCATCGTCGGGATCTCGATCGCTGCGCTCACCGCGCACGAGCTGAGCACCGAGCGTGTGGTTCACTCGCTGGCGCTGCGCACGGCGGACGCTTCGGACTACGAAGAGCACGTTCCGCAGCGCTCCGATCGCATGCGCGAGCCGATCGCCGGTTGACCGGCGAAGCCCGCGAGGGTGCGGCGCACGAAGGCGTCCCCGGCGATCGGCGCCGGGGGCGCCTTCGCGCCGCGCCGCGTCCTTGCACACGGCGCGGGCGCGTGTCGGGGTCGCTAGCGCTCGGACTCGTGGCCCGGCGCCGTTCCCAGCGGGGGCGCCTGCGGCTCGGTGGCGCGTCCCTCGGGGCTCGCCGCCAGCACCTCGAAGCCCCCGTCCGCGCTGCGTGCGACGAGCTGCCCCTGCCACTCGCGCAGCGGGTGCGCGTCGCTTCGCTGCAACGCCCGGCATGCGTGTCGCGTGGCGAAGAAGACGACGATCGGCAGCACCCACACTCCTGCGCGCCAGAAGTGGATCTGCTCCTGGTAGGAGATGTGCAGCCGGAAGAACAGCCGGTCGGTTGAGCCGACGGCAAAGATGATCACCACCCAGCTGAGGAACGCGGCTCCGATCGCCGTTCGCACGGGCCGGTCGCGCGGGCGGTCGAGCAGGTCGTGGCGACGGTGGTCCCCGGTGACGCGGCGCTCGATCGCCGGCCATGCGTACATGACGGTGAACACGACGCCCGGGAACGCCGCGCCGCCCCAGAACGGGTTGGGCACAATCGTGTGCCCGGCGATCGTCGGCTCCCAGTTGGGCATCAGCCGCAGCGCCCCGATCAGCCAGCCGATGTACCAGTCCGGCTGGGCGCCGTTCTCCGAGAGGTAGGGATGGTATGGGCCCCACTGCCAGATCGGGTTGATCTGGATCAGGCCGCCGGCGAGGAACAGCACCGCCGCGACGCCGAGGAACAGGCCGATCGAGCGCAGCGCGTACGCCGGCCACATCGGCGTGCCCACGACGTTGCGCTCGCGCCTGCCGGGCCCGGGGAACTGGGTGTGGTGCTGGCGCATGATCGTGGCGAGGTGCATGGCGATCAGCAGCGCCAGCGCCGCGGGGATGAGGAACACGTGCAGGATCTCCAGCCGCGCGAAGAAGTCGCTTCCCCCCGGGAACTCGCCGTCCCACACCAGGTAGCCGATCTGCGCGCCGACGAACGGGATCGACAGCGCCACTGCGTACGCGATCGCGAGGCCCATCCCCGACAGCAGGTCGTCGACGAGCGAGTAGCCCGCGAAGCCCTCGAGGATCGCGAGCATCAGCATCGTCAGCCCGACCATGTAGTTGAGGTCGCGCGGCTTGCGGTAGGCGCCGGTGAAGAACACGCGACACAGGTGCAGGACGATCGACGCGACGAACACGTCGGCGGCCCAGTGGTGGACCTGGCGCATCAACAGTCCCGCCGGCACGCTGAAGGTGATGTTGAGCACCGAGCTGTACGCCTCGGACATCTGTTCGCCGCGCAGCAGCTCGTAGGGACCGTGGTAGATCACCTGCGCGTCGCTCGGGACGTAGTACAGCGCCAGGAAGACGCCCGTGCCGACGAGCACCACGAACGAGTACAGGGCGATCTCGCCGAGCAGGAAGCTCCAGTGGTCGGGGAACACGTAGCGCAGCATCCACTTCAGCGCGCTGTTGGCGCCCATGCGTTCTTCGCTGTGGCGCGCCAGGCGGCGCGCGCGGCGGTCGAGCACCCGCCAGATCACGCCTGCCCCCGCGCGCGTGGCCAGCACCGGCGCCGGGCGCTCATGACTGGCTGCGCCTGACGCTGAACCACGATGGCCCGACGTCCTCGTGAAATGGCCCCGCCGCGCGCAGGATGCCTTCGTCGTCGACCATCAGCGGCAGCTGCGGCAGCGCGCGGCCGGCGGGCCCGAACACCACGCGCCCGCCCTCGCCGGGCAGGAACGTCGAGTAATGGCACGGGCAGGTGAACGCCGGGCCGTTGCTCGTCGGCTGATACGTCGGGTAGCGGTACAGCGAGATCGCGCAGGCCGCGTGGGTGCAGATCTTGGAGTAGGCGAGAATTCCCTGCGGCGCCCACCCGCGGCGCGCCGCCGGCAGGTGCAGGTACTCGGGGGGAAGCTTGACCACGAGCAGGCCGGCGCCCAGCGCCTCCGTGTCGCCGTGCTCGGGCAGGGCCGTGAACAGGCTGCCGATGACGATGTCCGAGGCGCTGTACGGGTTGCCTTCGTCGTCCACCAGCCTCACGCCGCGCCGCCACGGCGTGGTGTGGATTCCGGGGAGGTCGGGGCCGAGCGAGGCCAGCGGCGTCGCGAGCGCCGTCAGCATGCCCGCTCCCGCCAGTCCCGCCGCGCCGCCGATCAGCGCGCGGCGGGAGATCCCCTCGCCGCCCTGCTCGATCAGGTCGATCGTCGCTTCCGTCTGCTGCTCCTCGTAGAGCAGGCCGCGCTCCTCCACGGCCGTCTCCTGCGGCACGACGAGCTTCCCCGCGGTCACGCACGCGGCCGACAGCAGCGCCAGCGCCCCGCCGATCGCGATCCCCAGGAACTGCGGGTTGGTGCCGTCGAGCACGTACGCGGCGGTGAAGCCGAAGCCGAACACCGCGGCGAGCGCCAGCAGCACGGCGACCGCCGTCTCGGCCCGGCGGTTGGCGGGCACCTCGCGCTTGCGCGGGTCCTCCGCGTCCTGCGGGGGAAGCGGCGGCGGCGTGGGGGAGCGCCGAAGCGCGCTGCGCAGCGCGCCGGCCGCGAGCAGCCTGCCGCCGAGCGCGGCGAGCCTCGCCAGCCGACCGCGCCCTGGGTGATCGTCTGTGCTCATGGTTCTCCCTTCATGCGGTGCGCTCCCCGATCAGACGGGCGAGCAGTACGAGCGTCAGCAACAGCAGGAACCACGCCACGATCCCCTCGGGGATCGGGCCGAGGTTGTAGATGCCCCAGCCGCCCTTGTTGGAGGGATGGCGCGTCCACAGCACATAGCGAGCGACCGAGTCGAGGGCGTGCTGATCGAGCTGCTGGGTGCTGAAATGGGGCATCAGGTAGGGGCCCATGCGCACCGCCTCGGCGATCTCGCGCGGCGTGGCGCTCTGCAGGTCGGGCACGGCCGCTCCCACGGTCAGCCCACCGCGCGCGACGATCTGGTGGCAGCCGGCGCAGTTCAGCGTGAAGTCGTGCAGGCCGAGGGCGAGGTCGCCCTTCGCGGGATCGGCGTCGGGCGCGGGCGGGCCGCCGAAGGACGCGACGAACGCGACCAGCGCCTCGATCTGCCGCGTCGAGTAGTGGCTGGGGGCGCGCAGCGGCTCCTCACGCGGGTTCTCCAGCGGCATGCGTCCGGTGCTCAGGTAGAAGTCCGCGGGGCCGGCGCCCACGCCGACCAGCGAGGGCGCGACGTCCTTGCGGCCCTGCAGGGCCATGCCGTGGCAGGACGAGCAGCCCGTGTCGAACAGCGTGCGTCCTTCGGCGATCAGCGCCGGCGAGGTCGGCGTCGGGGCGACTTCTTCTCCGGGCGCGGGCGCGATCGGCGACTTGCGCGGCGCCGTCGGGCTGTCGGTCGGCGGGCCGCCCTGCGCCGCGAGGGCGCCCCGGGTGGCGGGCGCGCCTTCGAGCACGCCCACGCTCTGCGCCTGCGAGTTGGCGATCAGCAGCAGCGCGCCCGTGCCGCTGAGGATCGCCAGCGCGAGCCGCAGCGATCGCGGCGTGCGCCCCGGGCGCGTCAGCCATCCCGCGGCGAGCGCTCCGGCCCGCGCGATCATGTCGCGCCGCCCCTGGTGCCGGCGGCGGCCTCGCGTGCGAGCGCGAGCTGCTCGCGCGTGCGCAGGCGCCGCTCCTCGGCGCTCATCGCGGACATCGCGATCCACAGGCCCGTCGCGACCATGATGCAGCCGCCGCCAACCCACATGATCGCGCCGGCCTGCGCCTGATCTCCCAGCGCCGAGATCCCCAGCGCGCGCGCCGGCGCGGCATACGGCGCATACACGAGGCTCGTGGCCCGGTTCAGGTAGGCGCCGATGGCCGCCATCGCGGGCATCGCCGCGAGCACGTACACGAGCCGCCCGAAGCCGCCGAGCCGCCGCGCGGCCAGCGGGTTGGCGTCCAGCAGCGGCGTCCAGAACAGCAGCCCGACCGTCAGGAAGCTCGCGTGCTCGAGCTGGTGCAGCAGCGGATGGCGCAACGTCGCGTCGTAGAAACCCGTCAGGTGCGTGAGCAGCAGCACGGCCGAGAACAGCGCCAGGCAGGCGAGCGGGTTCGTCAGCGCCCGCGCCTTGACCAGCAGCCGCGCGAACTCCTGGCGGTGGGGCGAGGGCAGCGCGCGCAACGCCAGCACGATCGGCCGTCCTTGCAGCAGCAGCGGCGGCGCCACCAGCAACAGCAGCAGGTGCTGGATCATGTGATCGGAGAGCATCCTGTCGTCGTAGGCGTCCACGCCGGACTGCAGCGCGACGAGCACCACCAGCACGCCGGCGAAGAACGACGCCGTGCGCGGCGCGCTCCAGCGCCTGACGCGCCGCACGCCCCACACGTACAGCAGGCAGTACAGCGCGCCCGCGACGTCAAGGCTCCACGAGGCGGCCTGCCAATGCTCGAACGGCAGCGCGAGCAGGTTGGGCGCGCTCGCGATCACTCGCGCGGCTCCTTCTCGGCGCGCAGCTCCAGCGCCAGGCGGCCGAGCGACAGCGCGAACAGGCCGCAGCCGAAGTAGATCAGGAAGTGCCCGAAGGCCAGCCCGAACACCGCCGCCGCAACTCCCAGCGCGGCGCCCACGGCGCCGGTGCTGAGGTCGGGGATCCGCTGCGGGCGCGAGCGCTCGCCGGCGGGCGGTGCCCCGCGACGGGCGGCGTCGCGGTTGGAGGCCGTCAGCGCAAGCGCCCACAGCAGAAGCACGGCGAGCGCGCCGGCGAAGCTCTCGATCTGGATCGTGTCGCCCGTCCAGATCGCGTTCGCGGTCATCAGCGCGCCGATCAGGCACGCCCACGCCAGCAGCGGCAGCGCCCCGCCCCTCACGGCGAGCGCTCCGCGGGGCTGGGGCCAAGGCCGCCGCTGCCCGCCGCCAGGCGCCGCGCGTGCGCCCCCTCGGCTTCGGCTGCGCGTTCGCGCAGGTCCAGCAGCGGCGCGTAGGAGGTGATCGGCGGGAGCGGGCGGTCGAAGTTGTGACGCGGCGGCGGCGAGGACGTCGCCCACTCGAGCGTGTGGCCGAGCCAGGGGTCATCGCCGGCCGGCTCGCGCTCGCGCAGGGAGACGACGACGTTGACCAGGAACGCGGCCACGCCGAGGGCGACGACGCCCGAGCCGATCGAGGAGACGAGGTTGAGCGTCGCCCAGCCGGGGTGTTCGGGGTATTCGGCGATACGCCTCGGCATGCCTTTTTCGCCGAGGAAGAACATCGGCGCGAACGTCATGTTGGTGCCGATCGTCAGCAGCACCAGGTGCACCCTGCCGAGCCCCTCGCGCAGGCGCGCGCCGGTGACCTTCGGGAACCAGTGGTACACGCCGGCGAAGAACCCGAAGATGCTGCCGGCGAACAGCGTGTAGTGGAAGTGGCCGATGACGATGTAGGAGGCCTGCGCCTGGTAGTCGAGCACCGGCGAGGCGAGGTAGATGCCGCTGAGGCCGCCGATCAGGAACTGGACGAAGAACGTCAGCGCGAACAGCATCGACACGCGGAACACGAGCGCGCCGCCGACCAGCGTGCCGATCATGTCGAAGTACTCGATGCCCGCGGGCACCACCAGGGCGGTCGAGGTGAACGCGAAGTACTGGTTGGTGACGCCGCCGGTGGTGAACATGTGGTGCGACCACACGCTCATCGAAAGCGCGGAGAACGCGAGCATCGACGCGACGAACGCCTTGTAGCCGAACCAGCGCTTGTGGGCGTTGACGGCGATCGCCTCGGCGGCCGCGCCGAGATACGGGAAGAACATCACGTACACCACCGGATGGCCGAAGAACCAGAACATGTCCTGGTAGTCGATCGCGCCGGTGTAGCCCATGTAGACGTGTGCGCCCATGCGTTCCGCGTACAGCAGCGCCATCGCCACGATCAGCACCGGGAACGCGCCCACGACCATCAGCGCCGTCACCAGCTCCGTCCATGTGAAGATCGGCATGCGCAGCACCGCCATGCCCGGCGCGCGGTGGCGCAGGATCGTCGCCAGCACGCATGCGGCCACGAGCAGCATCCCCAGCGCCGCCAGGATCACCCCCAGCGTCCACAGGTCCTGGCCGACGCCGGGCGTGTTGGAGCTGTTGGACAGCGGCACGTAGGAGAACCAGCCGGCGCGCCCGGGGCCTTCTTCGGTGAGCCAGCCCGACTGCATGATCAGCCCGCCCGACAGCCATGTCCACGAGCCCGCCAGCGCGACGCGCGGCGCGGCGATCGTCGCGGCCCCGATCTGCAACGGCACCAGGTACACGCCGATCGCGATCGCCATCGGCGTGACGAACAGGTAGATCATCGTCGAGCCGTGCATCGTGAACAGCGCGTCGTAGGTTTCGTCGGAGACGAAGCGCGTGTCCGGGGTCGCCAGCTGCGTGCGCATCATCAGCGCCATCACGCCGCCGACGAGGAAGAACGCGAGCGAGGCGAGGATCATGTTCAGCCCGATGCGCTTGTGGTCGGTGCTCGTCGCCGCGCCCAGCCACCCGGACAGGCGCGGCGCGGTCGGCAGCGCGGGAGCGGTGACGTTCACGTGCTCACCTGCCCAGCCTGGCGGGAGCCGAGGCGGCCACGTGAGCGCCGATGCGAACGCCGCCCGAGGCCGCGTGCGCGGTGGAGCGGCGGGCGTGGGCGCGCGCCCACGCCGCGAAGCTCGCCGGGCTGACGGCGTCGACGGTGAAGGTCATCCGCGAGTGGTAGAGGCCGCAGAATTCCGCGCACTGCCCCGGGAAGGAGCCGGCGTCGGGGAAGGTGATGGTGATGTCCTGCGGGTAGCCGGGGATCAGGTCGTGCTTGTAGCGCAGCTCCGGCACCCAGAACTCGTGGATCACGTCGAGCGAGACGAGGCGCATGCGGATCGGCTCGTCCGTCGGCAGCACCAGCGTTTCGTGCCCGACGCTGCCGCTGTAGCGGTCGATGCCATAGGCGGGGTAGTGGAAGTGCCACTCCCACTTGGCGCCGTAGACGTCGACGGTCAGCGCCGGGCGCTCGCGCGCGGCGACGGTGTCCACCTGGTGCTCCGCCCGGTAGGTGACGTACAGCAGGAACACGACCACGCATCCGAGCATCACCGCGTACGCGCTCTCGAGCGGGTTGTGCTCGTGCCAGCTCGCGGCCTGCTCCGGCTTGCGCCCCCGATAGCGCACGATCACCACCGCCAGGATCACGACGACCAGCGCGAACACGCCGAGCGCGATTGGCACATAGATGTCGAACAGATGGCGATACTGCCGGCTCGTCTCGACGAGAGCCCCCATCGCCGGTCCCCTAGCTCGCGCCCAGCGCGGCCGATGCCGCTCGGGGGCCTCCGATGCCCAGGGGGCGCTGCTGCCCCGCAGGCGCGGGTGCCAGGGAGTGCGGCGCCGTCATTGCACGACTCGCGCTACCCGTCCGCCGCGGGCCTGAAACGCCGCTGACAGTCAGGTTTCTGACGCCCGCGGCGGCGGTGCCACCGCGCGTCCCCCTAGCTCGTCTGCCTGACCCCCGGCTCGCGCACCAGCGCGTCGAACTCGCCGCCGGGCGCTGCGCCGTCTTGCACGCGGCCGCGCCCATGGCGGAACGTGGGCAGCACTGGCCGGCGCTGCTGGCCCTCCAGCTCGAACGCGAGCACCGCGTAGGCGACCGCGCCGCTGATCGCGAGCCCGACGATCGCCGCGACGTCGTTCCAGGGGCCGCCCGCGCCCAGCTCGTAGACGCCGGCGAGCGCGAAGCGCAACGCGGCCAGCATGAACACCGCTCCCGCCAGGCGGTTGGCTCGGAGCACCGAGCTGGCGGAGACGGCCAGCGCACAACCCGACGCCACGAGCAGCAGCCCGAGCGCGCCGCTGCGGGCCCTGCTGTCCGCGATCAGGTGCACGGTTCCCAGCGCGAGCCATGTCGTGGACAGCACGCCGACCGCGGCTCCCGCCGCCCCGTCGCGCGCGAGGTAGGAGAAGATGCACGCGAGCAGCTGCAGCACGAACGGCACGGCGATCAGGATCGCCCCCACCTCGCGGGCTTCGCCCGCGGCCACCCAGCCGAGGGCGAACCCGCTCTCGACGAGCGAGGCGATGCCCAGGCCCGAGAGCCCCACCGTCAGCGGCGAGCCGATCGGGCGCAGCACCACGCGGACGGCGGTCGATGGGCTCGTGTTCTCCTGGCTCGACATCGGCGCGGTTGGCATGTCCGGCTATCCCGGCTGCGCAGCGTCCGCCGGCGGGCGCTGCGAGGAGCGTGGCGCGAGCAGGATCACCCGCTCGCCCTGGTGCAGCTGGATGTCATCGCGCGCGGCCAGGATCTCACGTCCCTCGGTGACCGCGACCGCGCGGCAGCCGGGGGGCCAGCGAATCTCGGCCAGGCGCCGCCCGAGGGCGGGCGAGTGCGGCCCCACCGCCAGCTCGAGGATCTCATAGCCGCGCAGCGGCGTGCTGGGGACGTGCACGGCCGCCTCCGGCGCATCGAGCCCGACCCCGGCGGCGACGGCGCCCTGCTCGATCTCCCGTGCCGCTTCGCTCACGCGCCGGTCGAGCACGCTGAGCACGTTGTTGCGGGTGATCCAGCCGCGCACATGCTCTCCGTCGTGCGACAGCACCGGCAGGCCGTCGCGACCGAACAGCACGAGCTGGCGCAGCGCGTGCTGCAGGTCCTCGTCGGCGAACAGCGCCTGCGGCGCGCGCGTGCCGGTCACGGGGCCGACGAGCTGCTCCCACGGCGCCCGCGTCCCGCCCGCCGGCGCTCCGTGCTGCTCCTGCGCGGCTTGGACCAGCGACGGCCGCGCGCCGTCGGGGAACGGCTGCATCACGTCGCCGACGGTGAGCTTCTCGAGCGCGCTGGTGACCCGCGGGCGCTCGATGTCGATCCCGCGCCGCAGCAGCTTGGTCGTGTAGATGGAGCCGTAGGTGAGGCGCTTGGAGAGCGCCGCGGCGATGCCCGCGGCGAGCATGATCGGCAGCGTGATGGCGAAGTTCCCGGTCATCTCCACGACGCTCGCGATCGCCGTCAGCGGCGCCTGTGAGGCGGCGGCGAACACGCCGCCCATCGCCACCACCCCGTACAGCGCCGCCGGACCGACCTCCGCCCCGAACACGTGCCTGGCGAGGACCCCGAACGCCGTCCCCCCGGCGGCTCCGGTGAACAGCGAGGGGGCGAACACGCCGCCCGAGCCGCCGATCGAGAGCGTCACGCTCGAGGCGACGATCTTGCCGAGCATCAGGATGACGATCAACCACAGCGCTTCGTGGCCGGCGAAGACCTTGTCCATCACCGGATAGCCCACGCCGTACATCTGCGGCAGCGCGAGCAGCAACGCGCCGAGCGCGAGGCCGCCGACCGCGGGCCTGGCCCACTCGGGGCGCCCGCGCCACAGCTCGTCGACGAGGTCCTCGAGCCTGTACAGCGCGGTCTTGAAGCCGACGCCCACGAGTCCCGCCGCGAGCCCCAGCAGCGCGATCAGCAGGTAGGTGTAGTCGTGTGAGATCGCCAGGTCGTGAGGGACCTGCGCGAAGAACGGGCCGGAGCCGAAGAACGCACGGCTCACGAGGTCCGCGCTCACGGCGGCGAGGATCGTGCCGAAGAGGGCGTCCAGCGAGAACTCGCGCAGCACGATCTCGAAGCCGAAGAACAGGCCGGTGATCGGCGCGTTGAACGTCGCCGCGATGCCGCCCGCGGCGCCGCAGGCGACGATGATCCGCAGCCGGGCCTCGGACATGCGCACGAGCTGGCCGAGCGTCGAGGCTCCGGCCGACCCGATCTGCACGATCGGCCCCTCGCGGCCCACCGAGCCGCCGGTGGCGATGCACATCGCCGAGGCGAGCGCCTTGACGAGCGTCACCGGCGGCCGGATGCGCCCGCCGTTCTCCGCCACCGCCAGCATCACCTCCGGCACGCCGTGCCCGCGCGCCTCGCGGGCGAAGCGCTGGATCAGCGGCCCGTACAGCAGGCCGCCGACGACGGGGACGACGAGCAGGAACCACACCCCCAGCCACGGAAAGTGCAGGCTCCCCACGCGCCCCTGCTGGCCGAACTGCTGGTGACCGGTGGCGAGCCAGGTGAACGCGTAGATCAGCCAGCGGAACGCGACCGCGCCCAGGCCCGCGAATCCCCCGACGACCAGCGCCATCACCACCAGCCCCAGCCGTGAGGCGCCCAGCCAGGCCGACGCCTCCCTGACGGCCCCGGGGGCGGCCGGCTCCGGCACCGCCGCCACCGAGCGCAAGGGCTGCCACTCGGCGCCGGCGCTCTCGCTCCGCCCGTCCCCGTTGCCGCCCGGCTGCGCGCCCGAGCGCGAACGCTCGCCCGCCGCGACCGGCGCCCGTCGCTCACGGCGCCCGTCGCTCACGGCGCGATGTCCCAGCCCATCGCCCAATCCTGCGCGGGCAGCTCGCCGGCGGCGTCGGCGAACGCGCCCAGCGCCGCCAGCACCTGGGCGCGGCCCTCGCCGGGGATGCGGCGAACGATCTTGGCGATCTCCGCGCGGCGCCGGCGCGTCACGTCGCGCACAAGCTCGCGGCCGGCGGGCGTCAGCGACAGGCGCACCGAGCGGCGGTCGCTGCTGACCCGGCGTCGGTCGACGAGCCGCTTGCGCACCAGCCGCTCGCACATCCTCGTCGCCGTGGAGCGCTCGACGTCGAGCGCCACCGCCATGTCGGCTGCGCGCAGCGGGCCTCGCGAGGCCAGCTCGACGAGCACCCGGTACTGGGCCAGCGTGACGTCCTCGGCATGGTTGGCCAGCGAGCGCGCCGCAACCGCGACGAGCGCGCGGCTGGCGGCGAGCACGGCGTCGATGAGCTGGTCACGATCGGCCGTCGCCGTTGGGACATCTGGTGACAGCGGCATTGGTGGCATATACCCACTATTGCATTAAGCAATCAAATCTGGGGAGCCCGCCGCCGCAGATCGAGGATCATGCGGGAAGGGACCGCTG
>Ga0335075_10010954_pt1 | contig 13734 bp, 16 predicted proteins | sample Lox_Sample_24_FD_206723 | JGI IMG/M metagenome (GOLD analysis project Ga0335075, IMG submission 206723) | Soil microbial communities from Loxahatchee National Wildlife Refuge, Florida, United States - Lox_Sample_2.4 | ecosystem: Environmental > Terrestrial > Soil > Wetlands | place: USA...
AGCCGCCACCCGGTCCCAGGCACACACCACGCCGAGCAGCTCATCATCGGACGCGCCCGGGTACCGGTCCCCGTCCCCGGCCGCGTCCCCGGCGAACTGGCCCAGCACCAGGCACCCCGGCGCGGTATCCAGCGGCTTGCCCGACGCGAACCCGGATGCCCGGCTGGTGTACTCGCCGGGAAAGGTGTCCGCCGACCCGGGCATCCCCGGACCCCGCCGCCCGGCCGACTCCGCGCCGATCGCCGCCAGCACTGCCGCGTGTCCCAGCCGCGCCGCCTCCTGCGCAGCGCGGGCCTGCCCGGCGGTGACCTCGCGGGCCTCGGCGATCAGCGCGGCCAGCTGCGCGTCATCCAGGCCGGGCGGCGGCGCGTTGTCCGGGTCCTCGTACTCGTCCGGGTCGCCGGGGTCCTCGTCGTCCAGGAGCGCGGTCTCGTCCATCCAGTCCGGCCAGTCCGCGCTTTGCGGCACCAAGGTCCAGTCCGGGGAACCCGGCCACGGCAGGTCACCGGGGCCCGGCGGCGTGCCGGGCGGGTCATCGTCCCGCCCGGAGCCTGGGGAAGCCGGTGTTTCGCTCATGAACCACGGCCCGTTCTGAATGAATGATCTTATATCGAATATGATAACGCAAAATGTGTCCCAAGGCAAGAGGACGCGCCGTCGGTCAGGTCAGGGAGCGGAAGAACTCGCGGAGGTCGGCGGTGAGGAGGTCGAGGGCTTCCAGGGTCGGCGAAGCGGCCGCCGCGATCGAACTCTGACCAGCGCACGACGTTGTGGCCTTCTCGGCGAAGCGACGGATCGACACGTCGGTGGTGAAGACGGCCACAGCGGTCGGCACGGTGGCGGGGACCGGGACGCCCACATGGCCGGGTCGTTGAACCGCCCGTAGTAAGTGTGCGCGGCCGAGCCCGCGGTGCGCATCGGTGGCCTGCTTGCCGTCGCCGCGGCGGCCGCCGCGGGCATTCTCGGCTACGAGCCGCGCCGGGCCGACCCGCTGCTCGAGCTGCGCCTGTTCCGCAGCCTGCCGTTCAGCGCGGCCATCGTGATGGCGCTATTCGCCTTGTGCGGGTTCGGCGCGTTCCTGTTCACGACCACCCAGTACCTGCAGGACGTGCGCGGCATGGCGGCGCTGACCGCTGGGCTATGCCTGCTGCCGGTCGCGGCCCCTGTGCTGATCCTGTCCCCGCGTACCGGCCGGCTGGTCGGCGTGCACGGTGCCCGGCTGCCGCTGATGGTCTCTGGGACGGCACTGGCGCTGGGCGGCGGGGCGTCGATCTGGTTCAGGCCAGCTGCCCCGCTGCCGACTGTGCTCGCGGTCTACCTGGTGTTCGGCATCTTCCTGGCCACCGTCAACCCGCCGATCACTTTCGTGGCGGTCTCCGGAATGCCACGCTCTATGGCCGGTGTGGCCGCATCGCTGGCCTCGGCCGGCCGGCCGACCGGCACGACCTTGGGCGTCGCGATCTCCGGAACGATCGTGGGGTCGGCCCTGGGCCGCCCCGGGGCGGCTTTCACCAGCGCGGAGCACGGCGTGTGGTGGATGGTGCTCGGGCTCGGCGTTGGCATCCTGGTCCTCGGGCTGCTCAGCACCGGGCGCCGAGCCATGGCCACCGCCTCGCGGGCAGCGGCCTTGTTCGAGGAGGTGGACCGGGGCTCGCGAACCGCGCGACTGGCGCCCCGCGCGGTTCGGCCGTCACCGGCGGCCAGGAACTTATCCGGCGCCGCTCACGCGTAGCTGTGCGCCTGATCGGGGTAGCTCTGGCTGGCGACCTCCGCGACGTAGCGGCTGGCGGCGTCGAACAGGACGCCGCGGGTGTCGGCGTAGCGCTTGACGAACCGCGGGAGGCGTCCGGCTGTCAGGCCGGCCATGTCCTGCCAGACCATGATCTGCGCGTCGCAGTGCGGGCCGGCGCCGATGCCCACCGTGGGAACGTGCAAGGCCTCGGATACCCGGCGGCCCAGTTCGGCCGGCACGGATTCCAGTACTACCGCGAACGCTCCGGCTTGCTCCAGCGCCCGGGCGTCGGCCAGCAGTTCCTCCCCGGCGTCGCCGCGGCCCTGAACCCGGCGCGTGCCGCCGAGCACGTTGACGCTCTGCGGCGTGAGCCCGAGGTGGCCCATAACCGGGATGCCGGCCCCAGTCAGCGCCTCGACCTGGGGCAACACCCGGTGGCCACCCTCCAGCTTCACCGCCTGCGCGCCGCCCTCCTTCAGCTGCCGCACGGCGCTGGCCAGCGCGGCCTGCGGTCCGGCCTGGTAGCTGCCGAACGGCAGGTCGGCCACCACCAGCGCGGTCCTGGTCCCGCGCACCACCGCCTGGACCATCGGGACAAGCTGGTCCATGGTCACAGGCACCGTGTCCGGGTAGCCAAGTACCATCTCGGCGCTGGTGTCGCCGACCAGCAGCGCGCGGACCCCGGCCTGCTCGAACACCCCGGCCGTGAGTGTGTCGTAGCTGGTAAGCATCGACCATCGCTCACCCCGGTCGGTGGCCGCCTGCAGGTCACGGATGGTAATGCGCCGGTCCTGCGGCCACGCGCTCGCGCTCGACATGACTGTTCCCTTCTGGTCGCCACCGCCGTGGTTGGCGCCACTGCAACCTAATCACAGGCTCCGTGGGCCGGTACCGCCGGACATTGCCTAGCTGGCTAGTTTGCTAGCATGACCTTGTGGGCGACGAGGACGTCAAGCAGTTCAACGTGTATTTGCCGGTCGGGCTGATCAAGCTAGTCAAGCACCGTGCCATTGAGTCGGAGCTTTCGCTGTCGGCGCTGGTGGCTGATGCGCTGCGCGCCTACCTCGACCAGACCCGCACGCGGGAGCCATCGACGGAGTCATCGCGGAGGAAAGGGGACTGACATGACGACCGAGGGCATCGAGGCCGTGTTCCTCGAAACCCATAACTGGGGGAAGGCGGCGAAGTTCTTCCAGGCGCTTGGCTTCGAGCTTGAGTTCTCTACCGGCCACAACTCGGGCCAGCTGCGCAACGGCGACGGCCCCTACGTGTTCATCGCCGAGGTGCCCGAAAGCCGGGAACCCCAGGCGCGGATCGTCCTTAAGGTGCGCGACGCCGATGGGTTCCATGCCGATCCATCCGTCGAGGTCGTCACCCCGTTCGAGGAGACCCACTACGGGACCAGGGAAATGACCGTTCGTGACCCCGACGGTCGGCTGTGGAGCCTGCAGGCCCCGGGTGGGAGCTGACCTGTGATAGCCGACGAGCAGACCGAGGCGCCGGACGGGACGGCGGTGCGGGTTGCCCTGTGGCGGGCCATGCACGTCGAGGTTGACCCGCCGCCTCATGTGCTCGAGGACGAGATCGGGCTGCGGCTGGCGGCCCCGGACGATGGCTGGCGGCGCCGCGGGGACATGGATCCGGTCCGCACCAGCCGGTTCCGGGCCGGCATCGTGGCTCGCTCCCGGTTCGCTGAGGACCTGGTCGCCGAGCAGGCCGGGCACGGCGTCGCTCAGTACGTCATCCTGGGAGCCGGTCTTGACACCTTTGCCCAGCGCCAACCCGAGCTCGCCAGCCGCCTTCTGGTGTTCGAGGTCGACCGGCCTGGTCCCCAGGCGTGGAAGCGCGAGCGGCTGACCGAGCTCGGCTACGACATTCCGGCCTGGCTGTGTTTTGTGCAGGTCGATTTCGAGGCGGGCGACTCGTGGTGGGAGCGACTCCAGGCGGCCGGATTCGACGTCGGTCAGCCCGCGGTCGTGGCGTCCCTGGGCGTCAGCATGTACCTCACCAGGACCGCAAACGCGGCCACGCTGTGCCAGCTGGCGTCGCTCGCGCCCGGATCGACGCTGGTCATGACGTTCGCACCGCCGCTGGACCGGCTCGACGACGAGGACCGCGCCAGACGCCTGGTCACCGAGAAAGGCGCGCGAGCGTCCGGGGCGCCGTGGCTCAGCTCCTTCGCCCCATCGGAGATCGCGGCGCTGGCCGGCGACGCCGGGTTCAAAGACGCCAGGCACGTGTCGGCAGCCATGCTCAACCAGCGGTACTTCGCAGGCAGAACCGATGGCCTCCGGACGTCGAGCGGAGAAGAATTGCTTGTGGCCGGGACCTAGCTAAGGCGGCGGGGGCGTCAAGCGGCGGGGCGTCTAGCACGGCACAGGCCAGGGCGCGCATCGCCGCGCTGAGCCGTTCCGGCCCGTCGGAAGCCAGCTGAGCCAGGACGGGCTCGCTGTGCATGGCGCCGAGCATGAGATGAGCGATCAGGTCGGCGTCGATGCCGGGACGCTGAGCCGAGATGAGAGCGCTGACGTGACCGTGCCAGAACCAGTAGACGGGATGCTCTTCCTGTTCCTGGATGGCGGCTTGCCCGGCTTGCCCGGCTTGCCCGGCTCTGTCGGCTTGCCCGGCTTTGTCGGGGGGCGGGTCAGTGAGGCCTGAGCGGGCAAGTTCGGCCATCAGGCTCTTGTTGCGGCTGACCACTTCGACTATCGCGTCGAGGAAGGCCAGTAGCCGGTCCCGGGCTGGCGCGCCCGGCCCCAGGGGCGGCGGTCCGCCCGTCACCGCCTCCCCTAGCGTATGGGCACGCTGGTACATGAGCGCCTGCATCAGACCGGTCCGGTTGCCGAAACGGTGGAAGACCGTGCCCTTGCCGACGCCTGCCGCGGCCGCGACCTGCTCCATCGAGATGTCCTGTGGCCGGTGGGTGGCCAGCAGTTCCTCGGTGGCGGCGAGAATCGCGCGCCGGTTGCGGATCGCATCAGCGCGCTCGCGCCGGCTTTCGCTCGTCCTTTCGCTCATCGAGGCACGTCTCCCGTAGACAACTTGACCGACGGTCCAGTAATGTTAAGTTGACTAACGGTCCACTTTACCGTCGAGATCTGCCCCTCAATACTCGCACCGCAGGAGGCCGTCGATGCGTCGCGTGCGCTACCACCGCCACGGAGGACCAGAGGTCCTGGTCACCGAGGAAGCTGACATCCCGCAGCCTGGTCCAGGACAGGTGCTCATCCGCAGTGAGGCGATCGGCACCAACTACGTGGATGTCCAGTTGCGGCGGGAGACCGATCCGGACTCGATCTACTTCCGCTCGCCGCCTTCGACGGTGACCGGTGATGTGGTCGGCACCGTGGAGCGGGTCGGTCCGGACGCCGATCCGGCTCTGGCCGGCAGCCGGGTGGCCGTACTGCTCGAGGACGCCTACGCCGACTATGTGGTCGCGGCCACCGACTGGCTGGCCGGGGTGCCCGAAAGCCTAGGGCCCGGCGCTGCCAGCATGCTCCCGACGGTGGGGGCAGTGGCGTTCGGCGCCCTGCGCACCGCGCGCCTGGCCAAGGGTGACACCGTGCTGGTGACGGCGGGCGCGGGCGCGATCGGCCATGTCGCCGTGCAGCTAGCCAGGCAGCAGGGCGCGGGAACCGTCATCGCCACCGCGGGCTCACCGGCCAAGCTCGGTTTCCTCGCCGGCTTGGGGGTCGATGTCGCCGTCAATCACAGCCAGGCCGACTGGGCCGACCAGGTGCGGAAGGCCGCGCCCGGCGGCGTCGACGTGGCCCTTGAGGGGGTGGGCGGGGAGATGCTGCTCGGCAGCCTCGGGCTGCTTGCGCCGTTCGGCCGCGTGGTCGTCTTCGGTGCCTCGGGCGGCGAGTTGTGCAGCGTGCCGGTAAGGAGCCTGTTCGCGATGAATACCGTGGCCGGGTTTTCGCTGCTGGCCTGGCGCGCGGCCGCGGCGGAACGGGCCCGGGCCGACATCGCCGAGCTCACCGACCTCTTCCAGACGGGCAGGCTGCGCGCCACCACGGACACGGTGCTCCCGCTGGACCAGGCGGCCGAGGCGCACCGGCTGCTCGAGGATCGGGAAGTTCTGGGCCGGCTCCTGCTCGTGCCGTAACGAGATTGTGGTCTAGGCAGCAGGTGCGGGGTCGGAGATGTCGGCCACGGACGCGTTGAGCGCCCGCAGGATCGCGTCGGCATCCGCGGCCAGGGCGACACCGTGCTCGCCCGCTCCGAGGGTGATCTCGCGTCCGCGAATGCGCTCATCGGCGATCACCGGCCAGGGCTTGGCCGATCCGAACGGCGTGATCGTGCCGCGCTCGTATCCGGTTGCCTGCCTGGCCACCTCCGCATCGGGCATCGACAGGCGGCTCACGCCCAGCAGTCCTCGCAGCTTCGGCCAGGAGATGGCGCGGTCGCCGGGCACGAGCACGAACAGGAAGTCGTCCTCTCCGCGCCGCACCACCAGCGTCTTGACCACATCAGCGGTCGCCACGCCGCGTGCCCGCGCCGCCTCGGTCAGGCTGCGTACCTGGCCGTGCCTGATCACGCGGTAGGCGAGGCCGCTGGCGTCTGCGGCCTCAAGCGCGGGAGTTGACACAGCTCATTATCCCGCGCTGTTACGCGGCCTCGCCGGAGCACGAGTACGGCGGCGCGGCCACCAGTACTCTCGAAATCGTGGGAGCTGATCGATGGGCCGACGGGGTCTTCGCCAACCCAGTGATCGCGGGCTTCTACCCCGATCCGAGCGTCTGCCGGGTCGGCGGCGACTACTACCTGGCCTGCTCGAGCTTCGAGTACTTCCCCGGCGTACCGGTCTTCCATAGCCCGGATCTGGTGCACTGGGAGCAGATCGGCAATGCGCGCCAGTGGCCCCTGCCCGAGAAGACGCCTTCTTCCGGCGGCGTCTACGCGCCGACACTGCGGCACCACGATGGCCTGTTCTGGCTGATCACCGCGGACGCCTCGGGCAGCACGGTGCTGGTCACGGCGGCGGACCCGGCCGGGCCGTGGTCAGGTCCGCTCACCATGGCCGGGGTCAACGGCGTCGACCCGGATATCGCCTGGGACGAAGAGGGCCGCTGCTGGTGCACATACGCCGGGATCGAGCAGGTTCGCATCGACCCGCAGACTGGACAGGTGCTCGGCGAGCCGCGCCGCATCTGGTCGGGCACGCCCGGAGCACGATACCCGGAGGCACCGCATCTATACCGGATCGGGGACTTTTGGTATCTGCTCATCGCGGAGGGCGGCACCGAACGAGGCCACTGCGTCTGTGTTGCCCGGAGCCGGTCACCGGAAGGACCGTTCGAGCCGTGCCCGGCGAACCCCGTGCTGAGCCACCGCAGCACCTCCCGGCCGGTGCAGAACACCGGCCACAGCGACCTGATCCAGGCGCCCGACGGGTCATGGTGGATGGTCCTGCTCGGGGTCCGGCCACGCGGGGGCACCCCTGGCTGGCACACGCTCGGGCGGGAGACGTACCTGGTCCCGGTGACATGGGCCGACGGCTGGCCCCTTCCCGGCGGGGTGGAGTTGGTCATGGCCGCACCGCCATGGCCGCCGCAGCTAGCCCCTACGCCGCCGGTGCGCGACGATTTCGACTCGGCCGAACTGCACCCGCACTGGGTCTCGTTGCGCTCGAGGCCCGCCGCATGCTGCTCCACGACCGAAGCCCCGGGATGGCTCACCCTGCACGCGCGCGGGGCATCTCTCGACGACCCTGACGTGACGTTCGCGGGCCGCCGTCAGCAGCACCTGTCCTGTCGGGTGCGGGTGCGGGCCGACGGTGGCGCCGGCCATGGCGGCCTGGCGGTCCGCCTGGACGAGCGGCATCACTACGAGGTGGAGATGATCGACGGCCAGGCCCGCGTACTGGCCAGGATCGGACCGCTGCGGCAGACGATCGCCTCCCGGCCGGTGCCCGCGGGGGCGGCCGTGCTTCGCATCGAGGCGCACGCATCACCGCCTGGCCTGGACCATCCGCTCAAGGAACCAGACGTGCTGCGCTTCGGAGTGGAGGAACCTGACGGTTCGTTCAGCGTGCTCGCCGAGCTCGACGGAAGATACCTGTCGACGGAGGTCGCGGGAGGATTCACCGGCCGCGTGATAGGCATGTACGCCGCGGCCGGGACGATGCGGTTTGACTGGTTCGATTACGAGGCGCTCGGCGATTAGGGTTTGGGCATGGCAGACCCGCAATCCGGTATCGGCGGCCAGAGCGACCTGCCTGCCAGCGTCGCGGGCGAGGAACTCCGCGCAGCACACGCGGACCGGGATCAGGTGGCGGAACTGCTGCGGGTGGCCGCCGGGGACGGTCGGCTGTCCGCGGAAGAACTGGACGACCGCCTGGAGCGTGCGCTGACCGCCAGGACCTACGCCGAGCTCGCGGTGCTGACTGCCGACCTGCCGACCACGCCGGGTGGCGTTGTCGTGCCGCCCGGCGCGGGCACGGTGAGCGCCACGCCGAAGGATCTGGTACGGATCCACGTCCACGGCAGCAGCGTCCGGCGGGATGGCCGCTGGGTAGTTCCGAAGGAACTGGATATCAAGGTGAGAGGCGGCGCCGTGACGCTGGACTTCACCGAGGCGGTGATCACGCAGCCGCTGCTGCGCATCACCGCCGAGGTGAGAGGCGGAGGGCTCAGGCTGATCACCACGCCGGGCATCGCGGTGGACGCCGATGACATATCAGTGCACGGCGGGAGCGTCACGCTGCCGAAGCCGCCCGGCCCTGGCGAGCCCGTCTATCTCCGCGTCGAGATCGCAGGGTCGGTTCACGGCGCAGGCATCACCGCCGGGCCGCCCCCTCCGCCCCGCCGGCCGCGGCGCACGTTCTGGCAATGGTTGCGCCGCGCCCCGCGTCCCCCCGCCATCGCCGCCTAGTGTTATGCCGGGGGGTGCTCAGCGGCGAGCACGCCGGCGCGGCCCGCGGCGGCGGCGATCGCCGCGGCGCGGTCGGCCACTTCCTGGCTGAGCGGCTCTTCGGCCGTGATCAGCCGGTAGTAGAGCTGCGCGGTCACGATCTGGACCACCTCAGCGGCGTCGGTGCCGGGCGGCACCTCGCCACGCTCCGTGGCTCGGTTGACGATCACGGCCATCAAGGCGGCACGGGCGGCGACGAAACGGGCCAGCGTGTCCCGAGCCGCCGGATCCTCCGCGGCCGCCGCGACGATGCTGGTGAAGGCCGTCCTGATGGCCGGGTCCTGGAGGCTGGCCACGACAGAGCGGGAAAGCATCCGCAGATCGGCTCCGAGATTCCCTTCGTCGGGCACGGGTATCTGTCGCCCGGCGTACCCGGCCATGAGGTCGGCCAGGAGCCCGTTGAGTCCGCCCCACCGGCGGTAGATCGTGGTCTTGGCGATGCCCGCGCGGGCCGCGATCCGCTCGACCGTCGCGCCGGCGTACCCGTTCTCTGTCAGCACTTCGACGACGGCCCGCAGGACGGCGGCGCGGGTCCGGGCCGTCCTTCCCCCTGGTCGGGGCGTGCCCGGCGGCGGTTTATCGGTCAAATAGAACTCCAGTTGCGTTAAGGTCGGCGACTCCTGTAGCGTACAACCTAACGCAACTGTTGTTCCATTAGGGCGACGCTCGCCGCCGGACGAGGAGATCAGAATGCCAGCCGTAAGCCCGGATATAGCCTTCTGCCTGGAGCGTGTCGGCCAGGATCACGCGAGCTGGGACACGCTCGTCGTTTCCGGCGCGGCGGAGGCCACGGTCTCCGCCGCGGCCGCGTGGGCGGCGTGGACCGACTTGGAACGGTGGCCGGCGTGGTCACCGCTGCACCGCTCGGTGACCAGGGCCAGCACAGCCGAACTGGCCGCTGGCGCGACCTTCGACCAGCAGCTCAGCCTCGGCTTCCCCATCGGCACCACAAGCCAGCACGTCACGATTGACCTGCTCGAGCCCGAGCGGCGCGCGTCATGGTCAGGGGCCGGCAACGGGCTTAAGTCGTGTCACTTGTGGAGCTTCACCCCAGCCCCCGGCGGCGGCACCCACGTCAGCAACGTCGAGGTGTTCGCCGGCGTCACGGCCGCCATGCTCCGCCCGATCGTCGCCCGCCGGTGGAACCGCCAGTTCCAGGCCGCTGTCGACGGCCTGATACGCAGAGCAGCCGCAGAGCATACGGATGCGACGGGTAGCTAGGAGCGCGTCATGTTGTCTGAGCTCACTGCTGGGGCTCCGGCGGCCTGGCGCGGCTGCTTTTCGGTCAGGCGGGTGCCGCTCGTTCGGTGGGCGGCTGGGGCCGCTCCTCGGCATCGTGAGCCGCCTTCAGGTGGCTGGCCTGGGATATCCGCAGCGGCCTGAACGGCCGGGAGGTGTGCACGGCGACCGGCTCGGTGGTCAGGCAGACGTGGTCGCCGCCCTCGTCGAGCAGCGCGATGCGGCGTACCGCCAGCCAATTGGGGCACCGCCTGAGCACCGGCGCACCGCCAGGTCCGGAATCCACCTGGAGGTCGGCGAACTTGTCGACTGTATCCCCGGTCTGGGTGCCGAACAGCTCGGCGAGTGGAAGATCGTCCGCGGTCAGGAAGTGAATGACCAGATGGCTGGACTGCAGCGCCACCCGGTAGGTGAAGTTGGCCTTGGACAGCCATACGCAGTAGCGCTGCGGCTCCATGCTGGACTGACCGTGGAACTCGACCAGGCAGCCCGCTCGCTCCCGCTCATCGGTCGTGGTTACGACGATCAGTGGGCTGTCCAGCGCGGCCATCAGCGCATTGAAGTCGTGCTCCGCCCGTTGGATCACGCGAGTAGTTCTTCCCCGCGAGGGCGGCGTCAGCGCAAGATAACCGTTCCGAAATTACCGGACCGTCCAGGAGCTGATCTCCATGCCGTCCTCGACGGGGAACGCGATACTGACGTAGCCGTTGGCCGGGTCGCGGACATACTCCAGGTAATCCGCCATTGTTGTGTGCGTGATGTCATCGGCGGCAACGAGTGCGCCGGGCGCGAGCTTGGGCTCAAGCAAGCGCAGCACCGGCAGGCACAGGTCCTTCCAGCCGTCGAGCAGGACGAGCTGGATGGGTCCAGGCACGTCAGCCAGGGTTTCAAGCGCGTCGCCCGCCAGGATGGTCACCGCGTTACCGACACCCGCCTGGTCGAGATTGGCGCGCGCTGCGGCTACCTTCTTCCTGCTGAGCTCGGTTGTGAAGACCCGCCCTGTGCCATTGTCGGTTACCGCCGCAGCGAGGTAGAGGGTCGAGATGCCGTAGGAAGTGCCGAACTCAGCCACCGTTCCCGGGCGGATCGCCCGCGTCAGTGCGTACAGCAGGTTCCCAGCCTCGGCTGAAATTGGAATGTAGTAGTCCTCGCGGGCGTCGGACAGCTCTGCGGCTGTGGCGTCCGCCCAGGAGGAACGGCCAGGCGGCAGCGCGGGCGCGCTGATCTCGTCGTCCTTGGCAGCAGCGGCGAATAGCCGCCGGAGAACCGCGTCCGGCCGGGGTGATGTGAGGGTGTTCGTCACAGGTTCTACAGTAGACGCAACGTCACGTCTATTCAAGAAGTTGGCCCGGTACGCTGTTCTGGTGATCGCCCGACACTACGGCAACAGGCATGGGCGGAGCGAGGAAGCCCGGATGGCTGTCCTGGAAGCCGCTGACGATCTCCTCGCTGAGCGCGGGTTCGCAGGGGTCACCATCGAGGGAATCGCGGCCCGCGCACGGGTCGCCAAGCAGACCATCTACCGCTGGTGGACGTCTAAGACCGACATCCTCTTCGACGCCCTGGCGGAAGACGCGGCCGCGTACTTCACGGCGTACGACGGCGATGACCTCGGTAGCGACCTCCGCCACCATCTGCGGCAGCTGGCCGTATTCCTCACAGACACCGATGCTGGCGCGGTCTGCCGTGCGCTGGCCGGGCAGGCGCAGCACGACCCGGGGGTGGCGGCCCGCTTCCACGCGGAGTTCGTGGCGCCGCAGCGCGACCGTGACCGCGCGCCCTTCCGCCGCGCGCAAGGCCGCGGCGAACTGCCGGATGCCATGGACATCGACCTCGCGGTCGACCAGCTCGTGGGTCCTGTCTATTACCGGATGCTGGTCACGGGACAGCCGGTCCCGCCTGAGTTTACGGACGCGCTCGTGGACCGGTGCCTGGGTCCGATGACATCCGGCACTGCTTGACGTAGTCCACCTTCGGTGATAGCAATTCACATTGTGAATGGCCATCACATTGCGCCTGGTACGCAGCCGTCGACAGCCGTCCTCATCACCGGATGCTCTTCGGGCATCGGGCACGCGACCGCGCTTGCCCTGGCCAGGGCGGGCTTCCCGGTCTGGGCGTCGGCGCGTAAGGCAGGCGGTCTCGGCGAGCTTGAGGCGGCCGGCTGCCGGGTGCTCGAGCTTGACGTAACCGACGAGCAGTCCAGGGCCGCCGCAGTGCAGCAGGTCGAGGCCGAGCACGGCGCCGTGGGGGTGCTTGTCAACAACGCCGGGCACGGCGGCGGCGGCGCGGTCGAGGAGGTTCCGCTCGAGATCGTCAGGGAAACCTTCGAGACCAACGTGTTTGCCGTTGTCCGCCTGTGCCAACTCGTGCTGCCCGGCATGCGCGCTCAGCGCAGCGGGCTGATCGTCAACCTCGGGTCCGCCGCCGGGCTGGTGACACCGCCGACCGGATGCCCGTACGCGATGACCAAGTACGCGATGGAAGCGCTGTGCGACGCGCTCCGCCCGGAGGTGGCCCCGTTCGGCATCCGGGTCGCGCTGATCCAGCCGGGAGCGGTGCGGACCCGCTTCATGGCCAACAGCGAACTGCATCAGCCCGCAGACGACGTGGCTAGCCCCTACGCCGTGTACAAGGCGAACGTGGCGAAGATGGCCGCCCGCGCACATCGCGACGGCGCCGCCGGCGTGCTCGAGGCCCATGACGTGGCCGCAGTGATCCTCAAGGCCGTCACCGCCCGGCGTCCGAAAGCCCGTTACAAGGCGGGATCGCAGGCGCGGCTGGCCCCGGTGGCACGGCACATCCTCGGCGACCGCGGCTGGGACGCCTTCATGCGCCGCCTGGTGCCCTTCCCTGCTCCGCGATGACCAGCCGCGGCCAGGACGCGCCACGACCTCACGCGCGAGGACGCTACCACCACGGCGATCTGCCGGGCGCCCTGATCGAGACCGCCATCGCGCTGATCGCAGAGCGCGGCCCGGCGGCGTTCTCGATGGCCGAGGCGAGCCGGCGCCTCGGCGTCGCACCTTCTGCGCCGTACCGGCACTTCGCCGACCGGGACGCGCTGCTGGCCGGGGTCGCGGTACGGGCTGCCGGGCTGCTGGGCGAACTGCTCAGCCGCCAGGCAGCGTCAGCGTCCCCGGAACAGCGGCTGGCCGCTGCCGCGGAGACCTACGTCCGCTTCGCCGATGAGCAGCGCGCGCTATTCCAGGCCCTGGCGGGAGCCGGACTCGACAAAGACCGCTATCCAGAGATCGCGCGGGCGGCACAGCCCATCAGCGCGGCGTTCTTGTTCCCCGCGGCCGAGTTGACCCGCGGCGACCAGGCCGGGGCCGCGCGGCTCGTCTCGGCCATCGTGGCCACCGCTCATGGACACGCCATGCTGATGCTCGACGGCACGTTCGGGTCAGGCCGGCAAGCAGCCGACGCCGCTGCCAGGCAGGCCGCGACGGCGACCCTCGCGCTGATCACTGGCCGCCAAGCCCTCACGTGAGAGTTCTCACACGCTCACCAGGGCACTGTCTGACCGAAGCGGTCGAGATACTCCAGCCCGGGCTCCTCCTCTTCGCGAGCAGGACGTCCACCACGGCAGGCACGGCTTCCTCCACGGTAAACGGCGCGCCAGGCCCGCCCAGATCCGTCTTGATCCAGCCCGGCGCCATCAGCACGAACGCGCGCTCTGTGGCGGACTGCCTGACCGCGAAGCTCCGCATGAACATGTTGAGGGCGGCCTTGCTGCCGCGGTAGACCTCGCGCAGACCGGTCGTGTTGTTGGTGATGCTGCCCTGCCCGGAGGACATGACCCCGATCAGCCCGTCCGGCGTCACCAGGTCCTCAAGACCCTCGAT
>Ga0335075_10010955_pt1 | contig 13733 bp, 10 predicted proteins | sample Lox_Sample_24_FD_206723 | JGI IMG/M metagenome (GOLD analysis project Ga0335075, IMG submission 206723) | Soil microbial communities from Loxahatchee National Wildlife Refuge, Florida, United States - Lox_Sample_2.4 | ecosystem: Environmental > Terrestrial > Soil > Wetlands | place: USA...
GAACGTGCCCACCCCTCGACGTTTGAGCCGGTGCACGGGTCGGCCCCGGACATCGCTGGTCGCGGTGTCGCCAATCCGCTGGCGCAGATCTCGAGCGGCGCGATGATGCTGCGCCATCTGGAGCTGGACGAGGCGGCCGCTGCGATCGACCGCGCGGTCGAGAACGTGCTGCGCGAGGGTCCGCGGACCCGAGATCTCGGCGGCGCCGCGTCGACCGCCGAGGTCGGCGCGGCGGTGCTCGCCGCGCTCGAGTGCTGAGCGCGCCGGACTACGCGGGGATCTCGAGCGGGCGCAGTTCCTCTGCGTAGCTGATCGACTGGCGACGCATCACGCCCTCGGCGTCGATCGAGTACTGCCCGAGGCGCCACAGCGGCGGCGAGTAGGCATGGATCGACACCGAACGCTCATCGATGCCGGTCAGCCGGTGGATGTGGTCGGGGCCGAACGAGAACGACTCACCGGCCGCCACGACGCGTGTCGCGGGCTCGCCACCGATCCGAGGGTTGGACTCCGCGAGCGCGCCCCGGACCACCCGGACCGCGCCTGAGGAGATGTCGTGATCGTGCCAGCCCGTGTCGTTGACCGGGGTCCAGCACAGCAGCCAGACGTCGACGTGGTCGTCGCGGTGCAGCGAGACGAAGACGCGCTCGGCGTCGTCGTAGTCGACGAGGGCCGTCCATCGCTCGGGGTTCTGAGCGAGCTGGTCGACGACGGCGATGAGCTCGTCGCGATCGAGATCGCGAGCGGGCAGGGACGAGAGGGTCATGGGTTCCATGTGTTCACACCTCCTCGGGGTGGAGCAGTCGGGCGGGATTGGTGACGCGCAGGGCGAGTTCGGCGGCCTCGCCGAGGCCGCTCAGCGGCGGCGGAGAGTAGGGACGGTCAGAACCGTGGACGAGTGGATCGATGCCGTTCACGCGCACGACGGCGTCGATCGCGCGCGGACCGTAGGACGAGGTCTCGAGGAAGACGAGCGGGTCGACGACGCTGCGGTCGCCGGCCCGCGCGGCGAAGCGCTCGCCGTGCAGAGGCGCCAGCCCGGCGAGCATCGCGAAGCACACGCGCAGCTGGGGATGGCGCGGCCGCCCGTGCACCCGGAACGCGTACCAGGCCACGTGCATCTGGGCGACGTAGTCGACCACGGCGGGCCACCACGGTGGGACCGTGCCGGAATCCGAGCCCGGTCCGCCGGCGGTCGGGCCAGGGTGGACGAACAGCGGCCGCCGGCGGCGCTCGAGCGCGTCGAGCAGCGGCGCAACCCGCGCATACCCGGCCGCATCGGCCAGCGTGGTCGCCGGCAGCTGTAGACCGACGAACCCCTCATCGAGCCGGCGCTCCAGCGCGGCGACGTCGATCTCGAGCAGCGGCGCCGCCGCCCACGCGGCAAAGGGCGCGGGCAGCTCTCGGGCGCCGTCGTGCCACGCATCGAGCAGCTCCGCCGCCTCCTCTCCGGGGAGCGACTCGATCCCGAGCGGGCTTGAGAGGGAGACCAGAACCCGGTCCAGCCCGTCCTCGCCGGCCAGGCGCGCACGCGCGTCGACGTCGTGGTCGCCGGCATCGGCGTCGTAGGCCGGCTCACCGGCGAGCTCGAGCGTCCAGCCCTTCATCCGCGGGGGCCGTGAGCGCCGGCGCAGCGCCTCGAGCAGCCCTGCGGGCCACACGTGCTGGTGCACGTCGGTCGCGAGCTCAGCCACGAGATCTCCGGAGATTGCTGAACCGGTTCATGAACCGGTTAAATAGCACGCCGCGGGCCGCGATGGAAGAGCTGTCGTGCGGGGCCGGATGCGGGGTATAGGCTTTTGCGTGGTGGGCCCCGCGAAGCGAGTCACGATCCGCGACGTGGCCGATGCGGCAGGGCTGTCCCCCGCCGCGGTGTCGTATGCGCTGAGGGGGATCATGGTGTCGGAGGAGACTCAGGAGCGGGTCCGCGACCTTGCCGACGAGCTCGGCTACGAGGCCAACCCGATCGCACGGGCGCTCGCCAGCGGTCGCACAGGGATGATCGGCATTCTGGGCCCGTCACTGGAGGACCTCTGGCAGCAGCGACTCGTCGCCCAGGCGGGCCGGGTGCTGCTCGAGCGCGACCGCTTCGCGCTGATCCTCGATGCCGGCGGAGACGCTGGTCGACAGCGCTCGCTGGCCGGCCAGCTGCGCGACCAGCAGGTCGACGGGCTGATCGTCTCGCCGGTCGATCCCTCGGACCCCTCGTGGGCGGACATCGTCGCGGCGGTGCCGGTCGTCGTGCTCGGCGACACGTTCGCCTACGCGACCGCCCGCGGCGAGGTGCTCTACGACAACCGCGCCGGTGTACGGGCGGCGCTCACCCATCTGCACGGCCTCGGCCACCGGCGGATCGCGGTGCTGCGCTCGCCGGGCTCGCCGACCAACGACCGTCCCGCGGAACTCGTCGTCAGTGAGGAGGCTGCGCGGCTCGGGCTCGAGATCGATGCTGCGACCGCGGGCTACGGGCTTCGCCACGCGACCGCGCGCGCTCGGGAGCTGCTCAGCCGCTCACCCCGGCCCACGGCGGCGTTCTGCTTCGCCGACGGATTTGCCTACGGCGTCTACGAGGCCGCCCGGGAGCTCGGCATCTCGATCCCCGATGAGCTGTCGGTGATCGGCTACGACGATCATCCGGTCTCGATGGTGCTCACGCCGCCGCTGACGACGTTCAGCTGGAACTCGCGGCGGCTGATGGAGGTCGCGGTGGGGATGCTGGTCGCCGCCATCGAGGGCACTCCGGTCGAGCCCCGCCGCGTGGTGATCCAGCCCGAGTTGCGTGACCGAGGCTCGGCCGCGCCCGCCCGACCCTGAACAACTGGTGAACGGACCGCGGGCGCGCGTCCCGCCCGCGGCCGCGCTCGGCGAGAATGTCGAAATGCAGCCCACTCAGCGATCGGTGCTGATCGTCGACGACGAGCCGACGATCGCCGAGGTCGTCGCTCGCTACCTGGAGCGAGCCGGCTACCACACCCGGATCGCGATCGATGGGCCGGCGGCGCTCGCCGCGGCCGCCGAGGCCCGTCCGGACCTCGTCGTGCTCGACCTCATGCTTCCGGGTATCGACGGCCTGCGGGTCATGGGGCGGCTGCGCGACCAGGATGCCGCTCCGATCGCGGTGATCCTGCTCACCGCGCGCGGTGAGGAGTCCGACCGGGTCGTCGGCCTGCGCCTGGGCGCCGACGACTACGTGGTCAAGCCGTTCTCGCCCGCAGAACTGGTCGCGCGGGTCGATGCCGTGCTGCGGCGCGTCGACCCCGGAGTGGATGAGATCCCGACCCTCGAGTTCGGTGAGATCACGATCGACCCGCGCTCGCGTCGCGTTCACGTGCGTGGACAGGAGGTCGTGCTCACCCAGCGCGAGTTCGACGTCCTGCTGCACATGGCGCGCCACCCCCACCAGGTGTTCTCGCGCGAGCAGCTCATGGAAGCGGTGTGGCAGTACGCCTTCTACACCGACACCTCGACGGTCACCGTTCACATCCGACGCCTGCGCGCCAAGCTCGAATCCGACCCGGCGCGCCCGCGCCACCTGCAGACGGTGTGGGGGGTCGGCTACCGATTCGCCCCGTGACCGGGCTGCCTCGGGCCTTCGCGGCGGTCGTCGCGATCGTCGTCACACCGGTGCTCGCCACGCTCGTCGTGTTCGGCTGGCTGATGGTCATCTCCGGAGACGCGGCGCTGTTGATCGCGGCCATCATGATCGCCGCCGCAGCGCTTGCCCTGGCGGGCGCGGCCCTCGTGGCCCGGCGCCTGGCTGCCGATCAGGCGGCGCGGATGCGAGCCGACGAGGCCCGCCGCGATCTCGTCGCCGCGGTATCCCACGATCTGCGCACGCCGATCACCTCGCTCAGGTTGCTCGCCGACGCGATCGACGACGACATCGTCACCGGCGACCAGCGGCGGTCCTACCTGGCGCGCATGAGCACCCACATCAGCGCGCTCGGCGCCCTGATCGACGATCTGTTCGAACTCTCGCGCCTGGAGGCCGGGGACATCGGCTGGTCGCTGCAGCAGATCTCGATCGATGAGCTGGTGCGGGAGACGGTCGAGGCGATGCGCGTCGAAGCGGAGACCCAGGGGATCAGCGTGAGCGCGGATCTGGCGCGCGACCTCGGCACGGCCCGCGCGAATCCGGAGAAGCTCCAGCGGGTCCTGTTCAACCTCATCCAGAACGCGATCCGACACACCCCCGCCGACGGCAGCATCGTCGTCCACGCCGAATCGACCGCCACCGGCCTGGAGATCGAGGTCGCCGACACCGGCGACGGGATCTCGGCCGCAGACCGCGGGCGGGTGTTCGGCGCCTTCTACCGCGGCGGCACCGACGCGGCCCGCACCGGTGAAGGTGCGGGTCTCGGACTCGCCATCTCCCGGGCGATCGTCGAGGCGCACGGCGGGCGGATGTGGCTGGCGGACTCGAGCCGCGGCACGCGCGTGCGCTTCAGCCTCCCCGCTGCGTCGCGGCGCGAGGTGGCGATCCGCTGAAGAGCTACGTGCCGATCGCGATCCCGAAGATGTGGAGGGCCGGGTTGCCCGGGCTTGACACATCTCCGAGCGACGGCAGCTGGACCGCCTCCACGGTCTTTGACGGGTCGATTGCGACCGATTGCTCGAACACGTATGAGGTGTGGGCGATCGGCCCGCTCGGATAGTCGATCGTCGGCTCGCTGAACGCCGTCGTGTTCGAAGGGTTGCCGCTCACCCCCGAGCCGTACCAGAAGTTCCCGATGTCCAGCGAGAACGTCTGCGTGGTCCCGTCGGTGTAGTAGACGGTGCCGGTGCCGCTCAGCGGGTTGTTGTTGGTCGAGGCGAGGAACCCGAGCGTCGAGCCGCTGCCCGATGCCGCGATGATCTGGCCCTGGGCCATTGTGTTGTCCGGCTGGCCGGCGGCAACGTTCGGCCAGGTGAACGACAGGCCGCCGGCGCTCACGGTCGAGCCCGGGGTGACGCCGACGCTCGCCAGGCCCTGCGCCGCGAATGTCGAGCCCTCGCCGTCGAACCCCTCGAAGCCGGAGCCGCCCGGCTGCGGGTCCGACTCGTCGGTGATCCCCGTGTTGTCGAAGCTCGCCGCGAGCGAGCTCTCAGGAACCTGCAACTGCGCGTCGGACATCTGGCTCTGGGCGGCGCCGTTCGCGGTGTAGCGCGCGGTCGCGACCAGATCGACTGGACCCGCGGTGAGCCCGCTCGAGGGGACGGTGACCTTGAAGCTCACGCGCCGGAGCCCGCCCGGTGCGATCCTGAACGGCGTCTGCGAGCCGGTCGGCTTCACCGTCCAGCCCGACGGCGCGGTCAGGGTGACCGAACCATCAGCGAGGGCGGTCAGCGAGGGGTTGCCGAGCGTCGCGGTCACCTTCATCGACGCTCCGGGCTGGGCGAGCGTGCTGCTCGCCCGTTCACCGAGCGTCGGCGTGGCGTCGGTCGGCGCGCCGTAGGTCGCGGCGTCCCACCCCGGCTGGGCGACCGCCGAGACCGGCACGCCGCCGGTCTGCTTGCCGGCGTATTGCAGCCAGACGGCCGGCAGCCCGCCGCTGCCCGGCTGCAGTCCCCAGACGGCGATCGCCAGCGTGTTCGAGCCGTTGTCATTGAGGATCCCCGCCGGGATGTAGAAGCGGCGCTGCGGGCCGAGCACGTTGTCGTACTGACCCATCAGGTAGCCATTGACGAAGATGAACGCCCGGTAGTCGGCATCACGCGATCCAGCGACGTTGTTGCCGAGATGGACCTCGATCGGCCAGTAGCCGCTGGAGCCCTGAGCGAGGGTGAACGAGGTGCGGTACCAGCCGATGCCGGCCGGCAGCCCGCGTGCCGTCCACGAGTCCGGCAGCGTGACCGGACGCCAGCCGAGGTCCGGGTCGCCGGGCAGATCCCAACCCGCGTTCGTGCCGTACAGCCCGGTGGCGTTGAGGTGGCCACGCACCGGGTCCTGGAGGTCCTCGCCGCCCTGATTGCCCTGCAGCCTCCAGCTCACCGTCGCCGACGAGCCGTTCAGCGCGGCACCGAGCAGGCCGCGCGGCGCCTTCTGGCTGTCCGGCGGCGGCGCATCGGGGGTGTAGGCCCCGTCCTCGTCGTGCCCGGAGCTCTGGACGAGCACCGCGATCACATTGTCCTGCCCGACCTTCAGTGCCGCGCTCGGGAAGGAGAACGTCTCCTTGGCCGCCTCGGATCCGGACTGGTTGGAGCCGAGGAGCACGCCGTTCAGCCACACCGAGAACGCGCCATGGCTGCCCTCGCCGGCGGTGAGCGTGATCCCGGTCTCCGAGCCCGTCGCGGTGAAGTGACCGCGGTACCAGATGAATCCCTGGTGGAAGCCGTAGTCGTCGGCGTACAGCACAGGAGTCGTCACCGGGGCGGCCGGGTTCGTGGTCGTCGGATGATCGGCGAGCGTCCACGTGGAGTCGTCGTAGCCGGGCTGGGTCTCCGGCGTCTCGAAGCGGAATCGCCAGCCGGTGAGCTTGGGGAGCGTCGCCGCGGCAGGCCCCGGAATCGTCCCCTCGAGCGAGCCGTCGCGCTCGGTCGTGGTGGCGACGGGGGCACCGTTCCAGGTCACCTGGGTGATCCCGCTCGGTGTCCATACCCGGATCGGTCCTGCCTGGCTCGCGTCGCCGGTGAGAGCGATCGTCGAACCGCTCGTGGAGGCGGTTCGCACCAGGTAGGCGCTCTCGACGAGTGCCGATCCCGCCGCGGTCGACTCCGGCCAGAACTCCTCCGCGTATCTGCTGGGCATGAGCAGGAGCCGCAGCGTGGGACGGCCGCCACCGCTGATCTGCAGCTCGTCGATGCCATTGTGGCCGTAGTAGTCAAGTCGCAGATCACCCCGCGCCGGGGCCCAGTGCGTGGTCAGGTCGCTCCCTCTCGTGAGCACGGTGACCGTCGGCCTGCTCGCGTAACGCAGCACGGTCTCGTCGTAGTCGTCCGCGTCGCCGTAGAGCAGCGCGAAGGCCTCGCCGCCGATCGTCCCCTGGTCCATCAGCTGTGAGGTCGAGTACTGCAGTTGCTCGCCGGCGAACGCGTCATCGGCGACGAGCAGCTTGGACTCGCGGCCGCTCAGCGGGATGTTCACCTGCTTCGCCTGGGGTACGCTCGGATAGATGTCGGCGGCCTGCGCGGCGGTCGGCACCTCGATCGCATCGACCGACACGTAGGTCCCCTGTGAGGCGGAGTTCTTCTGCCCGCTGACCACGATCTTGAGCGTGTGGGTCGTGTCCGACAGGCCGCTCACCTGATACTCGACCCGTTGGAAGTCCGTGCTCGGCGAGTAGCCGTCGACGGTTGTGACCTGCTGGCCATCGAGATACACATCCGCGATGCCGTGATTGTTCGCGGTCGGCGCGATCCACTCGATGGCCGTGCCGGTGAACGTGACCGACACCGAGTCGCCGGCCGTCTGGGAGAAGCTCTCGGTCTGGTCGTAGTCCCCGCTGGTGTACGACTGGTCCGAGACATGCGACCAGTTGCCGCTGTACTGCAGATCGGTCGTGTCCGCGTCGTCGTAGGTGTAGGAACCGGTTTGGCCGAGATCGAGCGCTATGTGTGTCGTCTCGGTGTTCCTCGAGGACACATCGGCCTGTTGCACGTCGATGAATTGAGTGCCGTCGGTCGGGTTCACCCGCGCGCTCGTGGTGACCAGCGGGTTCGTCGCCGGCGGTCCGGCGAGAGTCACCGTCTGCGTGAGCGAGGGAACCGCCTGGGAGAAGTCGCCGATCAGCTTGTTCTCTCCGTACTTGGAGTTGGCGAGGTTCCCCGGGTGGCTCGGGGTCCCGATCTCCCCGGTCTCCAGGATTCCCGCGCCGTAGTCGTATGAGCTGTACATGAACGGCGCCGGCAGCCAGCCCCAGTTGGTGCCGCCGACCCCCATGTAGTTGCTCTGGATCGTGGTCCCCTGTGCGATGTTGCTCTTGTAGAAGACGTTCTCGAAATTCTGCCCGGTGAGCTGGTAGCAGTTCGCGTAGGCGGGGCCGCCCCACGACGAGTAGGAGCCGCCCTGGAACTCCGGTAGCTCGAGCGGCTTGCCCGGCTCGGCAGTGAACGTCGGCAGCGGCCCGACGCTCGACGGGTCCGAGCAGTCAAAGCCATCCGGATAGCTGTCGTATCCGGGGATGTCGGGGTTCGCGGCGGTCCCCTCGAACGTGTCGCCCTCGTTGCCGATGATCGGTACGACGATCCCGTCGGCCTTCGCCTTGGCCTCGACCTCTGCCATGTAGGCCTCCGAGGGAGCCAGTCCGGAGTACAGCTCGTTCTCGGCCTGGTAGAGGATCACGTCGCCGCCTCGCGTGATCTGGTGGGCGGCGATGATCGGGTCGATCTCCGACAGCCACTGATCCGAGGCGGCCTCGAAGTCCGGCGCATCGGTGCGCGCCACGCCCGACTGCGTGACCAGCCATCCCGGGAAGCCGCCGCCGTCCGTCTCGGCGTTGATGTACGGGCCGGGTCGCGCAATCACGTACAGCCCGGCCTGCTGCGCCATGTTCAGAAACTCGTTCATGTCGCGGATGCCGGTGAAGTCGTAGACGCCGGGTTTGGGCGAGCTGTAGTCCCAGTCGAAGTAGACGGTGACCGCGTTGTAGCCGTCGGCCTTCATCTTCTGCAGCCGGTCGAGCCACAGGGACGGGGACGGCAGGCGCCATGGGTCGAATTCGCCCGAGTAGATGAACGTGCGCTTGCCGCCGACGATCAGCGAGTACTGGTCGTAGCTCACCGACTGTGGGGTGGAGAGGTCGACATTCGTCGGTTCCGCAATCGGAGCAGGCGTGACCGTGTTCGTCGGCGCCGAACCCGGCCCGGAGGTGCTTGAGGTGCTGGCCGTGACGGTGTAGGACACGGGGGTGCCGTTGGTCGCGGTCGCGATCACGTAATCGTTGGGGACCGACGCGGTGAAGGTCTGGCCGGTCGAGCTCGTGACGGTGAAGCCGGTGACGTGCGACTGACCCTTGGCCGGCGAGCACCAGGTGACGGTGACCGAGCCGTTGCCGGCGATCGCGTGCACGCGCGTCGGCGCGCCGGGGGTCGCCCTGGCCGCCTGCGCGCTGGTCGCCGCCGGGCACTGTCCGTGCTCGGAGAGCGGCTTCGAGCCGCTCTGCGCCAACGCCGGCCCTGCGCCGGCCAGCGCCGATGTCATCGCGACCGCCAGCGCACACGCGCTCGTCACGACCCAACCACGGATCGACCGACGCCGCTCGCCCATGCCTTGTTCTCCCTTGTCGCGTCCCGCTGCCGGAGGATCCACCGCCTCTGGCCGCGGCAACCTACCGCGTCGGGGCTGTGTGAGCGCTCACAGTGCGGGAAGGACGGAGGTTTTCGGCTTCGATTCGATCGCTACAGCGCGGTCGTGTACGCGCCCGCGAGGCCGCCATCGACCAGGAACGTCGTCGCGTTGACGTACGAGGACTCGTCGGAGGCGAGGAACAACACCGCGTTGGCGATCTCGGTCGCGTCCGCGAACCGGCCCATCGGCACGTGCACCATCCGCCGCTGGGCCTGCACCGGGTCGGCGGCGTAGAGCTCGCGCAGCAACGGCGTGTCGACCGGCCCCGGGCAGAGCGCGTTGACCCGCACGCCGCGCTTGGCGAACTCGACTCCGAGCTCGCGCGAGAGCGCGAGCACCCCGCCCTTGGATGCGGTGTAGGAGATCTGCGAGGTGGCGGCGCCCATCACCGCGACGAATGACGCGGTGTTGATCACCGACCCGCCGCCGCCCTCCAGAAGATGGGGGATGCCGTGCTTGCAGCACAGGAACACCGAGCGCAGGTTGGTCGTCTGCACCCGTTCCCAGGCCTCGAGCGTCGTCTCCACCACGGAGGCGTCGTCGGTGGGCGAGATCCCCGCGTTGTTGAACAGCACGTCGATCCGTCCGAAGCGCTCACGCACCTGCGCGTACATCGACTGGACCGCCTCCTCGGAGGTGATGTCAGCGGTGAGCGACAGCTCGCCGATGGAATGCTCGGCGATGTCGATGCCGACCACGTGCGCGCCCTCGCGCTCGAACACCGCCGCGGTGGCGCTACCGATCCCTCCGGCAGCACCCGTGATCACGCACACCTTGCCAGACAGCCGCATCAGCCCTCCGTGGAGTAGAAGATCGATTTGACCTCGGTGTAGGCCTCGACCGCGTGGGGGCCGAGCTCGCGGCCGTAGCCGGACTGCTTGAAGCCGCCGAACGGCGTGGCGACGCGCACCGAGGTGTTGGAGTTGATCGAGAGCACCCCGGCGTCCAATGCGCGGGCCACCCGCAGCGCGCGGCCACCGTCGCGGCTCCACACCGAGCCCGACAGCCCGTACACGGTGTCGTTGGCCATCCGGACCGCGTCGGCCTCGTCGTCGAACGGGATCACGACCGCGATCGGCCCGAAGATCTCCTCGCGCGCGGCTCGGGCGTCGGGTGAGACGGGGCAGAGCACGGCGGGCGCGCACCAGAAGCCGGCGCCCTCGGGCGCGGAGCCGCGGATTGCGACGGTGTCGCCCTCGTCGAGGTAGCTCTGCACGCGCTCGCGCTGGCGGGCGGAGATCAGCGGCCCCATCTCCGAGGCGGGATCGAGCGGATCGCCAACCTTGATCTGGGTGACCACCGGCTCCAGCAGCGACAGGAACCGGTCGACGGCGGGGCGCTGGACGAGGATCCGCGAGCGCGCGCAGCAGTCCTGGCCGGCGTTGCCGAACACCGCGCCAGGGGCTGCGGCGGCCGCCGCCTCGAGGTCGGCGTCGGCGAACACGATGTTGGGCGACTTGCCGCCCAGCTCGAGCGTCACCCGCTTGAGCGTGGCCGCCGCCGCAGCGGCGATCCCGCGGCCGACCGCGGTCGAGCCGGTGAACGCGATCTTGGCGACGTCGGGATGCTCGACCAGGCGCGCTCCCGCGACCGGCCCGAGCCCGGGCACCACCTCCAGCACCCCCTCGGGGAGCCCGGCCTCCCGCGCGATCTCGGCGAAGCGCACCGCGGTGAGCGGTGTGAGCTCGGCGGGCTTCAGCACCACCGTGTTGCCCGCCGCGAGCGCGGGTCCGAGCTTCCAGGACGCGATGGTGAGCGGGAAGTTCCAAGGGACGATCAGTCCGACGACCCCGAGCGGCTCGCGCACGGTGAACGCCTGACCGCCCGACACCGGGATCGTGTCGCCGAACAGTCGCTCGGGCGCCCCCGCGTAGTAGGCGAACACGTCGGAGACCATCCCCATCTCGCCCCTGGCGTCGCCGATCACCTTGCCCGCATTGCGCGCCTCGAGCACCGCCAGCTCCTCGGCGTGCTCGGCGACGCCATCGGAGATGCGGCGCAGCAGCCGCGCGCGGTCGGCCGGTGCCATCGCGCGCCAGGCCGGGAAGGCGGCACGGGCACGCGCGACCGCGGCGTCGACGTCGTCGGCTCCGGCGGCGGGGATGGTGTCGAGCGCCGCCTCCGTGGCGGGCTCCAGGACGGTGAGCGTGCCGGCGGTCATCGTCACAGCCGCTCGAACCCGCGCCGGCGCTCCCAGTCGGTGACCGCGGACTCGAACGCCTCCAGTTCGACGTCGGCCGCGTGCACGTAGTGAGCGACGACCTCCTCGCCGAAAGCCTCTCGTGCGATCTCGGACTGTGCGAACAGGTCGCGTGCCTCGCGCAGCGTGCGCGGCAACCGCGGCCGGTCGGTGGCGGTGTAGGCGTTGCCGACGAGCGCGGGCTCGAGCTCGAGGCCGTGATCGACCCCCGCCAGCCCGGCGGCGATCAGCGCCGACAGCGCCATGTACGGATTGAGGTCGGCGCCCCCGGCGCGGTTCTCGAAGCGCAGAGCCGCGCCGTGGCCGACCACGCGCAGCGGGCAGGTGCGGTTGTCGTTGGACCACGCGACCGTGGTGGGTGCGAACGACCCCGCGGCGAAGCGCTTGTAGGAGTTGACGTTGGGGGCGAGCAACAGCGTGAGCTCGCGCAGGCCACGCAGCTGGCCCGCCAGGAAGGCATGGAACGTCGCCTCGTCGCGGGCGAACAGCGGGCGGCCGTCCTCGCCCTCGGCCAGCGAGAAGTGGATGTGGCACGAGTTGCCCTCGCGCTCGTCGTACTTGGCCATGAAGCTGATCGCCATCCCCTCCTGGGCGGCGATCTCCTTGGCTCCGTTGCGGTAGATGACGTGCTCGTCGGCGGTCCGAAGCGCGTCCGCGTAGCGGAAGTTGATCTCGTGCTGACCGTAGTTGCACTCGCCCTTGGAGTTCTCCACCTGCAGCCCGGCCCCGGCCATCGCCAGCCGGATACGGCGGATCAACGGCTCGATACGCGTGGTCCCCAGCAACGAGTAGTCGACGTTGTAGAGGTTGGCCGGCTCCAGCTCGCGGTAGCCCTTGTGCCACGCCTGCTCGTAGGAGTCACGGAACACCAGGAACTCGAGCTCGGTCGCCGCGTTGGCGGACCAGCCGCGCGCGGAGAGCCGCTCGAGCTGGTGGCGCAGCACCTGGCGCGGTGAGGCGACCACCTCGCGACCATCGTCCCAGCGCAGATCGCAGAGCACGAGCGCGGTCGCCGGCAGCCACGGCACGAGCCGCAGGGTCTGCAGGTCCGGGACCATCTCGAAGTCGCCGTAGCCGGTCTCCCACGACGACATCGCGTAGCCGCTCACCGTGTTCATCTCGACGTCGACGGCCAACAGGTAGTTGCAGCCCTCCGCGCCATGCTCGACGACGTCAGACAGGAAGTGCTTCGCGTCCAGCCGCTTGCCCTGCAACCGACCCTGCATGTCGCACATCGCCAACAGCACGGTGTCGATCTCGCCGGCGTCGACACGGGTGCGCAGACCGTCGAGAGTGAGCGCCGGACCGCGGGTCATCGGCGGGCACCCTATTGGAAACCGGCCGCCGCGGCGAGCTGCCCGCGACGGCCGGTGGCTGGCGGCACTCGGGGGTCCGTGCCGCCCTCCGGATCAGAAGAACAGGTTGTAATCGATGACCGCGGTCCCGAGCTCCAGGCCCGGGGTGAACGCGGACACGTGGAAGGCGCCGTCCAGAGCGCTCGCGGCGGCTGGGGTCAGGGTCGCGGTGACCGGGCCGATCTGCAGCTGGCCGCCGCACACGTGCACCGAGGCGCCCGCCAGGCTCAGGTTGAGAATCGTCACTCGCGAGCCGCCGACATCGGCGCTGAGCGTCGGTGCCCCCGAGAGGCTGATGTCGAAGTTCGTGAGATCGACGGTCGTCGACCCGGCGCTGAGCGAGATGCCACCGCTGTGCGTAATCGTGCGGGTGTAGGCAGCCACGAACAGCGAGTCGGTGATCGGGAAGCTCAGGCTCCCGTCCGGGTTGGCGGTTGCCGGCGCGACCGGCGCGGCGGCCACGCCGAGTGACTGCAGCGCCGCCGCGGTCGTGGGGGCGAGCGTCAGCGTAGTGGCGCCGTAGCTGCCCTGGTGATACCACCCGCCCCAGTCCCATCGGGTCCGGGTGACGGGCACGCGCAGATGGCCGAGGGGGGCGGTCCGAGCAGCGGCGAGCGCCGGCAGTGTCGCGCTGAGCGCAAGCACGGACATGAGCAGGGACGCGGCCCATAGCACACCGCGGCGCTTGCCTGTGAGGGGGGACATGAGCGAACTCCTCTCCGAAGGTTGGCTGGCTTCACCCCTCGATACGGTCGGTGTCCACCGGGCGGTTGAGATCTTTGTCCTGTCGGGTGAGGCCCAGGGCGAGGTCGGCCGCGGCGTCGGCGATCCCGTCGGGGCTGGAGCCTCCGTCGGCGAGCAGGCGGCGCAGATTGGCCGGCGCGATCGCGCTGAGCAGCAGGCCGGCGTGGGT
>Ga0335075_10010956_pt1 | contig 13731 bp, 14 predicted proteins | sample Lox_Sample_24_FD_206723 | JGI IMG/M metagenome (GOLD analysis project Ga0335075, IMG submission 206723) | Soil microbial communities from Loxahatchee National Wildlife Refuge, Florida, United States - Lox_Sample_2.4 | ecosystem: Environmental > Terrestrial > Soil > Wetlands | place: USA...
GGCACATTCTCCTTCTCAGCGCGACGCCCGCATGAGGCTACCGATCGCAGCCCCAGACCCCCAACAGGTGGCAAGTAAAAACAATTCCCCCGAACGGACGCGTGGTTCCACCGCCAGCCTATGACCCATCTAGGGGCAGGACGGTGGGGAGCGCCGCCACGCCGACGGGATTGACTTAACGCGAGATGATGATTACATAGAGTAATCATGCGTCTTCGCATACCGTGGGACGGCCTCGGCGCCCGCACGATCATAGCGGTGATCAGCGTGGTCATGGTCGCCGGTGCCGTCGTCCTGGCCACGAACATCGTCGTCTTCCTGCACCGGTCGTCGACTCGGGGCGCCGCTCTCGTGCACGCCGAACGCCGGGCGATCGCGGCGACAGCGGGTGACACCGCCGCCTGCCAGTCAATGCCCGAAGTCGCGCGCGGTACCGCCCCGGACGGCTTGCTTGAGGCGCCATCCCTCGGGCTGGTGGCCCCCGTGCTGCAAGGGGCGGACGATACGGTGCTGAGCGACGCCGTCGGCCACGTAACGACGAGCGTCTGGCCCGGGCAGCCGGGAACGAGCGTGCTCGCGGCGCACGACATCACCTGGTTCTCCGGGATCACCGGGCTCACGCCAGGCGACATGGTCTTTTACGTCACCCCGTGCCGGACCTATTCCTACCGGGTCACCGCGCACGCGATCGTGCAGGCCGGGTCTCCGGTCTACACCACGGGCGGCGCGCGCCTGGTGCTCGACACGTGCTACCCGCTGGACGCGCTGTTCACCACATTCACCAGATACCTGGTCTACGCGGCCCTCGTGGAATCCTCGCCCACGCATCCCTTCTCACTCATGCGCGCAAGCTGGCCGGTGCCCGCGGTTCCGGCGCCCCCCGCACTCACCGCGCAGGGCCTCAGCGACGCGAGCAACTACGCGCCACTGGGAACGCTGGCCATCGCCGGAACGCAGCCGGCCGCCTGGCGGCAGAGCAGCGCGCCGCTTGCCTTCGAGACCGCCGCGCTGGCGGAGTACTTCGGGCTTACCCGCAGCGCAGCCGAGGGGAAGCGCACCTGGTGGTCGGACCTCGCCCCGGCGGTGCCCGTGTCGGCCGCTGGCGCGTTGTGGGACGGCGTGGTCGCTACCTATGACACGCGGCTATCGGTCACGCTGACCGTCCAGGGTGGTCAGCCGCTGAGCGCCGCGCTCACCGCCAACGTCACGGTGGAAGGCGGCTCGCGGACCTACCGGGTCACCGTCACCGAAACGGTGCGCGGCGGGAAGCTCCTGGCCAGCCGGGTACGGGTCCGACCGCTGGGCTGAGGTAGGCGCTGTAAACGTCTACCGCGGTGCCACCCGGCGACCACACCCGGACCTCGGTGCGCTGGCCCGCCGGCGGCAGATTGAAGTCCGCACGGAACGGCCCCCAGCCCGCATATGCGGTGGCATCGGGCGCGTCCGGCACGCTGACTGGCATCGCGACCTGCTCGATGCCGCTGGTGGACGGGACCGTCCGCCGCGCCAACAGGGTGCTGGTGGTGTCGTCCCACACCTCGACGTTGACCGGCCCGTTGGCGGCCAGCGCCACGTCCGCCAGGTACCGGCCGGCGGGCTCCTGCCACTCGAGCCCGTCCGACACGTAACCCCTGGTTCCGGTGGCGGCCATGTGCCAGCCGGAAACTGGTCCGTCGAGCACGGGCCGCCCGGCTGTTGCCGCTGCCGCCCACGCCGGAAGTGGCGACTGACCGCCCGGTGGAACGATCTGCCGGGTGCTGGCCGGTGGCGTCCAGCGGAACGCCCACACTCCGTTGCCGTGGGTGACGAGTGTGGCATGCAGCGGGCCGGCCAGTTCCCCGATGAGCGCCATGCTGGTCGCTACACTCGCTGCCTCGATTCCGGCCGTTGGGGTGATGACGACCCAGGTCAGGCCTCGGACGGGGATGGCGATTGGTCCGAGCAACCCGTAGATGCGAGTGCGGTCTGAGAACCGGCCAATGACTCCCTGCGAGACGATCACCTCCGCCGAAGCTGGGATGCGGGCCTCGACGCCTGTCAGCGCGGCGGCCGCGGGCGCTGGCACGCGCAGCCACTGTCCTGGTATCCGCGGCCCCCATACTGCTGCCCAGCCCAGCACCTGCGCCGCTGCGAGGCCAGCAAGCGCGAGTGCGAGACGGCGGTGCCGTGGGAGAAGCCAGCAGAGCACGGCCACGGTGCCAACCGGCACGAGTACGTAAACTGGGATGTTCTGGTGCAACGGTTCCGCGAACTGGTACCCGGGAACGAGGCAATTCGCGAGCAGGACAACGACCATGAGCGGCAGCACGATCGGCGCGCCGAAGCCTAGCAGGCCACCCGGAGCCAGGTTCGCGATCATGTCGGCTCGCTTCGCCCAGAGCACCCCCAGTAGACCCAGCGGATGGCCGGCGATGCCCTCTACCAGGCCCAGCAGAGTGAGGTTTCGCTGGGTGTGACCACCTGGCACGGCTAGGTAACCGTACATCCGTGGAATGGATACCAGCCCGTCGCCGTGGATGAGGACCACAAATAGCGAATAGCCGAGCCCGAGTAGCACCATGCCCGCGCCCATGCGGCGTGACCGGCGGCCCGCCAGCACGCCGCCAAGCCCGATTCCGACGACGTAGGTCGCGCTCGCGGCACCTGCGGCGAATACCGGAACTATCCAGAACCACGCCCGCCGCCTGCCTTGGGACAGATCCCAGGCCATGAGCACGACGAAAACAATGCACAGGACTTCCTGGTGAGCGTCGAAGGAAACCGCCCAGCATATCCACGGATTGGCCACGAGCAGCAGCAGGCCCAGGCCGCCAAGCCAAGCCGCATCGCGATCGCGGCACCGCTGTCTCACCAGCTCACACACCCACGTAAAGGCGACCGCCTCGGCGGCGACGACGCTGACGTCTTGCAACCAGGGCAAGGTAAGACCGCTACGCGTGATCCAGTAGATGGGAGCCAGTGCCCAGAGCAGGAACTCGCTGTCGTTCTGCCAGAACGGCACGCCCATGATCGTGCTATAGGGGTTGAGATGCCCGTGTGCTATCAGGAACCAGGGCTGGTAATACGCGGCGAAGTCGAAAGTTACCGCGAAGCGGCTGTACAGGATCGCGGACCAGACGAGGAACACGACAAGCTGGACCCCGAGGACGACATAGCCGACGCGCCGAACGCGGCACAGCAGGCGATGCTCCCCGGAAGGAGGCTCCCCTTCGTCCTGCCGTGTGCTGACTGCGCTCGCAAGCTCGCTCATGAGCCAAACCTCACCGTCAGGATCGGGGAGTAGCCGTAGGGGTAGAACGCGGTCGGGTTGACGAGATTGGCCTCGAAGTAGACCGGATCGCTGCCGCCGACCGGCGAGCGAATCGTGAAGGTCGCGACCCCGTTCGCGTTGGTCAGCGTCTCGACCGGGGTCTCGCCCTCTAGACCCTGGTTGATGAACGCCTGGCTGTACTGGAGCCCCTGCTGGGCGTAGATGACCTGGCCGAGGTAGACCGGCACCTTGGCGGCCCGCACTTGCTGGTCCAGCCGGTTGACGATCTCGGCGCGCACGGTGATCCGCTGGCCGATGGGCACGGTCTGATCGATCGCGTCCGGCTGCAGGATGACTCGCCACGTGCTTGCCAGGTACACGCTGGTCCGGCTGACCGACGCCGGGCTGCCGAGAAATGCGAGCACCTGGAAGCCGTTCTCGATCGGCGGCATCGCGAAGTAGTTGGGCGCCTCGATCGTGTAGCTGGCTGTCTGGTGCGGCGCGAGCACGGCCGGCCCGCTCTCGCGCTGCCAGAAGGCCGTGAGCACCGTGCCGTCTTCGACGGTGAACGCGGGACTCACGCTGCTGCCGGTGTTGTTCGTGACCGTGACGGTGACCTGCTCCACGGTGGCAAGCTGGCCCGTCGTGTGCACCGACTGAATCGACATCGTGAGCGGGCTCGGCGACAGGACCGCGGTGGCCACCGCCGCGACGCTGGCCACCGCCCCGGCAACAGCCACCCAGCGCCAGCGCCGCCACGGAGCCATCTCGCTGGGGCGTGACGTCGTGGCCGCGGCCGCGACCGCCGCCGGGATCAGCATGACCAGGTAGCTGCCGAACGAGCGGTCGGCGAAGAAGAGCGCGACCGACGGAAGCAGGAAGGCCGCGGTCTTCAGCACGGGGTACGTGGTCACGTAGCAGGCCAGCAGTCCCGCAAGGATCAGGACGGCCGCGGCGTTGTAGGCAGCCAGCGATCCGCCGCCGATCCCGAGCGAAAGGCTCAGGCTGACGAGCCCCTGGCCGGCCGGAACGGTGTGCGTGACTATCGGTGTGAGCACACCCCGCAGCCACGCCCCCGGAGCGCCAGCGAGATACGGAAGGTTGGGGACCGCGAAGGCCGCCAGCGCAATCCCGGCATACCGGAGCCCGTCTCGAAGTGCGTGACGAAGGCCGTTCTCACGCCGGGATTCCATGATGATCCCGGCGACCACGAAGGGAAACACCAGCCACGGGGTCTGCTTGACCGCCATGGCGAGCCCCATGCAGACCGGTCCCCGCCACGCCCGTGGGCCGCGGACCCACGGAAACTCGTCCCAGCGGACCGCGGCGGCGACCAGCAGCGGGACGAAGAGGCAGTCGGTCACCCCGCCGACGGCGTAGCCGATGTAGAGGTCGACGCTCACGACCACCGCCGCGAGCGGCGCGAGATCCCGCGGTAGGGCAGTGTAGAGGACTACCGCCCCCAGGGCCCATGCCGCGACTTCGACCCAGACGGCTGCCTGCGTGGCCATCCCGAGTGCGAGCAGCGGCAGATAGGCCTCGAACGCCAGCGCCGGATACGACAGCGCGGTGACCGGCTGCCCGTTGAGCTGGAACGTGTAGCCGTTGGGAGAGACGTGAAAGAGCGGAAAAGCCGGCGCCATCGACTGCAGGTACGGGTTCACGCCGTGCAGCGCTAGCTGCGCCGCGTACTGGTCGAACGCGATTTCGTCGGTGCCGTAGTCGGGAGAGATGAAGACCTGGAAGTAGCTCCAGATCGCCAGCCCGGCGATTACCGCTGCGAGCGCCACCCAGCCGATCTGGCGCTGCCGCCGATCGCTGAGCACCGAATCGGGCAGCCATGCCGCCACGATCACGAGCAGCCCGGCCAGCCCCAGCACCACGATCGGGATGGCTGACCAGGACGCAAACGTGCTGTAGCCGGAAATGCGGAAGGCCCAGGTGATCACGAACACGCCCGCCAGCGATCGCAAGACCCGGTGCGCTACTCCGGCGCGCGCGTCCTGGCTGGCGGAGACATCCCCGCTTCGCGGGGGATCCGCGGTGCCGGTGAGCGTCGCGCCGCCGCCAGCCCTGAGGTCATCCATGGACAGGCCACCCGCGCCGGTCAGCTCGCGAAGACCTGGATATTGCCGTACGTGACCGTCCCGACCAGCTGGTAAAGCTGGCTGCCGTCCGCGGACATGAGCACCTGGAGGCAGTTGGCGGGCGCCGGAATCACCCGCTCGATGGTCTCGGTTGCGAGGTCGACCTCGGCCACGTTGGCGTTCCGGCCCGCGTACTTGAGCACATAGAGCTCGCTGCCGTCCGGGCTGAGCGCGAGCGATCGCGCCGGGCCGCCGACCGGGAAGCTCGACATGACCTTGCCGCCGGCCACCACGACCTGGCTGACCTGACCGTCGGACTGCAGGGTGTAGAGGGTGCTCCCCTGGACATCGGGGGCCACCGATACCGTGCCGGTCGGAACGGGCACAGTGCCCTGCACGTCGCCGCTGCGCGAGTTCACGATTGTGACACTGGACGATTCCCCTTTTCCGTCCAGTACGTAAAAGGTGGCACCGTCGCTGCCCACGACGACATCGCGGGCCGGTCCATCGAGCGGGACCGTCTGGGTGACTTTGCCCGTCGTCCCGCTGAGCAGTTCCAGCGCTCCGGTCGTGCGCGTTCCTACCGCCAGCCCGACCACGCCGGACAGCGACTCGGTCACAGACCGCGCGGAATTGCTGACCGGCAAGCTGCCGAGTCCCTTCCCGTTGATCAGGTCAATCTGGAACAGGCCCCTTGCCGCTGCGCTCCCGGCCAGCGCCCATATAGTCCCGTTAGGTTGCGGCTGGCTCGCGGCCAGCACGTCCTTCGGAGCGGCGACGATTCGCTCCAGCCGGCCAGGCGGGGGCGGTGCCGCGCTGCCCGTACTTCCTCCCGCCGAGCAGCCGGTGAGCGCCACGGCGGCGAGCAGCCCGATAGCGCGAATTCCCCAGACTTGAGACCTGCGTCCTGGCCAGCGCATGCCTTTCCCCTCTTGATCTGGTTGCGGCTTAGTGTCTGTGCGGCGGGCGCTAGCTGGCGCCCGCCGCACAGACCTCTCAGCGGTCAGGCCGGATTCCGCCGTCGGCGCAGGGCGAAGACGAGGCCGCCCGAGCCGAGCACCAGCAGTCCGCCCGCGAGGACGCCCTCACCAAGGAACGGCTCGCCCGTGACCGGGGTGACGGCAGAGGGAACCTTCTTCGGAACGACAGTGATCGGAGTCGCGACCACGAACTGCGGGTCGGTGTCGAAACTGACCGTCGCGGTGCCCGCCGCTTCCGTGGCGGTCGTCTCAGGCACGAACGCTGTCCCGTTCCAGACCAGCACCGCGCTCGTCGCCGTGATCCCTGGCGAACTGACCGTCGCGGTGATGGGCTTGAGGAACGTGCCCGGGTAGGGCGCGCCGTTCATGCCGACCTGGATGCCGAACCCCGTGACGTTGGTAAAGCCTGCTGGCGGCGTGATCGCGGAGAGATCGGGCGCGGTCACGGAGATCTGAACCGGGCCGGGGAACGCTCCTGCGGGAATGGTGACCATGAGGCTGGCGCCGTCGACTGTCACCGGCCCGATGGTCCCGCCGGCGGGTCCGATCGTCACGCTGGTGACCACCGCCATGAAGCCGCCAGGCACGCCCGCTGGTACCGGTGGCGGACCATACTGGCTTCCCGCGCTGGTTGCCGCGTAGGCGGGACCGACCGCGCAGAACACGGCCATGCCGGCAACGGCGGCAATAACGGATAGTTTACTAACGTTTGCTTTAAGTAGTCGGCCCAAGGCATGCCGACTCCCCGCTCCTGACATAATCCCCCCGATCGCCGTCGCGTCGGCGCCTCAGCGCCTGCGACGAGCCGTGTAGTGCCTCGTGCTGTCGGTTAACGTACGGTGGCCGTAGCGAACTGGCTGTCTGCGGGATTCCCACTGATCACTCTAAGTAATCATCGGATTCCGATTACAGACAGTAGTCCTTGCTGGTTACAGACAGCAAGTAGCCGGGCGGCTCGGGCTGCGCCGGGCCGTGACGAGAGCCGCGACCGTGCTGGCGCGAATCGGCCGCCCCAGCTGTTCGTAAATAGCCTCGTGCTCACGCTCAAGGGCTTGCTGCTGGCCCGGGGAAAGACGGGCGTAAGGCGACAACGTACGAAAGAGAGCATTGAGCTCGTCAGCAGTGTGCTGGACGAGCTTTGGCATGACCGCCACTTGAACATCATCGAACAGGCGGCCGGCATAATCTTGCGCTAGGTCGTAGCTGCCAAGCCAGGCCCACACCTCTGAGACGTTGCCGCGGCGTTGCTCCACCCCTCCGAGCGTGGCGTCGAGATCCCTGTAGGCCGGCCAGTTGGCGCCAATTTCCGGCGCGACCTTCCGGATAGCAGCGAGTACCGCGTCCTGATCTTGCTTGCTGCGCGGCTCTTCGAGCCCGAAGTACTGCACGAGGGCGAGCGTGCCACCGGGAACAAGCACGTCAGCCACCTTCTGCCAGCTGACCTCGGGGTCAAGCCAGTGAAACGCCGACGCGCAGAACACGGCCTGGAACCGCTCGCGGGGAAGCAATGCGTCCTCGAACCGGGCATTCACGAATTCCACCTCGCCAGCACCTTCCAGGTTCTGCCTGGCGAGTGCTATGAGACTGTTGCCGGGTTCGAGTGCTGTGACGTGCAGGCCCCGGGCGGCAAGGGCGCGCGTCAATTGCCCGCTTCCGCACCCGATCTCGAGGACATGAGCGCCGCTTCCGATCCCCGCGACCCGGCAAGCCTGGTCGACGAGTTCATCGGGATAACCCGGGCGGCGACGGTCGTACTCGACCGCGATCTCATCAAAAACCTTGCCGTACTGACGGATCCCGGTGCCTGCCACGAGAGCTAACCCTAGTCGTGTCGGTCAGTCTTCCAGCGGCATTTCGGTGGCCATGAGCGCGCCGCAGGCCTCGATAGCGAGGTCCATGTTCCTGGAGGCCATGTGACCAACGAGGAAGCCCAGGCTCTCGCGGCCGAGATCACTGAGCATGCCGAGCAGCGTAACCAGCCGCTCAGCATACTCAGGAGTGATCTCCTCGGGGTGATTCATGCAGGTTAGAGTACCTTTGTCCGGGACCGCACGACCCCGTACTGGCTACAGTCCCGGCAGGGTTTGGCACCCCGCGTCGTGCCAGTAGGCGCCGCGGAATCCTTCGTCCGAATTGAGACCGCACAACGCGCCCCAGCTGGTGGGCGTCATCTCGTTTAGCTGTCCGGGGACGTCGTTCCACCAGATGTTGAACTCCAGGACGTCGTTCGCCGTGTTGATTCCGAAGTAGCCGTCGGTCACGAGCCGCTGGTTGGGACCGATTACGCCCTTGCCGTAGAGGTTGTTCAGCAGCACCTGCATGTCGAGCACGCACGGCTGGTAGGTGTCTTCGTCGAGAACCATGTCGAACGTTCGCGTCACGCACCCGGTAGCCGCATATGCCCCCGGCGCCGTGATCGCGAGCCCGGCGAATGAGACCGCGGCGACGCCGATAGGCGCCAGGGTGAGTGCGACGGCCTTCTTCCCGAAACGCCGCCCCGTGATGCGCCGCGAGAGTTTGCTCTTCAGCATCCTGTGCTCCGATGGTTGAGTGGCCTCGTCCGGGCTTAAGCAAAGCTGTTCACAGCCCGGCACAACCAGAGCAAAAATGCTGCATAAAAGTGGCGTCGTCCCCGTAGCCTGCGCAACCCTGGCGAACCAGGCAGTCCTGGCTCACATATCGGCGCCGGGGGCATAGTCCGCGCCGTGGGCAGCACCGTATCCCGCCTCCCCGGCGTTATACCCCGCGGCCCAGACACCGGCGACCATCGCGCACCCCGACCAGGCCCGCGCCCGCGTCCGGATCAGCGCCTGCCGCTCATCAGCCCGGCCCCCGATCAGCGCGCCGAAGCCACCGGCGCGCCCGCCCGCCACGTAGGTAGCGGTGCCGACGGCGACAACGAGCCCGAACGGCCAGTAACTGTTCCAGTGGCCAACGCCTCGCAGCGCGATCACGGCGAACTCAAGCGCGCCGCGCCGGCAAAGAGATCATTGCGCCTCCCCCGATCACAGTGCGGCACGATTGGCCGCCGTCACAGGCCTGCGGCAGCAAGGGTCTGGTCCGCTAGCTCGCGCGCCTGGGTGAGCAAGCCTGCTACCCCTAGGTCGTCGAGATTCAGCTCCGCAATAAGGACGTCGAGCATGAGAAGCTGCGCGCTGGCACTCGCCGGGACATCCCCGTTGGCCGGTATCTGCTCACCGAGTGCCCTTCGCAGTTCCCTCTCGGCGGTTGGGGCGTCAACCAACTCGGGACGCTCGGCAAACAATGCGCGAACGCGTCCGACGAACAGGATCACCTGGGCCCTAGTCCAGGATGGATAGAACCTCCTGCGGGCGGCGACGGCGAACGCGGCCCGCACCAGAGCCCCCAGCCCTTCCGTATTGCTCATGTGATTCCTGGCCAGGCCGACCGCGTCTTCCTCGCCCGCGATGTGAGCGCGCAGCAACTCCATCTGCACATCGGTCACTGGCACTGTGAGCCTCCCCAAAGCGACATCATGTGAGCCACTGGTCGGCTATCTTGCGGGCTTCACCGAGGAACTCATCCAAGCCCGCGTCGTCGTACCCGGCGTCCACCACGAGCGCGACCAGGAGGTACTGCCTGGCAGTGAAAGCTGTCCTGGGATCGACCTTGCCGGTGGAACCCCTTCCGAGCACCTTATTGATGAGCCGCTCGGCTATTTCCGGGTCAATGTCCTCGCCCGCGTGCTCGGTTCGGGCGCGCACGTCGGCGACATACGTGATGACGTCCTCGGCATTCGTCTCGGGGCCGAAACGCCGGTCCACAGCCTCGAAGAACGCGGCATCGTGCAGCGCGGTGTAACCCTCGCCATCCACGGGCCAGTCAAGCTGCGCGAAGAGTTTCTTGTGCTCTTCGAGCCTGCCGACCAGTCGCGCACGCAACGCCGCTAGCTGCTTGTCCGTCACGGGCATGGTCATCCGCCTCTCAGCGCGTGAACTTTGTCACGGATAGTACGCGTGGTTTCGAAAGCAAGGATGCCGACCACCAAGCCCGTCATCGCAAGCCCATTAGCGCTCACGTGCTCGGCTTCCGGCACTGTGATGTAGGGGCACGTCGGCGTGGCTGGATGTCGGGGGCCGCTCGAAGAGCTGCTGGACGCGATCCGCCTTGTCCTCGCTCTCGTCGCGGAAGTCTTCGATCGTGTCCGGCTTGTAGAGCTCGTCGCGAAACGCCTCAGACCGGGACTTCTTTGAGTCCGTCTCGAGAAGTTGCTCGCCGGTCGGCTTCAGCCCAATGCCGGTGGGGCTAGTGTCCCCTAGGGTACGGTCTCCCTCTGCCAGGGAGACCCACGAGAAGTCCGCTCTCGGCCGTTCCCCGCCTCGGGAGCCAGTCCGCTGTCGCCGTCTCGCTGGATCGGCGGCGCCTCGTGCCTGGCCCTGTTGTAGTCAGCTCGGTTCAGGGTCTGGGCTGGTTGCTATGTTCGCCCGGCGTCGGCCTGTTGTCTGCCAGAGGTTTGTTCAACCGGTCGCGTGCGATCGGGTCCCGCAGGCGGGGCGGCCTTCCTCGCTCTAGCGCCACTGTCGGTCGTCTGGAAGACTCGCGAGCAGCTCCGGGCAGCGGGACAGGCACCTTGACAGGAGCCAGACGTCCTGCCGCCCGAGTCAGCGAGTCAGGGGAGGGACTCATGGCAATCAGCGTGTACATCAATCCGGCATCTGCAACCGCGGCGCAATACGACGAAATCATCAGGCGTCTCGACGCAACTGGTGCAGGCAAACCCGCTGGGCGTTTGTATCACGCTTGCTTCGGCTCCGGCGACAAACTCCAGGTATTCGATATCTGGGAGTCTCAGCAGGCCTTCGATAAGTTCGGCGAGACGATGATACCCATCGTCCAGGAAGTCGGCGTCGATCTTGGCCAGCCCATAGTCGAGCCGGTTCACAACCTGATTCAGGGCTAAGACGGCCGACGCGACGGCACCGCGAGGTATTGATCTCGGGCCAGCGCGGCCGGTCGTGTGCAACGCGATCGCACGACCGGCCTTTGGCGCGGTGGCCGCCAGCTAGACAATCGCGGCCGAGGAAGACGGCTCGTCGCTACACCCGGCGATCGCTGTTGAGCCGCCTTCCTCCGGGCGTCCGCGTGACGTTCGACGCGGCGTGCGCCCGGGCGGGCCTCTCAAGGCAGAGCCCGGGCGCTGACGCCGGGCCAGTAGCGGAGCGCAGCAGGGCCGCCTTGTCGGACGACGGCCGGTCGGCAACACCCGCAAGGTACCGGACAGATACCGGCTGAGGTTCCGCAGGAACGGTGAGATGCGCACGTCACCCGAGCAGGACCCCACCCGATCGATAGCGATGTACGTCCCATGCGGCTTGTCTCCGTGGCGTAGCCGATCATGGCAACGAGGTAGGCGCCTTTAATGTGAACATCGACTGTCAGCTTGATCAGCCCATCGGGTTACAACCGCCGCGAGCTGCTGCCTAATGGCACGATCCACTTCCGCGAGCGCTTCCCCGAGCCAGCAACTCGTATCTCGAGTCCTCTGACTTGCGCTGATGTGGGGCGGATGACGGAAATCGAACCCGCACTGTCAGCTTGGGAATCTGTGCGAAATGGGGTTCTGCTGCGGCTGACCTGCGGGGCGTGGTGTCCGCGAGTGACCGTGAGAGACCGCTCATCGCCGGGGTTAATGGCACGCTAATGGCACGGCCCAGACAGGCTTGGAGCTTCTGATCCGTAGGCTTAGGCAAGTCGTCCAGGGCCGCCTGTTGAGATCCGTACGCTGGGCCGACATTCCACAGCAGTCCACCCGGGAGAGGTGTTGTCCACCGGCTTGGCAGCAGTATTGGCAGCAGCTACAGGAGCGCGGATACCCGCAGATGGATCATGGTCACGCGTCCGCGACTCGTCCGCAGACTGTCAAGGCGTCCAAGTCAGCGGACATAAATTCTGGAGCAGTGCTGGCAGTTCGGAAAGGACGCCTGATGATCGTGATCGTTGAAGGCACGGATCTGGTCGGCAAGTCCACGCTAGCCGAGCGCTTGTCGACCGACCGCGGCTGGCCGGTCGTCAAGCTGCGATGGGACCTTCTCGGTGACCCCATGGTGGAGACGACGGCGATGGCCAGGGCAACCATCGCGCTGCTCCAAGCGCTCCGGCCCGATGTGATTTTCGACCGGTCCTTCTTGTCCTGGTGGGCCTATGGCCCGGTGCTCGGCTATGACGTGGCGTACATGCCAGGGCTGGCAGCAGGCTTGGCCCGGCTGCCTGATCTGAGGGTCGTCCTGTTGACCGCGGCCGCTGACGAGCTGGAAAGGCGATTCAATCACCAGCCCGACCAGTGGTTCGGCCTAGAGCAGATCATCGCGGCGAACGAGCGCGTGCCCAGCATCGTAGATCTGCTGCCCGAGACGGTCGCGCGCCTCACTGTGGACACCACGACCAGTGGCCCTGATGATGTCTTCGGTCAGGTAGTCCGATTTCTTCACCGTGATGTTCTGCCCAGCCAGCCTTCGGATCCGTAGTCTCGTGCCAGGTGTCTGGCTAGTCTGGCCGAATCCGGCACGCACTGGAATCGCCGCGCACAACAAACGACAGGAAGACCTGCGCGCCGACTCCGCGCGCCTGGCAGCCAATCCCGAATACCAAGCGGAAATCCGTGCAGTCCGCGAAGAACTGGACGAACTCCGTGCGTGGTGATGTCTACCGCCTCAAGAAGCCGCGCTCCGCTCAAGGGCAAGAGCAGCAAGGCGGGCGCTACGCCGTCGTCGTCCAGGCCAATGCCTATGAACACCTATCTACCTGGCTGGTGGCCCCGACGACAACCAAGTCCTTCGGATCCATGATCCATCCCACCATCGAACTCCTCGGCCAGGACGTCCGCGTACTACTCGAGCAGACCACTGCCGTCGACCCGCAGCGCCTCGGCGATTTCGCGGGCCGCCTAGCCGTGGACGAACTCATGGAAATCAATGCCGCCCTACAGGCCGTACTTGACCTCGAATAACAGGTGCGCGTACGGGCAAGTGACGCCGCCTTCAGCCTGCGTCCCTGGCTTGGTGTTGCATCACGTCACCAAGCCGACTCGTCTGCGGCCGACCTGCGAGCGCCTTGCGACCCTGGCGATCGTAACCGGCCGGGTAGGCCCTACCAGCTGACAGTCCGTAAACGGCACCTGTAAGGGCACGCTCATGGCACAACAGGAGGGTCGGGCCTCTAAACAACGGAGGTCCAGCATTCGGAAACCACTTCCGACCTGGGCCTTCAACGTGGGAGCGGGTGACGGGAATCGAACCCGCACTGTCAGCTTGGGAAGCTGATGTTCTGCCATTGAACTACACCCGCGAGCGTCGCCAGACCGTGCCGCAGAGCAGGAGTCTCGCGGTGCTTGCCCAGACATCGTACCGGAACAGGTAGGTTGCTCGCGTGCTCCTATCTGACCGTGACATCAAGG
>Ga0335075_10010957_pt1 | contig 13730 bp, 11 predicted proteins | sample Lox_Sample_24_FD_206723 | JGI IMG/M metagenome (GOLD analysis project Ga0335075, IMG submission 206723) | Soil microbial communities from Loxahatchee National Wildlife Refuge, Florida, United States - Lox_Sample_2.4 | ecosystem: Environmental > Terrestrial > Soil > Wetlands | place: USA...
CTTCGTCACGGGCGCCGCAGCCTTGGTCACCGGTGCGGCAACCTTGGTCACCGGTGCGGCAACCTTGGTCACCGGCGCGGCCGTCGTCGTCACCGGCGCCGCCGCCTTGGTCACGGGCGCCGCAGCCTTCGTCACCGGCGCCGCCGCCTTGGTCACGGGCGCCGCAGCCTTCGTCACCGGAGCCGCTGTCTTGGTCACCGGCGCCACAGACTTGGTGACCGGCGCGGTCGTCTTCGTCACCGGAGCCGCTCTCTTGGTCACCGGCGCCACAGACTTGGTGACCGGCGCGGCGGCCGGAGCCTGACTGACGGGCGCTGCCGCCTGCGTGACCTGAGCCGCAGCCTGAGTCACCGGCGCGGCGGCCTGTGTCGCCGTTGCCGCTGCCTGCGTGACCGGTGCCGCTGCTTGCGTGACCGGTGCCGCTGCCTGCGTGACCGGTGCCGCAGCCTGCGTGACCGGTGCCGCAGCCTGCGCCACGGCTTGAGTGACCGGCGCGGCCGACGGGAGGACCGAACCGGTGCCATCCGCCAGCGCGCTCGCCGGAAGCACGAGCGCGACCGTCAGCGAGCACACCGCGATCAGGGTGCGACAGATGGACGACCGGTTGTGCGGCTCGGATCCCAAGAGCGGGCCAACCTTCGACGAGGCTTCCAGTGAAGACTTGTTACCCAAAGTTGCCGAAAGCTAACCAACGCGTTCGACTTTCGTGGCAGTCGTAACTAGGCTCGGGTCATTCCGGAGGAGGCGCACAGCCAGCCTGCCCGCAGGGAACCCGCGCCGGTCCATGTCGTGTGGCTGACCGGCGGGCTCGGCTGCGACGGGGAATCGGTGGCGCTGACCTCCTCCACCTCGCCGAGCCTGGAGGACCTGCTGGGCGCCGCCATCCCGGGCGCGCCGAGCGTCGTGCTGCACAACGCCGTGTACGCGCCGGCGGTCGGGGCCGAGTTCATGCAGGCCTTCTACGACGCCGAGGAAGGGCTGCTCGGGCCCTTCATCCTCGTGCTGGAGGGCTCGCTCGGCAACGAGGCGATCAGCGGCGAGGGCCACTGGTCGGGGATGGGCGTCGACCCCGTCACCGGCCAACCGGTGACCACGAACGAGTGGATCGACCGGCTCGCCCCACGCGCGGGGGCGGTGGTCGCGATGGGCACCTGCGCGACCTACGGCGGGATTCCGGCGATGCGCAACAACCCAACCGGCGCGATGGGCCTGCCCGACTACCTCGGATGGGACTGGAAGACGAGCGACGGGCTACCGATCGTCTGCGTGCCCGGATGCCCGGCGCAGCCCGACAACATGGCCGAGGTGCTCCTGTACCTGCTGCTGTACCTGGCGGGCCAGGCACCGAAGCCGTCGCTGGACTCGCAGCTGCGACCGACCTGGCTGTTTGAGAACACCACGCGCGAGGGGTGCAACCGGGCCGGCTTCACCGAGCAGGGGTCGTTCGCCACCGAATACGGCTCGGATCGCCGTTGCCTGGTCAAGCTCGGCTGCAAGGGCCCGGTCTCGAAATGCAACGTGCCGATCCGCGGATGGTCCGGCGGCGTCGGTGGGTGCCCCAACGTCGGGGGCATCTGCATCGGCTGCACGATGCCCGGCTTCCCGGACAAGTACATGCCGTTCATGGACGCCGACAAATGGGGCAACGCATCGGCGAATGTGCAGCGCTTCTCCTACGGACCGATCTTCCGGTACTTCCGCAGGCGCAACCTCGATCGACACTTCGACGAGGAGCCCGTCTGGAGGCGCCCCGGTGCGGAGCTCACGAGCGGATACCCGCAGGCGCAACTGTCGGGCGGGGACAGCTCGCACTGAGGGCGCAGCCAATAGTCCAGAAACGCTGAACACCGTCAAGCCCGTTGCGCGCTCTGCCGATGGCCGGGGCAGGAAATCCGGCAGGCCAGACACGGAGTCGCAGTGGGAACAATCGGTGAGTTCATCCGTTGGGTAGGGATCGCGCTGGCAGCGATCCGGGACAGGATCGCGCGGCGCTATCGCATGGGCCGCGCCCGACTGCTGCGGCGCGACGTCGTCGTCGCCGGAAGCGAGCGACGGTTCCGAGCGCTGCTCGAGTCCGCGCCCGACTCGATCGTGCTCTTCGACTGGCACGGCCATATCCAACTGATCAACGGCGAGACCGAGCGCGCGTTCGGCTACGCCCGCGGCGAGCTCACCGGGCAGAACATCTCGCGCCTGGTGCCCGAGCGGCTCCGAGCCGAGGGCCGGGTTCAGTTCCGCGATTACGTCCAGGATCCCCGGCCGTGGGGAATCGGTGGCGACGTCGAGCTCGCCGGGTTGCGGCGCGACGGCACCGAGTTCCCGGTCGAGGTCAGCCTCGGCCCGCTGGAGACCGACCGCGGCCTGCTCATCTCCGCGATCATCCGTGACGTCTCCGACCGCAAGCGCGCGGAGGCCGCGCTGCGCGAGGCCGAGGCGGAGGAGCGCTTCCGGATCGCGTTCCAGGAGGCGCCGGTCGGCATCGCGGTCGCCGATCTCGACGGCAGCCTCGTCCGCGTGAACCACGCGCTCTGCGAGATCACCGGCCATCCGCGGGAGCACCTTGAGACGTTGACGCTCGTCGATCTGCTCCATCCCGAGGACCGCGCCGAGGACGCCACCGAGCTCGCCCGGCTGGCGGCCGGCGAGATCCGCCGCCACCGAGCCGAACGGCGCTTCGTCGACGCCGCCGGAGAGCCGGTGCCGGTCGACATGGGCGTCGCGCTGGTGCTCGATCACGGCCGGCCACTCCACCTGCTCGTCCAGGTCAACGACATCACCGAGCGCAAGCACGTCGAGCGCCAGCTGCGTCACCTCGCCGACCACGATCCGCTCACCGGCCTGTTCAACCGTCGCCGCTTCGAGCAGGCGCTGGAACGCCTCCTCTCGCACGGGATCGGCGGGGCGGTCCTCGCGATCGACCTCGACCACTTCAAGCTCGTCAACGACACACTCGGGCATTCGGTCGGCGACGAGCTGATCGTGCGCGTCGCGACGCTCTTCCGGCAACGGCTCCGCTCGGGCGACACGCTGGCGCGACTCGGGGGCGACGAGTTCGCCGTCATCCTCCCTGGCACCGACCTACAACAGGCGAAGCACGTCGCGTCCCATTTGCTCGATGCCCTGAGCGACGAGAATCGCGATGCCGACCCGAGCTCGGCCATGCGGTGGGTCACCGCCAGCGTCGGCATCGCGGCGCTCGGGGACCGAGCCAGCAGCGCCGAGCAGACGTTGATCGAGGCCGACATCGCCATGTATGACGCGAAGGAGGCGGGTCGCAACCGCGTCGCTCTCTACGACGCGGCCAGTAGCCGGCAGGGCCGCATGCAGGAGCGGCTGACCTGGGCCGATCGGATCCGGTCCGCGCTTGACGAAGACCGATTCGTGCTCCACGCCCAGCCGATCGTGTCCCTGTCCGGCGACCCGACGCCTCGCTACGAGCTGCTGATCCGCATGCTCGGCGACGACGACGAGCTGATCGCCCCCGGCGCGTTCCTCGAGCTCGCCGAGCGAATGGAGCTCGTGCAGTCGATCGATCGCTGGGTGATCCGCCGGGCGGTCGCCACGCTGGCGCGTGCCAAGCGAGCCGGCCGGGACATCATGCTCGCGATCAACCTGTCGGCCAAGTCGGTGATCGATCCCGGCATGCCGTCGTTCATCGCCGGCGCACTCGCCGACGCCGGGATCGACGGACGCGGCCTGTGTCTCGAGATGACCGAGACGGCGACCGTCGAGCACGTCGACCGCGCGCAGCGCTTCGCCCACGAGATGTCCGAGCTCGGCTGCGAGTTCGCCCTCGACGACTTCGGCGCGGGCTTCGCGTCCTTCTACCACCTCAAGCACCTGACCTTCGACCATCTCAAGATCGATGGCGAGTTTATCCGCGACCTCCCCCACAGCGAGATCAATCAGCTCGTCGTCCAGTCGGTGGTGACGATTGCCAGGGGTCTGGGCAAGCGCACGATCGCGGAGTTCGTCGGCGATCCGGAGACCGTCGCCCTGCTGCGCGAGTACGGGGTCGACTTCGGCCAGGGTTTCTACCTCGCGCGCCCGGCCCCGCTGGACGAGCTGGATCTCGACGACTTCCCGGGCGTGCCGGCGCAGCCGGCGGTGTCCTGACCGGCTCTCACCGGCGATCCGCACCACGGGCGCGCCGCGCGAGCATAGACTCCGCCCATGCCCGAGATGAACGATTTCAACGCCCAGATCATCGAGGAGTTCCGCGCCAACGATGGCGTCGTCGGCGGCCCGTTCGAGGGCGGGACGCTGCTCCTCCTGCACCACATCGGCGCCAAGAGCGGCAAGGCGTACACCACGCCCCTCATGTACCGCAGCGATGGCGGTCGCTACCTCATCTTCGCCTCGAAGGGCGGCGCCCCGACCAACCCCGACTGGTACCACAACCTCAAGGCTCATCCGGACGTCTCAATCGAGGTCGGAACCGACACGCTGAGCGCCGTCGCCGACGAGGTCACCGGTGAGGAGCGCGACCGGCTGTTCGCCGCGCAGGCCCAGGATCGGCCTCAGTTCGGCGAGTACGCCAAGACGGCGGGTGAGCGCAAGATCCCGGTGATCGCGCTCACCCCCGCCGGCTGACCGGCCGTCAGTACTCGTCGCGCCGGCGCCACCAGGCGCCGCTCTCGTTGCGCCCCAGCGGCGCCCGATCGAGCCACTGGTACATCCCCCAGAGCCCGTCCAGCCCGCGCGCGTACGCGGAGTAGGTGTGGTGGACGACCCCGTCCTCCAGCGCGAACGCGCTCATGCCGGGCAGCTCGCGCATGTAGGTCGGCGTGTCGGTGCCGGTCATCTCGGCATGCTGCGTCGGGCCACGCGATCCGTCGCCCGTCCACAGCCAGCTCGTGTCCTGCGGGCGAAAGTTGTAGTCAATGCTCCCGGAGCGCTGCTCCTCCTCGGTGCACGAGGTGTTGAAGTCGAAGTTGAAGTCGCTGTCGAGCGAGGACGCCCACGGGAACGTCCACCCCATCCGGTCCCGGTAGGCGAGGAGATGGTCCAGCGGAGCGCGCGACACGGCGATCAACCCGACGTCGTGGTGCTCCAGGTGGACGGCGAAGCCGTTGAAGCCATCGGCGATCGCCGAGCACGACGGGCAACCGCCGGTGTACTCGGGACCGAACATGAAGTGGTAGACGAGCAGTTGCGAGCGGCCGGCGAACAGGTCGGCGAGTGAGACCGTGCCCGCTTCGGTCTCGAATCGATACTCCTTCTCGACCGGGACCCAGGGCAGCTGCCGGCGCCGCTCGGCGACCTGGTCGCTGCGACGGGTGAGGTCCTTCTCTGCCTCCAGCAGCTCGAGGCGGGCGGCGAGCCACTGCTCGCGGGTGGCGGTCACATGGGCGGTCATGGAATCTCCTCGTGGTCGGTCAGGTGATGGCAACGGCGACGCCCAGCCCGACGACCAGCAGGGCCAGTGGCATGTCGACGGCGCGAATCGGGGGCAGCAGCTTCTGGGCGAGCACGACCGCCGCGACCGCGCACATGAGCAGCAGGCTCATCGGATCGAGCGCGATCAGGACGACCATCAGCCCGAGACTCGAACCGAGGCAGTACACCCCGAAGCGCGTGCCGGAGCGGACGCGCCCGCGGCAGCGGCGGCGGCACTCCAGCTTGAGCGGGGTCAGCTCGTAGAGCCCGGCGGCGATGATCAGCCCGCCGGCGACACTCGTGCTCGGCGGCCGGTAGACGACGATCGCGATGAGCCCGGCCAGCAGCCAGACGCCCAGATATTCGCCGGCGAACGCCGGCACTCCCCGAGCGCCATCGTGCTCGCGCGCGCGGCGGGCGATCGCCGGCATGGCACTGGGCAGCATCATCGCCGCCATCATCGGGACCGAGGCGAAGCCCATCCCCATCCCGGGACTCATGGTGCCCGCGGTCATCGAGCCGTCAGCCCCAGCCTGACCGGCGCGGGCGGCTCCGGAGTGTCGGGCAGGGTGTCACCGGTCTCCAGCAACGTCTTGAGGTTGGCGAGCACACGGGGCCAGCCCTGGCTGATCATCGACCCGGTGACGCCGTCGGGCTCGAGCTCGTCGTGGATGACCGTGAGCCTCACCTGCTCGGGATCCAGCGGCTCGATCTCGAAGGTCACCGTCGAGCGACGCTCGGTCGACAGGCGCGCACGCGCCTCATCGGTGAAGCCGAACGAGTCAAGCCACTCCTGCGAGAAGGTGTGCCAGGTGTAGGAGAGGCGGCGGTAGGGCTCTGAGACGAGCACGACCTGGTCGGGGTCGTCGATCGACAGGCCGCGCTGGTGCCAGGTCATCGGTGACCCCTGCTCCCAATCGGAATCGAAGGTGATCGACCAGTAGCGCTCGGTGAAGGCAGGTTCGGTCAACGCCCGCCACAACTGCTCGGGCGTCGTCCGGATGTACGTGGTGTAGACGAACGAGGGCCTCTGCACGGGGTCTCCTCCGGTGGTCGTTTTCCGGTCGGCGCCCAGTCGGCGAGGTCAACGTCGCGAATAGGCAGCCATCTGGCTGCCTATCTTATGCAGCCAGATGGCTGCCTGTCAACACGGGCCCGGACCCGGCCGAGCCGTCATCACGATCCGCTGCGCACGCGGTCAAAGGCGCCGAGCGCGCGGTCGACGTCGCCGTCGTCCATCGCCGTCGAGGTGCAGATGAGACCGTTGGCCGCGATCAGCACCCCTTCCGCGTACAGCGACCACCACAGCGCCTGCTGATCCTCCGCGCGCACCTGCAGCAGCGATCCCTGCCCGCTCACGTCCCAGCCGCGCGCAGCCAGCGACTCGCGCAGCCGGTCGCCGAGCGCGTTGATGCGCGCGATCTCCGCGGCGGTGAGCAGGTCGAGCGCGACCGCACCGGCGCGCATCGAAACGGGGTTCGCGTTGAACGTCCCCCCGTGCCCGACGGCATCGGGCCGGCGCGGATCGAACAGCGACATCAGCTCCTCGCGGCCACCGATACCGCCGATCGGGAAGCCGCCGCCCATCAGCTTCCCGACGGTCGTGATGTCGGGCTCGAGTCCGTAGACCCCCTGTAGCCCGCCGAACGCGAGCCGGAGGGTGATCACCTCGTCCTGCACGAGCAGCACTCCATGTTCACGCGTGCTCTCGCGCAGCACCGAGACGAACTCGGGCGCCACCGGCCGCAGTCCGGCGCGGTTCGGCATCGCATCGAACAGGACGCACGCGAGCCGCGATCCGTGCTCGGCCAGCGCCTCCGCCAGGCGAGCGCCGTCCCCGAACGGCACGGTCACGATCTCCCCCTCTACGCTGTCCGGAACACCCCGAGCTGGGGGCTGCATCGCCGCGTCGTATGTGCCGTGGTAGGCGCCCTGGAAGCGGAGAACGCCGCTGCGCCCGGTGGCTGCCCGCGCGAGGCGGATCGCCATCATCACCCCTTCGCTGCCCGAGTTCGTGAAACGCCACTTGGCCGCGCTCGGGATCCGCGCCCGCAGGCGCTCGGCGAGCTCGATCTCGTGCTCGGTGGGAAGCCCGAAGGACGAGCCGGCCGCTACGACGCCGACCGCGGCGTCGACGATCTCCGCGCGCGCGTGCCCGTGCACGAGAGCGGTGTAGTTGGACAGCAGGTCAAGCACGCGCCGGCCGTCGGCGTCGATCAGCTCGCACCCCTCGCCCCGGACCGCGTAGGGCGGCCGCGGCGGCACGAACACCGTTGTGCGGGAGTTGCCGCCGGGCAGGGAGGCCAGCGCGCGCTCATGAAGTCTGTCGGCCGCGGACAGGCCGAGATCGAGGTTGCTCGTCATGTGGTCAGCAACGCTACAGATAGCTAACCGCGCGGTCCTCGGCGTCTGTTACGTTTGCCCCCCTGTTTCGTGAGGAGAGGAGAGGTCGTGAACCCGAGGATTGGGCGGACTGGGGCGCTCATCGCGCTCACGCTCGTGCTGGCGTTGACGCTGGCCGCATGCGGAAGTAGCAAGAAAAGTGGGTCGGGGAGTTCGGGCGCGAGCTCCACGAGTTCCGGCGGTAGCTCGACCACGAGCTCGAGCGGCGGTTCGAGCTCGGGCGGGAGCTACAAGGTCGGTCTGGTCACCGACATCGGCGGCCTGAACGACCACGGCTTCAACCATCTGTCGTACGAGGGCCTGCAGCAGGCCGAGGCGCAGCTCGGGGTCAAGGGCACGGTCCTGCAGTCGACCTCCGGCGCCGACTACGTCCCGAACCTGACCAAGCTTGCCCAGGCCGGCAACAAGCTGGTGATCGCTGTCGGATACCTGATGGCCTCGCCGCTTGAGCAGGTCGCCAAGCAGTTCCCCAAGACGCACTTCGCGATCATCGACAGCCCCGGCGGAACGGCGCCGGACACGGCCAAGAACATCGAGGGCATCGATTTCGCCGAGCAGCAGGCGGGCTACCCGGCCGGGTACCTGACCGGGCTCTACCTGAAGGCCCATGGCTACAAGATGGCCTCGACCGTCGGAGGCCAGAGCATCCCACCGGTCAACCTGTACATCGCCGGGTTCCAAGCGGGGGTCAAGGCCGCCGACCCGTCTGCGCAGCTCGCCAACGCCTACTCGCAGAACTTCACCGACGAGTCGGCCTGCAAGGAGCTCGCGCTCAACCAGATCAACGCCGGCTCCAAGGTCGTCTTCCAGGTCGCGGGCGCGTGCGGGCTCGGGGTGATCTCGGCGGGTGTGCAGACCAAGACCCAGGTGATCGGGGTCGACGCCGACCAGAGCTACCTGTCCAAGCAGTACGTGCTCACCTCGGCGGAGAAGATGGTCAACACCGGCGTGTTCACCGCGATCAAGAACCTGCAGCACGGCAAGTTCGCCTCAAACCTGCAGGAGAACATCAACGACGGCGGTGTCGGCATCGGGATCATCGACGCGGCCGGAGCCCCGTACAAGGCGAAGATCGCCAACATCATCAGCGAGATGAAGTCGGGCAAGATCAAGCCTCCGACCAAGCTCCTGGTCACGAAGTAGCCGGGAAGAGGTGGCGGTGGCGGATTCAGCCCCTCCAGTCCTCGAGCTGAAGGGGGTCACCAAGAAGTTCGGCTCGGTCGTCGCCAACGACCGAGTCGGCTTCGACCTCCAGCGCGGCGAGGTCCATGCGCTGCTCGGGGAGAACGGCGCCGGCAAGTCGACGCTGATGTCCGTGCTCTACGGGCTCTACAGCCCGGACGAGGGCGAGATCCTGGTGGACGGCGAGCCGGTGCAGATCGGCTCGCCGTCGGCCGCGATCAAGCTCGGGATCGGCATGGTCCACCAGCACTTCATGCTGATCGACGTGATGACGGTCGCCGAGAACATCGTCCTCGGCCAGGAGCCGGTGCGGCGCGGCGGCGTGCTCGACCTGAAAGCTGCACGCGCGCGCGTGCGCGAGCTCTCGGAGCGCTACGGACTCGCCGTCGACCCCGACGCCCGGATCGAGGACATCACGGTCGGCGCCCAGCAGCGAGTCGAGATCCTCAAGGCGCTCTATCGCGACGCCCGGATCCTCGTGCTCGACGAACCGACCGCGGTGCTCACGGCGCAGGAGGCGCGCGGGCTCACCGAGGTGCTCAATCGCCTCAAGGCGGACGGCACGGCGATCGTGTTCATCTCTCACAAGCTCAGCGAGGTGCTTGAGGTCGCCGACCGGATCACGGTGCTGCGGCGCGGCAAACGAGTCGAGACCGTCGCCCGGCAGGGCGCGACGGAGCGGAGCCTCGCGCGCCTGGTGGTCGGCCGCGATGTGATGCTGGCGGTGGAGAAGACGCCGGGCAAGCCGGAGCACGCTCTGCTCGAGGTGCGCGACCTGTGCGTCGACGACGACCGCGGGCTCGAGCAGGTGACGAGCCTCTCGCTCACCGTGCGGGGCGGCGAGATCGTGGCGCTTGCCGGCGTCGACGGCAACGGCCAGCAGGAGCTTGTCGAGGCGATCGCCGGGCTGCGCTCGCCGGAATCGGGCTCGGTGACCGTCGACGGACGAGACATCGCCGGTCGAGGGGTGCGCAGCGCGACCGATGCGGGCGTGGCCCACATCGCGCAGGACCGCCAGCAGCGCGGTCTCGTGCTGCCGTTCACCCTCACCGAGAACCTCGCGCTGCGGGAGTACCGAGCGCCACAGTTCAGCGCCAGGGGCTGGCTGCGGCTGGGCCACATGAAGGAGCGCGCCCAGAAGCTCCTGCGCGAGTACGACGTGCGCGGCGGCGGCCCTGAGGCATACGCGGCGGCACTGTCGGGCGGCAACCAGCAGAAGGTGTGCGTGGCCCGGGAGATCGCCTCGGATCCGAAGCTGCTCATCGCCCACCAGCCGACGCGCGGGCTCGACGTCGGCGCGATCGAGTTCGTGCACAGCCGGCTCATCGCCGAGCGCGACCGCGGCCGCGCGGTGCTGCTTGTCTCGCTCGAGTACGAGGAGGTCAGGGCGCTCGCCGACCGGATCCTGGTGATCTACGAGGGCGCGATCGCCGGCGAGTTCCCGCCGGACGCGAGCGAGGAGGAGCTCGGGATCGCGATGACCGGCGGGCACGCCCGTCAGGCCGAGGAGGTGAACGGTTGAGCACGCTCGACGAGGAACTCCAGGCCGAGGCCGAGGAGTCCGGCGCCGCCGCGGCGCGCTCCCCGGCGAGCCTCACCGCATTCCGCCGCGGCCTCAGCGGGGTGACGATCCCGATCCTCACCGCGATCCTCGCCTTCATCGGCGGCGGGCTGATCGTGCTCGCGACCGGGCACAACCCGCTGACGACCTACTCCTCGATCTTCGATGGCACGGGCCTGAACTGGCTGTTCCCGTGGGTGAGCGGGTCCGAGCGCGCGACCGCCGCCGGCAACCTGCAGCAGACGTTGATCCAGGCCACCCCGCTGCTCATGGTCGGCCTCGCGGTCGCGTTCGCGTTCCGCGCGGGCATGTTCAACATCGGTGGCCAGGGCCAGTACACGCTCGGCGGGATCGCCGCGGTGTGGGTCGGCTCCTCGTTCCGCGGTATGGAACCGGTCCTGCACGTGCTGTTCGCGATCGTCGCCGCGGCCGCGGCCGGCGGCGCCTGGGCGGGGATCGCCGGGGTGCTCAAGGCGGTCACCGGCGCCAACGAGGTGATCACCACGATCATGCTCAACTGGGTGGCGATCTGGTTCGGCGTCTACTGCTTCCAGCTCGGTGGCCCGCTGCACAGCTCGGCGCACGACATGACGACGACACCGGTCTCCAACACGGTCGTCAACGGCGCGAAGCTCCCGGTGTTCTGGGGCAGCGCGGCGCTGCAGGGGCTCGACGTCGGCATCTTCATCGCGATCGGGTTCGCGTTCGTGTTCGCGATCCTCATCAAACGGACCCGCCTTGGCTACGAGGCCCGCGCCGTCGGCTTCAACCCCGATGCCGCCGAGACCGCGGGGATGAGCGCCGGCCGGACCTGGATCCGGGTGATGCTCATCTGCGGCGCGTTCGCCGGGATCGCAGCCTCGCTCGACATCCTCGGCTGGAAGTTCGACCTCTTCACCAACGACGTCCAGACCTCGCAGATCGGCGCCTATGGGATCGCGGTCGCGCTGCTCGGCCGCAACACCGCGAGCGGGACCACGGTCGCCGCGCTGCTGTTCGGGGCGCTGCTCACCGGCACCTCGAACCGCAACATCAACCTGTCGATCGACCCGACGCTTGTCCAGTACCTCACGTTCATGATCGAGGGTCTGATCGTGCTGCTGGTCTCCACCGACGTGATCACGCTGCGGCTGATCAAGGGCGGGCGCCAGCTCGGGCTCGCGGTCAGGCGCCGACCGGCCGCGGCTGCAGCGCCCGGTCCCGACCAGGGGGGTGAGAAGTGAGCGTCCGCGCGAGCGCCACGCTCCCCTCCCCGGCCGTCTCGCGCCGGCAAATCGCGATCGCGGGCATCATCCTCGGCGCGATCGCCTGGGTGATCACGATCCCGCCGATCCACGTCCGCTCGCTCGTCCCCTCGATCATCCTCGCCGTCATCGCCGTGTGCGCCGGGGCGTGGTCGGCGGCCGGCGGCGAGCGCAAGCTCGGGATCGAGGCGATCGTGCTGGCGGTGCTCGCGGTCGCGGGCGCGGAGGCCTCCGCGCACTCGGCGCTCGGGACACTCGAGTCGGTGTTCACCTGGTCGGCGCTGGTGGCGGCAACGCTGCGCTACATGACGCCGCTGCTGTTCGCGGCGCTCGGCGGCGTCATCTCGGAGTCGAGCGGCGTCACCAACATCGGCCTTGAGGGCATGATGCTGATGGGCGCCTTCTGGGGCATCTACGGCGCCGACCTGCTGCATTCGTGGGTCTGGGGGGTGATCGTCGCGATGATCTCCGGCGCCGTCCTCGCCGCCGTGCACGCGTTCTTCTCGATCCACCTGCGCGCCGACCAGATCGTCAGCGGCTTCGGGATCATCTTCCTCGCGCTCGGGATCACGGGCTACTTCCTCGAGTACCACTACGGGCCGAACGGGACGCCGCTGAATATCTCGATGATCCCCAACGTCAAGCTCCCGCTGATCCAGCACGTCGGCTTCTTCGGGATCGCGATCGGCGACGCGAACCTGATGACCTGGATCGGGCTCGCGCTCGTGCCCGCACTCACCTTTTTCCTGTTCCACACGCGCGGTGGCCTGCGGCTGCGCTCGGTCGGCGAGAAGCCGCGCGCCGCGGACACACTCGGACTGCCGGTGCTCCGGATCCGCTACGCCGCGGTCATCGCCTCCGGCGTGCTCGCCGCGCTCGGCGGCGCCTATCTGTCGGTCGGCTTCGTGGGATCGTTCAGCAACGACATGACCAACGGACGCGGCTTCATCGCCCTGGCCGCAATGATCTTCGGCAAATGGAAGCCGTGGGGCGCCCTGTGGGCGACCCTGCTCTTCGGGTTCGGCAGCGCCATGGCCGACCGTGTCTCGAGCGTCAATCCGACGCTCGGGACGCTGTTCGAGGCGTTGCCCTACGTGGTGACGCTGATCGCCGTCGCGGGCCTGGTCGGCCGGTCGCGGCCGCCGGCCGCAGATGGCATCCCCTACGTGAGGGAGTAAAACAAGTCCAATGGCGATCGCACGACTGGGCCTCGCGAGCCTGAGTGACGGAGACGTCAATCTCAGCGACGAGGTCGAGCTTTACCAGCGCACATACAACACCCTGCTGCGCTCCAGCGGCGAGACGCACCTGCGCGTGCTGGAGTCCTCGCACCGCGCGATGGGCTCGAGCCTGCATCCGCTGGCCGCCTCCGACGAGCTCGATCTCGGCGCCTTCATCTACGCGATCCGCCGGCTTCCGGACGGGATCCTCGACGCCAACCAGGTGGCGATGGCCCAGGACGTCGAGGCGCTGGCCGCGATGGGGATCGACGTGGAGGGCTGGACCGAGACCGAGGCGCCCGCCCGACGGCGGCGCTGGTACGACGACGGCGCCGGCAGCCTGGCGGTGCTGCTGGCGAGCGCCTCCGACGTCGACGACCTGATGCCGACGCTCGTCGCCTTCCAGATCGAGCACAACAAGATCCACGTCCGCCAGCTCGCGGCCGGCTGGCTGACCGCGGTCGGTGACGAGGACCCCGACCCGGAGCGCTGCGCCGCGCTTCTGGGCGGGAGCGCCGAGGACTGGAGCCGCCTGCAGGAGTCCTGGGGCGACCGCTTCTCCGAGCGGATGCGCCTGATCGCCAAGCGGCGCAAGTCGCTGCGGGTGCGGATGGTCGGGGGTACGAACACCGGCTATGCCCGCATGACCAGGCGCTGGTGGGCACCGGTTCACGCCGAGCTCGCGCTCGACGGACTGGCCGAGCGCCCGGTCTACTTCGTCAGCTCCAACACGCACAGCCT
>Ga0335075_10010958_pt1 | contig 13730 bp, 9 predicted proteins | sample Lox_Sample_24_FD_206723 | JGI IMG/M metagenome (GOLD analysis project Ga0335075, IMG submission 206723) | Soil microbial communities from Loxahatchee National Wildlife Refuge, Florida, United States - Lox_Sample_2.4 | ecosystem: Environmental > Terrestrial > Soil > Wetlands | place: USA: Florida...
GCGAATTCCCGGCCCGAACGCGGATCGCACAGCCGGATGCTTCCGTCGCCAAGAGCCACGGCCAGCGTTCGACCATCGGGTGAAAGCGCCAAGTGTTCGCAGCGGTAATCATCCGTGAAAAATCGCCGGCTCTCCTTGCCCTCGGCCACATCCCAAACGTGAACGCCGCTATTGAAGTCGGAGGCAAGGATCGACTTGCCGTCCCGCGAGAACACGACTCCAGAGATGGGATGAGCGTGCCGCATTCGCACCGATCCCAGCCGGGCGACGGCCCCGGCGGGCAGCGGATCGCCGAACAGATCGTGACCCGGCTCCGAGGGTTTCTCGCATACGAACGCGGCGGGCGGACTGCTCGCCGGACGTGCTTCCGGCGGTGCCGCCGGCTCGACGCTTTGCCCATGATAAACCCACGCACCGGCACCGGCGCACGCACTCAGCATCAACACCAGCCCCCAGGCCGCTTTCACCTTCACGGACCAAATCGCTTTCGTCATCAGTGCCGCCACCGAGGCCGGCACGCTCGCCGAGCCGGCGAGGCTGGATGTCGCCAGGCCAAGAGTGGACGCCGCCAGCGACGCGGGCACTTCCGCCGCGGCGAACAGTGCCGCCGACAGCAGCGCCGGCAGCGTCACGCCGCGGCGGCTCAGCCGCGCGTGCAGCAATTTGCGGCCCTGTTCGAGACGGCGTATGAGCGTGGCCAGCGACCAACCGAGCCGCCGAGCCGCTTCATCGCGCGTTCGGCCTTGCAGATAGCACAGCACCAACGGCAAGCGCAGATGTTCCGGCAGCGCGGCCAATTCCTGATGCAACAACTCCTGCGATTCACGCAAGCTGATCTCGTCGGCGGGATCAGACGAACGGCCGGCGTCAGCCGGCTGGCGACTCGCAAGCAGCCGGCTGACGCCGGCCGTTCGCCGTTTCGCCGCCGCTCGGCTGCGCACAGCCAAACGCCAGGCGACGCGATGCAGCCATGCGGCCACAGAGGATTCGCTCCGCAGCGAACGCGCCTGCCGCGCCAGAGTCAGAAATGTGGCTTGAAAGACATCTTCGGCATCCTGCTGATGGTGCAACAGATGCAGGGCCAAATGCAGAACCATCGGTCCATGCCGCCGCAGCAGTTCGGTAAAGGCGTCGTTTTCATTGCGTTGCGCGAACGCTTGCAGCAAGTCGCGGTCGGTCGCCTGCCGGCGGCGCTCGTCGGCGAGCAGGCGGTGAACGGAAGAAAGCAACGAAGGCGGCGCGTGCAGATCCATAAAGGCATCCTCAAGGCGTACAAAGGCGATTCTATCTACCTTAGTGCCGCCGCGCGGTGCATGCGCCTCAATTTTTTCCATCCGAAGGCAGAGCCGCGACGGTAAGGGAGCCGTCTCAAGAGAATCACGAAAGCACGAAAGTACGAAAACACGAAAGAAGAATGAGAAGAAGGCAGCCCTAGCAACCCAGCACGATTCTTTCCGCTTCTCTATTGTCTTTTTCGTGCTTTCGTACTTTCGTGTTTTCGTGATTCTCTTTCGATCGCCCCCTTACGGTCGCGGCTCCGATCGCTGCACGGCGGCGCGTGCTTCGCGTGTCAGCCGCGCTCCCGCCGCTCCGCCCGCCAGCATTTCCAGCGACTTCCGCGCTTCCGGTGTGCCGATGCGCTCCAACACCTCAATCGCTCGCAATTGTCGCAATATCTCCAGTGTGGGACGCCATTGATGCTGCGCCATGTCGTCGAGCAATTCCTGCACGCGACGGCGCATTTCCAACGCTGGCCGCGCTGCTAGCGCCTTGCGCAGCGCCGGCTCGGCCAACTCGCCGAGTTGCCGCAATTCCTTCGCGGCCCTCTCGCGCACGGCGAACGCATCGGAGTCAAGATCGGCAACTAACCGTCCGATGCGTTCCTCGTCCACGCCCTCGACCGGCTTGAGATGCGAGCGGAGCAAAGCGAGCGCATCGTCCGGCACGACGCTGAGGCGCAGCACGGCCCAATACGCCTTGGCCGCGTCTTTGTCGGCGAGATCCGCCCACAACGCCCGTGCTTCCTTTGCCGTTTCCTTGCCGGGCGGAGATAGATCCCAGAGAAGGACCGTTGTATCCGTCATGGCGGCTACCAGAGTGCGGCCATCCGGCGCGAACGCCAGCGCATTGCAGGCCGTGTACGGCGGCAAACGCCAGCGCAGCACTTCTTGACCGCTGCTCATTTCACAGACGCGCAGCGTGCCATCGCGCGGCTCCGTCGGATCGCCTCCCCTCCATAAACTCGGTCCCGCGGCGAGATAGCGGCCATCGCGTGAAACCGCGAGGACGCCGCCCAAGAGAGGCAATTCAGCTAAGCCGCCCTTCGGCCGGCCGCTTTCGATATCGCGCAATGACGATGATTTTCCGGAAAAGACATTTACCGCGAAGAAGCCCCGGCCGGTATAAGCCACGCGGCTGCCAAACCGCTCCCGATCGAGTAAGCCTTTCTTGACGAAGCCATCGGACTCTCGCCGCCAACCGTAGATTTCTCCGTTCACGGTCATGCCGATGAGATGGCGTCCATCCGGGGAAAAGCTGATGCCCACAAACCAGCCATGAACGGCATCCGGAATGGTCAAATTTTGCTGCTCCGCGCCGCTGGCGCCGTCGAGCAGGCGGATGCCGCGCGGTCCTCCTTCTTGTCTGTCGCAAAAATAGGCATAGGCGAGCAGCCGGCCGTCCGGCGCAAACGCGAGGTCAGTGGGGCGAAAACCGTTGGGCGCCTCAACCGGGAATTGATAGCGTTGGCGCCCGTCGGCTACCTTCCAGGCGCGGAGACGGCCATACTCTGAGATGCTGGCCAACGTCTTGTCATCGGGAGAAAAAGCGACTTGGCGCACCCCGCTATCATGTCCGTGGAAGCGGCGGATCAGCCGCTGGCTGCGAAAGTCCCACAGGGAAAGGCAGCCGTCGCTGTCGCCGACAGCCAGCAGACGCCCATCGCAGGACAGCGCCGCCGAAGCGATGCCGCCGGCGGATTCGTTGGCATCGAGGTTGAGCAGCCGGCCCGATTCGACGTCCCACAAACCGACCATGTTGTGGACGCCTCCCGCCAGTAATTTGCCATCCGGAGAAAAACAGAGATTGACGATCGGCCAATAAGGGCTGCGCGACCCCGGCAGCGTGCGCAGCACTTTACCTGTATGCACATCCCACAAACGGAGCTTGTCCTCGCAGCTAACTGCCAACGTTCTGCCATCGGGAGCGAGAGCTAAGGAACGAACCGCGCCGCGCACCTCCGTATCTTTGAAGACGCGAAGCTGCTTGCCGGTCGCCGTATCCCAAATGCGCAGGGTCGGACTCTCCCACGGCGAGTCCCACTGTTGCGGTGTTTTTTGCGTGCCGCCGCCGGAGATCAACCATTTGCCATCCCGCGAAAAAACGAGGGGAAATGCCGTCGTGTCTTCCGAGCGCAGCACAAACAGCGCTTTTCGCCGTGTCACATCCCAGAGACGAATGGTTGCATCCTGAGCGCTCGACGCCAGCATGCGCCCGTCGGGGCTGAAGGCGAGGACCGGAACGTTGTGATGGTCGTGCTTGCCCAACACGGCCGTTTCCTTGCCGCCGGCGGGATCGTAGAGGCAGATTTCGCCGACGGGGTTGGCCGCGGCCAAGATTTTGCCATCGGGCGAGAAAGCGACCGCATCCCCGGCGTGTCCGCCACGAGGATAGCGGGGAGATGTCACGAACCGCCGCTCCTTTGCAGTGGCCGCGTCCAACAAGGAGATACCGAACTTGTCCCAACTCCAGTCCCGCACCGCCAGAGTGGTGCCGTCCGGGCTGTAAGCCAGCCCCGCGGCGGCACTACAATAACGACGCGAGGACACGCCCACTTGCCGGCCGGTCTTCACGTCCCAGAAGCGGACCACTTCATCGCAACCGCCGGATGCTATGGTTTTGCCATCGGGAGAAAAGGCTAGACACCAGACTTTTTCGCTATGGCGGAACCGCGTGCTGCCAAGTCGGGCGATGGCGCCCTCCGGCAGCGGATCGTCGAAGCGATCGTGCGGCGGCGGCGCTTTGTCGCCCTTGTCCGCGGCGGGAGGGCTGCTCGCCGGACGCGCTTCCGGCGCCGCCGCCGGCTCGACGCTTTGTCCCCGACAAACCCAACTTCCGGCACCGGTGCATACGGCCAGCAGCAACACCAGCGCCCATGCCGCTTTCGCCTTCACGGACCCAGACGCCTTCGCCAGCAGAACCGCCACCGACGCCGGCACGTTCGCCGAACCGGCGAGGGTCGATGCCGCCAGGCCAAGAGTGGACGCCGCCAATGACGCCGGCGCCTCCGCCGAGGCCAGCAGCGTCGCCGACAGCAGCGCCGGCAGCGTCACGCCGCGACGGCTCAGCCGCGCGTGCAGCAGCTTGCGGCCCTGTTCCAGACGGCGCTTGAGCGTGGCCAGCGACCAGCCAAGCCGCCGCGCCGCTTCATCGCGCGTCCGGCCTTGCAGATAGCACAGCACCAGCGGCAAACGCAGATGCTCCGGCAGGGCGACCAACTCTTGATGCAATAGCTCCTGCGATTCCCGCAAACTGATCTCGTCGGCGGGATTGCGTTGCTCCGGAGTAGAAAGCGGAAGCGGCTTGTTTCGCCGTTTGGACGCCGACCGGCTGCGCACGGCCAAACGCCAAGCGACGCGATGGAGCCATGCGGCCAGGGAGGATTCGCTCCGCAGCGAACGCGCCTGCCGCGCCAGCGTCAGAAATGTGGCCTGAAACACATCTTCGGCATCCTGCCGATGGTGCAAGAGATGCAGGGCCAAATGCAGGACCATCGGCCCATGACGCCGCAGCAGCTCGGTGAAGGCGTCGTTTTCACCGCGTTGCACGAACGCCTGGAGCAAGTCTCGATCCGTCGCCTGCCGGCGGCGTTCGTCGGCGAGCAAGCGGTGAACGGAAGAAAACAGCGAAGGCGGCGCGTGCGGGTCCATGACGGCATCCTCAAGGCGGACAAAGGCGATTCTATCTACCTTAGTGCCGCCGCGCGGCGGATGCGGCTCAAATTTTTCCGAGAGGGAGCCGGCGCGAGGACTGCCCATTCGCTGCCGCTTCGGCAAGATACTCGCGCAACACGTCCGCGCCGTCGAAGGGAATGCCGCGCCGCTGGCACAACCGCCGCGATTCTTTCAAGATTTGGATGGCTTTTAGCAGGTTGCCAGCATCGTGATACAGAATGGCCAGCAAATCGAGGCGATCGCTCCAATCGCTGTAGTCATAACCTTGCAAAGCGAAGTCCCTCCCAGGTGTGTTGACGGTGATTCGGTGTAAGCGTCTGATTAACTCGATTTCGCGCTCACGATAAGCAATGGCTCCAGCCAAATCGCCTTGGACTTCACGGATCAAGGACCAACATTCTTCTCCAAAAATTGCCTCATGAGCATCCGGCGTCTTCTCCAATAGAGCTTCCATGCGAGCGCAAAATGGCAACGCCCTTCGCCGGTTCCCTCGACCGTAGAACCAGTCCAGAATTTTTATACGTAAGTAACCAATTTCGTCCCACGCGCCGTGAAACTTGCGTTGGGTTCGGATAATGTCAGTCTTCATCTTTCGGCCTCGGCATTTCTGGTTTGAGGTCGATCCGTATCTTCTTTGCATCGTCGCTCAGCCTATCCCATACCGCCCATTGTCTTCTAGCTTCTTCTTGCTTTTGTTGCCACAGCTTCTTAGCCTTTTTCCTGTACCGCTCTTTCTTAATCGGGCCGCTTTTGGCATCGTGCCCTCGACCCGGTTGGTGCTTGATGCCGCCTTTCGGGCCGCGTTTCTTCCGATCGGCCTTTTTCTTGGACATGCTGGGTCTCGCCCAAGTTCAGAATTTTTCACGCCCCATGATAATCGATGTCCTTGACATCCAGCGCGTATTTCTGAATGAACTCGCGGCGCGGCTCGACTTTCTCGCCCATCAGAATGCGGAACATCTCATCCGCCTTCAGGGCGTCGTCCAGCTGCACTTTCATGAGCATGCGCTTGTCCGGGTCGAGCGTCGTTTCCCACAGCTCCTCGGCATCCATTTCGCCCAGCCCCTTGAAGCGCGTGATCGACAGGCCGCGCTCGCCGAGCTTGCGAATCTCGACGATCAGCTCGCGCAGCGTGACCAACAAGCGCCGCTGTTCACCGCTCTCCAGAACCAGGCGGGGCGGCGGTTCGCGGCCGGCGAGGCGCGGGGCCGGCACCAAATCGCTCGGCTTGAGTCCAAATCGCTCCAGCTCGCGCACGCCGCGATTGACCTCGTGGACCTCGTGCAATTCCTGCACGTACAGCACCTCCGCATGACCGTTGCCGTTGCTGTGGCCGTTCGTGTGCCCCGGCGTATCATCGCCGACAACCAACTCGTGGCCCAAGCGCTGTTGTTGCTCCTGGCGATAGGCGTCCACTTCGTCCTGGGTATAAAACCATTCCTCCCGGCTGCCGAGCAACACGCGATAAATCGGCAGGCCGCGCTCGTTGTGACGGACCAGGAAATCGCGCAGGTTCAAACCGCGCCGCTCCAATGTTTGCAGCGCTCCCTCCAATCGGCCAAGCACCTGTAACAGCGTGGACAATTCCTCGCCTTGCGCCACGCGCGGCGACGACGACGCGCCATCGCCCTCAGCCGGCGGCGGCAGCACGTTCAGCCGCGTGTCTTTCAAGCCGCGCTCGATCAACTCGCGTTGCATCTCGTCGGCCGTCTGCACGAAGCGGACCTGCTTTTTCTGCGTCACCTTATATAACGGCGGCCGGGCGACATAGATGTGTCCGTCCGCCACCAAACGCGGCATCTGACGATAAAAGAACGTCAGCAACAGAGTACGGATGTGTTGTCCATCAACGTCCGCGTCGGTCATAATTATAACCTTGTCGTATCGCAAATTACTGATGTTCTCGTCTTCGTTGTTGCCGATGTCGATGCCGATGGCGGAGATGAGACTGCAAATCTCAGCATTGTTCAACAGGTTTTCGATGCGGGCCTTCTCGACGTTGAGCGGCTTGCCGCGCAGCGGCAGGATGGCCTGAAAGCGGCGATTGCGGCCGGACTCGGCCGAGCCACCGGCCGAATCGCCCTCAACCAGGAACAGCTCGGAAGCGTCGGGATCGCGTTCGGTGCAGTCGAACAGCTTGCCCGGCAGACCGCCGCCGGAAAGAATACTTTTGCGGTCCTTCAATGCCTTTTTGGCCTTGGCCGCCGCCTCGCGCGCCTCGGCCGCCACTGTCACTTTCTTGACGATCCGCTGCGCGTCCTTGGGGTTCTCTTCGAGATACTTGCCCAGCTGCTCGTTGACGACGCTGATGACAACGCCCTCGACCTCGGCGTTCAAGAGGCGGATCTTGTTCTGCGATTCAAACTGCGGATCGGGATGTTGGATGCTGACGATGGCCGTCACGCCTTCGCGGAAATCTTCGCCGATGGGCGAGACGTTCTTGAACAGTTCCTCTTTGGTCCCATAAGCGTTCAGCGTCCGAGTCAGCGCCGCTCGGAAGCCGCTCAGGTGCGTGCCGCCGACCGGATTGTAACCGTTGTTGGCGTAGCAGCGCACCCGCTCCTCATCGCCGGTCGTATACTGTAAGGACACTTCCACGCGAATGTTGTCCACCATTTTTTCGACGTAAATGGGCTTGTGCAACACTTCTTCGGAACGGTTCAAATAGGCGACGAACTCGGCAATGCCGCCGTCATATTTGAAGGTCTCTTCCTTGCTCGTGCGCTTGTCGATCAACTGGAACGTCAGCCCTTTGTTGAGAAATGCCAATTCGCGCAGGCGCACTTCCAGCGTGTCATAATCGAAGCGCGTTTCCTTGAAGATTTCCGAATCGGGCTTGAAGGTGATGAGGGTGCCGGTGCCCTTGGCGGCGCCGATGTCCTTGACTTCCGTGGTCGCCTTGCCGCGCGCGTATTCCTGCTTATAAACCCGGCCATTGCGGCGCACCTCGGCCTCGGTCCATTCGCTCAGGGCCGTAACCGCTTTGGCGCCCATGCCGTGCAGACCAAGCGACACCTTATAGGATCCCTTATCGAATTTGGCTCCCGCGCCCACGGTGGTCAACACCACTTCCAATGTTGGCCGTTTCGCTTCCGGATGCTCGTCCACCGGAATACCGCGGCCGTCGTCTTTAACGCTGATGCTGCCGTCCTCGTTGATTTTCACTTGAATGTGATGGCAATGGCCGGCTACTGCTTCATCCACACTGTTATATATCAACTCGTAAACCAGATGGTGCAGGCCGCCCGAGGAAACGTCGCCGATATAAACGCCGGGACGCTTGCGGATATGGTCCGCGTCGCGCAGAATTTGGACGTTGGCGGAATCGTAAGCCACCGCCGCATCCATCGTCGCCTGTTCGGCAGCGCTCAATTCTCCATCGGTAAACACGGTATTTTCATCGTTCATTGTTGCTTCCTCACAATCTGATTTCAGATTGACGATTGATGATTTGAATTTCAATCATCAATCGTCAATCGTCAATCTGAAATCATTCCATAACACCCGCGCGGAAGCGCAGATCGGTAAGGGGCGTGCCGGGCAGTTGACGGCGCAGCTGTTCCAACAAGCGCCGCTTGTGGAAATGAGCCAACTCTTGCAACAACACGGCATTATCAACAACCACCTCAAAAACGCCGCGCCGCAGCGCAGCGGGGCGCGTATGAGCGGCGAATTCCGGACCCACGGCTTCGGCCCATGCCTTCTCCAGATGCAGCCGGCCTTGCCGCCGGCCCCAGCCGCGCGCCGCGAACAGCCGGCTCAGTATCTCGCCCAGCCGTTCCGGTCCCCGCTCCGGCACATCGCGGCGTATGGCCATATCGATCCTTATTCATTAACCACGAATAACACGAATAAATCGAATAAAAACCAAATATGAATTATGAATTGTTCTTCTTATTTGCATTTTATTCGTGTTATTCGTGGTTAAAATTTTCACGTCAGCGGCATTACCAAGTACGAATAGTCCGCGCCGTATCGGAACAAGGCGGGGCTCGCGGCGTCGATCAGGTCCAGGCCCAGCTCGGCGTCGGGCGGCAGCACCTTGAGCATGTCTACCAGGTACGTCGGATTGAAGCCGATCTCCAGCGTTTTGCCGTCGTACTCGATCGGCATCTCGACCTTGGAACGTCCGGCCGTGGCGCCCTGGGCCTTGAGCGTTAGATTGTTTTTGCTGAAACGGAAGGTGACGCGCTTGCTGTCCTCATCGGTCATGATGGCCGCTTGCCGCACCGCTGCCTGAAACGGCGCTGCTTGCAGCGCAACGCGCGTGCCCTGTTTCTTCGGCATCACCTGCTTGTAATCGGGGAAGCGTCCCTCGACGAGCCGGCTGTAGATGACAGCACGTTCGGTGCGGAACAATACCTCGTTGGGCCGTAAACATACCTTGACTGTCTCTTCATCGTCTTGAAGATTGCGTTCCAGCAGATTCATGGCCTTGGTAGGCACCACGGGAGCTTGGCCCTTGGTCGTATGGCCGCCGTGTTCCGCGGCCGCTCCCTGGGCCAAGGCCAAGCGCCGGCCATCGGTCGCCACCAGCCGTGCTATGTTGCCTTCCAGCTCCCACATCACGCCGGTCATCGAGTAGCGGGCCGTCTCATCGGCGGTGGCGAACACGGTGCGGCGAATCATCTCGCGCAGACTGCCCGCCGTGATCTCGTGGAATTTGTCTTCGGCGAAGGTCGGCAAATCGGGAAACTGCCCTGGGTCTTCGCTGGGCATCTCGAACTCCAGCGATGGACCCTGGACCAGGCAAGCGTTGGGATCGGCCTCGATGGTCAATTCGCCGTCGCGCGTCTCGCGCAAGATCGCCAGCAGCTTGGCAGCCGGTAAAATCGCTTCGCCGGGTTCCATGATGGTCAAGCCCTGCACGTCCAAGCGAATGCCGACTTCCATGTCCGTGGCCATGAGCGTGCAGCGGCCGTCTCCAGCGATGGCCTTCAAATTCTTCAGGATCGGTTTGACATCGCGGGCCGGAATGGCCGCGCTGGCCAATTGGCATGCCGACAGCAAACCCTCACGATGACAGATAGCCTTCATGCGTTCCTCCTTGAATTGCGAGTGTGTTTCCTCGCGTGTTCTCGCCAGGTAATCATTCCTTATCTATCTCCTCAGCAGTAGTATTAAAGCGAATCGACCGGCGGATCATAAGTCCATCCATTACCGCATCATCTTCTCGCCGTCGTTGCACTTACGCATATGCAGGCATTGTGGAAAACCTGTTGCTTGTCTGTCGCGCCGGCTTCGCTGGGTGTCGGGGAAAACCAGTCCATTCAGAAGCAGCCGGCGAGAACCAGCCTCCATCATCGCGGCGCGACGCTTTGTCATCGAAACAACAACGGCTTTTCCACAGTGTTAGAAGAACTAACCACAGAGTCACAGAGAACACAGAGAAAGACACAAAGAATGAAAAGCAAAAGTCAGCAACTCTTTGCACTCCGTAATTCAAATTCATTGTCGTTTTTTCTGTGTTTTCTTCTCTGTGTTCTCTGTGACTCTGTGGTTAGCTCTTCTTTGCATTGATTTATGCCAGGTCCGCGTGCAACTGGCGCACGGCTCCCGACAGGCGGACATCGTGAGCGAGGGCGTTTTCGACCTTGCGGCAAGCGTGCAGGACGGTGCTATGGTCGCGGCCTCCGAAATACGCACCGATCTGTTGCAGCGACAATTCGGTCAGCTGGCGGGCCAGGTACATGCCGACTTGGCGCGGCAACAGAGTGCCGCGCGTTCGGCTTCGGGCTTGCAGCTGCCGCGGTTCAACCTGGAAGTAGCGGCCGACGCGCTGAGCGATGCGTTCCACAGTTGCCCGCTTCACCGACGCTTCGACGCCGAAATGCTCGGCCAGCGTTTCCACACTCACCATTTGCCCGTGAAGCCGAGCCAGATCCACTAGGCGAGCGACAGCTCCTTCGAGCCGGCGAGCGCTGCCCGTAAGATTTTCGGCCAGCCAGGCGATGACATCCGCTCCCACGTTCAGGTTGCGGCGCTGGACGCACTCTTGCAGGAAGATGCGCCGGCTGTCCGGCGACAGCGCTCCCAGTCCGACCACCAATCCGCTGCCGAGCCGGCTTGTCAGGCGCGCCGGCAGATGGTCCAACTGGGCCGGACCTGCCAAGGCGGTACACACGAGTTGCTGCCCCCGCGCCAAGCCGCGATCCATCAAGCACACAAATGCTTCCTCGACCCGCGCCGGCAAATGCTGCATATCTTCAACAATCAGCAAATCCGCCTTCCGCGCCGCTTTCAATTCTTCGCGGTCGCCGTCGGGGAGCAGAAGCGCCTCAAAATCTCCCGCGGGGAGCAGCGCCGTTTGCAGGTCCGGCGCGCGCCGCACGACCTCGGCGAGCAGAGCGGAGATGAGATGGCTCTTGCCGGAGCCGGCGGGACCGTAGAGGAAGAGCGGGTTGATCGTTCGCCGCGGCCCCCGCCCGCAAACACAGTCGGCCACCTGTTCGACGGCCAACCGTGCCGATTCCGTCTCCGCCAGCGCAATCCAGTTTGCCAACGTCTGCATGCTCGCGCAAATCCGCTTGTGGGGATGGCCTCGTTTCCCTTTTTGCAGCTGAAACTATTCTAGCGAAAATCGCCCCTTGCCACAAGCACAATCGTAGACGTGTAAAACATTGGAAATTAAGGACTTGCGCAGAGAAATCCAGGCGGACAGAGGCGTCACCTGGCGCCGGTGCGATCCGGAAGCGTCAGCGACGGAACATCTGCCGACGCTGACACTTCCGGATCGTTCGCCGATGTTCCGACGCTGACGCTTCCGGATCGTCTTGAACCGGCCGGCTTTGCCGGGGCGGCGGCTGGGGGCGGCGGTGCGGGTTGGGATGGTCGAGGGATCACAGGGTCGATGTGAGTGAAATCGACAAGGACGGTCGCGCCGGCCCGGATGGCGACGTGGCGAATGTCTTCGATGGGCTTATCGTTGGTCTGCCAGCGGGCACGCACTTCGTAAGCGTACTCCTTGGACGGATCGAGCGGCGGCGAGCGGTAGTGCCGCATCGACCCCGTGCTGCGCGTTTTCTGGCCCTCCAGCCAGACTTCGGCCCCTTGGGGCACCTGCACTTTGAGCAAAGCCGTCAGCGGCAGGGGCGGCGGCATTGGGACAAACGGCGGCGGGGGGACGTAGACCGGAAGGGGCGAAGGCGATTCGGTGGTGTAACTGACGTTGCCGTAGGTGAAATAGGCCGTGCTGGGCACGGAGGCCGCCATTGGACTGTAACCACCGTAGCCACCGTAGCCACCGTAGCCGCCGTAACCACCGTAGCCGTATCCGCCCGGAAACGGCATGAACAGGTTGAGATTAGGGGAATTACCGCCGCCGCCATATCCGCCGCCGCCGTAGCCGCCGCCGTAACCGCCGCCGCCGTATCCGCCACCGCCATAGCCGCCGCCGCCATAGCCGAATCCGCCGGCCGATCCCGCTACGCCGGGAACACCCATACTAGGCCCAGGGCCGCGAAAACCCATACCCAGAGGAGCTTGGCCCGAGACGTTCGGGGCAGCCAAAGTCAACAGAAGCAGGGCTAGCCCTGGCGTCCGCGTGAATTGCTTGCAGCGCATTCGGATGACTCCCCGTGGAAGATCGGTCGCTGGCATGTCTTCCAGGGGAATTTTACAACATTATATTCCGGGAAGGAGCAATTAATCCCCAAGCATGACCCGGCGATAGGTGCCGCGATTGTCGCGGGCTAGCCGGGCGAGGGGGCCGTCCGGCTGCGAAGCACGGCGGCGCGTCAGCTCGATGGTGTGAATGACCGAGCCGCGATTGCGTTGAGTGATGGCGGAAATCACCTCCGGCGTGAGATCGTCGGCATCGGTAAGGAAGAAAATCACGTCGGCATGCAGATCGACGGCGAGGCACAAGGCGGCGAAGTGCCGGGAAGCGCCGGCGGCTTCGAGGCTCTGGAGAAATGAAACGGCCTTGTCCACGATAGCCGGCTCGGCCGGCAGCAAATCCTTGCGGCCATCCACGATCAGCGATTCGGCAAAATCGTTGTAATCGATGACCTGGAAACGCACCGCGGGAGGCAGCTGTCGCAGACTGGCGATCAATTCCCCACGCGCGAAGTCTAGTTTGCGGTCGATGCCCATGCTCACGGAGCGATCGAGGACGTAGACCACGCTGGCCGCCGTCGCCGGCACAGGAAACAGTGGCGAGTGGCGAGTGGCGAGTGGCGAGAATGATGCCTTGCTTTCTCGCGCCGCTCGCTGCTCGCCGCTCGCCGCTTTTGGGGGAGGTTGCTCCAATTGCGGGGCGAGGGTCGTCTCGACGTTGGAGCCGATCAGATCGGCAGGGAGTTCGCGTTCCGGCAACAGCGTGGAAGAGGGGGAATCCAAGACGCAAGTATCCAGCGTGATGCGCGTACTCTCGATCGAAAGCGTAGGGCTGGGCGTTCGCGCCGGCCAATACCACAGAACCAAGAACAGCAACACGTGCAACAGCAGCGACAAGAAAAGAGAAGCGGCGATGGTGCGAGCGGTCCAGCGCGGCTTGGCGGAATGGAACATGATTGCCTCTCTTCGTCCGTTTGCTCAAGTCCGGAGGCCGCCCCGGTCGATAAGACCACTATCTTGGGGTGGTACACCCACCGGGACTTGCCCCCTTGAGTCATGCACCTGGAAGAAGAGTCGTTGTCGTGTGGTGTTGACCCACCTCAAGAGGAGCGGTGGCGCAAGGTAGCGCCACCGCTTTTTTTGTTATTCGTGCGCCCGTCGCTGGCGCTCCGGGCTAGTACATCGTCACGCTGATTTTGATGTGTCGTTGTCGTTGTCGTT
>Ga0335075_10010959_pt1 | contig 13730 bp, 9 predicted proteins | sample Lox_Sample_24_FD_206723 | JGI IMG/M metagenome (GOLD analysis project Ga0335075, IMG submission 206723) | Soil microbial communities from Loxahatchee National Wildlife Refuge, Florida, United States - Lox_Sample_2.4 | ecosystem: Environmental > Terrestrial > Soil > Wetlands | place: USA: Florida...
ACGCGGGATTCAAGCATCAGTACATGGTGGAGTTCGACCACGACGCCGTCGCGACGGTGCTCCACAACAAAAATAAGGGAGTGGCGCATGTTCGGGACTGGCCGATGGGGCTCCAGGATGTTCGTGAGATCGACTGGAAGGGGTTGAAGGCTCTCGACCTAGTATCAGGGGGGCCGCCGTGCCAGCCGTTCGGAATCGGAGGGAAAAAGCGCGGTCAGGATGATCATCGCGATATGTGGCCGGAGGCCATCCGAGCAATTCGTGAGGCGAAGCCGCGCCTCTTCCTGTTTGAGAATGTAAGGAATATCGCAGGCCCGCGTTTTCGACCCTACCTCGACTGGATCGTCGCGCACCTTGAGCGTCCGACGTTGGTTAGGCGTAAAAATGAAACTCACGATGAGCATCGTACGAGGCTGCTCGCTGCACGAGGCCAAAGGGACTATGAGGTCGTTTGGCAGCTTGTAAACGCGGCTGACTTTGGTGCTGCTCAGATTAGACACCGCGTCTTAATCTTTGGAGTACGACGTGATGTGGGTGTTATTCCCACGCCCATGGCGCCAACGCACTCGCGCGATCGCCTACTCTGGGATCAATACTCTACTGGCGAGTATTGGGCTCGACACGGTTTGAAGCGGCGTCGTGAGGCAATTCTCCGACAGGATCAGATTCGTGTTCAACAATTGGTGCGGCAAAAGCAAGAACCTGCCGGACTTCCGTGGGTCACAGTCAGAGACGCGTTGCGGGGGTTGGGCGAGCCTAATGGACGTCATAATCACGTGATGCAGGAGGGCGCGCGGGTCTATCCTGGACATACAGGAAGCCCCCTGGATTTGCCGGCGAAGGCGTTGAAAGCTGGAGATCATGGCGTACCTGGCGGGGAGAACATGATGATCCGCGATGACGGCACGGTCCGTTACTTCACAACGCGGGAGGCGGCACGGCTAGTAGGTTTACCTGATGACTATGAGTTCCCGCGGTCCTGGACGGAGAGTATGCGGCAGCTTGGAAACGCGGTTCCCGCCCCTTTGGGAGCCGCTGCGGGTAAATGGCTGAGGGCACAGTTGGCAGCGGTCGGCGGCGCGTTGGCTCCCAGACTCCGGATGGCGTAGATTAACGTGCCACCGGAAAGTGAGCCCAGCCGCGAGACCTCGTACTGGCCACCTAGGGTTTGATTGATGGCGCTCGCACCAGACCAGGCGGCGATAAAGGAATTGCAGGACGCTCTGGCGGACGTGCTCGCAACCGTTGGGAGTAATCCCTCGCCCGCCATCGTGCGTCGGATCCGTGAAGGTCTTGCGGCCCACGCGGAAGCTGTAGAGGCCGCTCGGTCAGCGAGCGATCCCATACGAATGCCCCGCGCGACCTTCGACCCCGCTGATCCAAAGGCGATCGGGCGGATGGTTTCCATCGCACTTTTAGCTCAGCCGCTACTTTCCCTTGGCGACATTCGTCCAGCCTACGGTTCCGGTGTGTATGCCATCTACTATCGTGGCAGTCACCCGCTTTATGAGGGGATAGCTGGCTCCGAAACACCAATTTACGTGGGAAAGGCAGATCCCGCGAACGATGACGCAAGCACGACCCGTGAGCAGGGGCCAAAACTTACAGCCCGGCTTATGGAGCACGCCGGGACCATCGCAACCGCAGAGGCCTTCGCCAATCGTATACCACCTCATTTATCAGTTATCCGGCTTTCCGATTTTTCCTGTCGGAGACTTGTATGCGCGACGAACGCGCAACTTGTCGCTGAAAAACACCTAATTCGAACATTTTGGCCAATTTGGAACTCGGAGACCAAGGCTTGCTGGGGAATGAGTAAGCATGGTGACGCGGCCACGACTCGCGCCAATAAGCGATCCCCCTGGGACGTCGTTCATCCAGGGCGGCCTTGGGCGCTTGATGAGCGCTTGGTCGATTCGCTCACTCCCGACGAAATTGCCCAACGCATTCGCGCCACTCTTACCCGTGCGCCCGCGCGCCGTGATCACGCTGCCCTTCTCGAGGAGATGCTAGCGGGGTTTCGCCAAGATGATTCTCCTCATGCTGGCGAAAACGTGCCTCCTGTCGGAGAGGTGGCCGCTGGTCCACAACCTGATGAGGCTGGTGGTGACGAATGAAAATGACTCTGCTAGAAGCGCCCAAATGTCGCTTGTTCGCGGCAGGGACACAAAGCCAGAGCTTCTAGTTAGGCGAACACTTCATGCGGCGGGTTTGCGGTACAGCCTGCATGCAAAAGGCCTGCCTGGAAGACCGGATTTGGTTTTCCGCAGTCGGCGAATCGTGGTGTTTGTTCACGGGTGTTTTTGGCATCAGCATCCGAGCTCTCATTGTCGACTTGCTAGAATGCCCAAATCCAGACTCGATTTTTGGGGGCCAAAGCTTCGAGGTAATCGCCAGCGTGACGAGCGCGTGAAGGCGAGCTTGGAGAATCACGGTTGGCGGGTTATCGAAGTCTGGGAGTGCGAGACCAAACCCGAGCATCTACGAAAACTCGTTGCTGACATCAAGAATTCAACGTTACCACCGCGTTATAAACACAGTTCAAAATATGCAGTGTGAGTCCGGAAATGACACAGGAATTCGATCTCACGCCTGATCCGCGTGTGCTTCAGATGCTGGGAGAGATCAATCTGCACCAGTGGCGCTGTCTCGCCGAGCTAATCGACAACTCAATCGACGGTTTTCTCCACGCTGCTCGTGCGGGCTCGCCGATCGATACTCCGGAAATCGCCATTACCTTGCCGACTGCCGACATTGAGAGCGCGCGGGTGCTCGTGAGAGACAACGGACCAGGGATGTCGTTCGAGGTGCTGGAGAAGGCCGTGAAGGCGGGATGGTCTGGCAACAGTCCGCTTGAGAATCTCGGCTTGTTTGGGATGGGGTTCAACATCGCGACAGCGCGACTGGGACTTATAACGGAGGTATGGACGAGCCGGCGCGGCGACCCCGAGCAGGTTGGCGTCCGCATCGATCTTGACAATCTTCGCGCGACTGGCAACTTCCGCGTGCCGCGCCAGACCCGACCGAAGATCGATCACACCGCCCGTGGAACGGAAATCGTGATCACGCGCCTGAAGCCTGATCAGCGGGCTTATCTCGCGCGTGGCAACAACCATAAGACCGTCCGCAAACATCTGGCCCGGGCCTATTCCTCGCTTCTTGACCAACCAGGCGCGGGAAGGATTCGGCTGATGGTTGGCGGTACGCGGCTCTCTCCCCGGAGGCACTGCGTCTGGGGAGAAGACCGCACGGTGTCCTATCCCGATGGCACGGTGGCGCGGGCGGTCGAACTCATCGATGTAAAGTTGGCGCCCCGCCGTTACTGCATCCATTGCATGCGTACATTGGCCGCGAGCGAGGAATCCTGCCCAACCGGCAGTCCGTCCTGCCACATCGTCGAGACGACGCGACGCGTTCATGGCTGGATTGGACTACAACGCTATCTTCATAACACCGAATTTGGTATCGATTTCATCCGGAACGGCCGTAAGATTGAGATCTCAAACAAAGATCTATTCGATTGGAGCGATGGGGAAACTTCCGAGGTTGAATATCCGACCGACGACCAAAGAAGCCGTGGTCGCTTCGTTGGTGAGATCCACATTGATCATTGTCGGGTCAGTTACACGAAGGATCGCTTCGAGCGCGACGATCCAGCCTGGGGAGAGATGGTTCGCGTCGTTAGAGGCGAGGGGCCGCTGCGACCAATCGTGGCGAAGCAGCGCGGTTACGCTGGTAACGAAAGCCCCCTCTATAGGCTTTATCAAGCCTTTCGGCGTTCCAGTCCGCAGGGAAAGAACGGGTTGTGGTCCCGCGTGCTTGTTGTCCGTGATAATGAGCGCGCGCAACAGATGGCGGAGGCGTTCGCGGAGGGCGATCCGGATTACCTGACCGACGAGCCATGGTGGCAGCTCGTTCAGGAGCAGGACAAGGAGGTCCTCGGCGATACGGGCGGCGAGGCAACTGATACACCACTTCCCGGTGGTTTTCTCGACGACGGCGCGCCCGCAGGAAGTCCGGGTGATGGCCAAAAAGCGGCGGACGCTCAACCGCCGCGACCGTATCCCATCCCCGTACGCCGGCAGATGCACGAGCTGTCGCGTAGATATGTGCATCCTACCTTCCGCGTTGAGTACGAAATCGAAGCCGTCGCGGTCGGTCCTGACGACCCGGACTTGCCAACGGGACTGCCCTGGCTCCTGAAACTTGACGATGTCGCGACGCGGACCTATGGCTTCCTTGTGGATGTCACGCACGACGTCTTCCGGTCCACGACCATGACGCCATTGGATGGTCTTCTAACCGAGCTTACCCACCGGACCGTAGAATTTTTGAAGGGTCAGGCGCAGGACGCGTCGGTCGCGGGTGTCCTCGCGGATTTTCGCCGACAATATTGTACGGAGACGAGACTGGATCCGCAGGAAATCATCTCCCTTGCTTCCACGGTTCTTACCGAGGTCGCAAAGGCCGTGCCCAACCTCCCGGACGTCTTAGCCGGGCCGGCGCTTTATGAAGAACTTGGCGTTACTGAAAGGGAGACGATTGCGCGGCGGATGGCCAACAGAGGCGTTCCAGACCACAGGGCACTCATCGCCGAGGGCCGGTTCTGGGAATATGCGGATTTCGATTCCATCCGTGCGCTTTTCAAGCGCCATCCCGAGTTTTTCCTCGACGGGGCTTTCTGGAACGACCCGTACGCGAGGGTCGATTTCGGCAGCGCCACTGTGACCGAACAGGCGAGGCGAGGTGTGCTGTCGCGGTACGACGCGTATCTTGGTGATGCGGTTTGGCTGGCGAACCAGACGCCGACGGATATCGAACGCGCGAGCCGTGACGCCGTTATACGCGCAAGCTGCTCGGTGAGGCTCTTGAAGCCAGACGTGGCGGACTAAATGCTCGATCCCTTCCTCGACGCCGCGAGCTTATTAGAAGGGCCTTGGCAGGCTTTTGAGCGGGATGTCGCGCGCCTTTTGGTGTGCAATGGCTTCGAGGACGTCCGTTTGGTCGGCGGAACGGGTGATCATGGCGCTGATGTACTCGGCGTCAAGAATGGTAACCTGTGGGTCATCCAATGCAAATTCACAACCAGCGGCTATCCCTCCGCTAGCTCCGTTGATGAGGTCGGTGAAGCAGCCCGCTTCTATAAGGCGGATCGAATATATGTGGCTTCCAGCAGGCGGGCGGGTCCTGCCACCTACGAAGCAATCAAGCGCTGGAAGGCTCTCGGAATCGAGATCGGTGTTCTAGAACCGCTAACTCTGTTGGAGTTGGCGCGAAAGAGCCCTGAATATTCTGTTCACCGCCGGGATTTGCGTGACTATCAGGAAGACGCCGTCGAGAAATTTGTGGCGACTCTAAGAGAGACGAGACGCGGTCAGGTTGTTCTCGCCACAGGTCTCGGTAAAACCGTCGTGCTAGCGGAGAGCGTGGCGCGACTGTTTCGGGATGAAGCGGTCTCGGGGGGGCGCGCTCTTGTACTGGCGGGAACGCGAGAGCTTGTCGACCAGTTACAGCACGCCTTCTGGGACCAACTTCCGAAATGGATCGCGACCCATAGACTAATGGGCGGGGAATCTCCCAGGGACTGGAATGGAGTCACATTCGCGACCGTGCAGAGCGCTGTCTCCCGGCTCGCCGAGCTTCCGGAGTTCGGCCTGGTCCTTATCGACGAAGCCCACCACGTCGGATCGGAAACCTTTCGCAGGGTTACAGATCATTTGTCTGAGGCCATGATCGGCGGCGTGACCGCGACACCTTGGCGTGGCGATGGATACGATATCGACGGGTTACTCGGGCAGCCCGTCATCAAGATCGGGATCGCGGAAGGACTGCGCCGCGGGTTCCTCTGCGAAGCAGACTATCGGCTGTTGGCCGATAACATCGACTGGCAATTGGTTCGGTCGCAGTCGAGGAATCGGTATTCGATAGACCAGCTAAACCGACTACTACTTCTGCCCACGCGCGACGAGGAGGCGGCGCGTGCGGTGCGCGACGCGTTCGATAGGGAGAAGCGACGTTCCGCCGTCGTGTTCTGTTCCTCCATTCAGCACGCCAACAGTTTCGCCGCGACGCTGCGGCTCTTTGGTTTTAAGGCCGAGCCGATCACGGGAGAAATGACCCCGCGCGAACGCGATCGCAGCATGGCCGCGTTCCGTAAAGGATCGCTCGACGTGGTCACGACCCGGGACCTGTTCAATGAAGGGGTCGACGTGCCGGATGTGGACATGATCGTCTTCATGCGCGTCACTCACAGCAGGCGCATTTTCGTGCAACAACTCGGCCGGGGACTTCGGATTAGCCCGAATAAAACGAAGGTCGTGGTGCTTGACTTTGTGAGCGATCTGCGTCGCATCGCGGAGGTCATAGAACTTGAGAAGGCAGCTCGGGGTGATCTTGAGCGCCTGCGTCTTCCTGGCGTAATCCAGTTCCGAGACGAGGGTGCGGGGAGCTTCATGCTCGATTGGATGCGCGATCAGGCTGATCTATTCACTAGGGAGGGCGATCCGACGCTTGAGCTTCCCGCCTTCGATTTTCCGGAGCCTCACATAAGGGGGGCCATCCAATGATGATTCCCGAAGCCATTAGGGAAGGCATTCGAGAGAAAATCTGGGCGGCGGCGGACGAGTTGGGCTGGTCCTCGATCCAGGATTCGGAGCGCTCGCGCTACTACGAGCTTTGGACTCGCGATCAGGCCATCGGCGGCCAGTTGGCTCACTTTATGGATCCGAGGAAGGTCAGGGTCTACATCAAGGACTCGCTCCTAAAGCCATACGAGCGAGCGCGCCTGCTTGAGACAGAGGGGAAAATCTGGCAGTCGCTCGGTCTCTCGCCTCCGATCAATGTCAGCGAGTCCTTCATTAAGCCGCACGGCCGTAGGCTTGGAGATGGCAAAGTCGTATGTTGGGGCAAAAGCCGGGACTGGAAGCTGATATTAATGGCTGTGTTCGAACGAGGCCGATCCAGGCATGAGGCATCCCCCTTTGGCGCCGTGCTTCTAGAGACCGGGCAAACCTCGGAATCTCTAAAGCGCGCGCTGGTGAGAGACGCCGCGGCCAGGCTAGGCATACAGCAGATGGTCTGGCTGGAGTGATCTTTATGAGGGGCAAATTCGCGGGTTGGTATCCGAAAACCGCCGCTGAGGCGGCGGCGCTATGGGACAAAGCTATTTTTGTGCCCGACGCGAATGTCTTGCTGCACTGTCTGCGGCACCCTGTTGCCGTGCGTGAGGAACTGCTGCGGCTATTTGACGTGCTCAAATCCTCGCTGTGGATTCCTTATCAAGTTGGGCTTGAGTTTCACCGCAATCGCCTGGACGTTGAGCTCGGTGCGCAGGACGTCTACGATCTCCTTATCAAGGACCAGGAAGCGATCCTCGACAAGGCGCGGGAGAGACTTCGCCAGTTGCGCGCCCATCCCACGATCAATGTAGCCAAGGAGCTCGCGGCACTGGATATGTTCGCGACTGACTTCCGCGCGCGCATGGCAGCCGCGCAGGCGGCCCATCCAGCTGAGGAAATCACCGGCGCGGTCGCGCGGCTCACTAACCTATTGGACGGGCGCATCGGTGACAAATGGAGGGCCGAACAAATGGCCGCACTCAAGAAGGAGGGCGAAGATCGATACGCGAAGAGGATTCCGCCTGGTTATAAGGACATCAGGAAGGATGCCGGGGAGTTCGATAAGTTCGGCGACTTAATTATATGGAAGGATATTATCGCGAAGGCGAAGGCCGACAAGCGACCGATCATCTTCATCTCCGACGACGTGAAGGAAGATTGGTGGTGGATTCACAGGGGCCGAAAACTAGGCCCACGGCCCGAACTCTTGGAGGAATTCAAGGCTGAGAGCGGCCAGGATTTCCATATCTATGAGTTCAGTCAATTCCTCCGCTTCGCCGCTGACCGCTTCCCGGAAATCAAGGCAAACGTTCAAAAGGTGGAGGCGAGTCTGCTCGCCGATGAGAAGGCTCGGCAAAAGCAGAGCGAGATTGCGGAGGAAGCGGTCACCGAGCTAAAGCTTCGCCAACTTGAGGACGAGCGAGATCAACTAGTAGCGGTGTTATCAGGAACACCTGGTAGTTCGGTAGCGAGCGGCTTAGTCGATCGGTCTGCTCTGCGCGCTAGGTTGAATGAACTCAACATGACAATTGCTCGACTTTCACCAACACCGCGAGAGGTGGTGAACGAAGCGATCGCTCTTGATGAAGGGACCGGGGCTTAACACTCTGGCGGAATACGACGTGAAGGGAATATTCGATACCAAGGCGGACTCGGGATATGATGACGAGATAACGGGCCGCTATCATTTCCCTCGTCAGTACCGAAAAGTGGCCGAACAGCTTGTTGGGAACTGGATCGTATATCGAGAAACACAGAGAAACCGAGGTCGACGTGCGTATATTGCTGCCGCCAAGCTATCTCGGCTGGAAGCTGATCCGAGGCTTCCAGGCTATTCCTATGCGTTAATGAGTGATTATCTGCCCTTCGATCGGCCCGTCCCCTTTGCTGACAGAGGGGTTTATGCTGAGGCGGTATTGAGGGAGTTGGCTGACCCGGCTCGCGTTGGAGCATATTTACAGGGAAAGTCGGTCCGAATTGTATCTGACTCTGATTTCGCGACGATTGTTCGGGCCGGTCTCGTCGAGACTCTGTCGCCCGAGAACGCTCTTCGCCTAGGGCTCGATCCCAGGCATGTGGATCCGGATACGCTAAATCTCGTGCGAGCACCGCCGGACGAGCAAGCTCGAAGGATTGAGCAGATTCTTCTCAATAGAAAAGTACGCGACGCCAATTTTCGTCGGCAGATTTGCGATGCGTATGACAACCGATGCGCCATAACAGGTCTACGCATTCTGGATGCCGGCGGCAACGCCGAAATTCAGGCAGCGCATATTTGGTCGGTTAGCTCGGGAGGCCCGGATGTCGTGCGGAACGGTCTAGCGTTGTCTGGCACGGTTCATTGGCTGTTTGACCGTCACCTGATCTCTCTGACAGATGAATATCGATTGCTGATCTTGCACGATAGGGTTCCGGTTGAGCTGCGTGATCTCTTTCGCAAGCAAATGGGTCGGATTCATCTGCCGACTCAAGAGAGCCTTTGGCCACACCCGGCTTATATCGCGCGCCACCGCGAGGTATTTAGCTTGGGCAGGGTGGGCAAGCTGGCGGAAATGCCTTGAGGAAGATGAATCCGGCCGACGTGGAGTCCGACTTCGCATCTGCTCTCAATGCTGTGACCCGCTCCTATGCGACGGCGAAGGCGGCGCTGTTTATGCGGCTGTCCAATGTAAGTGTGTCGTCGGTGACTTCATCCTCGGCTAGGTCCATCGGTACGCGACTCGCTTCGGCGTACATCGGCGTGCCGCTCTTGAAACCAAGGGGTCGCGAAGGTCTCATCGTGCTGATGATCGGCGGTCAGGTCATTCCCGTGGTTCGTGCCATTTGATGCGCTTCCGGACTCTGGGGCACGCCCAATGGCTCCGCTGAGCGCTCCAATTCTGTCTGCCTATGATCCCCTCACCTCTGCTGAGGGCAGTATCGATCCGCTGGGGCTGGCAAGCGCCTACGAACGGCTGGCGGATGCTATCTTGCCCGGCATCACCGTTCGCATGCGCCGACCTCGATTCCTGACTGCCATCGCCATCGGCGCCTATGTCTGTAGTGACTTGTCGCCCGAAACCCTAGCGAAGGATGGCGTCTCGCCACCATGGCAAGTATTCGAGTGGTGGTTCGTCGAAGCCCACGCCCGCTCCACCGACTTGTTGCCAGTACGTGGTGGAATCCCTGGAATCCAGAAGGCCCAAACCGCCGTCAGGAACAAGCGCCCACTGAGCGCAGCTGCCTATCTGCGGGTGCCCAGCGTGTTCGGCTATACCGGGATCTACCGGAGACTCGCCCGCCAGACGCGTGTGCTCACGACACAGGGTATGCTGGATGATGCCGGGTATCGGTTGCTCGCGGCGTGGATGGCTGACCAGAAACTGGATGGCTTCCTGCACGGCGAGGGACCTGGCAAGGAGTTCGCACGCCGACTTTTTCGGGCCGTTCGAGATGGCCTTGCTAGTGGACACACGGAATATCGGCCGAAGAGCTTCTGGGACGAGATTGTCACCTACCTCAACCCATTCCAATCCGGCTCACGAGAACGTGCAGTGTTGCGCGGCATCATCGCAGAAGGTGCTGGAAACCCAGAGGAGCTGTCTTTCCTCATCCAGACCCTGCAAGAGCGGGGCGGGCCACTGGAGTTTGCGCAAGAAGCGGACTTCCTCCGCAAGAGCACCAGGAAGGCACCTATCCGCCTGCGCGGCCTATTCACGGCCATCGATGCTTATGAATCCTTCTGCCGGCATTTCACGGATCTGTTCGACCTGATCCGCCATCTAGCTTCGATTTCCCCCATCCAAGGCATTGCGCTGGCCGAATGTGAAGCTGACCAGCGCGCAGAGGCACTGACGACGAAGCTTCGGAAAGCCCTTGCTGGCGCCGAGGCTGATCCGCTACTCGGGGAATATTGGCCAGACCGCGGCAACGTCCTCACGCTGCTCAAGGAGGGGCATACCGCGACCCGGATGGTCGAAGCTGTTCTTGAGCATCACGAGAATGCCCAGCAGCGCAAACCCCCCGACGGCAAGCGCCCTTGGCTGGAGCGCGGTACACATGGCCGGGTGTTGGTGCGCGCAGGCTATCGCCTCGAGCACGAGTCGAACCCAGCTGCACCTTACGTCCATGAGTACCGCATGCCGACGCTGTCTCGCTTCCTTGAAGACCTGGGAGCATTTGCGTAATGGCCAAGCGGCGCAAGGACCAGGCTACTGAAAGCGCACGTCTGCTTGATCTCTGGTCGCCGCCAGATGGCGCGGGATCTGCCGTCGGCTGCATCACGACCACCTATACGCTCGATGCCGCGCATTTCGAGGAACAATGTCTGGCGCGGTTCGTGGCCATGGAGACCAGCCCGGAAGAAAGCGCCAAAGCTTACCTCATCGAACGTGAAGAGAAGTTCTCGCAGATGTTCTGCTGCGTGTTGGTGGACCAGCGACACGCCAGGGCCACGCGTAGTCTTCGCTGGCACCTGCTGCCGGTACGCATTCCCGGTGCGATCCAGCATGCCAAGCTGACGCTCCTGCTGTGGGAGAAGCATCTGAGAGTCCTCGTTGGTTCCGCTAACCTAACTGTTCCGGCTTACCGCACCAACTACGAGTCCGTTGCTTGCCTGGATTTTTCGGCTGGGGCCGGCGCCCCGCTTGCCATTGCCCGCGAGTGCCTTCAGTTTCTGGCTTGGCTCGCGGAATGGGCTCCTGGCGCAACCGAGGGCATCGGCCCCAGGAGCCAGTTAATCGCATTCCTCGGGCAGGTGCGCCAGCACGTCCGCGGCTGGCCAGAGAACGAGTCTGGGCGTGGGCAACCGCGCCCTGCACTGGTTCCTTTGTTACCACGCAAATCCCGTCGCCCTGAAAAGGTGACTGACCAACTCTCACACCTTTGGGAGGGGTCATTGCCCGACTCCGTCACTGTCGTTAGCCCGTTCTTTGACCAGACCGAATCAGCCCTCGACCTTGTTTACCAGCATCTCGCGTCACTCATTACGACTCGTGGAGACCGTTCCATCTCCTTCCGCTGCGTGGGCGATCAGCGGCCAGACAAGGGGATTGAGGCAGCCATGCCTCGTCTCCTCTTCGAGCACCCGAAGAAGCATCAGCATACGCGGCACATACTGGAGTTCGTCGCCCCTCGTACCAAAGGTGAAGAGGCTGCCGGTCGTCCCCTGCACTCGAAGGCCATTGTGCTCAAGGGGGGTGGTTCGTCTGTCTTCTTGCTCGGATCTAGTAATTTCACGGTCAAGGGCTTAGGGCTCGACACCCGGCCCAACGCAGAGTTGAATCTGGCCTACGTCATCCCCGCAACGGCGGGCAAGTTCTTCGATGCATGCCTGGCTGCCTTGCCACCTGCCGAGGCAGTCGACAACCCGCAGGACGTCAGTTTCCTGGAGGTTTCCGGTGACAGCAGCGCAGACGATGCCGCGAACGTCTTGCTTCCGGTGGGCTTTTACGAGGCGTTGTTTGAGCCACGCGGCGGTGGCGGGCTCCTACACCTGCGACTGGTGGCCGACGAGGTCCCGCAGCACTTCAATATTCACGCACCCAGCGGCCAATTGGTCTTGGGCAGCGCGTCTTGGGACCGCTTATCCAGTGCCGTGGTCCTACACGAGATCGACCGGCCGGTCAGCAGCCTGCTTGTGAAATGGCAATTGCCGGACGGCGCTTGGGTCTCGGCCGCTTGGGTCGTGAACGTGACGAAATTTGGACTACTGCCGCCACCGTCGGAACTCGCCCAGCTCAATCTCGAGGACCTCATCGCCATTCTCACTAGCAGCCGCCCCATCCACTGGCTAGTGGCGGAGCGCCTCGCTGAACGTGAGGACAGCGGCAACCCGACCAACATCGAGGCCATCGACCCGCATCGGAAGGTGGATACCTCCCGCTTCCTGATGCGGCGCATGCGCAGCTTGGCGCGCGCGCTGGAAGGACTACGACATCGACTCGAATCGCCCGTTGCCACGACCGATGGTCTGCGCTGGCGCCTACAGGGACCGTTCGGACCTATGGCTCTTGCTAAAGCGATCCTTTTTGAAGGGGAAACCGGAGCGCCATTCTTCATCGCCGAGATCGCTGGCACCTTGCGCCAGCTGCATTGGCAGTTTGGCCCGGGCATTTCTCCGGCTGAAAGCAGTCAGCTAGTGAGCGAGACGCTGCGTGATCTGCGTAACTTGGCTTTGCGCGACTCCCATATCATGCCGGGAAACCTGCGGGCTTACGTCACGACTGAACTTGCGGACATACCGGCATGACCTGGCCACTGCCAGATTTGACGCGCGCCCTAGACAGCGTGATCTATGACACCGGCCGTATTGACAGGGAGGATGCAGCCCGACAGCATGCCACGTTGGCAGAGATCCTTTCGCGACTGCGCAATCAGCCTGGGGTAGTTCTCGCCGACGAGGTTGGGATGGGCAAAACGTTTGTCGCGCTGGGCGCGGCCTATCTTGCGGCCACCCAGGACCGCGGTGGTAACCCGGCGGTCGTGATGATTCCGCCAGCGCTTCGCAATAAGTGGCCGCTGGATGCCGAGTTGTTCCGCGAGAAGTGTCTACCGGCGGGCACGCCACTACGGGTGAAAACCGCCGCCACCGGATTGGAGTTCCTGCGGCTGTTGGATGACCCTCGCTCTCAGCGGACCCAGATCATTCTCCTGCACCATGGTGCGTTCCTACTGGATCGTATCGACCACTGGATGAAGCTCGCGCTGATCAAACGGGCAATGCACGGCGCCCGGTTTGGTCCGATCCGGGACGTGTTACCACGGTTCATTGCCGAAATCCTGCGCGTGAAATCGCGCTATCAAGAGGACCTGTTCCGTGAACTCCTACGGACGCCCTGCGAGGACTGGAAATCCACCATTAATATTCATTGCGCCGACATGCCGGATCTCAAGGTCGACGACGATCCAATACCAGGACGCGTCGATCGCGTCCTGCAACGCAGGGACCTTGACCTCTCGAAGCTGCGGGAGGCCTTGGACAACATCCCCATTAGGAGCTCCACCCACCTTGCCGATCGCCTGAATGAGGTTCGTTGGCAGCTTGGTGAGGCCATGAAGGCACTCTGGCCACAGGTATTGAAAGAAGCGACCTTCCGGTCGCCTCTGTTGGTACTGGATGAGGCCCACCACCTA
>Ga0335075_10010960_pt1 | contig 13730 bp, 6 predicted proteins | sample Lox_Sample_24_FD_206723 | JGI IMG/M metagenome (GOLD analysis project Ga0335075, IMG submission 206723) | Soil microbial communities from Loxahatchee National Wildlife Refuge, Florida, United States - Lox_Sample_2.4 | ecosystem: Environmental > Terrestrial > Soil > Wetlands | place: USA: Florida...
AATAAAACGAGACCTTGTTGCGCACCGCTTGTAACGTCGATGACGCAAAGTAGGCCGGGTGAAGTTGCGCCAGTGTGTTGTTCGAACAGGAAGGCTGCGAGACGCTGCGACATATCCACGAACTGCTCAGTCGTGCTGGGTTTCGCTGTGTAGGAACGAACTTCTTCGGGAACACGGGAACCGCTGCTTACGGCAAACTCGACAGGGTAAGAGGATTTCGATCCGAGCACTTGGACCATGCGCCGACGGAGCATTTCTGCGCGCTTTGCATCTACCTGGGTCTCAAGATCGGCGAGCACCGGCTTGCAATCTGTTCCTCGGGGACGGTTGGGAACGTCATGAAAAATAGTTCGCTGGATTTTCAGCTTGGCTAGGTTAGCTGATGTAATCATTCGGCGCTCTTTTTGTGACTTTCACGCCGTAAGGGGTCTCGCGGCGGAACCGCAAAATTAACACTTTTGGATGTGCTAGGGTACTCGATTTTGTCAGTGCTGGACCGTAACTAGCTTGTCATGCAGCAGATGCAGACGATATGCTTGCGGCGATCTTTTGCTCTTGCGTGATGGCACGGGGACGAAGGGTCAAATTTAGCAAATGTGAATCTGCCGAATGCTGACTGCCTTTCACGCGAAGTACTTTGCGCACGAATTGACGCGCCAGCGACCCTCAGCCGATATTGACCGGCTTTCGATGTCTTTGTTCGACGCATCGGTGGACTTGAATCCGCATCAGATCGAGGCCGCGATGTTTGCGTTGAAGTCCCCGTTGAGCAAGGGCGTCATATTGGCCGATGAGGTGGGTCTCGGAAAAACAATCGAGGCGGGGTTAGTGCTATGCCAATACTGGGCTGAACGCAAAAGACGTTTGCTTGTGGTGTGCCCCGCATCTCTTCGCAAGCAGTGGAGCCTCGAACTGGAAGAGAAATTTAATCTTCCAACGATCATTCTAGATGCTCCCACGTATAAACAGCTTCGTAGCGACGGCGTTCCACAACCATTTTTCACTGATCGCGTCGTTATAACATCGATCCATTTCGCCAGCTCTGCGCAACGGGAAGTCCGTTCTATTCCGTGGGACCTGGTTGTAATTGATGAAGCCCACAAACTACGAAATGCGTACCGTGCCAGCAACCGAATGGGCCAGCGGCTTCGAGATGCATTGGAGGATCGCCGCAAACTTCTGCTCACAGCCACGCCTCTGCAAAACTCGCTGCTTGAGCTTTACGGCCTGAGCACGGTCATTGACAGCCGGATTTTCGGCGAAGTCGCATCTTTCCGTTCGCAGTACATGAATCAGGACGCTGATTTGGAGGAGTTGCGCGCTCGGCTTCAATATTTTTGCAAAAGGACCCTGCGGAAACAGGTCATTGAATATATCCAGTATACGGAGCGCCGAGCGCTGACTGTGCCCTTTCGCCCAGGCGACGAAGAACAGCGCCTTTACGACGTAGTTTCTCGATTCCTGCTGCGTGAGGACACCTTTTCCATCCCTTCTCGACAGCGGGTGATGACGACGCTTATTTTGCGGAAGCTTCTGGCGTCTTCGTCGTATGCGATTGCCGGCACACTGGACACGTTGAAGTCTCGGCTCGTCAAGTTGCGCGATGGCCTGCCAGTAGAGGGGCAACTTTCCGAACAGCTTGTTCTCAGCGAAGAAATGGAAGACGACTACCTGGAAGAAGATGAAGAAACGGAAAAGCTTAGAGAACCAGAAAGGGGAGTGGAGGAACCGAAAATCGACCGGCGCAAGCTCGAAGAGGAAGTCGCGGAACTGGAGCGGTATAGCGCTTGGGCTCGCGGTATCGGCACAGATACGAAGTCGCGGGCGCTAACAAAAGCCCTTCAGATTGGGTTCTCCAACATGGCAGATATGGGCGCAAACCGAAAGGCGCTCATCTTCACCGAGTCCCGAAGGACCCAGGAATATTTGAAGTCATTTCTCGAAGCGAACGGTTATGCGGGCCAGATTGTGCTTTTCAGCGGATCGAATTCTGATGCGGACTCGCAAGCAATCTACAAGCGCTGGATGGAGGCTAATCGAGAAACAGGCCGGGCTACAGGGTCGAAGGCCATCGATCTCCGCACTTCCTTAATCGAACATTTCCGCGACAACGCGCCCCTGATGATTGCGACTGAAGCGGGCGCAGAAGGCATCAACCTTCAGTTCTGTTCGCTTGTAATCAATTACGACCTGCCCTGGAATCCGCAGCGTATCGAACAGCGTATCGGGCGTTGTCACCGATACGGGCAGAAACACGACGTGGTAGTGATTAATTTTGTGAATGAGCGCAATGAGGCAGATCAGCGGGTATTGGAATTGCTCGGCGAGAAATTTAATCTGTTTAACGGCATCTTCGGAGCTTCAGACGATGTTCTGGGGACAATCGAATCAGGCGTGGACTTCGAACGACGCATCCTCGAGATCTACCAGAGATGCAGGACGCCAGAGGAGATCGACGCAGCGTTCAAGAAACTCCGTGAGGAACTGGATGCCACAATCGCGGCGCGTATCGAAGCCACGCGCCGCACGTTGCTTGAACATTTCGATGAAGATGTGCACGCCCGTCTGCGCGTCCAACTCGATACGGCGCGCGACCAACTTGACCGTGTAGGGCGCCTCTTTTGGACGCTTACGAAGTTCATGCTTCAGGAGCACGCCACATTCAATGAGGAAAGCCTGAGTTTTGATTTGCACACGCCGCCTGCGCCCAGTTTTGCGCGCGGCACCTACCACCTGATCTCGAAGACGCAGCCAAACGTCGCGGGAGAATATCTTTATCGGTTATCCAATCCGTTAGGGGAGCATGTAATCGAAACGGGAAAACATTGTGAAACGCCCGTTGCTAGAGTTGTCTTTGACATTAGCTCCCATTCAACGCGCATCTCTGCCGTCGAAGCGTTCAAGGGAAAGGGCGGCTGGTTGGTGTTGCAGCGCCTTATCATCGATTCTTTCGAGCGAGAGGAATATCTTCTGTTCTCTGCGGTCAGCGACGACGGTCGGTCGCTGGATCAGGAAACTTGTGAGAAACTTTTTCGTTGCGAAGGAAATGTCTGCGTGGTTGGTCGCGTGCCAGCCGGCATTTCGGAACGGCTGGCGCGAGAGGTGCAGCGGCATACTGAGGCCACGATTGCCCGGTCGTTGGAAACGAATAACCAGTACTTTCTTCAGGAGAGGGAACGGCTCGAACGGTGGGCCGACGATATGGTTTTGGCTGCGGAAAAGGAGTTGGCCGATACGAAGGCGCAGATGAAAGCCATGAATCGCCAAGCGCGGCTAGCCGCGACGCTTGAAGAGCAACATGCGGCACAGGGGAAGATACGCGAACTGGAGAAGGAGATGCGTCGTCAGCGGCAACAGATTTTCAACGTGGAAGATGAAATCACAGCCAAGCGCGACGCGCTAATCGTCGGCCTCGAAAAGCGACTGAGTCAGCGTACCTCGACCGAGCAAATGTTTACGATGCAGTGGGCCGTACGTTAGAAACGGACTGCCTCAATTGCAAAGCGCCTCAAGTCGGTGGAGTTGATAAGCCTACAGGCTTTCGGGGAGGAGCCGTGATACCCTTCGCCACAGAGGGTCGCGCCGAGTCCCAATGATGTAGCGTCTGACAAAACCTGCTTGCTGGCCGTATCGATTGAGCAATTTGTTTGCCGTTGAGTACTTTGCGGATGGACGTTCCAGGAGCGAATATGCGTACTTGGCCTTTCCGCGAAGCTTGATGAAGATTACAGCAAGCGGCCTCTTCATAGTTTTGATTTGTGGCACTTCCAGACGCCTCATCAATCGTCCGTATCCTAATCCTGAAGTGACGATGGGCCGCTGAATGGGCTGAGTCGGACCCGCACTCGTAAGGACACTGACCGATACGTTTGCAGGTTTGTCTTTTTTGATCCCAAAGAAACGTTCGACCACAGGTAGGGGGAGCTGCACCTGGGTCTTTCTTGTTTCTTCCAAAAGATCCATTATTAAGTATTGACGAGCCGTGCGACCGCGATCCCGACGTCTGAGTTGAATAGTGCCGCTCCTAGGCAGGGGAACTCTTGACAGGGGCTTCCACAATTGGCGAATTCGCCGGTTCGCGTTCCTAGGTTCAATTGCAGTACGGGCCGGGAGGACCGCCAAGAACCTCTTCACAGCGGTTCGTGTTAACTCCCGTAGGAATTCGGCTGAGAGTGGGTTGCGTGGGTGAGAAAATGTATCCCAGATTGAGGCGACATTGTGACCGATACGAGATGAGCGAGGCACTCTCTCATACAGGAGAAGGCTCTCGAAATTGGCTGCAAGTCCTCCTGACGTGAGGTTTGACGAGCCAATTACGAAGTCGATTTCGCGACCGCGATCATAAACGTAGAGTTTTGGGTGGAAAATTGCAGCGGCGCTAGGTGCTTGGAAGACTCGAACTTCGAGTTGTCCGACGTAGGCATTCTTAAGCGCGAACAGTTGTCGAATGGCTTCGCGGTCCGTCCCGTTGCGATCGACACCAAAGATGATATCCACCGAATTTCCGTCAGCCAAGAAAACGTCCAAGAGTGGTGCTATGGCCGATACGCCAGTTCCAGAAACAAATGCGGTTAGAATTTTGAGGGAGTGCGTCCGCTCGCCGGTACCTTGCCGACACCAGCTCGCAAGCACTTCAAAAAGGCAATCTTCTGAGACTGCCTGTCTTATCTGTCTGGTCCGCATTTTGGGTTCTTGAGATCACCATTCTACATTCAATTTCATACACCGGCGGGCAAGTATGATCCATCTGCCAATGTGACCGAATGCCGCGAACGTCATCGGTGACCGAAATCAAGAAACCGTGGCGCAGGCGGCGCGAGGAACAAGGCTGCCAAAGCCGATTGTGGCAATAGAAATGCACAGGATTGCTCCCAGTGTTAAACTGTTTCGTTCCTTGTTGATTCGAAGCCGATTGGAATTGTGAAACACAGAGGCATCCCTGCGAACAAATGAAGGAAGCACAGCTCAACTATTTATCAGATGTCGAAAGCAAAAAGGACCCTCGCCAGAACGGTGGCATGACCGATAGAAATTTCGACAAGTTCAAGTCGCTTCTGAGAGAGCTCTTCATGCTCGATCAAGGCGACCTGGATTTCGGCATCTACCGGATCATGAATGCGAAGCGAGAGGAAATCATTCGGTTTTTCGACTCTGATCTGTTGCCCCAAGTCAGACAGGCGCTTGGCGAACTGGAGCTCGCTGATCGTTCGGTGGTGGAGGCGGAACTCGCGAGGGCAATGGAGCAGGCGAGAGCGCTCGGGGCAGAGCCCGACTCCCTACCTAAGGTCAAAGAATTGCGGCAGAAGCTCGCGCAGAAAGCTGACATGGAAGCGATGGAAAGCCAAGTATTCTCCAATCTTTATAGCTTTTTTCGCCGTTATTACGATGAGGGCGATTTTCTGTCGCTGCGGCGGTACAGAGAAGGCGTTTATGCGATTCCTTACGAGGGTGAAGAGGTCAAGCTCCACTGGGCAAACGCAGACCAATACTACATCAAGACCACAGAATACTTTCGCGACTACACGTTCACGCTTCCAGATGGCAGACGCGTGCATCTCAAAATGGTCGACGCGAGCATCGAACAGAACAACAACAAACCAGCCAACGGACAGGAGCGCCGATTCATCCTTCGGGATGACGAACCCGTCATCCAGGAGGATGGTCAACTGGTCATCCGCTTTGAATATCGTCCTGACCCCGAAGCACGCAAGCAACAAGATTTGAATGTGAAGGCGCGACAGCAGATATTCGAGGCACCAGCCGCGCGGAATTGGCTGGCAGCGCTCGCTGCAAGAGTCCCAACGGAGAAGAATCCTGATCGCACATTAATTGAGAAGCACCTCGGGGACTACACAGCGCGCAATACCTTCGATTATTTTATTCATAAGGACCTGGGAGGTTTTCTCCGTCGCGAACTGGATTTCTATATCAAAAATGAAGTGATGCATCTGGATGACATCGAATCGGAGTCAGTACCACAGGTCGAGCAATATCTCGCGCGCATTCGGGCTATTCGGCGTATCGCGCACAAGATCATAGATTTCCTAGCGCAGATTGAAAATTTTGAGAAAAAACTCTGGCTCAAGAAAAAGTTTGTTATAGAGACGAACTACTGCACCACACTTGACCGCATACCGGAGGAAATGTACCAAGAGATTGCGGCTAACAACGCGCAGCGCGAGGAATGGGTTCGCCTTTTTGCGATTGACGAGATCAAGCGAGACTTGACACGTCCGGGCTACTCAGCGCCTCTAACCGTTGAGTTTCTGAAGGCCAACAAGTATCTCGTATTAGATACGGCGCACTTCGGAAGCGCGTTTAGGACTAGGCTTTTCCAAGGAGCGAGCAATCTGGATGAGCAGCTTGGGGGGCTGCTAATTCACAGCGAGAACTTTCAGGCGCTGGGACTCCTTCAAGGCCGTTTTCGGGAACAGGTAAAATGCGTCTACATCGATCCTCCGTACAACACGGGTGGATCAGAGATTCTCTACAAGAATGAGTATCTATCTTCCTCGTGGCTGACACTGATTGAGAACAGAATCGCGCGGTCGATGTCTTTGCTTGCCAACGATCCGATAGTGTTTATCGCCATCGATGACTTCGAGATGGTTGATTTATGTGAGCTAATCGATACGCATTTTCCCTTTCTCCGGCGGGAAATGATCGTCGTTAATCATCATCCGCAAGGGGGGAAAGCGAAAACATTAGCTAATACACATGAGTACATGCTTGCATGCGTGCGGAGAGATTCGGATCGCACGCTCAGCGGGCGATTGTCTGATGACGGAGTTGAATACAGGCCCTTTAAACGGAGCGGGACGGCCGAAAGCAACTTCAGATACGGAAGGCCGAACAGCTTCTACGCAATCCTTGTGGACGCTAAGACAAAGAAGGTTGTTGGCATTGAGCCTCCACCGAAACTAGGCGAAGAATATCCGACGGGCAGCACAACTGCCGGACTGGTGAGAATCTACCCGTTAGCAGCCGATGGTCAGGAGAGGGTCTGGCGTCGCTCATACGAATCCTGCCTAGCACTAGTATCAGAGAATAAATTACATTGCACAGAAACGCTTACCATCTACCAAACCATTGCCGCTCATGACCGCAGTGCCGCCTTGTTCAGCAACTGGGTGGACACAAGATACAACGCGGGCACGTTTGGAGCGAATCTCCTTCGGGACATAATAGGCGCGCAGAATCCATTTTCCTACCCGAAATCGCTCTACACGGTTGAGGACGCAATTTTCTCTGCAGAAGCAGAAGACAACATGGTTTGCCTTGATTATTTTGCCGGGTCGGGAACGACGGGCCACGCTGTCATAGACTTGAACAGGGAGGACGGCGGAGACCGTAAATACATTCTCGCTGAGATGGGAGAGTACTTCGATACCGTCGTACTTCCGAGAATCAAAAAGGTCATCTATTCGAAAGAATGGAAAAGTGGCAAGCCCGTTGCGCGGGATGGCGTCAGCCACGCATTCAAGTACCTTCGACTCGAATCTTACGAAGACACGCTGAACAATCTCGGGCTGAAGCGCACCAGTCGGCAGGGGGAATTGTTAGAGCGACACCCCGCACTCCGCGAGGATTATTTGCTGCGATATATGCTTGACGTGGAGAGCACAGGAAGTGCTTCACTTCTCGATGTGGAGCAATTCGACGACCCGTTTGCTTACAAACTCAAAGTGAGCACAGGCAGCGCGGGCGAGACCCGGCTTGCGAATGTGGACTTGGTGGAGACTTTCAATTGGTTGCTCGGTCTGCGGGTCAAGCACATGGACATAATTCGTGATTTCCACGTCGTCCAGGGTAGAAACGGGTCTAACGAAAAAGTTTTAATTATCTGGCGCAATAGACGAGAAAAAACTAATGCCGATCTGGATGATTTCTTCCTTAAACAGGGATACAACACGCGCGACATGGAATTCGACCTGATCTATGTGAACGGTGATAACAATCTTGAAAACCTCAAGCGCCTGGACGAAACATGGAAGGTTCGCCTGATCGAAGAAGAGTTCAAGCGCCTCATGTTTGACGTTCAAGACGTTTAGAGGAATCGCACGGATGCCTGAAGTACCCTCAGCCATGCAAGACCCCATCAAGCGGCGCCCCCGTCGTGCTGCGCAGCCACGACTAAGATTCGACCAAAGGCTGGTGCTGCACCGGTGGATGTTGCAACTGTTCGAAATAGACAGCTTCGAGAAATTGGGCAATAGCCTGAAAGACCCAATCCTGGAGGGCTTCGACGAACAAAATGTTTCGCGGTTCTTTCACGTACTGAAGGCTCGGCTATTCGAACGGCGGGAACTCTCCGCCGACCTGTTGCGAGGGTATGACGAGAACGTTGTCCGCCACTGGCGGCGAATCACGGAGCAGCGAAGTCGCGAGGAACATTCGGTTTTCCCGAAGTATTTTCAATATTTGGCTCTGCTCTTTACTGAGATTTATTTGGACCGGTATTTTCGCGATCCGGCTGGACTGCTCGCGAGCCTGAACATTTTTGTAAACGAGTTCAATTCGGAACTTCCCGACCCGGATCAAATCAGACTCTACAGACTCGATGACCTGAACAAGCTTGCTTACTGGCAGGCGACTGGCTCAGGCAAGACGCTCCAGATGCACGTGAATATTCTTCAGTACCGGCATTACCTAGCGATGCATGGACGTGAGCGGGAATTGAATCGCATCATCCTGCTCACGCCAAACGAGGGGCTATCGGTACAGCACCAGCGGGAGTTTGCGTCTTCCGGTATTGACGCGGAGCTTTTCGCGAAGGAGGGTCGCGGGCTTTTTGCGGGGCGTTCAGTCGAAATCATCGATGTTCACAAGCTCAAGGAAGAAATGGGTGAGAAGACGGTCGCCATTGACGCTTTTGAAGGGAACAATTTGGTTCTTGTGGACGAGGGACATCGTGGCGCGTCGGGCGAGGATTGGATGGGGAAACGCACGAGACTCAGCGAGGAAGGCTTTTCGTTCGAGTACTCGGCCACGTTCGGTCAAGCCGTAAAAAACAGGGAGTCCCTTGCGCAAGAATACGCGAAATGCGTCCTGTTCGATTATTCCTATAAGTATTTCTACCGCGATGGATACGGCAAGGATTACCACATCCTGAACCTCGAAGAGACCTGGAACGACGATTATTATCAGCTCTATTTGGCGGCCTGTCTGCTGGTCTTTTATCAGCAACTCTGCCTTTATCGAGACAAGGAATCGGAGTTCCGTCCCTACCTATTGGAACGTCCACTGTGGATTTTTGTTGGAAGTAGCGTGAACGCAGTTCGGAGTGAGCGTGGCAAGAAGGTGTCTGACGTTGTAGACATCCTTCTGTATCTGGCCGGTTTCGTGCGAGAACGTAGCCAATCTATTGCACGGATTGACCGATTGCTGCATGACCGCGCTGCATTGACGGATGCAAAGGGGCATGAAGTCTTTGCGAATGCCTTTGCCTACCTGGTTAGTAAAGCGGAGTTCCCTGATGCGATTTTCGATGACATCTTGCGAACGCTTTTCAACGCATCAGCAAGCGCGAAGCTCCATGTAGAGTTACTGAAGGGCACGGAAGGCGAAATTGCACTTCGGCTCGGCGACAATGAGCCATTCGGCGTTATCAACGTCGGTGACGCCTCCAGCCTATGCGACCTTTGCGACACGCACCGTGAAGAACTAGCGGTGACTGAAAAGGAATTCTCGGACTCGCTCTTTCACAGCCTGAGTAGTGAAGGCAGTCCAGTGAATGTCTTGATCGGATCGAAGAAGTTTACAGAAGGCTGGAATAGCTGGCGCGTAAGCACGATGGGCCTGATGAACGTGGGCCGCACGGAAGGCTCCGAAATTATTCAGCTCTTCGGGCGCGGTGTACGGCTCAAAGGTTATGACTTCTGCTTGAAGCGCAGCCAAAAGGTTGAAGAGGAACAAGGCATTCGAGCGCCACGTTTCATCAGACCGCTGGAGACGCTGAACATCTTTGGGATTCGCGCCGATTATATGCGGCAGTTCAAGGAATATCTGGAAGAAGAAGGTCTGCCGGAGCAGGAAGAACGCGAAGAGTTTGTGCTGCCGGTGGTCAAGTTCAAGAACCTCGAACAACTAAAGCTAAAGATTATCCGGCTGAAAGAGGACATCGATTTTAAGAAGACCGGCCCCAAACCGACTTTGGAACTGCTGGTCGGCGATGGTGTCGCAGTTTCCCTTGACTGGTATCCAAAGATTCAATCGGCGCGCAGCAAAGGCCTTCAGGTGATCGCCGACCCCGCTGAGAAAAAGGAAGGAAAGCTAACCAAGGACCATCTGGCGTTTCTTGATTGGGAAGGCCTCTACTTCGGACTGGAACAGTTCAAGAATGAGAAGGTGTGGCACAACTTGAATCTTCCGCGAGATGCCGCACGGCGCCTGCTGGAGTTTCCAACCTGGTACAAGCTATTGATTCCGCCCGAAGAACTAGAGTTTGCGAGCTTCAGTCGAGTGCGTGTGTGGCAGGAAATTGCTGCGGCGCTATTGAAGAAATACTGCGACAGCTACTACAAGTACAAGAAGAACGAATACGAGCTTCCGCACCTGGAATACCGGGAGCTTACGCTGGACGATCCTAATTTCTTTGACGAATACCGTTTTCTGATTGCGAAGTCAGAAGAGACGATCATCGAGACACTCAAGCAAATCAAGGAAGAGATCGAACAAGGGACCTTGCGCGACCACCAAGTTGGCAACTTGCACTGTTTCAGCTTCAACAGGCACCTGTATGAGCCGCTGATTCATATTCGCGGTGATCTGATCGAAGTTCGTCCCGTTGCGCTGAATGAAGGCGAGCGCGACTTTGTGTTGGACCTGCGACGGTATCACAAAGAAAATGGTGCCAGCTTCGAAGGCAAGGAACTGTACTTGCTTCGGAACCAAAGCCGTGGTCGCGGGATTGGGTTTTTCGAGGCCGGCAACTTCTACCCGGACTTCATCCTTTGGTTCTTAATTCCTGACAAGCAGTATGTGAGCTTTGTGGACCCGAAGGGCATCCGCAACCTGGAAGGGCCCGGCGACCCTAAGATTCGTTTCCACGAAACGATCAAGGAGCTCCAGCACCGCCTCTGCGATCCGAAAGTCGTTCTGAACTCCTTCGTAATCTCGGTAACGCCATACAAGCAGGTAGGATGGTGGGAAGGCGGAATGACAGAGCAAGACTTCCTCGATCACCACATCCTTTTCCGCGATCCCGAACACTTGGCACACGTTCGAACAGTTTTTCAAAGCCTGCTGGCACAGTAACGCGCTACTGTCATTAGCGGAGCGCGAATGGAAATGTATTACTTCGCTTACGGATCGAACATGTGCACCGGGCGGCTGCGGGGCCGAGTCCCTTCGGCCAAGCCTCTATTTGTCTCGCCGCTTTACGCTCACCGACTACGATTCCATAAGAGAAGCTCGGATCGTTCTGGCAAGGCCGATGCGGAGTTCACAGGAAATCAAGCTGATGTCGTTTGGGGCGTGGTCTTTGAGATCGATGAGCATGAAAAGTCTAATCTTGACCAAGCCGAGGGGCTCGGGCGAGGGTACGACGAAAAAGAAATGAACCTGAAAGACTGCAACAATCAGAGGTACAAAGTATGGCTGTATTTCGCCTCCGACTCGCACAAAGACGCTACCCTGAAGCCCTATGGCTGGTATTTGCGTTTTGTTATTGAAGGCGCGAAACAGCACGCTTTACCCGGAAACTATATCGCGCTCTTGGAGCAAGTGAAGTCAGTCGAGGATCAAAACCGGGACAGAGAATCTCGCGAAAGAAGTATCCGTTGTCGATAGCCCGCGTTAGGCAAGACACTTTGTGCCCGCTGTTAGGCGGGCGGCGCGGATGAATCATCCGCGCCGATGACGTTAAGAATTTGAGTTGCGGTCCGCTGAACGTATTCGAGGCTTTCGCTGAGGAGTTTCGCGTCGCCGCCGTACAAACCGATGTAGTCCTGCGCGGCGCTGCCCGTTTGGAGGCCGATTGCGCTGCAAACGACAAACGCGACTGCCTCGGCTTCGGTCTCACGAATGCGCTTGGTCGTGCTGCTACGGCGCTCATTGCGGTGCATCATCTCGTGCGCGATCTCATGGGCTAGAGTGGCGAATTCCTCAGCCGGAGACTGGCCGGGCAGCAACGTGATCTTGCCGCCTTCCGACATGCCGCATGCCGGCGCGATGTCGCCGGAGTATTCGAGAACGATGCCTTGCGCGGCGATGAATTTCGCAAGCCCCTCGCGATAGTCGCGCGGATCGCCGTTCACGCTGCCGATTTCCGGCAACGGCTGGCCGTCTGTCTGGCTGATGTCAAACACGTAGGCTGCGCGGAACCCGACTGCGACTGAGGATTCGTCCGGCTCTGTTTCGGGGTTATTCTCGGCCTTCTTCCGAATGATCGGGGCGAGAATCAAAATGCCTTTCTCGCCCTTTTTTACGAAGCGACCCAGCTTGTGCCAAGCGTGGAAGCCCGCGACATGTGTTGCGTTCGGCTTCTGCGAAGCGATGAGCATTACGTTGTGCCACGAGTAGCGCCGAAAACGCGCTATCGCCGCGAGATATTCTTTGAGCCTCTCGCTCTGACCCGCGTCGAGAGCCTGCCGAAGTTGCTCGATTGCGTTGCTTGCGATCTGTTTTGCTTGTTCAACTTTCATTTTTCCTGTCCTCCTGTTTTCGGGGAGTCCTCGCTCCCTTCACCCACAGCCGGGGGAGCGAGGACGCGAAACAGGGGACAGCGGAGAGATTGGCGCGTTCAGGTCGGAACGGGCCGCACGCCTGAGTGACACTGCCTTTTGGTGGCGCAAAGAGTGCTAGTAGAGACCGCAGGCGGACGAATCACGCGCCGGTACGCGACGATCTCGGAGCGAGGAGAACAGTAAGACGCCGCGACGGCGAAGGCAGGAGTTAAGGAAAAGTAAGGTTCGAACGGCACGCACGTCCCGATGCGACGAAGGACCATTCCTTAACTTGTTCAATACAAGGATGTTACTGTAAACTTAGATTTCGATTGACGCGGTGTAAAGTCGAGTGTAAAGTGTAAGGTGGACTGTCAAGGAGGAACCGCATGGGAAGGAAGATGAAATCAGCTCCGGTGTACTTCACGATAGCCCAGGTGCGGTTCAACCCGATTCTCTCACTTGAAACGTACGCCCCACAGATTCAAGACCGCCTTCGTAAGGAAGGCTTCCCCGACTTTCAGAAGGCTCTCCTGGCAACTATCAATCTAAATATGAACCTTGCGCCAACTAGCGAGGGCAGCTCACCGCCTCAACTGCCCATGGCGCAAACAGCGCGATTCATGTTTGGCACTATGGAGCGCACCTCCGGTTTCATCCTCGATCAAGGCGCGCTCTCGTTTCAAACCACCGAATACGACGTGTTCGAGACGTTCTTGGAGACTTTCCTAAAGGGTCTTCAAGCGGTGAATGAAGCTGTGAGCTTGAGTTACACGGACAGGATCGGTCTTCGTTATCTGGACGCTGTGTTCCCTAAGTCAGGCGAAACTGTCCGCGACTATCTATCTGCATCAATCTTGGGTCTGACAGAGAAAATTGACGACACGATTGTGCATTCGTTTTCAGAAACGCTCGTGAAGCGAGAGAACGTGAATGTGCGGTCGCGCGTGATTATTCAGGATGGGGAAATGGGATTCCCTCCCGACCTGCAACCAATGACATTGAAAGTCGGAGATCGGTTCACACACCTTCGGGGACATCACGCGATCATCGATACGGACGGAT
>Ga0335075_10010961_pt1 | contig 13729 bp, 17 predicted proteins | sample Lox_Sample_24_FD_206723 | JGI IMG/M metagenome (GOLD analysis project Ga0335075, IMG submission 206723) | Soil microbial communities from Loxahatchee National Wildlife Refuge, Florida, United States - Lox_Sample_2.4 | ecosystem: Environmental > Terrestrial > Soil > Wetlands | place: USA...
CAGGTGCTTCTCGAGTGGCAACAGTGCCTCGAGGAGCGCAGCGTATCGCTCGTCGTGGATGATTCCGCTACGGGTACCCGGTGTCAGGTTCAGGAACGGCGCGTCAATGAGCCCCTGCAGGTACCGAATTGACCAGGGCGTATGCTCGAGACCCGGCAAAGTCGACAAGTCCTCGATAACTCGGGTACCGGCCCGAGTGAGCGCGACCCGACAGCTCTCATCAGGCTCGGCGAGGTACAGCTCCGCGTATGCATCGCCGTATGCCGTCCGCACGGCCGGAAGCTGGTGGAGCAGCCGCCCCCCATACGCGCGCGGCTCAACCTCGTACTGTTTGCGGGCAAGCTTGTCGACAACGATCACTCGAACCTGTGAGTGCCGGATCCTGTCCCGCAGCTCCGACGCGAGATACCACTGAATCTTTTCTCCCGACAGCGTCCGTATCCCTTCGAGCAGCGGGCTGATCCGTAGCTCGGTGCCACGCTCTGCGAACAGGACCCGCCTCGGGCTTACCGCGTATCCCGAGTCCCCCTTACTCATGGTCATCTGGTATGAACGCTGATCGTCGCCCGTGGACATCATCGTGAGCGTGTCGCCGACCGTCCAAAATGACAGGAGTCCGATGCCGAACTCTCCCTGCAGGCCGGCTCCATCCCCTTCCGCCTTCAATCGCCTCTTGATGGAGTCACAGATATGTGTGGCGACATACTTGAAATTTGGCTTCCCCGCCTCGTCCCGAGGCACCCCGTCCCCATCGTCCCTGACCGAGAGATAATGCTCTCCATGCTCTCGGCCTCGGGTGATGGTGACCGTCTTCGCGTGCGCGTCGATGCTGTTCTCGACGAATTCCGCGATGGCCTTCAGCGGATTGCTCTGCGACAGCGCAATGATGCGTATGGCGTTCCAATCATCCCCGATCTTCAGCCGGCCGCGATCGGTATTCCCCCTGCCGTGCGAGGCCTTATTCTTCGCAATACGCCGCCCCGCTGGACCCTCTGGCGCCCCGTGCGAACGCTCTTCGTCGCTCATTCCGCCGATGATAGCAAGCCGCCCTTCGCACCCGGCAATTCCGGCGTGGTAGCGGCGCCGTTGTCCCCGGCCGCCTACGACGGCGTGCCGCGACGGGCTCGGTCTTGAATATTGCAATAATTGCAATAGAGCTCCGCGCACCTGCGCCCTCGGAAGACTAATCCGGCTGCGGTAGTCCTGGCGGCACTGCTGCGCAAGGACCTTGAAACCAGGTTGGCGGAGGCTCTTCCCTGGGTGTTATTGACGTACCCGGACCTGGATTGGTCTTGGCTGACCCAGCATGCAAAACTTCAGGATGTGCAGAATCGGCTTGGGTTCCTTGTCGCCGTGGCAAAGAGTCTCACCGCCAATAGGCCTGAGTATCAGTCAGCGTCTAGTCAGCTATGTGCCGCTGAGCAGCAGCTGGAGCGGGCCCGGCTTGCGCGCCAGGACACCCTCTGTCGCGAATCGATGCCGAACGCGGAGCGCCATTGGCTTGAGGCGAATCGATCGCCGCTGGCACGGCACTGGAACCTGCTTACCGGCCTCACGGTCGATCAGCTCTCGTATGCTCACTGAAGACAGCTCCACGCGAGTCGACTCATCCCCATGTTCCCATCAGCCCGATGGAGTCACCTGAAGCTCCTTGCACTGGATGCCACCAACCTTGCCCTTTCCAAATTGGAGCGGAATGCTGAACGGGACCGCGAAGACGTTCTTCGCCTCTAGTCATTCTCCAGCGCTTCAAGCGCCGCCATTAGACGTTGAGCACAACTTCACTTGAAGTCATGCCCGTAACGCGTTACACTGTAACGCGTTACGGATGAGGAGCATACTCAAATGGCGCATGCTGCAGAAAGAATGCGGGCAATGCGGCAGCGACGCCGTGCCCAAGGGCTACGCGAGCTACGCCTGGTCGTACCCGATTCCCGGTCAAAGGCCGTTCTACGTCGCGTCGCTAAGGAGGTCGCTGCCTTGGATCGATCCGCAGAGCGAGACGCAATGCGCTGGATAGAAGCAGTCTCGGAATTTGACTCTCCGTGAAGCGGGGCGACGTCGTGACGGTCGCGGCATCCGGCGACTATGGGAAGCCGCGGCCGGCGGTAATCGTTCAAACCGACGCCCTGCCCGCCGAGCACGCGTCGGTGATCGTCTGCCAGATGACCTCCGATATCGCGGAGGCACCGGATTTTCGTATCACCATTGAACCCACCGAGAAGAATGGCTTGCGGACGCGCTCACAGCTCATGGCAGATAAACCCGTGACAATCCGTCGCGAGCGCATTGGACGCAAGATCGGATCGCTTGACGAGAAGGATATCGACCGGCTGAATATCGCACTCGCCTTTGTAATGGGATTAGCCGATTAATCGTTAGTTAGCGAAGATGGCCACAAATTTCGAACTTGCTCCACAGAGCGAGATCGCCCAGGTTCTCGACTCCGGGGAATCACTTATCTGGTCCGGTGCTCCTCGCAGGGGGCTTGCGTTGCGCTCCAGCGATGCCTACATGATTCCGTTCAGTTTGCTGTGGGGTGGATTCGCAATCTTCTGGGAGGCTGGTGTCCTCCGTACGAATGGACCAAACACCGCATTCATGTCCATTTGGGGGACTCCCTTCGTGCTGGCTGGCCTCTATCTGATCGTGGGTCGGTTCTTTGTAGACGCCGGTATACGCGCAAAGACCTTCTACGGATTGACCAATCGCCGGGCCATCATCATTTCCGGCTTATTCTCCAGAACAATAAATTCGCTGCCCTTGCGGACACTAACGGATATCTCACTGCAGGAGGGCTCAGACCGCAGCGGGACGATCTTACTTGGACGTCCACAGCCATACTCCTCTTGGGGCTCGGGGATGCGCTGGCCCGGCGGGAGCCGGTATACAACCCCTGCATTCGAGATGATACCGAATGCCAAGACCGTGCACGATCAACTCCTCGAAGCCCAACGCGCCGCGGCCTGACCTGGACCTTAGGGTGCGGATGGCTTGGCGATCGACATGCGCTACGACGCCGACATCGATCCTGAATCCATCTACGCAATGATCAACGCTGGTCTCGCCCACATTCACTCTGGATTTGGCGGAGGCGGCCTCGAAGTTACCCCAACTGGCTCCGCCTTACTCGAACTCGATCTAGACAGAAAATCAGCGAGCTGAGAGAAATTTATGACCGGCGGAATCGCAACGATTCCAGTCCTAGATCAAGCATCACCGCCAAGTCCTCCTCCGGCTTCTGGCGGCACCAGGGGGCATCTATCACTGCTACCACGCCCGTCCTGACGGTCTCATTGGTATCCCGGGGCCGCATTCGAGAGTCTAAATCGGTTGAGTCTCCACAGATTGACTGTTCCGGATTCTCTGGTAGCAGGTTTCTCCTGGCCCGGGTCATCGTGCGATCAAACACTTATAGCCTCACGCTCGACGCTTTTGATCAAGCGGTCTGCCGTGGCGGGGGCCTCAAGGATCATCCGCAAGAAAACGCGAACGACGAAGTCCGGCTCAGACCGTCCTTGCTCAAAGTCTCGCAGACGGGCAACTCCAATGCGAAAGCGTGCCGCGAATTGCACTTGGCTGAGGCCTGTCTTTTCGCGAACCAGTCTGACTTCGCGTGCCAGCGACATGCGATTCAGCTGCTGTCCGCTGACGGGGGGATTGTCGGGATCAGACAGTGCTCGCGCCTCAGCGTCGGCTGCGGTCACATTCTTGAGTCTCTGGCGCTCCGAATCTGAGAATTGAAACGGCGCGCCGCGCTTACGACTGAATGAAGTTTTGCTCATAGGTCCTACGCTCGTTGGCGGTCGCTTGGCGTTGCAGGTCACCGTCTTCCATTCCTTAAATCTCTGTGCGTACTATACGGAAATTCCGTACTAATGTCAAGACGCTGGCGGGGCGATCAAGCCCTTAGGAGCGAACTGCAGGCGCACAGGCCGTGCTCTGCGCTCTCTCATCCCCGCTCGGCCGTCTTGCCGGACGCTGCATCATCCAGCAGTCAACTCTCCGGAAGGTGGCCCCGGGACCGAGCAACGATCGGGGCCTTAAGTCCCAACCGCATCTGGACAACTCGCCGGCGAGGAATACGGCCCCGCGCCGCCTCGGGGGGCTCGGTCGTGGTGGCGGCCACTATGAAGGCTTCGATAGCGGCGGCGGAGATGAATCGCCGTCGCCCGATCGGCACACTGGGAGGCCGCCCGTCTCGAAGTGTCGCCGACGGAGCGCGCCATTTGCCTGCTCCTCGCGAGCGAGGTGACTGCGGCTAAAGTGCCGCCACCCGCTCCCGATCCTGGTTGTACTGCACCCACCGACGAATGTAGATATCGCGCTCCGTGGCCGCCGGCACCTGCTGCAGAACGGTCATCGATGGCGCGAGGACTTCCTGAACGTGCCAAATGCCGGTCGGCTCCCAGTATTGGCGAACGAGCAGGTCCAAGCTCATCGCCCCTCCCGTTTCGAGCTGAGCGCGCAGTTCAGCGATGATCGCGACGGGCCCGATGTGAAAGGGCTCGATCTCGACGCGATAGACGCGGATCGCCTCGTGCGGGACCGGAGCCGTGCGCGAGTACGACCATATTGCCGCGATCGCCGTCGCGTCCTGAATACTCAATGCAGCCCACACCGCTTTCGATCGAAGCGGAGCACCTTCCACTCTACCGATGTCGAGGCGGGCCTCGGCGCTGCCGGAAACGACCGGGTCCGGTGTGAGCGTCGCACCGGCGGCGACCCCTACGAGAGCGCCCCAATAGTATTTGGCGGGCGATCGACGTGGACCCCCGTCTCCCAGCTGGCTTGACCGGCAATTTGGGCCAGTGTCATGAACGGCACCTCAGGTGAACGTCTTCCGGATGATCCGAGCGATGTCGGCCCAATACCGGCCCTTGGAAGGTGTCCGGCGAGCGATCAGTTGTATACGCTGACCTTAAACACGTTGCCGTGCCCATCCTCGGCGACTCCGTGCGTGCCGCCTTGTTTGTTATATTCGTTGGCCGCCTCCATGCGAATGATTGTCCCGCCGCTGCATGCCAGCGTGGGCTGATTACCTCGATACATTGCGGGCCGGGCGGCCGATGAACTCCCGGCCTATGGCGGCCGCCGCCTGACGGAATCCTTCGGGACGTGGGGCGTCGCAGGTTCAAATCCTGTCACCGATTCGTCTTGCGCATGGAGAGTACTCGCTTGAGGGCGCGCCTTCCGAGCTCGCGATTTCCCGTGATCAGATAGCCGAGGACCGCTCCCTGAAAAGGTTGCAGCACCTCCTCCACGATCGATCGATCGGGTATGAACTTCAGCAAGAGTTGACCCCAGAGACGCTGTTGCTCGGCGTAGAACGCGCGTGCTCGCCTCGAGCCGCTCCAGGCACGTCGCGAAACATCCATGACGAGCAGCAATACACCCCTTCGACTCCGGCGCCGTTGCACGTTCCCAGAGCGCCATCACAACCGCCTCGTTCGCTAGTCAGTTCTCGATCCTAGGTCGTTCCCGGCAAAACAATAGGCAGCTTAGTTCATCGGAAACTTTAGCTCCCGCAGGACCGCCTGAAAGCGCGGCTCGGCGCGCAACGGATCCATGAGTGGATCCGTCTTCAGGCCGATCAAGCCAGCGTCGCGCAAGCGCAGCGCCGTATCGAGCCATTCGAGCGCCCGGGTCCGGTCGCCCCACTGCGCGTAGATCGTGGCATATTGGTAGGCAGCGCCATCGCCGAGCGCTGCCTTCAGTTTTGCGATTTCGGCTTCCGCGTCGGCGTGCCGGGCCAACTTGTCGTACACGATGGCGAGACACCACTGAGTGTTCCAGTAATCCCTGTTCACCTCGCAGGAGGCGCGCGCCCTTTCGAGGTCCCCGAGCCCGAGAAACTGAAATCCGCGCGTTCCGTAGGCCTCCTTGAAGTCGGGATAAAGCCTGATGAGTTCTGTCGATTCTGCTATCGCTTCCCGGTATCTACGTGCCTCATACAGCGCGCTGCTGAGGTAGGAGCGGCTGAATTGATCGAGCGGGTCCAGCACGACCGCCCGGCGCAGTGCCGCAATTCCGGCATCAAAGTGCCCCATGTTGGCGGCAAACCACCCGCGGTCGGCCAACACGCCTGCCTTACCGGGCGCGAGCGCTACGGCCCGCTCATACTCAGCTTCCGCCCGTGAAAAATCGAAGGTCGCATCCTGGAAGACAGTCGCTAGCGCCACATGCGCGGCAGCCAGCTCCGGGGTGAGCGCGATCGCCCGCCGTGCGTCCGCTTCGGCTTCCTCGAAGGCGCTCGTTCGCGCGGCTACCCCGATCCCTCCTTCTCCAACGTAGTCCATTAAAGCGAGCGATCGGGAGGCGAACGCGAGTGCGTAGTGCGGGTCCCGTAAGATTGCCTCTGTGAAGTCCGCTAACGCGGCGGCGATCTCTGAATGCGGATCGCGCATGTATTGATATTGCTTCAGCCCACGCAGATAGGCATCGAAGGCGGCCGGATTGTGTGTGCCGCCGAGCTCGATCTTCGCCGAAACATCGCCCAGCAGTGGGACCTTGAGGGCATCGGCAACAGCCGTGGCAATGTCGGTCTGCAGCTTCAGCACATCGCCTAGATCCCGGTCATAGCTCTTCGACCACACCTCGAATCCGGTCACTGCGTTGATGAGCTGCGCCGTAACGCGGATGGTGTGGCCCGAGCGGCGCACGCTCCCTTCGAGGATGGCCCCGACGTTAAGCTTGCGGGCGATCGTACCGAGGTCGTCGCCCGCACCCTGGAATGAGAAAGCCGACGTGCGGCCGGCGACCTGGAGTCCCTCGATCTCGGTCAGAGAATTGAGGAGTTCTTCGGTGAGACCCTCGGAGAAGTATTCCTGATCCTTGTCGCCGCTCAGGTTCACGAACGGCAGCACGGCAATCGAGTGTGGAGGCGGGGCGAAGGCAGCCGGCGCCGGACTCGAGGGAGCCGGGTAAGGCGGAGACTTCGAGTTCCACGGTCCGCTGACGGAGAGATAGGCCAGCGCTCCAAGGAGCGCCACGGCGCACGCTGCTACCATGCCGCGCCTCAACCAGGAGGCCGAGGACGACACGCTGCTCGGCGGTCTTGGAGGCGGCAGCTGACCTATCGCTTCATTGCCGAGTGCCCGCGCATGGTGGGTAGCCGGCATCAGGAGTCGCCGGACCCGATCGACGAACGCTGGCGGGGCTTGTCCTTTCGGCAGGCGCGTCCACTGTACCTCGCGAAAGCGCTCCGGCACCCGGTTGTCGTCATTGCGAGTGTCGTCAATCACGACCGGCAACAGGAAAGTCCGGTCAGCCGACATCAGATGGCAGCGATCGACGGCGAGCTTCCATTCGAGCCGGAAATACCCCTCCTCGCGGTCGTGCGCGTTCTTAGAGATGACCGGGATGAATAGCCCGCAGCTCTTGATCTGCTGGCGGATGGACTGGTCCCAGACATCGCCGCCCCGCAGCTCGCTCTGGTCAAACCAAACTTCAATGCCGGCGTCGCGCAGGGCATTGCAAATCCTTCCGGCAGCCGGCGCATCCTCCGACGCATAGCTCAGGAACACAGTGTTCAGCGGCTCGGGCACGAACCCCAACCTTAGGCGGGAGTCTTCTTGTGGTCCCCTGACCGGCAGATTAGCGTAATGATCGGTGCAGCGCCGCTGATCTTCTTAGTTAGTACGCTGCAAGACCGGGCAGTCAGGCCAGGTCCGAATCGAACGATGAACTAAGCTATTGAAAGTGAAGGTGGATTTGCTCCGCGGCTCGCTCGAGTCCCCGCGTAGACGCCCCCGTGCGGGAGCTTTTCGCAGTTTCCGCAACCGTTGGCAGTCGTGCCGTAAAAGTTCCCAGCCGCATCCATAACCAACGTGGTGTCCGGAACATACCCATCCGCCGGCCACCCCGCGAAGGAATGCACCAGAGTCTCCGAGACTCGGACACCCGCAGGCCCGCGACCGCGGACGGCCGTCCTGAAACCGCTGCACCCGGCAAGCAGAACTGCACCAAAAACGCAGACGAAGATGCCAACCCGCTTCATGGGCTTGAAAAGCCCGGCGGCGTCGCTTCGCTCCTTGACTCGTAGTCTTGTCGCGCGAGAGCGTTCAATAGCCATGTAGCACTTCATGGGGTCAACTATGCCGAACGCGCTGCTGTCGTCCCTTGCGGCGTGCTACCAGCGTCCTTCAGACGACCGGGCAGAAGCCGGGCCGAATTCAGAATGAAAGTCAACTCTGATGCGACGTGAATGAACGCTGCCAAGAGTGGGTCGAGTAGTCCCATGGCCGCCAACACGATCCCGAGCGTATCGACACCGATGGTTCCCACAAAGTTGGCCCATATGATGCGCCGGGTGCGGCGCGCGATGGAGAGCGTCTCCGCAAACTTCTCGAGATCGTTTCCGAGAAGCACCACATCGGCGCTCTCCCTCGCTACGTCAGTCCCCGAGCCCATGGCAACGCCGACCTGGGCTTCTATCAATGCCGGCGCGTCGTTGATCCCATCGCCGACCATCGCGACGGTGCGATGGGCACCGACGAGGCGCTGCACGTAAGCGCGCTTGTCCTCGGGAAGCAGGTCAGCAGCCACCTCTGCGATACCGAGCTGAGCGGCGACGGAGCCGGCCACCGCTTTGGCGTCTCCCGTCAATAATACGGTCTGTACGCCGAGTGCATGGATGGCATCGACGGCACGCTCGGCCTCGGGGCGGACGCGATCCGCGATTTCAACAGCGCCGAGCAGTCTACCCGCCTGGGCAACGTAGACTTCAGAAGACCCTCGCGCGTCTTTCGCCAGGTCTTCCGGTACCGAAATCCCGTGGTCGCGCATGAGCGCAAGATTCCCGACAAGCACAGTCTCCCCGGAAACCGTCGCATCGATTCCGCGGCCGGGCCGATACCCGAAGCGCTCAGGCTCCACGATCGGGCGCTTGAGTGCCTGCGCGTATTCGACGATGGTCCTGCCCAGGGGATGCTCGGAACGCACTTCGGCGGCTGCTGCCGCGTCGAGCAGTGTCATCGGAGCGATACCTGGAATGGGCCGCAGGGATCGAATCTCGGGGCGTCCGAAGGTGAGCGTACCGGTCTTGTCCAGCACGACTGTGTCGACCCGGCCGAGCTCCTCGAGGTAGAGGCCGCCCTTCACGATGGCGCCGCTGCGGGCCGCACGACCAATCGCCCCGAGAATCGCGAGCGGCGTACCGGCCGCGATCCCGCAGGCACCTGCCACGATGATCACGGATATGGTGGAGCGGATGTTGTGGGTCAGGAGGTACGTGAGGACCGCGGCCCCGAGAGCGAAATAGACGAGGTATCCCGCCAGCCGATCGGCCAGGCGCTGCACCGGTGCTCGCGAGAGCTCGGCCTGCTCTACTGCCTGGATGATCTTGCCGTAGCTCGTATCGCGTCCGATGCGCTCCGCGCGGATCTCGAGCGCCCCCGACTGATTGATCGAACCCGCAAACACATTGCTGCCGGCGGTCTTCTCGACGGGAAGCGATTCCCCTGTGATGCGCGACTGATCGACGAACGAATGCCCGGCGATGACTGTACCGTCCACAGGAATCCGACCACCGGGATTGACGAGCACGGCGTCTCCGCAAGCGAGCTGATCGGCATCGAGTTCGGAAACAGCGCCTTCTCGGCGCACTGCGATGGCGCGCGGCAGAAACTCGAGCAAATCGCGGATCGCGCGCCGGCCTCGCGAGACGGTCATGCCCTCGAGGACCTCGGCGACGAGCACGAACAGCGTGATGATGAGCGCGGTGAAGAACTGCGATATGGCTGCGGCAGCCACAATGGCGATGGACATCGAGAGCTCCATCGTCATTCTTCTGGCGAGCAGGTTCTCGAACGCCTCTTTGAAGATAGGCCAGCCGCCGATGGCGAGGCCGGCAACGCCGATTACGCTCACCGAGCGCAGAGGTTCCCAGACTCGAAACCACACGGCAGCGGCGGCAAGGGCGACTACGAGGATGCGAGCCGCCTCGGGCCATTCGAACTCGTGCTCGTGATCGTACTCGCCGTCATGGTCGTGATCATGTTCATGATCATGATCATCATGAGCGGCATGCTTCGCGTCGCGATGGCCTTTCGAATGCGCCGCAGGTGCCGTCGTTCTCTCCATTGCCTGATCCGCCAGGTCACCGGCCGCTGCTCCGCGTTCTGGCTTACTCATCACATCAAAACCTCTGCGCGCCGAGGTATCGTCAGACAAAAATCCATGGGGCGGTCGTTTCCGTAATTCTGCCTCGAACGACGAACGTCGGGAAGTGGCCGACGGACCCGTCCACGACGGTGCGGCACCGAGGACGGTCCCCGCACACCGAGATCGGCGCCCCTCGGTGCAAACTGTCAGGGCGGTTGTCGAAGCCCGGGGGCTGTCCCGCAAGTCTTCCCTGGTGAAGCTGCCTTGCGCCTCAAAGCAACTGGCTCAAGAACGTTCGCGCGGGGACAATCACCGGGTCAGTCCTCGTGAAGCAGTCCACAGCCGCAAATGGACGGTCCAGTACGACCTGAAACGCGTGGCCGGCCTGCGTCTGAGTCTGAAAATATCGGAGCGAATCGGAGAGCCTGTCATCGCCGTTCTTGGCCTCCACCAGAAACCACGGCTTGCGATCGCGCACGACTACGAAATCGACTTCTCGCTTCAGCTTGTCACGTAGGTAGCGAAGCTCGAAATTCCCGAGTCCCAGATCGGTCCACCCCTCGATGGCCTTTAGCAATGGCACGCGATAAGAGTTTCCGCGCGCGCTCCTACATCATCGATGCCCGACCAGTCACGCAGATACCACTTCGGCTCCTTACGGAGCGACTTGGCGACGTTTTTGAACCATGGGCGCACCAGGAACCCGTAGTGGAGCCAGACGAGTAAATCGATCCATCTTCTAACCGTATCGACAGCAGTGCCGATCTCGCGGCTCAGGTTCGAATAGACCAACTGTTGAGCAGACTGTTCCGTCAGAATCAGTGACAAGGTTCCATCGCAGCGAGGTCCTGCAGTCTCGACACCTCGCGCAAATCCTGTTTGGTCAGCTGATCCTGGCGTAGCGTCCTCCAGCGGCGCGTGAACCTTTGATCGCGCTTGAGAAATGGTTCCGGGAATCCCCCGTGCTCGATGAGCGCCTCCCAATCTGCATCAGAGATCGGCGTAGGCGACTGCACGACAGACTCAGGTACTGCTTGCCGCGCGCACTCCCCGGCGCTCCACGGGTGCATGCGGAACAGGAAGTACCGACCCATCAGGCTGTCGCTATCACGACGCGTGATGTCCAATCGTGAGCTTCCGGTAACGATGATCCGCGCGCGATCGGCGTGGATGTCGAAAAATCCTTTGAGGAAATTCTTCCATTTCCTGTCCTTGTGAAGCTCATCGAAGACCACCACCGGTAGCCGCTCCCGCAGTTCCGCGAGTCCGATGTGTCGCGCTACGGCTTCGGGTCCGCGGAGAATGATTCGACGGTCGTCGACGCTGTCCCAGTTCAGATAAGCGGTACTCAGGCCGCGGCAGGTGGTCGTTTTACCTACTTGGCGCGGGCCGCTCACGCAAGCCATCTGGCGATGCTGCGCCAGATGGCCCTCAAGGATGTGATCGTATAGCCTGGGCCGAGGTGCCATGGACCCTTTTACGGCATATCGTAAATTGGTGCGGACCATTTTACGATCTATGCGAAATAGGCCAGTATTTTCTCGGTCATCCTTCCCTGCCCGGCACGCGCCTCTGAGGAGTCGGCCGTGGGGGCCGACCGGACAGGCCCTCATTGCTTGCCGCTGCCGACCTGGTTTCCCCGGGCCGGCTTGGTAGCCGGCGGCAGCTTGATGTGGTTGATGGCCAGCAGATGCCTCGCCTCCGGTGCGGTCAGCTCGCGCACGGCCACGATCGGGATGCGGTGCGGTTGCCAGTGCGGCACCATCAGGTCGTCCATCGAGCTGTCGCAGATCATTCCCGTGCGCTCGACGTCGGCGAAGCCCAGGCGTTGATCGAACTTGAGATTCGGTACCGGCTCGAACAACTTGATCAGATACGGCTGCGAATAGAGCGGGACGTATACGATCAGCTCGCTATCGTTGAGCACCGTCCACGAGCCCTGGAAGTCCTTCAGCCAGAAGCAGCCCGGCTTGCCCGGCAGCGCGGCGGTCCTCTGGCCGGCCGCGACCCCGTTCGCGGCGTGGCCCGCGGGCTGCGTCGCGGCGCAGCCAGGAAGGGCCAAAGCAGCTGCAGCGAGCAGGCCGATGCCCATGAAGCGTGCCGGCCGGGCTTGCATGGCAGGTCTCCTGGGATTCCGAGGCTCCATTGGTTGAGATAATTGCAGCTCGATGAAGTTCCGCATGACGGCGGAATCGGCTGTGGCAGTCGAGCACGAGAACGCGCTAATCCTGATCGAGGATTTTCCGGCGGGAGCTGGCTCCGCGCAAGTTCAAGATCGCCATCGCCGTGCCGGAGACGTGAGCCGGCGCGCATCGACATACCATGCATAAATGGTATGTCAATGCCGACTTAATTATATTGGATGCATGAGTGGCCATCGCTGACAATGTCCGCAGTGAGACCTGGCCTTCTCGAATGTTCCAATTCCATGAACACAGCGCCCATACTTGCCGTCGCCCCTCCCCGTCCGCACAGCGTATTTCCCGGCCTGCTGCTCGCGATGGCAATCGGTCTGCTGGCCCTCCTGTTGGGGGACCGGGAGCCGTTGATCGGTGGGCCGGTATTCGGCATCGTGTTGGGCGCGCTGGCACGCAACCTGTTTTCACCGGGTGAGCGTTTCGATCCGGGTATCCGGTTTGGTGGCCAGCAGGTCTTACAGTGGTCAATCGTCATGCTGGGTTTTGGACTGAGCCTCAGCCAAGTCGCGAGAACCGGCCTCGAGTCGTTATGGGTGACTGCTGTAACGATGAGCATGGCCTTCCTTGCCGCCTGGCTGCTCGGACGAGGGCTCGGCGTTCACCACAAGTTGGCTGTCCTGATCGGTGTGGGCACCGCGATCTGCGGTGGCTCCGCAATTGCCGCGGTCACACCGATCATCCGGCCGGACGATCACGATACTGCGTTCGCGATCTCCACCATCTTTCTCTTCAACCTGGTCGCCGTGCTGGTCTTTCCGCTGCTCGGCCACCTCATGCACCTCAGTGACCATGGCTTCGGCCTATGGGCGGGCACTGCCATCAACGACACCTCCTCCGTGGTGGCCGCGGGGTACAGCTACAGTCATGCGGCCGGCAATTACGCCACCATCGTGAAGCTGACCCGTTCCACTTTGATAATCCCCGTCTCCTTGGTACTCGCCTTTTATGTCGCCACCCGCGAGAAGCGAAGGCACAAACAGCGGAAGCACGTCGGCGACTTCAGCCTGGCGCGCATCTTCCCGTGGTTCATCCTGTGGTTCCTGGTCGCTTCGGCCGTACGCACCGCGGGGCTGATTCCCGGCGATACCCTGCCAGCGCTTCACATCGTGGCGGAGTTCATGATCATCGTGGCATTGACCGCCATCGGCCTTGCGGCCAACCTGCGGCGGATGGCCAGTACGGGACTGCGGCCGATCCTGCTCGGCTTGGGCGTGTGGGTGGTCGTAGCGGCCAGCAGCCTGCTCGTGCAACTGGGCATGGGGCAACTTTAGAGGCGACCATCCGGAGCGGTCACACTAGTATGAAGCGCTGGATCCGGGCTCCTGCCCGGCCCAGCGCCGTCTCGGGCAAAAAGCGTGGTTTTTGCCCGAGACTCGGCCACCTGCGGCGGCCGGGCACATCCCTGTACCTGAGTCGCAGTGTCGTCT
>Ga0335075_10010963_pt1 | contig 13726 bp, 15 predicted proteins | sample Lox_Sample_24_FD_206723 | JGI IMG/M metagenome (GOLD analysis project Ga0335075, IMG submission 206723) | Soil microbial communities from Loxahatchee National Wildlife Refuge, Florida, United States - Lox_Sample_2.4 | ecosystem: Environmental > Terrestrial > Soil > Wetlands | place: USA...
AAAGATATTCTCTCTACTTCAACACGACATGCGCCTCTGCCGTGTGAATGAGGGAGGCAGCTGGATTTTAAAGCCGTTGTGGCATATGATGCGAGGTGGACACTCTCCGTCGCGAGCTTGAGATGCCTGGGACGAGGGGTCCACGTGGTCGAAGACCGGCACATTGTGGTTTATAAGACTGGCTCATGGCTTTTTCTCTTCACCCTCCATAGCTGCACTCTTTGAGGGTTTGTTTGCCTGAAAATCCTTAGGTCGAACAGACCAAGCTTGTTTAAGCATCTAATCGATCTTTCCCACAGTCAAGATGAAGTGCAATTCCATCATCACCGCCAGTTTGACACTGGTGGCCACAGTTTCAGCTCTGCCAACAAAACGCGACATGTGGAGCGACCTTAATGGCAAGGCAAGTTTACTTACTGAGCTTCGACAAGTTGCAGGCAATATTAACGTAATTTGTACTGTAGATCAAGTATGTCATTTACCTGATGATGGAAAATCACTCTTTTGATAATATCGCTGGCTACTGGGACTTCAACCCGGCCATCAACGGCCTGAAGGATATCACATTCTGTAACAATTACACCAATCCCAATTGGACAGTCTGGAACGAGCCGATCTCGATCTGTGCGGGCCCTTACGACCAAGAAGTTCCGCTCAAAGATCCCGATCACAACTTTGCAGGAACTAGCTTTGAAATCTACCAGAATTGGAATCCAACCAATGCTGATACACCCACCATGGGCGGTTTTGTCGATCGCCAATCTGCTGATTACAATGCTACGCCTGGCGATTCGGCATTTGTAATTAAAACCCTTGACCAGACAAAAACTCAGATTCTGGCCACCATTGCTCAGAATTTTGCATTTTGGGACTCCTATGTAAGATGGGACTCTCCAAATCTCCTGATCCTACACTCTCTAACGAAAAGTAGCATGCTGAGCACCCTGGCCCCACAGACCCTAATCGGCAATTTGCCACATCAGGTTCGACATGCGGCTATGTTGATAACACTGATCAATCCGCTGGTTTCTTCATAAACTCCACTGGTGTGACCTGTGTAACGTCTATATTCGAGTCCTTAAGTAATGCGGGTATCTCGTGGAAAAATGTAAAACTCTCCACCGTGTCCCAAATTAATATGCTCCATTTTAACAAGTCCTGCAGTACTATGAATCAGACATTACAGATGCGTACATGTACAAGGTGATAACCAAAAGTCCGCGCTAACTTCTTCAACGCTCTGCTGACGGTTCTCCCCAGTGGGTTCAAGACAATGCCATGTCTCAAATTGTGCACTCAACCGAATTCTACTCCGACCTTGCAAACGGCACTCTCCCCAAATTCTCTTACTATAATCCCGAATGCTGCACCATAGATTCAATGCATCCGCTCAGCAATGCAGCAGCCGGGCAGCAGTTAATCAAGCACCTGTACGACGCTGTCCGGAATTCGAAATACTGGGAGGAGAGGTGAGATATGCCCCGTTCTACTTGCTAGAAGAATCCGGTTGGAGAGAGCTGACCGAGAGCATGCAGCTTAATCATCATCAATTTTGACGAACATGGCGGCTTCGCAGACCACGTGCCTCCACCCGTTAACATTCCCGCGCCCGAAGACGGAATCACCTTCACTGGTATATCAGACAAGCACAACGTAACCTACGACTTCACACGTCTCGGCGTCCGGTCAGTTCAACCCCCCCCCCCTCTTCCCTTCCTCTGATATTTAACGGTAGCTAACCCCGGACAACAGCGTCCCTGCCTTCATAATCAGCCCCTGGGTCCCCGCCGGCGCCCTAATCAGCAACCAAGGCACCATGTATGCTTCCAACAGCGCATATACGCACAGCTCATTCCTACACGTTTTACAGAACCTGTGGGGGCTTAAGGGACTGAATAACCGCGTGCAGTGGGCGAAGACGTTCGAGTACGTATTTAGTGATAAGATGCGCACGGATTGTTTGACGAGCTTGCCGGTGCCGGAGTGGATTGGTGGCAGCACGGGTACGCAGCCGGCGCCGTTTTATTTGTTGAACCAGGATGAGGACTACTACGCTAGTTTGCCGTAGGGGGGGCAAATGGCGCTTTGGTCTGGGGATAGGGTAATTTGGGCGCGCGGCGTTGACTTGAACTCGTGCAGAGTCTGTATTTAGGGTGATGTTCACGTTGTTATAGCACCCGAAACTCAAAAATTCGGCAAATACCTTGCAATTAGTGGCTTATTGTGTCACGAGGGTCCAGAACTTGACTTCAGGAGGCAGCTATAAGGCAATCGCGAGCGTACTTGATGATATCCCTTTTATTGAAATGCCATCTCCCGCACTCGGCATGGGCTCACTTAATATAGTTACTATCGAAGAAGTTGATGGTACAACCCACTTATAGTCTAGAGTATCGACCATAATTGCTCTCGACTAGCCCAGAATCGAACATGGTGCCCGGGCGGAAAACATCTTTCGTCAGCCGGCGAACAGGTTTGAAGATGATCCTTCGCTCAAACGATCCGATCATGCAAAGAAACCGCTCCATATGTGCATCATGGATTTCTGTCTCCTTTAACACGCTTAATTTCTCCTGTCATCTTGTCTCTCTAGGAGCGAGGCCCTATCCCTGATCCAAAGTTAATGTGGAATATCGACCTTGCGGTGTTGGTCAAAGAAACTCTGGCTCACGAAACAGGATCTTTCATATGTCGCAGTTCATCATCTGTTCCTGGAGGCTTTGTGTCCCGGAAACGACGCGAGACAACTCCCAAAATTGACGTGGCCGCTTTGTCACAGGAGTTCTGGCACAAACCAGCCGTTGATCTGTTATCAAAGGTCGGTGAGGGATTTCCTAAGGTTCTAAAGAAATTGCCTTTGGAAAGAAAAAGCCGCTCAACTTGATCGAGATGGGCATGCAGGAGTATCAGCTACGGGAGCTAGCTTGGGTGCTTGTCGTTGCATTTCGGGTTGCACGTCAGATTTTGAGTCAGTCAACACAGCCTCCGATAAGGGAGTCTTCTCGCCGCTTTTTGACTTTGGATTGGGCGAAACGATGCGGTGGCGTCCGAGTTAATCCCTGCTGGAATAAAAGCTCCCGACATAGACGACCCGTTATCTGTGTTGGTATGTCCTATTGGTAGTACTGAGAGACTGCTATGATCATCTGCACCGCATACAGCAAAAGCTGAAACCATCATGTACATATCCCCTTTCAATAATCCATACAGCCTATTTAATACTTACCTCACTTAAGAAATAACAATTCGATTAAGTTGACGACTCTAAAGGCTCTAGCAGCTAAGGTTCGGCATTAGCATCCCGGATTGATTCATTTCTTTGAGAAATTGAGCCAGGATGCAGAACTGCCTATAGGATCTAACAAAAGGGCATGTCATTCCTCATATGCAAAATACAGTAATACAAGTCAGAGACATTGTTATTAGAGCCTACGTTTCGTAAACTTAATACAGCCTCGTTCTAAAGACATTTCAGATGACATAACGAAATGAGTACGCTTTGCTCAAGCAATCATGAAATATGCAAGTGATGGTGGAATAGCCGTGGAGTTGGACATTGCAGTGGGAAGTGTTCGGCGATTGGCTGAAGAATAGTTAACAAAAGAGCCTTCCCAAAGAACTTTGGGGGTGCCAAATTAATTCCCTAATTAGGAATTTGGGAACGGGCCGAATTTTCGCCTGTACTAGGCACACCTCCTTATTATTTCGGCTGGCACCGCAGCAGCTTGTAATAGTACGCACTGCGAACTATAAGCCGTAAGGCTACCTTTATTCTAGTTCCTAAAATAAGTATTTGAGAGTATTCAAATATATCTAATACCCACTAAAACGATGCTTTGAATTAATTTTCTACTGTTAGAGAAGAGCACGCTCGAAAAGTAGCAGAGTGAAAAGCTTATAAATTTAGCGACCAAAGTACCAATGATGCGCCTTAAAATTTAGCGATCAAGACTCGTCGGACGTCCGAAGGGGTATGTCCTAGGAATCCCGAAGAGTCCGAAGAGTCCGGGGGAAAACAAGGAGTCCGTGTGTCTTGTGTGTGGTGGGAACATTATGTATAACCCAACCACCAGAGCTGTCACTGCAATAAATGACTTTTCGTTGGGCTGTCTCATGAGTAGCGGTTTCACGATACCATTTGCCATTCCTGATTTGCTAACGGCTATGGAATAACGCCGGAATTTGTGGGAATCGCTGATTAATAGCAAAGAGTTGATTTCGAAGACTTTTTCCTACCCCCCTCCGTCTTTATATATCCGTTCACCATGTCCAACACGGTCAATACTTAGTTAGTATTAGGCAATTCATATTGTTCTTCAGACCACAATCAAGATATTTCCTTATTGTGAAGCAATTCCAGAACACCTCTACTAGCACCCTTTGCTTCCCCATATGGCCACTTCTCCAGTGACCATTCCTCATTCTCAGAATGGCATTGATTCCGAGGCACAGTCAGGCATTGCAGGAGTTGACGCTTCACCTCCGTCATCACTATACTCCGTCCGAAGCATGGTCGAGAAACCTCAGTCTCTCATAAGAGAGATTGCTTTCGTGGGCGTACTCTGCATGGCTCAATTCATGACGCAAGCTGGCATGGGACAGGCGATAGCTCCCCTACAGATCATCGGAAAGAGCTTTGAAACACAAAATCCCGGACAATTAAGCTGGATAGTTGCCGCATACTCGTTGACCGTCGGCACCTTCATTCTAGTTGCTGGCCGACTTGGCGACCTCTACGGTCACAAAAAGTTCTTTGTCGGCGGCTTCCTATGGTTTGCCCTGTGGTCTCTACTCGCTGGTTTTAGCTGTTATTCGAGTCTGGCCTTCTTCTATTGCTGTCGTGCATTTCAAGGAATCGGTCCAGCATTTCTTCTACCCAATGCCATCGCCATACTAGGCCGTAGCTACGAGCCAGGAAGGAGAAAGCAGATGATTTTCAGCATTTTTGGTGCGGCTGCGCCGGGTGGGTTTGTCTTTGGGGCAACATTCTCAGCTCTTTTAGGACAGTTGGCTTGGTGGCCGTGGGCGTACTGGGTTATGGCAATTGCCTGTCTACTTCTGGCCGGCGCTGGTGTTCTCGTCATTCCGCACACTCCTCATCCAAAAATCGATGATTCTGTTAGTCTGGTGATGCGGGTTGATGCTTGGGGAGCCATTACGGGTGTCACCGGGCTCGTTTTCGTTAATTTCGCCTGGAACCAAGGATCAGTCGTGGGATGGACGCCACCCTATACTTACGTCCTCTTGATCGTCGGCTTCCTCTTTCTCGGTCTTTTTGCTTTCATCGAATCCCGTGCAACTTTCCCGTTGCTGCCAATTGCTGCACTATCAACGGATAGTGCATTCGTACTTGGCTGCATTGCCGCAGGATGGTCAAGTTTTGGTATCTGGCTGTTCTATATCTGGCAGTTCATGGAGGAGTCAAGGGGGAATAGTCCTCTTCTCGCCAGCGCTCAGTTTGTCCCAGTGGCCATCATTGGACTATGTGCCTCTGTAACAACTGGAATTGTCCTGAACCGCCTCCCTGCCAGTGTAGTAATGTTGATTTCAATGTTGGCATTTACTATTGGCGGTGTCTTGATTGCTACCACTCCAATTGAGCAGTCATATTGGGCACAGACTTTTATCTCTATCATTGTAATGCCTTGGGGCATGGACATGTCTTTCCCCGCTGCGACAATATTGCTAAGCAATGCGATGCCTCGCGAGCATCAGGGCATCGCTGCCTCATTGGTAAATACTGTCATCAACTATTCAATCTCAATAGGGCTGGGCTTCGCGGGAACAATTGAGAGCCAAATCAATGATGGCGGATTAGAGATCTTAAAAGGTTATCGAGGGGCCTGGTATATGGGTATTGGGTTGAGCAGCCTTGGAGTATTCGTCTCGATATTATTCGGGGTAAGTGGCATGGCGACCTCGAGGAGGAAATTGTCAGGAGAGCCACCCAGCCCAAAGAAGTGCCCGAATCCGGCAGCAGCAAGCTAGTGAAGATGTCCTTATGTCAGACGCACCCAAGTCAGGAAGGGTCGTTATTGTGCCTTCGATGTTGACTGAAGAGCAGATATGGGAGTACGTTCGACATGAGGAAGACGACGAAGGAAATTTGTTATAAGGTTGTGCGGAGGACAGTTCTTGGGGTTGATTCCTCGCAAGCTGTAGTGTTTCCAGTTGTACTCACGGGAATAGAGTAGAGTAATGATTTAGTGCGCAGTATAGTGATTAATTCTTAAAGATGCTCAACTTAATGGAGCGGGAGTCCCTATATATACACCAGACAACCTATACAACAGTTCGGTATAACCGAGTGTGCTCCGTTTTACCGGTGCTATTAAGTGTTCTCTACGGGGTAAACCTCTTTAATGCCCCAGGAATTTTTCTTGGCATCTCCGATACCACGGACACTCTTCAATACCACGGATTTCCGCACCTAAACATACAAAGTTTAATACTTAGTCAATCTATTTCAAATTCTTAATATAGCTACTTTAATAAGTATTTCAATGGCTCAGGATTATACCCTAAGGTACGTATAAGATTGGTGTAAATAAAATTAGATCTCGTTGTGTAGCTCAACAACTTAGTGTAAATGCGCTGTAACTTTACTAAGTGTGCCCTGAAATTTAGTGATCTCACACCTAAAGTTTAGCGGTCGCGGACGCTGAAAAATTCCTCTTCATTTTAGCGATCCAAGTCCCTAAAACCACAGCGACCAGTTACTAAAATTTGGCGATTGGCAGCTAAACTCACAGCGATTAATACGCTAAATAGTTACAACACTACATTTTTTACTTACAGTTATAATGTATCTTAATAATAAATGTAAGTTTACTTATCGCGCAGGCTATGTTCAATTAAGGTAGCTGGTTGACTTGCATGGAAATCTGTCCAGCCGTGGTATTGAAGACTGTCAGTGGCATTAAAGAGGTTTACCCGTTCTCTACGTGATTCTCGAGTCACCGATATCCAGTAGTTTGACCGCTGCCCCTTTATTCTAACATTTTCTCTTGTGTTGTGGTGGGGTTTTGTGATCCCCTACAAAATTACGTGATTTTGGGTAGTAGTTGTCCCTGTACTAAGAGCTTTAGTGTATTTTAGCTAGTTTAGAGACCTAGTTCTCATAGACATCCTCAAGTTTACGGCCCAGGATAGGTTTTACGGATGCTTTTACGGTTTGTTTTACAGGTTTACGGACACGGTTAGTTTTACGAATTTCTATAGGAAGCTTTACGGACATGAAATACAGTCTTTTCTTTTGTGTGTTTTGAGCATTGCGCTAAGCATTACCTCTGCCCCTGTTACCGACTTCTTTGTGGCTTCGAGCCTGTACGCTGTCCTACCTATTGCCCTGACAATCGTGCACTTCGACGGCACATCCATTCTATCCCTACATAGTGTTTGTAGTGTTATTTGGGTTCTACGCTTTGTTCTTTCTTTCTGGGAAGATGTTACATCATTTCAGTTAGGCTTCTACCTACTAATACCCTTTATTATCATTAGATAGCTATTGTCTAAAATTACCGGCCATATGCCAGCATTCCATAGACTAGACTCAATTCAATTCAATTCCTCCCAAATTGATTCCGCGACAGAAGACTGCTTGTGATCGGGGGATGATCACTAAGCGGGAGGGGACGTATGCGGTGGGGCGGAATGTGTTGTAATTACGTTCAGCCTTTTGCAATGTGGTACGTACTCCGGACCAAAATTATTGAATTTACCGGCTCTCTGGTGGTCTGCCTAGCTATCTATATAGTCAACCTGTACGCTACAGGCGTGAAACCCACTACTATCCGGAACCGCAGTATCCGGGCAACTTGGAACACTGGGTTTTCAGGGTGTTAGAACCGCCCATCGCAACAAATGGCAACTGCTAAAGGCAGATACCAGTGCAAAACATGAAAAGCGAGACATACTCCGCCTACGAGCTTGAGCAGCATAGCATGCATAAGTGCAGACACGGCAAAGACAATGAGTGTGATAGTTATGCGTACCAGCCTTGTATCTCAGGGAATGCGTAGGGTTGAGTGGATGAGAGCTGAGGCGTGGGAGACGAATACTACCTCCAATACACCGCGGAGTAACCCTAATAGCGCCACCTGCTGCATCTCATCACCTTCCAAACATCGAATCAGCGCCCACCTCTGTCACAAGTTATCAATGAGTCGGTACAGATCTTAATTTTGAAAGATATCATAATTCGCAAGGGCTACACAAGCCTCATGCCGAGAGGCTTTGGTCCGAGATGTCCATCGCACCCAAATCAAACCCGGAGCACGTTTCGGCGATATTGTATGTGAAGCTGAGGCGCCCGAAAATATGAACGTTGAATTAAATGAAGACTACCACTAGGTTTAAGAAGGACCATATCGGAATTAATCCGATTAATTATCGCTTTGATCGTGATATCTCCCCCGAGCAAGCTGCCCACTGGAACTATCGGTCAACTATCTTTCAGCGTGCCAACTTTCCAGCCTCTTTCAAGCAAATTGCCGCCGCCACATACCCAAAACTTCGTAGTTCCACCTTACCTCTCTTCCCGTATTCCCATACTTCTGCTTCGTCATTGAGTGCCACCCATAGACAAGCCATACTCAATGCTAAAGCCTGCTCACTCCTTTCCAAAACACGATCATCATTGGTTTCCCCGTCTACATCATCTTCGTCGTCATCTAAATAGTTAGCCGTTTTAGTAATGCATTTGATGGTGAAGGACAGCTCGGCCTCGAAACGCTCTTTCATAGACATAGATAATTCTCGTTGACGTCTCGTCTGCGCACCGTTCTTGCCAAGGATATTGCCGACGAAGACTTCAACTTCTGAAAGTGGCTGTTGAGGGCGGGGCCCGTACTCGAACATTATATTAAAGAGATATTCTTCGTATCTGTGAGCCAGTGGGTTAGCAATGCATAAATATTTTGCTTGCTTCTGGCTGACGAAATGGAAACGGCGAGATGGGAAATGACCTACTCCTCACGAATGCCTCTTGCCTGATCGAGATGATTGTCCCATTCAACTGATAGAAAGCGATATTCGAGATAGTTCCAAACACCTTTTAGCACAGATCTAGCAGGATCTGAAGCCCGGTTCTTTTTCTCTAATCTGTTTTGAACCCCCTGAAAGATTTCACGCTCATCGATGGCGCTGTATAACTTGCCCAAGATCTTTTTGCTAGGGTAATACTTGTAATTTACAAAATCCTCATCATCGTCTTCGCTAAGATCGTTATCATTTGCAGACCGGGTATTTTCAAAGGAGATTGGTTTGTCTTCTAGGATTTCCACATGCGGACCAGGTGCCATAAAATGTGGACGATATGGGCTGTATCTAGGCATTTGATTCATATCAACCTATATTTATGTTCAGCATGCACAAAAATGCGCCCTGGGTGTAGGAACGTACTCGTATACCGGTTTTAGAGAAGTCGACAGCTGTAGATGCCATCTCAGCTAACAGATCACAACGAGGGTCTAGGACGCCTTTATCACTCTGGTCGGCCAGAATTTTATGCGCATTACAAATACGCCCAAGTTGATCGGTTTCCATGAACGTCACGAAGAAGTCTGTCATATCTTGGCGGTCAACGGGTCTATCAAGATCAACAGGGGCTTGTTTGTGGTAATTTGCTGGCGGGAACGCTGTTATATCTTGAACATTGGCATCGAAAATAATGTGATAGGTATCACCATCAAGATCTCCACCACTCAACTTACTCGGCAAATCTCTTGAACCCTTCTGACTGAAGCATACGCAGTTACGAAGCTGCATTAACGGGGATTCTGCCGGTACAGTGACAGCAGTAGCAAGTTGAATGTCACCTTGATGAAGTGCTGGAGAGCGTGTGATTATCACCTCCTTTCCATCCTTTCCGGTGATGACTTTTGCTTTTCCGTCGATCTCGACAATACAGAAGATTTGCCCCTCTTCAAGGATACCGGTCTCGTCCATTATTCCTAGTAATGTAAAGCCATCCTTGACTGGAATTCGCGCCTTGTACTTCAACGCTCGGAGCTCTATCAGGACCGCTGCCTCGACAACGTCCGTTAGGAAGTCATCATCTTGAAATGATAGTAGCAGGCGAGGCAGTCTGTCAATAAACCATGGCAGATCAATTTTATCTCCAACAGAGTGCGTCTTCAAGAATTTTGAGGCGTTTTCGGTGCTAGACGTTGTCATACGAAGGCGCTCAACTTCCTTTGCCTGTAGATCCATGAAGAAATCGTGTTTGACACCCATATCTTCCAGGATCTTAATCATCTGTTGATTGAGGTATAAGGGAAGTGGTTTGTATCCAGCTGTACATATTTCGAGATCAGTGGAGTTGGACTCCCGAAATTTTATCATCGATGGTCGCAAGAATACTGATTTACCTTTGAGACGGCTGTCTAAGGCTAACATCCCCTTCGCGCCTGCCCGGGCGTGTCAGTGGAGAAATAACTATAGAATATGATGGAAAGAAAGAGATAATTAATCAGAATGTGGAGGAAGGCGGAGCATGCTAGAAACGAACGCTCAAAAAGAATAGGAGGAATAGAGGTGAAGGTGGGAGAAGCAACAGCCAGGAAGAGCATTCGAGACAATACATTAACATGAATTAAGAAGATACGGCGCTAGAAATTCGAAGCATATCTACAGTTGTAACATTGACGCAATAGTCATACTTACCTTGATATCGAATCTGCAAGACTGTTGGTTTCTTCTTTTTCCCGGCCAGCAGACCATCCCATATCTGTTCCAAAGCCTCCTTTGAGATAGTGCCTACACCGTCACTAAAGGTTCGCCCATCTCGCTTCACATCTTCCATCTCCTTAACAACTCCAGGGTCCAGAGCAATTGCATCCCGTGTATCCGAAAAAGCCTGCCCAATTCGCGCGGCGCATCTTGCTGGGCTACGGATCTTCGAGAAGTTTCCTAACCCTTTGATGACTTCGCGGTCATAGAGAAGACTTCCGTTGTGGATAAAGGGTGCCATGAACCAGCAGGATTGAGCACGAAGAGATGAGTGAGAGAATCCGAGAAATGAGAAGTGCAGACCAGCTATATGGAGGCCTTCGATTAAGATCTTACGGAATCTGTCAAATATGGGTTTGTTCGACGCTCCAGGATTGAAAAAGACCGGCAGGTAATCTTCATCACTAAATTGAACTCGTAAGAAGTAGTCATGGTGCGTAGAATACTTCCGTAGAACTCTGTTGTTGCCTTCCAAATCTGGACCGCTCAGGTATACACCGGCAGGAGTAACCGTTGCTTTGTGAATAACAGCGGCATTTTCGGATCCCACTGGTTCTTCAAGATATAGGGCCTCGCGCGTTGAGAGCTGTTCATTCTTCCTAAGCAAGTCCACCAGGTTTTGGAGTTTGAAGTTACTTGGCTCGGTATCCGGTCCAGCAAACGGGATCTGCAGGAAAAGCTTGCGAATTGCGTTCACACAAACGCGTCTGTCGGACTGCGAAAACATATTTTCGACCTCTGGAAGAAGCGCGATGACTTTGGACGGCGGCAGGTAACCATTTTGTGCCAGTTTCTGCAATTGAAACTTTATGGCAAAAGGAAGAGTAGTGGTTTCAGGTGACAATAGATGAAGTAGTCGACTAAATTCCGAGGCATACGGCTCCTTGGGCTGGCGGACATTTATGTGACGCCGAATCATTGGTGGCATGCCGCGAATCTGACCTAATCTTCTTATCCGATCATGTAGCCTGTTACTTTCGGTGAGCAAGAGTCGGTATACAAGACAGCTGCCAGCAATTTTCTGGTGATCTCTATTCAAGGCAGTCAACCTATTCCTGTCAGGACCGCGAGCGAACTGGTCATGGTTCCTGAAAAGACTTTGCAACATACTAGCGAGGTCATTCGGCAGGGCAGTGGACGGGGTAGATATTGTCGGATCACGATTCTGGAAGAACCTTGGAGCCTCTCTTAAAGTGAAGACTATTGCTGGAATTGGTTGACCTTCCCAAGCAACGGCCTCGATACCGTAGTACGAAATATCAAGGCGCTGGCTTGTGTCCATCTTGAACACTATAAACTTCGCGTTGAAGGTAATTGTTGCGGACTCTGTTAGAGTGAAATAGGGCTTAAAGATAAGTTCGGATTCAACATAGTCCCAAAGCCCACATGATATCGAGGTACACGAGAGAGTTCGATGATCCTTCCCAGAGCGGGACACGTCGGATTTCGCTGAAGTCAGCTTCTGCTCTGCTTTAGCTTGCTTGTCCATCTTTAGACTTTCCAATGCGAATTTATCAACCCTATCGCTGAGGCTGCAATATAGTGGAGTGCCCTTAAACATGAGATTGGTGCTGCCCGGAATGGAGCAAAAGCGGCCTGCGAGGTTCTTGGTCTGTCCGTGAAGATCCAAGAATCTCAGGCCATCTTGAGGATTGAGAAATATTATTTTGGCCCAGGGCTTCTGCGCTATCTTTTGGCAAATCCAGTCTTCAATTTGGAGTCGGCTTAATACATCCTTGAAGAAGTCATTCAAGCTCTTCTCCGTCTCCCGCTTGGGCACGCCTCGAATGAAGATTTCCATCCGGCAAGTGCTGAAACAGTAGCAGATTTATCCTGATGTCTCTAATAGCCGGTCCAATTTTATGTTTGAGGTGACTGTAGCGGGTGTTTGGTGAATGGAGGATACCGGTGAGCTTACGGTGTGCTATTGCTTAGAATCCAAGGTATTAGAGTAATTCGAGGGTGGGAGGAGCTTCTTTATCCCGCCAGTGTAGCCCGATTGTCAGATTCAACCCTCATAACTCGCGTTCAGCTTGAAAGTTACCCAGCATTGACTCCGAAGTCAGTGCGGGGAAAGGGCAGCGACCCGAAGCAATCGGGCACGCTGCGTTGCGTTAGGCTGCGGTGACAGGTTTGATCTGGAGGGACGAGCTCGCAGATGAGTTTTCCAATAGAAACCGAGGGTTCGGGATATTGTTGTGAAGTTTCAGGCTTCACAGAGCTACATTCACTGATGGCAAGCCTGGATCACAAAATGTATGGATCCAAGTCATAAGAGCGGGGGAAGCTGAACCCAACAGTGTAACTTTAATAGCACTAAAGTAGTGCATACGGCGAGCGTTAAGGGGCAGAGACGAATTATGCATCGACACGTCATCTTGTATCATAGGCGATTAATTTATGTGTCTCATTTTGCAACCAGCAATATGGAATTGGCTTAATATCATCCTCTGTTCTAGTCTTTCTGAATTGACTATTGCTGATCTGGGAAGCCGAGGGCTCGATATCTAAGGCGATTAGAGTAGCCGAAAAAGCAAAAGCGGTGGATGCTCTAGTCTTTGCAACTCTGCCACCGCTGTGCGCTACGCCGTTAAGGCCGATTTAGACCGTTTTGATACTGCAGCCCATTAAATTCAGTCCATTACGAATTAAAGAATTTGCATTACTTATTAAGCGCGATCCACGCTGCAATGAACTGGGCGATAATTTTAAATTGGTATATGAAATATGTAAATTTTCAGATAAGGAAGCTTCTGTCTTTAAATTTTCTCAATGTCTTGAGATAAGTTGGAGGTTCGCATGGGCTTGAACATTCAATGTGCGAGATCAATCAACCGGATGTATCTGCCTTAGGCACTAAGACCCACTCTTTCTTTAAGGCAGCCGCACCAATTCGCAAGGCAGAGCGCGAGAGAATCAATATATTTCGCATTGACAAGATCATATACGGCCCACTTCGTATCAAAGTCTTGGTCCCACAGAAGGGCTCGACAGT
>Ga0335075_10010965_pt1 | contig 13724 bp, 14 predicted proteins | sample Lox_Sample_24_FD_206723 | JGI IMG/M metagenome (GOLD analysis project Ga0335075, IMG submission 206723) | Soil microbial communities from Loxahatchee National Wildlife Refuge, Florida, United States - Lox_Sample_2.4 | ecosystem: Environmental > Terrestrial > Soil > Wetlands | place: USA...
CGCTTGGCAGAACGCGGAAGCAAGGTAAAATACAAAGATGAAAATGCGCCTCACAAAACGCGCTTTCTTCGCGCAGCTCCGATTGTGCAGGGTCCGCTATGGATAATATGGATACTTCCGCCTTTGTGCAGTTGATCCAAAAGCTCGGTTTGGTGACCGAAGCCCAGTTGGCGGAGGTTTCCGACGAGGTTGGTCCTGTTCCGGACCTCACGCACCTGATCGCGGCCCTGGAAAGGAAGAGCTATTTGACGCCCTGGCAGCGCGGCAAGGTCCTCAAGGGCGACATCGACGGCTATTTCCTGGGCGGTTATCGCATTCTGTACAAGATCTCGTCGGGAAGCTTTGGCCGCGTCTTCCGCGCCGACGACCCGCGCAGCGGCCGGGTTGTCGCCATCAAGGTCCTGCGCCGCCGCTGGAGCGAGGACCAGGCGCGTATCGACCTGTTCATCCGCGAGGGCAAGGTCGGGCTGACGCTCAAACATCCCAACATCGTCGAGGTGCTGGCCGTCAATCGCGATCCCTCTTCGGGCCAGTATTACCTGGTCATGGAGTTCGTCGAGGGCGGCAACCTTCGCGAGATCCTGCAAATCCGCAAAAAGCTGACGGCGGCGGAATCGCTGCGCATCCTCGAGGATGCGGCCAACGGGCTGACGTACGCCTACTCGCGGCACATGGGACACCGCGACATCAAGCTGACCAACCTGCTCATCTCCAGCACCGGCGAGGCCAAGCTGGTGGACTTCGGCCTGGCGCAGTTTTTCTCCACCCTGGCCAAGAAAGACGACGAAAAGGTCGATCGCACCGTCGATTACGCCGGCCTGGAGCGAGCCACCAACGTCAAGGCCGGCGATGTGCGCAGCGACATTTATTTCCTCGGCTGCGTGCTCTATGAGTGTCTCACTGGGCGACCTCCCATCACCATGACGCGCGACAAGCACGCCCGTATGCGCAAGGGGCGCTTCGAGGAAGTGCAGCCGATCAACCCCAATGAGATCGACGGCCCGCCCTCGGTGATGTCGCTGGTGGAAACGATGATGGCCCTGGATCCCAAGGCGCGTTATCAGACGCCGGCGCAGCTGCTCGACGCCGTCAAGACGGTGCGCCGCGAGGTCGAGGGCAAGTCCGGCAAGAACGATGGCCGGGCGGCGTCGCGCTCTGTGTTCGTCGCCGAAAGCGACGAGCATTTGCAGGACGCTCTTCGCAACGGTCTGAAAGACCAGGGTTATCGCGTTTTTTTGGCCAGCGATCCGGTGCGGGCACTGGATCGTTTTCGCCAACAGCCTTACGACGGCTTGATCGTCGATGCACGCACGACCGGGGAGGACGGACTTCGCGTCTTCATGCAAGTCGTTGAGGAGGCCGGCCGCAGGCGTCTGCCCTGCGTCGCCATTCTTCTGCTCGGCGAGGACCAGGCCAGCTGGGCGGGACGATTGGCCAGCTCGCCGCACGTCGGCGTCCTCACCGACCACATCACCCTTAAGACCGTCTCACGCAAGCTGAAACAGCTGTTGGAGGCGGCGAATCCGCCCACGTAGCGACAATTGACAAGCCTGGCGGCGCTGTCACGGGGAGGCGGCAACGCTGTAGCGATGCTGTTGGAGCGACCGTGAATTTCAAGAGAGACTTTTTGACAGCTCTGCTCCTCGTGATGTTGTCCCTTGTTGCCTTTTTAGCCATCGAGGTGTGGGCCTACGGAGACACCCGGCGATTCTTCCAACAACCGGCGCGGCTGGGAATGGTTGTCGCTACCGTGCTGTTGGCCCTTCTTGCCCTCTTCTCCCGTTCGAGCGGCCTGAGCAGCGGCGAACGAGAAGATCGCGGCAACCGTTGGGTTGTGCCGACCCTCCTCGTGCTTTCGCTGCTCCTCGCTTGGCTGCCCCCTTACATGGATGGCCGCGACCTGTGGACGCTGCATCCGCCGATCATCCCCTACCTCGGCCTGATCTTATACGTGCTCGGCGGTGTTTTGCGCATAATGCCGGTCTTCGCGTTGGGCCGGCGTTTCAGTGGTTTGGTGGCCATACAGCATGGGCACCGTCTCAAGACAGACGGCTTGTATCGCTTCATCCGTCATCCCAGTTATACGGGTTTACTTGTGTCTTGCACGGGATTGGTGTTGATCTTTCGATGCGGGATTGGATTATTCCTCGTTGTTGGGATCTTTGCCATCTTGCTCGCCCGCATCAAGTCCGAGGAAGCTCTGCTCGCCTCAACCTTCGGCGAAGAATATGAAGCTTACCGCCGTCGAACGTGGCGCTTGGTTCCCTGGGTGTATTGAGCGAAGACGATTACTTGAGCCGAAACAGAGGGACGGAAATCACAGAAAGGTTGGCATGGCATGGCGACAATCACCGATACCGCCGCCCGTGATCGCTGGGAAAAGGAAATCGCCGCGGCTCCTGTGCGTGAGCAACCGCCTACCACCGTCAGCAGCGTACCCATCGATCCTTTATACACGCCGGAAAGTCTCAACGGCTTCGATCCCGACGCCGACCTCGGCCATCCCGGCCAGTATCCGTACACGCGCGGCGTGCATGCGTCGATGTATCGTAGCCGCTTGTGGACCATGCGGCAGTTCGCCGGCTTCGGTACGCCGCGGCAGACCAACGAGCGCTTTAAATTCCTCCTCGACAAGGGGCAAACCGGCCTCAGCACCGCGTTCGACCTCCCGACTTTGATGGGCCTCGACAGCGACGATCCGCGCGCCTTCGGCGAGGTGGGCCGGCTCGGCGTCGCCGTCTCGACGCTCGACGACATGCACGAATTGTTTGACGGCATCGATCTGGCCAAGGTGTCGGTGTCGATGACCATCAACGCGCCGGCCAGCATCATCATGGCCTTTTTCCTCGCCAATGCGCAGGATCAGGACGTGGATTGGAGTCAGCTGCGCGGCACGTTGCAGAACGACATTTTGAAGGAGTTCCACGCCCAGAACGAATTCGTCTTTCCGCCGGAGCCGCACGTTCGCCTCGTCGCCGATGTGATCGAGTTTTGCACGCAACAGGTTCCGCAGTGGAACACGGTATCGATCAGCGGCTACCACATCCGCGAGGCCGGCTCGACCGCCGTGCAGGAGCTGGCCTTCACGCTGGCGGACGGCTTCCACTACGTCGAGACATGCCTGGCACGCGGACTCGACATCGACGCCTTCGCACCGCGGCTGAGCTTCTTTTTCAATGCCCACAACGACATCTTCGAGGAGATCGCCAAGTATCGGGCGGCGCGCGTCCTGTGGGCCGAGACACTACGGCACAAGTACGGCGCACGCCGTGAAAACTCGTGGAAGCTGCGTTTCCATGCCCAGACGGCCGGATGCTCGTTGCAGGACAAGCAGCCGGAGGTCAATCTCATCCGCGTCGCTTATCAGGCGCTGGCGGCGGTGCTGGGAGGCTGTCAGTCGCTGCACACCAACAGCATGGACGAAACGTTGGCCCTGCCCTCCGAGCATGCCGTGACGCTGGCCCTGCGCACGCAGCAAGTGCTGGCCCATGAAACCGGCGTGACCAACACCGTCGATCCGCTGGGCGGCAGTTATTTCGTCGAGACGCTAACCAAACAGATGCAGCAGGATGCGCGGACGTGCTTCGAGCGCATCGAGGAGCTGGGCGGCATGATTTCGGCCCTCGAAGCCGGCTTCTTCCGCCGCGAAATCGCGGATGCCGCCTTCACCTATCAGCGCGAGGTGGACGCGAATCGTAAGCTCATCGTCGGCATCAATGCCTTTCAGGAAGCTGAGGAAAAGCCGATCGATACGCTGGCCATCGATGCGGCGGTCGAGAAGGAACAGGTGGCGCGCTTGAAGCAAATCAAGTCGAAGCGCGACGGCGAGCAAGTGCGTAACATACTGGATAAGATCCGCCGCGTGGCGGCGACGAAAGAAAACCTGATGCCGTCGCTGGTGGAGGCGGCACGGGTGCGCTGCGCGGTCGGCGAGATCATCAACGCGCTGGCGGACGTGTTTGGTCGCTACAATGGCGCGGCACGGTGGTAAAACCAGACATCAAGGAGAAAGTAAATGGCCATAGCTATCGAGAAGGCTCTGATGACAGCGGAGGAATTTCTTCGCTTGCCCAACGATGGTAGACTCAGGGAGCTGGTCAGAGGGAGGGTAGTTTACATGAACGTGCCCGCGCCGCGGCATGGACAGATTTGCGTGAAGGTCGTCCGACTAATCGGCAATTTCGCGGACGAGTACCATCTGGGTCACGTTGTCAGCAACGATTCCGGTGTGCCAACCGAGCGCGGCCCTGACACGGTGCGCGGAGCGGATGTGGCCTTTTACAGTTATAGCCGAGTGCCGCCGGGACCGTTCCCCCAGGGTTATCTGCCCGTCGTTCCGGAGCTGGTCTTCGAAGTCCGTTCTCCGACGGATCGTTGGAGCCCGATCTTGGCAAAGGTTGCCGAGTATCTGGAAGCCGGCGTAAGCGTCGTATGCGTCCTCGATCAGATGACGGAGCGCTGCCACGTCTATCGCAACGAAGAAGAGATTCAGGTCTTTCTAACGGAGCAGGATTTGACCATCCCCGATGTCCTGCCGGAATTCCGCGTCGTTGTACGGCGATTCTTCGAGTGAGCCAAGAGAAACTTATGACCGAAGCTCCTCCCATCCGCGTCGTCCTCGCCAAGGTTGGCCTCGACGGCCACGACCGCGGCATCAAGGTTGTAGCTCGCGCTCTGCGCGACGCCGGCATGCAGGTCATCTACGCCGGCCTGTGGCAGACGCCGGAAGCGGTCGTCCGCACCGTCGCCGACGAGGACGCTGACTGGCTCGGTGTGAGTCTCCTCAGCGGGGCACACATGACGCTGGTGCCGCGCATCTTACAGCTGCTGCGCGAGGCGGGATTGGAGCATGTCGGCGTTCTTGTCGGCGGCATCATACCGGAAGGTGATATTCCGCAATTGCTGGAAATGGGTGTGGCGCGCGTGTTCGGTCCTGGTACGCCGCTGCCGGACATCGTCTCTTTCTTGCGCGAACGCAGGGGAGCCGGCCATGCTTGAGACACTGTTGGAGCGCTTCCGCCGCCGCGATCGGTTGGCCCTGGCTCGGCTCGTCAGTCTGGTGGCGCGAGGGGAACAGGTTGAGGAGATCCTGATCGGCATCGGTGAGCCGGCTCACCCGGCGCGCGTGGTCGCCGTCACCGGCAGCGGCGGCGTCGGCAAAAGCACGCTGACCGGCAAGCTGATCGAGCAGGCTCGCAACCACGGACAGAGCGTCGCCGTCCTTGCTTGCGATCCGCAAAGTCCGTTAAGCGGCGGCGCACTGCTTGGCGATCGCTTCCGCATGCCGGCGCGGCCCGACGATGAGGGCGTGTTCATCCGCAGCCTGGCCGCGGCCGGCGGACATGGCGCGTTGGCCGAGCATCTCGCCGCCCTGGTCCGCCTGCTGGAGACGTTCGGCTTCGAGGTGGTGCTGATCGAGACGGTCGGCGCCGGTCAGGGCGATACGGTGGTGCGCGACCTGGTTGATGTCCTTGTGCTGCTGCTCCAGCCAGAAACCGGCGATGATTTGCAGTGGGAGAAGGCCGGCCTTCTCGAAGTCGCCGACGTGATCGTCATTCACAAGGCGGACCTACCGGGCGCGGAGCGCGTCGAGGCCGAGGTTCTGGCCACTCTCGCACTCAGCTCCTCGACCGGCGCGACGCCGGTCCCATCCGTCCCTGTCCTCCTTGTCAGCTCGCGGACCGGCGACGGACTCGACCCGCTCTGGCAGAGCATCGCCGCCCGGCCGCTGCGGCGCGGACGGCAACAGAACGGCCGCGAGCTGCTTTACCTCGCCCAGCAGGCGCTGGCGGCACGTTTCGCCGCGGCCGAGACGAAAGGACGGCCCGAATTGCGGCACTTGCTGGTGGCCTGGCAACGCGGCGAGATGACTTCCATCCAGGCCGCCAACACCCTCCTCAATCTCCTGCGCGACGCTCCTACTTCTGGGGCTTGATGCCCCTCGGGCGAGCGAAGATTTGCGTGTAATAAATCTCGCCCTTGTCGTTTCGCGCGATGGCTACTCCCGTTTCGGTGACGTTTTTATCGAGGAGGTTCTCGCGGTGCTGCGCGGACTCCATCCAGTCCTTGACGATGGCGGATAGAGGCGGCTCGCCATCCTCGGCCATGGCGAGGTTCTCGCTGACTTTGCCCCAATTGTAACCGGCAGCGTCCACGCGCTGCCCCAGCTTCTTGCCGTTCAGGTCGTGCTCCATCTTCCGCTGCTTGGCCATGTTCTTCGACTGCTCCCGCGCCGCCTTAATCAGCAGCGGATGAGGCCGCAGCGCGAGCAAGTCCTTCTTGGCCCGTTTCTCGTTCAACAATTTCAATAACGCTTGCTCCTCTTTTGTCATCTCCAGCTTGGTCGGTTCTTTCTTGTCGTCTGCCAGGACGAGCGAGGCGGCCAGCGGCACCAGCAGCAACGCGGATAACCGGGAAAAAGAACGGATCATGGCAAAACCTCAAGGAAAGCCGTGGTTGGAACGCCCCGGACCTGCACTGCTCTGCTTCTTCATTCTTGCTCCTGAACGGCGATCGCACAAGAGGGACGAGGCGAGGCTGGCGCCCTCAGAGCTTCATTCCTCGTCAGGCTCTCCTTGCAATCGATGCGCTTTGCGCAGTGCCAGGCAGCGATAGGCCTCGGCCAGCAGCGAGCGGCGCTCTTCCTGGCTCAACGTCGCCACGAACAGGCCGTCGAGGATCCCCGCGCCGACGCCGGTCTTTTCCAGCAAGCGACGCTCCATCTGCTCGTTCGTCTCAAGGGAGCCGTCCTTGCGAAGATGACTCGGCGGGCAGCCGCGCTCGCACAGGGCCGGCGCGATCATCAGGCCGCGGTGGCAATCGAGAGGGTCTTCCTCGCTGCACAGAAAGGCGACCGTATTGCCGCCCCGACCATGCATGAGCTGCTCCAGTCCGTGCTGAAACCTCTCCGTTCGCCGCACGCGCTCGTAATCGACTCGGCCCTCCTCATCGTACAGGGAAGGCAGACCGGGCCGGCCGCCGAGCAGGTCGCCGAGGAAGACGTAATCGATGTTTTCGTCGCGCAGCCCGCGTGCCAGCGGCTCGCGATTGAAATACGGATAGCGACCGCTGTAGGGAGAGGAGCGAACGTCGGCCAGCATCGTGACGCCGGCGCCGCGCAGAAGGGCCGCGAAGGCCGGCCAATCGTGATTGGAATGGCCGACGCTGACCAATCGCGGATCGGGGTTTTCGGCGACGATCGCGCTTCGGATTTGCATTTCGCTTGCCTGCTCGTCCATAATGACGGCATCATAACAATTCGATTCCAGGGAAGCCATCCTCGCCGGCCGCGCCGGAGCAAGCTCATGCGATTCGTTTCGTGTCTGAATGTCTTTGTTTGCCTGTGCCTCCTCGCGGCTGCCCGCGCTCCGGCCGAGGAAGCGCGGGCCGTCCTCGACCGCGCCATTCAGGCGCACGGCGGCGAGGCCCGGCTGGAGCGCACGACGAAAGGACGTCTCAAGGCGCGAGTGGAAGGCAATATGTTCGGGACCGTCTTCAAAACCGAATGGGAGGAAACATTCGATCTGCCCGGCCGTTACAAACAAATCATCGACGGCAGCGTCAACGGTATGTCCACTCACATGGAGTATGCGGTTACCGGGACAAAAGGCTGGCTTCGACAGGGGACAGACTCCGCCAGGGATTTTGCCGAGTCCGAGCCTCCTTCCGTGGGGCGGCACTGGCATGCCATCCTGGCACAGCTCCTGCTGGTGAGCGACAAAAAAATTCAACTCTCATCCCTCCCGGACGACAAGACGGACGGACGAACGCTCGCCGGCATCCGGGCCGTCTCGCTCCAAGGAAGCGGCGATTGGTACTTCGACAAAGCTACGGGGCTGCTGGCGCGAGCACCATGGCGAATGCCGAACCATACGATCCTCAAGGCCGGTCAGAAGACGATGGGCCAGCATCGCCTCGAAGATTATCACGATATTAAAGGCATTCATTATCCGATGAAATTCATCACCAACGCCGGGAAAGCCAATTCAATGACCATCACCATCTCGTCCATCGAGTTTCTCGACAAGATCGAGGCGAGCGTTTTCGTCAACCCTCAGACCCCGGCCGAGCCGTACAAAGGAGAGGAAACACCCGTGAATCGGGACAGGTGGTTGATTATCGCTACCGCCAGCGCCGGCGTCGTTGTCGGGGCAGTGTGGCTCATCGTTCGCGCCTCCGGGCGAGGGAAGCGGGAGACGCCTCCAGCTGAGGAATGAACCGTGGAAATGGTCCTGCTCGACTGGACGCGCATGGGCAAATTGTACTGCCTGGCCGGCGTTGTGCAGCAGAACGGCCAGCTGTGCGTCGTGCGTCCCTTGCCCGCCGCTCAACGAGCCGCGCCGGTGCGGAACATCGGTTGGTCTCCCTACTTGATGGACGGCCATTCACGCTGGGAGATCTTCAAGCTGATTGATCCGCAGCCAGCCGAGCCGAGTCCGCCGCACCTGGAAGATGTGTGGGTGCGCGGCATGAAGTCGCGGCGCAGCCTGGCCGACCCCGCGGTGCGACGTGCCATCTTGCAAGCGACGCGGACACGGCTCGGCGAGCACTGGTTTGGCGCGCCGCTGACGACAACGCGCTCCGTTGCCTACGTCTCGCCCCGAACGGGCGAGCGCAGCCTGGCGAGCCTTGTCGTGCCGGCCGGCGCCATCCACTTTAGCGTCTCATGGCGTAACGGCACCGCCGAGCCGGATACGCGCGTGAGCCTGGCCGTCCCGGAGCTGGCAGGGCGCTCGCTGCCGGTCAAGGACCATTTCCTGCTGCGGCGCGCCGAGCTGGCCTCCTCCGCCTTAGAGGGACGTATCCAGGCGCTGAGCCTCGCGGTCGCTCAGATGGGCGCGGAGGTCGTGGTGCGTCTCGGTCTCTCGCGCAGCTTTCAGGCCACGCCCAGCCGGGCCGAAAGCTCATGCTGGCTGATGGCCGACGGCTTCTTCTCCTTTAACGATCCGCAGTGTTAAGATGTCGCTACAAGCCGTCCTCGTAGACCGTTTGCTCGCTCGACTGCGCCAGGTGCGCGATCTCCTGGGACTGGAGCACCTCGACGCCGATGCGGAGACACGCTTCGCGGATGCTCTCGATTCCATGTGCTTCGTGGAGTTTCTGACGCTGGTGGCCGAAGACAGCGGTGTATCCGTCGAGGCCGTCGAGGAAGCGGCCGGTCGCCATTACGGCAGCGTCGGCGAATTGGCAGCCGCCCTCGATGCGGCCGGACTACCCCTGGACCAGAAGCGTTCCCCGTTGTCCGCGACATCCAGGGAGCGAGCATCAGATGCCCGGCCGATGGCGTGGCTGGCGGCGACGGCGGCGCGATTGCCCGTCCGCCGACAGCCCGCCTCGGAGATCAATGCCGCTCTACGGCGTCCGCCCGGCTGGCTAGAGGAGCATGCTGGCATCGAGGCACGTTGTCTCTGGGGAGAGGAAGATCCGCTATCTGCCGCGGCCAGCGCCGCTCAGGAATGTCTTCAGGAAGCCGGCTTATCACCCGACGCGCTGGGCGCGCTCCTGGTGACTTCGGAAGCACCGCCACTTCTGACTGGGTTAGCTGCGGCGCTGCACATGCGCATGGGCCTGGCATCAAGCACCGCGGCGCTGGAAATCGGCGGCGCCTGCACGGGCTTCCTGGCGGCGCTGTGGACCGCAAGCCGTTTGCTTGTGGATACGGCTGCGGTCCTCATGATCGCGATAGAAGCTCCCTCCCGCTGGCTATCGCTTGTCCCGTCGGCCGCCGGGGAAGCCGCCGCTCTGTTCGGCGATGGCGCCGCCGCCTGCCTGCTGACGGCACAGCCGCCGAGTCGGAGTGCCCTCCCCCTTCGCGACATCCTTCTCGGCACCGACGGCTCGGCTGGCTCGCTGCTCCGAAGCGAGTATGAACCGGGTAGCGGCGTGCTCCTGCACATGGAAGGCGTTCCGCTCGCTCATCGCGCCGTGCGGGCGATGGCCGATGCCGTGCGGCAGCTCAGCGAACGACATGGCCTGACCGTTGACCAGCTGGACGCCGTTGTCGCGCACGGCGGCAACGGCCGCATGCCCGCTCTCCTGGCACGCCGGCTGTGTCTGCCGATCGAGCGCGTGTGGAGCGAGACCGCGCGGTTTGGGAATCTCGGCTCCGCTTCCGTACCGAGTGCCTGGAGCTTCGGCGATCACTCGGTCTCGCGTACGGTGGTGTGGACAGCCATCGGCGCGGGACTGCAATGGGGCGCGGCCCTGTTCGACACGCCGGCCTGATGGAAGGCAGCGAGGCGCAGAGTAAAATGCCATTGGGATCTTTGCGTTTTTTGGCGTTGGAAATTCGGAGGACAACTTATGCCGACCGTCAGCCTTGACGAAGCCCAGGCTCATCTGCGGGAGATCGTGATTAGTCTGCAACCTGGTGAGGAAATTGTATTGACCGAGAACGGCCAGCCCTTGGCCAAACTGGTAAAGACCCAGCGGACGAGCTGGCCGTGCAAAGCCGGCTCCGCCAAGGGCAAGGTTCTCTACGTCGCCCCAGACTTCGACGCCCCGCTGGAGGAGTTCAAGGAGTACATGGAGTGAGGCTGCTGCTGATACCCACACCTTGCTCTGGTTCCTGGAGAACGATCCATCGTTGAACGCGGCTGCGCGTACAGCCATCGAGGATCCAGGGAATCACAAGTTGGTCAGCATCGCTACTTGTTGGGAGATGGCGATCAAGGCGGGACTGAAAAGTTGAGGCTGATCGAGCCGGTAGCGGTGTTCCTGGGCCGAGAGCTGCCGGCGAACAACTTCGACTTGCTGGACATTACCCTGGCTCACGCGACCGCAGTGGAAATGCTGCCTCAGCATCACAAAGATCCCTTCGACCGCCTGCTGATCGCCCAGACCCAGATCGAGGGCGTCCCGATTGTCAGCGTGGACACGGCCTTCGACCCCTACGGTGTGACGCGCATCTGGTAAGCTACCACAAGACACGAGCGAGAAAAAGTGGAGCAAGGACCGTCACTCCGGCAGCGGTTGCCCGCGCGTCTCCGGCGCGAACCAGATGACGATCAGCCCGGCGAGGTAAATCAGACTAATAACGGCTCCGGCTTGAGCGTAATCGCCGTGAAATACGTTTTTGAGAAGGTGGCTCATGTAGAGCGCGCCGGCGGCAGCGATGATACGGCCGAAATTGTAGCCGAAACCTTGACCCGTGGCCCGCACGCGCGTCGGGAACAGCTCCGGCAAATACAGGGGCAGCCAACCGTAAAAGGAAGCGGTGAAGAAGCCGGTCAAGCCGATCACCCACAGTAAACCGATATCCGCTTTCGCTGGTGTGCCACTCGGAAAATAGCCGCGAAAAAGATAAGCGCAGATCAAGAGCGAGCCGGCGGTAAGAGTGAAATAAGTGCGGCGACGGCCAAAATAATGAGCGAGCAGCGCCCCGGTCAAGGCGCCGAAAATGGCCCCGACGGCGGAGCTGGCCTGAGCGGCGGCGGCATTGATCCAAGCTGCTTCCTTGGGCAGGGAATCAACCCAGTGAGGGACCATCCAGGCGACGCCCGCCCAGGTGACAATCAACGGGATGCCGCTCAGCGTGGCGGCCAGGATGCTGTGTCGTCGTAGCGCCGGCGTGAAAATGGCTGTCAGACTGGGCCGAGGAGCCGTCCGCGCCGCCTGCTGCCACTTTTCCGATTCCGGCACAAAGACGCGCAGGAAAAACGTCAGCAAGGCGGGCAAGGCGCACAGACCCAACACCCAACGCCAGCCTCCCGCATCCACCTGCACTCCAATGGCCCGGACGCCTTCGACCATTACGGCCGTCAACAGGAAACCAACGTTAGCGGCCGCGCCGATCAAACCGGCCAACAACGGCCGCATCTGCTGCGGCCAGCTCTCCATGACCAAGGCGACGCCCAGCGCCCATTCGCCTCCCATGCCCAGCGATGCCAAAAAACGCAGCGCTGCCAGCTGCCACGGATCTTGAGCCAAACCACACAAGCCCGTAAAGGAAGCATAAGTCAAGACACTGAACACCATGCCGCGCACTCGTCCCAGGCGGTCGCCCAGCCAGCCAAACAGCCAGCCACCCAGCGCGGCGCCGATCAGGAAGCTCGCCGCCAAGCCGCTGTTCCAAGCGCCCGATTGGCTATCCACGCGCTCTTTGGCTTGCTGCCGCACTTGGCGATCGGAAGCGGTCGCGGCCAATCGGTCCTCCTCTTTCAAATGGAGAACATCGATCAAAGCCGGCCGACCAACCACGCCCAGCACTCCCTGCTCGAAGCCGTCGAACATCCAGCCCAGCAAGGCCGCCGCCAGGGCCAGCCACTGTCCGCGACTGATTTGCCGTAGGTCTGTGCCACCCATGCCGATCGCCGCCTTTCACTAGGCATTCCAGGGGATCTCACCAGAGCCAGCATAGCGGCTGCTGCGGCCGCGTCCAGAAAAACTCCTGGAAATCATGCGCGCCGTCCTTTAGGATGCCAAGGTACACACCGAGACATCGCCTACACTCCAGGAACGCACCATGAGCAAGCTCCGCCGTGTTTTTCTTCCTTCCGTGCTGACGATCGTTCTTGTTTCTCTCCGGCTGCACGCTCAGGGCTACACGCCCGAAGAGGCGCTCAAGCGCATGAAGGTCGCCGACGGCTTCGAGGTCAAGCTCGTCGCCAGCGAGCCGGCGATTCGCCAGCCGGTGACGATGACCTTCGACGATCGCGGCCGCCTATGGGTTATTCAATATCTGCAATATCCCAATCCTACGGGATTGAAGCCGGTCAAGGTCGATCAATATCTCCGCACCGTCTACGACCGCATGCCGGAGCCGCCGCCGAAGGGACCGCGCGGCGCTGATCGCATCACCATCCTGGAAGATCCCGACGCGAACGGCCGCTATCGCAAAGCCAAGGATTTCGTCACGGGCCTGAACCTCGCCACCGGACTGTGCCTGGGCAACGGCGGCGTTTACGTGTTGCAGACGCCCTATCTGCTTTTCTATCCCGATCGCAACGGCGACGATGTGCCGGACGGTCCTCCGGAGGTGCTGCTAAGCGGCTTCGGCATGGAGGACGCCCATGCCGTCGCCAACTCGCTGCAATGGGGACCGGACGGCTGGCTCTACGGCGCGCAGGGCAGCACGGTGACGGCCAAGATCCGCGGCATCGAGTTTCAGCAGGGCATCTGGCGCTATCATCCGCGAACCAAGCGATTCGAGCTGTTCTCCGAGGGCGGCGGCAATACCTGGGGACTCGATTTCGACGAGCACGGCCAGGTGATCGCCGGCACCAACTGGGGCGGCTTCGCCATGCTGCATCAGGTCCAGGGCGCTTATTACATCAAAGGCTTCAGCAAGCATGGACCGCTGCACAATCCGCACACTTACGGTTACTTCAATCACGTACCCTATGAGCGTTTCAAGGGCGGGCATGTCACGTGTGGCGGCATCATCTACCAGGGCGGCGCCTATCCCGACAAGTTCCGCAACGTCTATATCGCCGGGAACCTGCTGTCCAACGCGCTGCACTGGCATATCCTCGAACGCAAGGGATCGAGCTTCGTCAGCCGTTTGGGCGGGGAATTTCTCGTTGCCAACGATACTTGGTTTCGCCCCATCGATTGCCTGACGGGGCCGGATGGCGCCGTCTATGTCGCCGACTGGTACGACAAACGCGCCAACCACGTCGATCCCGTCGATAACTGGGACCGCACCAATGGCCGCGTGTACAAGATCGTGGCCAAGGGCGAGCGGGGCCGCGTTAGCGCCCCGAGTGCTTCCTCTCGGGGCGCTA
>Ga0335075_10010967_pt1 | contig 13723 bp, 5 predicted proteins | sample Lox_Sample_24_FD_206723 | JGI IMG/M metagenome (GOLD analysis project Ga0335075, IMG submission 206723) | Soil microbial communities from Loxahatchee National Wildlife Refuge, Florida, United States - Lox_Sample_2.4 | ecosystem: Environmental > Terrestrial > Soil > Wetlands | place: USA: Florida...
GCGTACTACGACGCCTATCGCGCCCTCGCCCCGCTCGTGGCACCGCTCATCGCGGCGGACGATGCGCGGCGCTACGCCACGGACAATGAGGTGCTCATCAGGGTGCGCGGCCGGCCGACCATTCACGTGCATGCGGTCCGGCCGAAGAGCGCCTCCGGGCCGCTCCCGTCCCTGCTCGAGCTGTCGCTCGATCCGTCCCGCAATCTCGCCCTGGAATACGCCGCGCACGGCTACGCGGGCGTCGCGGCCTACGTGCAGAGCGGCCGCAATTTCGTGCCGTACCAGCATGACGGCGCGGCGGCGCGCGCCGTCATCGATTGGATCGCCCGGCAAGGCTGGAGCGACGGCCGGGTGGCGATGATCGGGGAGGGCTACTCGGGCTTCACCGCCTGGGCGGCCGCGGCGCAGGCGCCCGCCGCGCTCAAGGCCATCGCGACCTCCGCCCCGAGCGCACCGGGGATAGACGCGCCCATGTCCGGAGGCATATTCCAGAACTCCGCCTACCGGTGGTCGCTCGAGGTGAGGAACAGCCGTCCCGCGCTCGATCAAATGTTCTCGGACGATGCCGTCTGGCGCGCCCTCAACGAGAAGTGGTACCGCAGCGGCCGGCGCTACCGGGACCTCGGGCGGCTGTTCGGCCGACCCGATCCGATCTTCATCCGCTGGCTCAATCATCCGAGCTACGACCGCTTCTGGCAGACGATGATTCCTTATGCGGCGCAGTTCGGGCGCATCGCCATCCCGGTGCTCACCACGACGGGCTATTTCGATGCCAGGGAGCCGGCCGCGCTCTATTACTTCTCGCAGCAGCATCGCTATAACGCCCACGCCGATCACACCCTGCTGATCGGGCCGTATGACGATGCGGTCATCCGTCACGGCTCGCTGACCTCGGCGGTGATGCGCGACTACGAGGTCGACGCGGTGGCTCGCCTGGATTTGCGCGAGCTGCGCTACCAGTGGCTCGATCACGTGCTGAAGGACGGCCCGCTGCCCGCGCAGCTGACGGATCGGGTCAACTACGAGGTGATGGGTGCGAACGAATGGCGCCACGCGAGCTCCCTCGCGGCGCTCGGCGCAACTCCACAGAGGTTCTATCTGGATACCGCCGCCTCGGGCGACGGACATCGGCTGTCCGGGCGCAAGAGCTCCAGACTCGCCGCGATCACGCAAACGGTCAGCCTGACCGATCGATCGGACGCGGGCTGGCTGCCGCCCTCGGATCTCATCAGCCAGAGCCTGGTCACGCGCAACGCCGTGCTGTTCGCCAGCGCCCCCCTGCCGAACAGCGTGCAGTTGAGCGGTCTTTTGAGCGGACATCTCGATTTCGTGGTCAACAAGATGGACATGGACTTGAACATCGCTCTGTACGAGCTCAAGGCGGGCGGAGATTATCTGCGCCTGTTCGACCCCGCCTTCGAGCTGCGCTTAAGCTATGCGCAGGACCGCGTGCATCGTCATCTGCTGAAGGCCGGGGAGCGCCAGCAGATCGCCTTCACCTGCGAGAGGATGACGAGCCGGCAGCTCGACAAGGGCAGCCGGCTGGTGATGGTCCTGCGCATTGCCAAGCGGCCCGACCGCGAGATCAATTACGGGACCGGACAGGACGTGAGCGAGGAGTCGATCGCGGACGGCAAGGTGCCGATCAAGGTTCGCTGGTTCAACGACAGTTTCATCGAGGCGCCGATGCACGCGCCGACCGCCGCGCACCCGGCGGAGCCGCACGCCCGATAAGCCCTTGGGTGCCGCGCGAGCCTAGCTGGCGCTATAGGGAATGCTTACCGTACCCTGCATGACGGTGCCGGCGTTGTTCGTATAGCCATAGACCAGCTGCAGCGTGCCGCTTGCCGCCCCGGGTGGCAGGTAGGTGAGGGTGAGCTGGCAAAGCGTGCCGTTGCTCACGCTCGCGCAGCTGAAGGTCGCGGGTCCGCTCCAGCCGGGCGGCAGCCCCGTGAGCCCGGAGCTCACCGAGAGTGCGGTTGCGGGGTTGCCGTCGCTGGTCGCGAAGGTGACGGTCACGCTCTGGCTCGTGGCGACGGCGACGGTGAGCGGGCTCGGCAGCACGGTCGCCCCGACGGTGTCGTTCGAGTTGGCCCGATATGCAACGCTCACGGTTCCGGTCTTGGCCAGGCCCGCATCGTTCAGGTAGCTGAATCCGAGCGCGAGCGTGCCGCTGCCCACCACCGTCGGCGCGTAGGTGAGCGGCAGCTGACAGACGCTGCCGTCGCTCACCGTGGCGCAGCTGAACGTCGCGGGTCCGCTCCACCCCCCCGGCAGCGCGGACAGTCCGGAGGTGATCGACAGATCGCTGGCCGGATTGGCGTCATCGGTTGCGAACGTCACGGTCACCGCGGTGCTCGAGCCGGTCAGGACCGCAACAGAGCTCTGGCTCGGCGTTCCCGCGATGGTATCGTTCGTGGTGGCGCGATAGGGAATGTTCAGCGTTCCGGTCTTGGTCTCGTTCGCGTTGTTCTTGTAGCTGTAATCGAGCGTGAGGGTGCCCGCCGCCGCCGCCGGCGGGTTGTAGGTCAATTCGAGTTGACAGGCTGCGCCGCTGCTCAGGCTGGCGCAGGCGAGCGAGCCCGACGTGCTCGTCCATCCCGCCGCAAGCGCGGCCAGGTCGCTGGTGATCGCGAACGCCGTGGCGAGTCGGCCGTCGTCGGTGGTGAACACCACGCTGACGTTCTGCGTGCCCATGCCGACCACCGCGTTGATCTGTCCGCTGGGCGAGGGCGTTGCCGTCACGCTGTCGTTGGTGGTTGCCTCGTACGGCAGATCCAGCGTGCCCGTGCGCGCAGTGCCCGCATCATCCTGGTAGGCATACTCGAGCACCAGCGTTCCACCGCCGAGCGCGGTGGGGGTGTAAGTGAGGTCCAGTTGGCAGCCGTTGCCCGTGCTCACGCTCGAGCAGTTGAGGGAGCCAGCGGCGCTGTGCCAGCCGCTCGGCAAAGCGCTCAAGCTCGATGTGACGAAGAGGTTGGATGCGGGCTTGCCGTCGTCGGTATCGAAGCCGATTGCGACCGCCTGACTGCCGCCCTTGATCGCCGCCGTGATCTGCCCGGCGGGGGACGCCGTCCCGACCACCGTGTTTGCGGGCGCATTGGAGTAGGGGATGTTGAGCGAGCCCATGCGGCTCGCCCCGGTATCGTCGGTGTAGGTGTAGCCGAGAGTGAGCGTCCCGCCGCCCGCCGCCGCCGGGGCATAGGTGAGCATCAGCTGGCAGCCATTGCCCGAGCTCACGATGGCACAGGAGAAGCTCGACGCTGCGCTGCTCCACCCGGCCGGCAAGGTGGTGAGGTCGGTGGTCACGGTGAGGTCGGTAGCAGCGGCGTCGAGCGTGGCGCCGCCGGTGTCGGTGGTGAAGCCGACGCTCACCGATTGCATGCCGGAGCCCACACCGGCATTGATCTGGCCCGTGGGGTATGCCGTGGCGACCACGTTGTTCGCGGCGATCGCCTGGTAGGCGATGTTGATGGTGCCGCCGGGCACCTTCGAGAGCCCTGCATTGTCCACGTAGATGTAGCTGAGCGAGAGCGTGCCGGAGTCGGACGCGCTCGGCATGTAGGTGAGGTTCAATACGCAGCCGCTGCCGCTGGAGACGAGTGGACAAGTGAACGCAGCAGGTCCGCTCCAGCCGGCCGGAAGCGTCCCGAGGCTGCCCGAGATGCCGAATCCGGTGATGGGCAGCCCGTCGCTGGAGTTGAAGCTGATGCTGATCGTCTGGCTCGCGCCGACCGCGACGGACACGGAGGAGGTGCTGGAGCTTGCGAGCACGGTGTCGTCGGTGCCGTTGACGCCGCCTTCCCCGCCGACGCCGCCGGGAGGAGCCGTCGTACCGCCCCCGCTGCCGCCGCCCGTGGTGCCGCCGCCGGTATTGCTCGAGACGCTGGTCGCGCCGTACTCTGAGCCGGCGCTGCTGCTGCCCCAGGGGGAGCTGAAGTCGCAGCCCGACAGCAGCAAGAGCGCGGACGCGGCGAGGAGGACTGTGCGATGTCCAAGTTCCATTTTATCCACCTGAGAAGGGCGTCCGCCAATTCGATCCATCGTCGAATGGGCCCCCAAGTTATTCCGCGAAGCCCGCCTGCGGCGTTAAGCGCGTCACACTATTGCCGCGGGGAGGACTCGCAATTTCCAGCACTTTCCGGAGCCTCGGGCTTTCCCGCAAAATCCAATGCATGATGTTCAATCGAGCGCGACTATGTTCAATGCAGCGACCCATCAAGCCGAGGGCGCGCAGCGCTTCGAGCGATTCGATGTGCATGCGGGCGATCGACCCTCGGGCGCGAGCTTCGCGTCGCGATCGCCCGTGCTCGGCACATCGGGCGCCGCGGGCACCGCGCATCCGCTGGCCACCTTGAGCGCGATCGAGGCGCTGAAGCGCGGCGGCAGCGCCGCGGATGCCGCGATCGCGGCGGCCGCCTGTCTGGGGTTTCTCGAGCCCACCGGCTCCGGTCTGGGCGGGGATTGCTACGCGCTCGTCTGGGATCCGGCGCAGGGCAAGCTTCAGGGACTTGCCGGATCGGGGAAGTCGCCGAGGTCCCTGAGCCTCGAGACGGTGCGCGCGCGCTCGAGGAATGGCGCCATCCCCGCGTACGGCGCGATTTCGGTGTCGACGCCGGGCGTGCTCGATGCGTGGTGGTCGCTGCACCGGCGCTACGGCAAGCTCGCCTGGAAGGCGCTGTTCGATGCGGCAATTCATTTCTGCGAGCGCGGCGCGCCCGTTGCGCAGATCGTGGGCCATCAGTTCAAGCGCGACCTGGAGCTGTTCGGCGCTCCCGGGTCGGGCGTCGAAGAATATGCGAATGCCTTTCGCACCTACGCGCCGGGCGGACGGGCGCCCATCGAGGGCGAGATCTTCCGCAATCCCGATCTGGCGCGCACTTACCGCATCGTCGCCGAAGGCGGGCGCGATGCGTTCTACGAGGGCGAGATCGCGCGCACGATCGACGCCTACTTCAAGCGCATCGGCGGCTGGCTGTCCGCCGATGACTTGCGCGATCAGCGCGCCGAGTGGCTCGAGCCGCTGGTCACCTCGTACCGGGGCGTGGAGGTCTTCGCCATGGGTGCGAACACCCAGGGCCTCGCCACGCTGCAGATGCTGAACATTCTGGAGAATTTCGATCTGCGCGCCATGGGCTTTCAATCGGCGGCCTCGCTGCACGTGCAGGCCGAAGCCAAGCGGCTCGCCTATGAGGACCGGGCGCGCTACTACGCGGATCCGCATTGCTCGCAGGTTCCGGTCGATTGGCTCAATTCCAAGCAATACGCCGCCCAGCGCGCGCAGCTGATCCAGCCGCAGCGCATCCTGACGCGTCTTCTTCCCGGCGAGGCGCCGAGCCGCGGCGACACCACTTATCTGACGGTCGCCGACGCGCACGGCATGATGGTGTCGATGATTCAATCGAACTACCGCGGCCTGGGCTCGGGGCTGGTGGCGGACGGGCTCGGCTTCATGTTCCAGGACCGCGGCGAGCTGTTCGTGCTCGAGGACGGACACCCGAATCTGTATCAGCCCGGCAAGCGGCCCTTCCAGACCATCATTCCCGGGTTTGCGGCCCGCGGCGGGGAGCCCTGGATGAGCTTCGGCGTCATGGGCGGGGACATGCAGCCCCAGGGGCAGGTGCAGATCATGGTCAACCGCGTCGACTACGGATTGGACGCGCAGGCGGCGGGTGACAGTCCCCGCTGGCACCACGTCGGCTCATCGCAGCGCATGGGCGAGGACGAGCCGGGACTCGGGCCCCCGGGACGGCTGCATCTGGAAAGCGGCGTGCCCGAGGTCACCCGGCGGGCGCTCGCCGAGCGCGGCTGGCCCATCGGGCCGTCGGACGGGGCATTCGGGCGCTACCAGTGCATCGAGCGGTGCATGAGCGGCTCGCAGCGGGTGTACGCTGCGGCGAGCGAAATGCGTGCCGATGGAGTCGCGCTCGCTTATTGATCTTGCTACCTTAAGCGCCAATTTCAGTCACGGATGCAGCTCAAATGGCCATGAATCCGCCGGTTTCCCAGCGGCGCTCCTTCAGCACCGTCTTCTTGATCGAGATGTGGGAGCGCTTCGGCTTCTACGGCATGCAGGTGTTGATGGTCACCTACATGATGAAGAAGCTCGGTTTCGTCGACACGCGAGCCAATCTCGTGTGGGGCGCGGCCGCGGCGCTGATCTACGCGACGCCGGCAATCGGAGGGTGGGTGGGCGATCGGTTGATCGGCACGCGCCGGACCATGACGATGGGCGCCGTCGTGCTCGCGGTCGGCTATGCCCTGCTCTGGCTGCCCAGCAACAACCAGTTCTTCCTCTACGTCGCCCTGGGCGTGATCATCGTCGGCAACGGATTCTTCAAGCCCAACGCCGGAAACCTCGTTCGCAAGATCTACGAGGGCGACGAGACGAAGATCGACAGCGCGTTCACCATCTATTACATGGCGGTGAACATCGGCTCGATGATCTCCATGACGCTCACCCCCTGGATCAGGGATTATGTCGGCGAGCGCTTCGGCGATTCGGCGGGGTGGCACACCGCTTTCGGGGTGTGCTCGATCGGACTGGTGCTCGGCATGATCAACTACCTGCTGATGCGCCGCGCGCTCGAGCACATCGGCTCACCGCCGGATGCCGTCCCGGTGCAGCCGAAGCGCCTCGCCGCGGCGCTCGCGGGCGCGGCCGCCATGGTGCTCGCGTCGGTGCTGATCCTGCAAAGCGAAGCGGTGGCCCGCGTCTGCGTCTATGCCGCGAGCGCGGTGGTGCTCGCCATATTCATGCATCTGATCCGCGGCAGCCACCGCGATGAGCGCGCCGGGCTGATCGCAGCGCTGGTGCTCGTGGTGCAGACGATCTTTTTCTTCATTTTCTACCAACAGATGTCCACCTCTCTGAACCTGTTCGCGCAGAAGAACGTGAACCTCGATTTCAGGGTGTTCGGCTGGCACCTGTTCACCTGGATTCCGGAGCAGTATCAAAACCTCAATTCGATCTGGATCGTGCTGCTGAGTCCCGTGCTGGTGTTCATCTACAACTCCCTCGGCCGCCTCGGCAAGGATCCCTCCATCGCCGCCAAGTTCGCCTGGGGTTTCGCGGCCGTCGCGGTCGGATTCTTCATCTACGGTGTCGGCGCGCGCTCGGCCGTCAACGGGCAGGTCTCCTCCTGGATCATGGTGTGGGGCTATGGCCTGTACTCGCTCGGCGAGCTGCTGGTGAGCGGCCTCGGGCTTGCCATGATCGCGCGTTACGTGCCGGAGCGGATGGGTGGATTCATGATGGGCGCCTACTTCGTCGCATCGGGTCTGTCCCAGTACCTGGGCAGCGTGGTCGCGAACTTCGCGCACATTCCCGAGGGCATCTCGAACCCCATGGAGTCGCTCGCGATCTACACCAGCCTGTTCAACAAGCTGGGATTTGCCGGCATCGCTTGCACCGCGATCGCGATCGCCATGCTGCCGTTGATGAACAGGCTTTCGGCCAGCCATGCCGACGTGGCCACGAATCATGAGCCGCTACCCGCCGTGCACAGCGAGGAAGGATACGACGCCGTATCGTGATCGATCGGGTGGGCGGCGGGCGCGCAACCCCCGAAAGATAGACTAGCTGCGCCGATCGCGCAGGAACTGCTTGGCGTCGCGCGCCTCCCTGCGCAATTCCTCCTCGAGGCCGGCCACCTGCTCGGCATCGCCCGAGCGCGCCGCGCGCTCCAGACGCGCGGCCGCCTCGCTGACCCGTTGCGCGCGAATGTTCGCGCTCGAGCCTTTGAAGGCGTGCGCGGCACGTCCCACCGCGGACAAGTCGCCGCGACCGAGCGCGTCGCGGATCTCCGCAAGGGCCGCATCGCCCGAGTCGATGAACAGCTGCGCCAGCTGATCGGCAAACTGCCGATCGCCGTCGACGAGCGACATCAGCTGCTGCCAATCGACCGGGGCGCCGTCGCCCGGCGCAGCATCGGGCGGTGTCGCATCGCCGGCGGGGCGCGCGCTTGCGTCCTGTTCCAGCGGCGCTGTGCCGGCACCGAGGTGCGACTCGATGATCTCGGCGAGACGCCTGCGATCGAGCGGTTTGGTCAGATAGCCGTCCATGCCCGCGTCCATGCAATCTTGCTCGGTGCCGCTCATCGCGTCGGCGGTGAGAGCGATGATTGGAACGCGCGCCCCCGCGGCCTCGTGCGCGCGGATCATCCGGCTCGCCTGATAGCCATCCATGACCGGCATCTGGCAGTCCATGAGCACCAGTTGATAGCGGCCGCTCCGCCAGGCGGCGACCGCTTCCTCCCCGTTGTTCACGATGTCGACCCTGTACCCCATTCTCTCGAGCGCTCCGCGCGCGACCTTCTGGTTCACCAGATTGTCTTCGGCGAGCAAGATGCGCGGCTGCGCGGAGAGGTTGCGCGGACGCGCGCCGACCAGGATCGGCTGCGTGCGCTCGTGCCACTGGGCGGCATCGACCGACATCACGCGGCTCAGGCACTCGCGCAGCTCGCGGTGCGTGACCGGCTTCAGCAAGTAGGCTGCGAAGCCGAGCTCCTCGAAGTCCCGGGCGCTGCGCACCCGGCCGGCGGAAGTGAGCAGCACCAGCCGCAGTTCCCTGAAGCGCCCGTCCTCGACGATGCGCCTGCCGAGATCGAAGCCATCGCAGTCCGGCATCATGTAGTCGAGCACCGCAAGCTCGAACGCCGGCGTCGCTCCGCCGGCCGTGGCTTCCAGCGTCGCGAGCGCCGCCCGGGCGCCGTCGACGCAAGTGGGCAGCATGCCGAGGTGCTGGAGCTGGCGGCTCAGCACCTTGCGGTTGGTGGCATTGTCGTCGACGATGAGCACGCGGCGGTTCGACAGGATGCGCTCGTCGATGGCGGGCGCTTGCGGCTGCTTTGCGGAGACACCGAGCCGAACCGTGAACCAGAAGAGCGACCCTTCGCCCTCGGCGCTCGAGACGCCCGTCTCGCCGCCCATCAGCTCGACCAGGCGGCGCACGATCGACAAGCCGAGGCCGGTGCCGCCGTAGTGCCGCGTGGTCGAGGCGTCGAGCTGCGAGAACGGCTGAAAGAGCAGCTCGAGCCGCTCGGCCGGTATTCCGATGCCCGTATCGCGCACCTCGCAACGCGCCGTCATCGCGCGCTCGTCGCTCGAGGTGAGCTTGATGTCGATCGACACCTCTCCGTGCGAGGTGAATTTGATCGCATTGTTGCCGAGGTTCAGCAGAATCTGCCGCAGCCGGCCGGGATCCCCGACGACCCAGTCGGGCAGCTGCGGATCGACGTTGGTGATGAGCTCGAGTCCCTTCGCGTGCGCCTGGAAGGCGAGCAGATGGGCGACGTCGTCGACGGTGTGGCGCAGATCCATGTCGATGCGCTCGAGATCGAGCTTGCCGGCCTCGATCTTGGAGAAGTCGAGAATGTCGTTGATGATGGTGAGCAGGCTCGCGGCGCTGTCGCGGATCGTTTCGGTGTGATCACGTTGCGTGCGATCGAGATGGGTCTCCAGCAGCAGGTCCGTCATGCCGATGACCCCGTTCATCGGTGTGCGTATCTCGTGGCTCATGTTCGCGAGAAATTGCGACTTGGCCTGTACCGCGAGCTCCGCCCGCTCCTTGGCCCTGCGCAGCTCTGCATTGGCCGATTCCAGATCGCGGGTGCGCAGCGCCACCTGCTGGCCGAGCGCGCCGGCCAGCCCCCGCAGGCGTCCGACGCGCAGCCGATAAAGAGCCGCCGCCGCCGCCACGATGCTGAGCACGCTCAACAGCGCGAACCAGACGGTCTGGTAGAAGTGAGGCTTCAGAGTGAAGCGAAAGCTCGCACCGGGCTCGCTCCACACCCCGTCGTTGTTGCTGCCCGTCACGCGGAACGTGTACGTGCCGGGCGCGAGGCGCGTGTAGTACGCCGTGCGCCGATTGCCCGCATCGATCCAGCCGTGGTCGAATCCCTCGAGCTGGTACCGGAACTGCGATCGCTGCGGCACGAGCAGGCTCAGGCCGGTGTAGTCGAATTCCCATTGCTGGGGGCCCGGTGCGATCTCGGCGCCGTCGCTGAGGGCGATCTTGTCGGCCGTCACCTGCTCGATCTGCACCCGAGGCGGCTTGTCGTTCCTCGGGATGTGGCGCGGATCGACGCGCACGATGCCGCGCACGCTCGGGAACCACAGAACGCCGTCCGGCGCGAGGCATCCCGGCGAGGTGTTGCCCCCGTCGAACTCCTGGGTCCGAAGGCCATCGGCGACGCCGTAGATATGATATTCGGGTTGACCCGGCCGCCCGTCTGCCAGCGCATCGAGTGCCGCGCGCGGCGCCGACATCAATCCCTTGTTGGTGGTGAACCATATCTGATGTGCCGAGTCCTCCAGTACCTGCAAGATGGTCTCGCGCATCGGTCCGCCGTAACGGATGAGCGAGATGACGTGGTTGTCGCGCCATAACGCCAGACCGTCGGTGGTGCCGAGCCAGAGCACCCCGCGCTCGTCCTCGTGAATGGAGATGACCCAGTCGCTCGGCAGGCCGTCGGCCATGCTCAGGTGCCGTGTCCCGTGCGCGCCCACCACGTACAGCCCCTGGGCCTCGGTGGCCACCCACAGATTGCCGGCGTGGTCTTCGTGAATGAGATGCACTGCGGAGGGCTCCGAGGCGTCGAGCTTTGACTGCATCGAGACGATGTCGTCGTGCTCGATGAGATCCAGGCCCTCGTTCGTGCCGACCCACATGCGGCCTTCCCGGTCCTCGAGCAGCGCGGTCACGGTATCGCCGGAGAGTCCGCGGCGCCGGTCAAACACGGTGACCGCGCCGTTCGGATCGCGCCGATACGCGCCCGCGCCTTCCGTCCCCACCCAGAGTCGGCCCTGCCGGTCTTCGACGATGGAGCGGACTCTGACCGGCTTGCGTCCCCTGGGCCCGTCGATGTGCTCGAACTTGCCGTCGACGTAGCTCGACAGGCCTCCATCCGATCCCACCCAGACGCCGCCGGCGCGGCGCGGCGTGATGGTCCAGGTCAAGTTGCCCTGCAGGCCCTCGGGCTCGCCGGCCGTCACGAATTTTCCGTCATGCAAGCGCAACAGACCGAGCCCATAGCTGCCGATCCAGACGCTGCCTTCGTCATCCTCCATCAGGGAGCGCAGGTCGCTGTTCGCGAACAGGCCGCTCGCGAGGGGGCTGAATGCACCGTCGCGCCAGCGCACGAGGCCACCGCCGCGCGGAGCGAACCAGAGATTTCCATCATGATCACGCAGCAGCGCGCGAATGATCGACCCGAAGCGCCCCGGCTCGACAATCAATTCCGTGACGCCGGCGCGCCGCCGATAGAGCGCGCCGGCCGCGGTTCCGACCCACAACGTGCCGTCGGCATCCTCGTGCAGCGACATCACCGGCTCCGCGGTCTGCGCATCGCGCAGCGGCAACGTGTCGAAACGCTCACCGTCGAAGTGCTGCAAACCGCTCATGGTGCCGATCCAGACCGCGCCATCGCGGCTGCGCTCGAGCGCGCGGACGCGCCCGTCATTGAGTCCGTTGGAGACGTCGAACACGCGCAGCGCCTCGCCTGCAACTTCGACCATGCCGGTCTCGGTGCCCACCCAGATGCGGCCGTCCTGGGTCTCGGTGATGGCGCGGATGAAGGCGTGCGCCAGGCCGGCACCCTGGGGGCCCTTGCGAAAGCGTCCGTCCTCGAACACGGCGAGCCCCGAGCGGGTGCCGATCCACAGCCTTCCGCCATGATCGACGTGCAGCACCGTGACGTTCTTGTTGGGAATCGACGGCTCGTTCCCGCTGTCGAAGACGGCGAACCGGGCGCCGTCGTAGCGCGCCAGGCCTTCCTGCGTACCGATCCACAGGTAGCCGTCCGGCGTGCGGGCGAGCGCCTGGACCGTGTTTTGCGGCATCCCATCGGGGATCTGCCAGTTATCGAGTACGTACTGGCTGGGCTGCAGGGTCGGATTGAGCGCAAGCGCACAATTCCCGGCTGCCAGGAGCAGGACCGCGAGCAAGCCGCGAAGCGCAGACCGACTCATGAGCGCAATGCTCGCGTTTGGGGCATCGATGGCATTCCGTACTTCGCTCGCCAGTACGGTTATCGGCGCCGGGTTGCGGTACTGTAGCGCGGCGCGAGCGCCCGGCGCCGGGGGCAGCCGGCGCTACGGCGCGTCTAATGCCGGTGGCGGCGGCAGGAGCTGTTGGCGTGCACGTGTATGGTGGCGCCGTCGTTGATGCCCGACTTCTCCGCGTGCCCGCACTGGCGCATGTCCGGGTCCGTGGTCATCGCCGTCCAGTAGACGTGCCCCAGACCGCTGGAGTCGGCGCTGATCGTGGTGGCGATGGAGGCATTGCCGTAGATCACTTCCCCCGAAAGCACCCGCTGGTGCCGCCGCAAGTTGCGGTCGTACAGGGTCACCTCGAGATTGTCGGGCGTGTCGTTCTGCAGGTGGATGGTCAAGGTGCCCTGGCTGAGCGCCGCGGTATGCACCGACAAGGCCACGCCGAGCGCGAGCAGCGTGCGGCCGAGCGCGGGCGAGGAGAAGGGGATGGGAAGCAGCCGCATTGCGAGACCTCGGCATCCTTCGCGTGTTGCCAGCGCCGCCAGTCTACACGAGCTTCAAGTCCTGCGGCGCCACCTCGGGAAATATCCGTCCGCATTGAGCGTCCGAGAGGCCCCAGAGCGTGCGGAACAGCCCGCCCAGGACGGCGCGGTAATCGTTGAGCACCGGAAAATCCCGGTTCTGGAGCAGGGTGGCGCGGCTCACGGCGCATTGTTCGCCCGCCATCCGCCCTCCGCGAACGGCGCCGCCCATGACCCAGTACACCGTACCGTGGCCGTGATCGGTGCCGCGGTTGCCGTTCTCGCGAAACGTGCGTCCGAATTCCGAGAGCACGACCACCACGGTGTCGTCCCACTCGGCCCCGAGGGTCTCCGAGAAGACCTGCAGCCCGCGCCCAAGGCTCGCGAGATTGTTGCTGAGGGAACCCCGGGCGCCTCCCTCGCCGACGTGCGTGTCCCACCCACCGACGTCGATGAACCCGATGCGGTACTTATCGTGCATGAGCCGGCCCATGCGCTCGGCCTCGAGCTCGAAGCCCTTGGTGTTGATGGCGCTGCGGCTGGCGGCGTTCATCTCCTCGGCGATCTTTTGCGCAACCTCCTCGCGCAGATCGAGTCCCTCCCGGACCGCGCTCTCCAGGTGGTGATCGGCGTACATGTCGTCCAGGATCTTCGCCTGTCGTTCATCGAACGGCGGCTTGCCGACGTTCTTGAGCGATAGATTCGGAACGGTCACCGTACCCTCGAAGGCGAGCGGCAATGAGTCGGTGAACGCGATCGGTGCGGCGTCCGCGGACGCGCTCAGCAGGGTCGCCGACAGGCGGCCGAGAAATCCGGAGCGATAGTCGCGGGCGCCGCCGGCGGGCTGGCCGAGCTCGATGCTGTCCTGAGTCTCGAAGTGACTGCGCGACAGATCGTCCGTGCCGGCAAACGGAATGAAGGCGACCTGGCCGCGCTGATACAGCGCACCGATGCTGTCGCGAACGGCCGGAGCGAGCGCCCAGTCGGCATCGAGCGCCAGGGCCCCGGTGCTCGCAGCCGGTCCCGTGCCCGGGGCCGGATCGGGGCGAGGAATCGCGATGTTCGGGCGCGACTCGTAGTAGAAGCTGCTCGAGTAGGGCACGAGCAGATTCGCGCAGTCGTAGCCGCCGCGCAGAAATACCAGCAAAAAGCGTGCGCCGGCGGGCGGCGCGGCAAACAGCCGCCCGGCGGCTCCGGCGCTCGCGAGC
>Ga0335075_10010968_pt1 | contig 13723 bp, 11 predicted proteins | sample Lox_Sample_24_FD_206723 | JGI IMG/M metagenome (GOLD analysis project Ga0335075, IMG submission 206723) | Soil microbial communities from Loxahatchee National Wildlife Refuge, Florida, United States - Lox_Sample_2.4 | ecosystem: Environmental > Terrestrial > Soil > Wetlands | place: USA...
ATGAAGAAGCTCTCAATCTCAAGCAACCTTCGAATCTCCCTGTAAAGGCGGTCGAACAGCGCTTCCGGCTCGAGTGTGGAGCTGAGCGCGCGGCCAATTTCGTTGAGGATGTGCAGCTCCTCGCTGCGGCGCGAAGTTTGCTGAATCAGATAGCTGTTTTCGACGGCCATACCGATCTGGTGTCCCAGGGCAAGCAGCAGCCGGCATTCCGCAGGTGTGAAGTTCCGATGATCCGGAGTGCCCAGCAGCAGAACGCCCAACGTGCGCTCCTTCGCCTGCAAACTGATGCCAACCACCGTGCGCAAGTTCTGCGCCAGCAGCAAGCTCCGCAATTGCCGGAACGAATCCTCCTTTTCGAGCACAGCCCATTTGGAATCGCGCGCGAGCTCGCGCATAACGACGAATCCGCCCAGCCGCGCCACTACTCCGACCACGTAGTCGTCGAGGTTCTCATCCTGAATCGTGGTGGAGAAACCATCGGTCATGCCTGTAACGACTACGGATTTCGGTCCGCGCGGCTCGCCGTAATGCAAGCACAGCGCGCCGGCTGGGATGCGCGCCACGTTCAAAACGCGCTCGAGGCCCTGCGCCAGCATCTTCTGGATCTCGCTGCCGACGAAGCTGGACGTGGCGAGATTGAGATTCGAGAGCGCCAGCATATTTCGCTCGACGCGCCGCCGCTCCTCTTCGTACGCGGCCATCAACATCAGCACGCCGGCAAACAGTTCCGGAAGAAAATCGAGACTCGAAAGATTTTGTGAAGCCAGGCCGGGAATTCGCGACTGGAAAACGTTAAGAATGCGGAGCGCGGCCCAAGCGCCAAACGTAAACATCAGCAGCAGATCGGATTGGGATTCGCGCTTTCGCGCTTCGCGCCAGAAAACGGAAGCGATCACCACGAGAACCAGGCCTGCTCCGAGGCTCAGGGGAACAACGACGAAGTTTCGGGAGTAGGCAACGGCCCAGAAGACTGCAAGGGAGGCTGCAGCGATCAACCAGCGTGTTGCGGGTCCGCGGCCTGCATAAAGGCGAGCAGCACTGTAGAACAGCAGAGCAGCGCAGATCAGTAGCCAGCCGGCAATGGCGGATGCAAGAGACGGCCAAGCCATGCCATCGAGGAAAGCAGGGGTGAGCGACTTGAGTGCCAGCACGCACCAGCCCATGCTCCAAAGCAAGAGGTACGGCTGTCGTTTCTGGCGGTACAAAAAGCAGAAGAATCCGCCGAGTAGAAGAGCGCTGGCAAAGAACACAAGTACAGTTGTATCGATGTGAGTCACGAAGCCAAGCTCACCTGTACCGCTTCACTCCAGTCGGATCCGCTGTCGCGCTCGCTACAAAATTTCAGGTCCAACCAACTGACAGCAATCGAGTTGCTACGGCGTGTCCCGAGAATAGCAGAAATCATGAACTCCCCCTGACCCGGGGTGCGAGCGACGTTACAATCAGGATAACAGTCTCGCCATTGCGGTTTCGGCCATAAACGTTGCCATGGACACACCGCGTCCCGATAACTATTGGCCAAGCGCCCGCGACGGTCAACGGTACCGCCGTACCAACCCCCGTATACTCAGGGACTTGCGCCAGATCCGTGGCGTCGAAACGGCGCTCGATTTCGCAGTTCTGTTCCGGTAGTATTCTAAGTTTCAAAAGCAGTCCGAAGCCTCCCAATCGAGCCATGAGCGCCGAACAACGGAAACCGCGAGTCCGATTCGCACCATCACCTACGGGGTACCTCCACGTGGGCGGCGCGCGGACGGCGCTCTTCAACTGGCTTTTCGCCCGACACGAGGGCGGCACGATGCTTTTGCGCATCGAGGATACAGATGTCGAGCGGAACCGACCCGAACTAGTCGAGGGAATTCTTGACGGGTTGAAATGGCTGGGAGTCCAATGGGACGAGGGGCCTTATTTTCAATCACGGCGCCTGGAAATGTATCGCGCGGCTGCGGAGCGGCTGCTTGCGAGCGGAGCGGGCTTCAATTGCTATTGCAAGGCTGCCTCTTATGGCGGGGCGGACGCCGTCGAGGAACAGGAGGGTGAAGGCGACGACGAAGGCAAGCTACAGAAGAGTGCGACATGCCCGTGTCGCGATCTTTCACCTACGGAGCGCGCCGCGAAGGAGAAAGACGGAATTCCCGCTGCGATCCGTTTTCGCGTTCCGCGCGAAGGCGTAACGAAGTTCGAAGATGCAGTGTTTGGTTCCCGCGAGGTACAGAACGCTGAAATCGAGGATTTCGTCCTGCTGCGTTCCACCGGACTCCCCACATATCAGCTCAGTGTTGTCGTCGATGACATCGACATGCGCATCTCGCACATAATTCGCGGGGCGGATCATCTTTCGAACACGCCGAAGCAGGTGCTGATTTATCGCGCGCTCGGGGCCGAGCCGCCGATCTTCGCGCATGTTCCGCTGATTCTCGGTCCGGACCGAACGCGGCTTTCGAAGCGCCACGGTGCGACGAGCGTCGGTTCGTATGCGGACGAAGGATTTCTGCCCGAGGCCTTCCGCAACTTTCTTGCGCTGCTCGGCTGGTCGCCGGGAAATGACATGGAGTACATGCGAACGGGCGAATTGGTGGAGAGATTTTCGCTCGAGGGAGTCAGCCGCACGAACGCGATTTTCGACCGGCCCAAGCTCGAATGGTTCAATACGGAATACCTGCATAATCTAGCCGTGGAGGAGTTGCTTCCCTACGTCGAGGCCCAGCTGAAGCATGCGGGATTATGGCGGGAGCGCTGGGGCACAACCGAGCGCGCCTGGTTCGCACACGCCGTCGACCTGATTCGGCCGCGCACGCGTTTACTAGGTGATTTTAGCGGCTGGGCGCGTGGCTTCTTCACGGATGACTTTGAATACGAGCCCGAGGCCTGCGCGAAATTCTGGAAGGACGAGCGCCTGCCGTCGATGCTGGCCAAGCTCGCGGATGCTCTCGATGCGCTGCCGGAATGGAATCATGACGCGTGCGACAGTACATCGCGGAATGTCGCGGCAGCGGAGGGAGTGAAAGCAGGCTTGCTGATCAACGCAACGCGCGTCTGCATTCTGGGCCGCGCCGTGGCACCGCCGCTATTTGAGAGCATGGTCGTGCTCGGCAAAGAGGCTGTCGTCAGCCGCATTCGCCGTGCTTTGCCGTTTGTTGGAAAGCAAGCAGCGGCCAGCGCGTCCTAGTCCCTTAACTTCGTTTTGCCGCTTAACTTCGCCTCACAGTTCCGCTACACTCCGCGAGTCTTTTTTCCCTCGAGGCCGCTCGTCTTGGGTATCGCAAAAGCTTCCGCCGCGCCGCCATCGTCGGCGGCTGAATTCGCTTATCGCACTCGCCATCGGATCGCTGCCCGGCTTCTTCCGTTCCTTTTCATTCTGTACATCGCGAATTATATCGATCGCACCAGCGTAGCGTACGCGGCGCTCGGTATGACCGGAGATCTGGGCTTCAGCGATCGCGTGTTCGGGCTTGGAGCCGGAATTTTCTTTGTTGGCTACGTGGGGCTGCAGATTCCGGGCGCCATGCTGGTCGAGCACTGGAGCGCGCGGCGGATGATTTCCGCGGTAATGATCGCATGGGGCTTTCTCACCGTGCTGACCGGACTTGTTCACACAGCAAATCAACTCTATGTCGCGCGCCTTTTGCTCGGCGCGGCTGAAGCAGGCTTTTTCCCCGGCGTGATCGTGTACCTGAGCCATTGGTTCGGCGTCGAAGATCGCGGCAAAGCGACCGGTTACTTCATGGCCGCTATTCCACTTTCGCAGGCGCTGGCATCGCCCATCGCCGGCTTGGTGGTGGCACACTCGTTCCGGGGGCTTCAGGGATGGCGCTGGCTTTTCATTCTGGAGGGACTCCCTGCCGTGTTACTCGGTATGGTTGCCTATTTCTTTCTTTGCGACCGCCCGAGCCAAGCCGATTGGCTTGCTCCGGATCAGCGCGAATGGATCGAAGAGAAGATTCGCCGCGAAAAGCTGGACACTCCCCAGGCTGTCGCCGTGACAGAGGTGCTTCGCTCTCGCGTCGTGTTGCTCTTGGCTGCCGCCAGCTTCCTGAATTACTTCGTCGGCTATGGGTTCTATTTTTGGTTTCCGACGATGCTGAAACGCCAGTCCTCACTCTCAACCCAGCTCGTCGGTTTGGTCGGAGTGGCCCCTTACATCATCATGTTTGTCGCGATGATTGCCAATGGGCGAGATTCTGATAAGCGCATGGAACGTAGGTGGCACGCGGCGGTGCCGATGTTTTTGGCGGCGATAGGAGCGTTGGGACTGATTGCGCACGTTAGTTCGCTGCCGCTCTTGGTTTTGTTGTTCACGATGATTGCTTCTTCGAACGCATTTCTTTCGGCGTTTTGGGCGATTCCCACGACACTTCTCAGCCGCTCTGCCGCGGCAGTCGCTGTGGGATTGATCAATGCTATTGCCTCGATCGCAGGCTTCGCGTCTCCCTATCTGCTCGGTTATCTCAGCACGCGAACTGGATCGTTCAGGGCCGGAATGGGTACGATCGCGGTAGCCGGAATTGCCGCAGGTTGCCTGATGTTCTATGTTCCAAAAAGTGTGCCGGCAGCGTGAATCCAAGCTGACAGGCACGGATCCTGTCTTCGTCCGGCACAAGAGCATTTGTGCAGGGTAACGCCGTTTACGTTCGAAACTTATTTAGCAACCGAGTGCTACCGCGCGGAAGAGTTGCGGAAAATCTCGGGATCGCGGAGACGCGATTTCGCGTTCGCCGCGGCGACGTCCACCTTAGCGGTGACGGGCAGTTTCACAGGTGGGAGGCATGCGGCATCGTTGCATGCCTGATAGCGAAGGGTAAGGGGAATCGTCGTTGGGCCGAGAGGGGCGTCATTTTGTGCGGTAAGTTTCAGGCGAAGCGTCACGCTGCCGCTGTAGACGTTCAGCGGCTTGTCCGGCGAGAAAGGGAATCGCTTTTCCATGCCGGGAGGGTAGATGGTGTCGACGAGTTGAAAACCCTTCGGCAATTCAGGTGTGACTGTCGTCGGAATCAAATACGGATCGGTGGGCTTGTGCGAATTGACGTGGTATCCGGCGACAATATTCGCGACGAGTGCAATTTCAAATTGCTTCCCCCGCGGGACTGGCTGAAGCGAAACGTAGGCCTGCGGCTTCACGACCGTGGCAGGAGCCAAAATGCCGGATTGCGCGTTTGCTATCAGCGCAACAAACAGACACGCAGCAGTCGCCAACAAAATCGGAAGAGTCCGATGCCGCATGGGGCGGTCGAGCTTCCACATCCGCACCCTATCAACGCGTCCCAACATGATTGTTACGATCCGATGATTCCGTGGATGTATTGCAAGTCTTCCTGACTCAACGCCCCAATGAAGCGTTTCACGATTTTGCCGTCACGCGTGAGTAGGATGCTCGTCGGATAGGCCCACAAGCCGCCGAACTTATCCGCCACAGAGTCGTTTCCGAGCACGATCGGGTAGTTCATGTTCATCCGATCGCCGTTCACGTCGAACTTCGTTTTCATCACAAACGGCTGCACTACTTTGGCACCATCATCGTCCATCGCGATTCCCAGAAACGTGAACCCTTTATTTGCATATTTCTGTTGGAAGTCGATTAGAGAGGGAATTTCTGCTTTGCACGCTTCGCACCACGTCGCCCAGAAGTTGACGAGTACCACCTTCCCCTTTAGTTCCGCCGGGCAGTTGTTCGTGCAAGGCAGCTTCAACGAAATATTATTTCCATTGGGATCGTTGAACGAAACGCTCACGTCACTGGTCACGAGGTTCTGCTGGGCTCCCCCACCGCAACCTGAAAAACTCACCGCAATAAGCGCTGCCACGAGCGCCAAAATGACGGCGCTCCAGTTCTGGCTCCTGCAGGTTCCGAGTCTTTTTCCACGCATCCGGAACTCCCTTTACCTCGAAAAGTAATTCAGAAACCCCAGTTTACCTGAAAGCCAAGTCAGGCGGTTAAAGAAGACGAGGCCGCCGATAGCAAGCAGTAGTACGCCACTGAGTATCTCGACGGTGTGCAAATGACGGCGGAAGCGCTGGTAAAACTTCAAGAAACCGCCGATGCCAACGGCGGTGATAAGGAAAGGAATCGCGAGCCCAGCGGAGTAGCACACCAGAAGAAACACCGCGCGCGCAAGAGTCTTTTCGGTCGCCGCGAGCGTGAGGACCGTGGTGAGGATCGGGCCGATGCAGGGTGTCCAGCCGAAGGCGAATGCGAACCCTAGAAGAAAGCCGCTGACGATGCCTGGTTTGCCAGAACTCCCAGATGCGCCGCCGACATTGCGGAAGTGAACGTCGCGATTGAGCCAACGTGTGAGCGCAGGGCCAAAAAGAAAAATTACGGCGACGGAGTAGAACTGGATGGGGCTCGCCTGGTCGGCTGCAATTTGCGGCCAAACGTTGAAGATAATGCCGGCGGCGACAAGCAGTCCGCCTATGATAAGTCCTGCACGCACAGTGAGTTTCGCAAGCCAGCCGATCAGATGGAGGCCGAAGAGAAGGATCAGCGCACCCGCGATGGGCGTTAGATATGTACGATTCTCGCGAAGGAAGGTGCCGACTGCGCTCGCGGACGCCCCGAAGGCGATGAAGACAATCGAGAAGCCCACAACGAATGCTATGGCAGAGCTGAGAATGCCCGCGCGCGGCGTGTTTCCCTCGCGTAACTGCTCGACGCCGATGCCAGAAAGCATCGACATATAACCCGGGACGAGCGGCAACACGCAGGGCGAGAGAAACGAAACCAGCCCAGCGATGAAGGCCGCAAAAATGGATACGCTTGTTCCCATCAAGTGTCCTACGTCTTCCCGGGCTTAGATGTGATTCGGGCGGGGCCCGAACCAACTTCCTACCCGATTCTTCGCGCACGCGACGCGAATCAAAAGCGAACAAGAGTGGTGCGTGGATGATTATCCAGGATTATCTATAAAACGCACTTATGCGGCTTTGTCGGGACCGATTTAGCCCATGTGGCAGCTTGATCGGCAATCGCCCGGGCGTGCCGACCGCCGGGATCGGCTTAGCCGACGGCACACGTCGGAACGGCAATCGCTTCGGCTCCGGCCAATCCGCGTAATCACGGATTCTCCCATATTCGCCGGATGCCTGCTCGCGCTTTTTGGTTTGACCGTGTAGTTAGCGCCGGAAATCATCCTGCTCCTCGCATACGGGCGCTCCCACCTAAAAAATCGACGCAGCGAGGGCCATGCCAGAACGTCCTCACTGAAAAGCGAGATCCGAGCGCGCGCGAAGCGCTCCGTGCACGAGCTACTACGACGAACACAGCCGGGACCGTTTTATGGGTAAGGAACAAGACGCCGGCACTGCAACTCAGTTGAGCCGTCCAGGTTCGGATGCTTGTAGCAGGGCGTGGCGGATTCGTAAGCGGCGGCGACGGCGAGAAGGCGCGCTTCAGACCAGTGCGGACCGATAAGCTGCATTCCTATGGGCAAGCCGTCGCGCGTGAAACCGCAGGGAATCGAAATGGCCGGATGGCCGGTGAAATTGGCGGGGCGGTTCATGCGGACGAGCGCTGAGCGGACGGTTTCAGTCTCGCCATCGATCACGATTTCATCGGCGCCGATCGGAGGTGCGGCGATCGGAGTGGCCGGGGCGAGGATCACGTCGACGCGCTCGAACGCAGTCTGAAATTCCGCGATCGCTTCGGGTCTCTTCGCACGTCCACGCAGGTAGTCCACGGCTGTCACTTTGGTTCCCGCTTCGAGGCGCTTGCGTACGTCCTCGCCGTAGTCGGCAGCGCGCGCAGGAAAATAGCCTAGCGATTGGTGATAGTGGGCGGCTTCAGCGAGAGCGACATCGTTGGTTGCCGGTAGGAGAGCGGCGGCGAGGCTCGGCATGGGGACGTGTACGATTTGCGCTCCCAGCGAGCGGAATGTTTGGGAGGCCGCGTCGATCGACGTGCGGACTTCCGAGTCGACGCGTTCGAAGAAATAGTGTTCGGGCCAGCCGATACGCAATTTCTTTGGCAACGGCCGATTCAACTTGCGGTGATCGGGCCGCGCTGCGTCTTTCGGGAATTCACCTGCGATTGTTTCGAGCAAAATGCAAACGTCCGTGACGGTGCGTCCGATTGGTCCGGCGTGGTCGAGGCTGATGCAAAGAGGGACGATGCCTTCGACGCTCACAGATCCGAAGGTTGGTTTGAGGCCGACTGCGCCGCAGAGCGACGAAGGAATCCGGATCGAGCCGCCGGTGTCCGTGCCGACCGAGCCGAAGCACATGCCTGTCGCCACAGCCGCGGCAGAGCCGCCGCTGGATCCGCCTGGGATGCGGTCGTGGTTCCACGGATTGCGCACCGGGCCGAAGTGCGGATTGTTGCTAGAGATGCCGTAAGCGAATTCGTGCAGGTTGGTTTTGCCGGTCAGGATGGCTCCAGCACGGGCGAGACGGGCAGCGACTTCGGCGTCGCTGCGCGGGACAAAATCGTTCAGGATTTTCGACCCGGCCGTCGTGCGGATGGCGCGCGTCGAGATGTTGTCTTTCAGCGAAACGGGAATGCCGTGCAGGGGACCTTTCCAGCGGCCGCGAGCTATTTCGCGTTCAGCAGAGCGCGCTTCGCAACGAGCGCGATCGGCGGTTATCGTGATGAAAGCATTTAGTGCGGGATTGAGTCGCGCGATGCGATCGATGGCGGCATCGACGAGTTCGAGCGGCGAGATTTTCCGGGCCTGAAGCAGTTTCGCTGCGTCAACGATCGAGAGAAGGCATAGGTCGGAACCGGAAACGCTGAATTTCGTTCGTGACGGTCGTGTCGAAGACATTCGAGGACCTCAGTGATAATCGTTCTGGGCCGTGTTGGGGCTAGAGCCCAATCATCAAGTGACTCGTCTTGCGCAGCGCACACAACGTGCTGCTTCCCCCGCATACCCGTTCGTTCCTCGGGCAAGAATGCGGCTTCACCGAGAATCCGGAACGGCGAGGCTAGCGATCAAAAGATTTTCTCCGGGCGGCGCAAATTTCCGACTGAACCGACGTTCGCAATACGCAGGGTCACGAGATACTGATTTTCGCTTCGGATGGTGCCGAAGGAAAACTTACGGTATTCGAATCCGAGGCCGCAGCAGGACCCGTTGTAGCTGATCTCCGCGATCTGATTCTGGAAGGATTGCTGGGTGAAATCGTAGCTGGCGCCAAACGTGACATTCACACCGGGGCGGGTGAGATCGCCATATCCAACAAGCGTGCGGATCTGGTTCGAGCGCTGCTGAAAATTCAGTGGCGGCACCGGCGGATTGACGGGCAGATTCAATGTTGAAAAGTGAGCGAGTTGGACGAACGATTCCTTGTACGGTTTCAGGTCGAGCATGGTGCCGATAGCGGTCATTCGGTTGAGCTGAGGGTCGTAGTTGACCACGAATTGAGTGTCGTAGCGCTTTCCAGGTTCGATAGTCAAGTCGCTAACGATTGGTGAAAAACGGCGCGGTTCGTCGGCGAAGGCGAAGGGCGTGAGTTCATCGGTTGTCTCGAAGACGTTCCGCTGGCCGGGAACGAGCGCCCCGCCGAACGTCGGATCAAAGAAATATTTCTGAACGAGGCGCCAGGTGACAAGTTCTTGCGAGTCGCCGCCCCCCGTTTTGCGGAACAGCCGCTGCGTAAAACCATATTGGATTTCGTTTGTATCGGTGAGCGTTTCGTCCGCGCCAAAGCGGATGAAGCGGCCGTAGTCGTTCACGCCGGTGACGTAGCGGTAGACGATATCCGGCTCGATCGTATGTTCCCATTTCGTCCCGTCGCTGCCCCAAATACGCTCGAGCGTGGGCGGACGGATGTCGAAAGAAAACTCCTCGGTGTTGCGGAAAAAACCTTCATCGACGAATTGGTTGTTCTGTTGTTGACCGCCGTAGTAGGTGGAGCGAAAGGTGAAGCGCGGAGTCAACTGGAGCCAGGGACCGAAATGAAGCGGAACAGTAACCGTAGGCGCGAATTCTGTACGATCGACAAAATGGGCCGAGTCGAACGGAGTGACAGTTTCAGAACGGTGAACGGCTCCCTCGAACGCATCGAAGGAGAAATAGGCAGGAAGTTTGCGGAAAAACTGCTGGTCGACGGAGCTGAATTCTGCTTCGGGCGCGCTTCGCAGCGATATCGAGGACTGCGGAACAGCGCTCAGGAAATTTTCATAGCTCTGCGCCGAAAAGCCGAGGCTGAATCCATCGAAATTGTTTTCCAGAAATGCTGTGTTGCGAACCTCCGAGTTGACGGCTTGAGTGTACGTCTCAGACCACGCGAGCCGAAACGTGAGAGAGCTGAGCTGGTCGAGATCGGCGACGGCGCGCCAGTTGCCGGGCAACATGGCAGTAAAAAGGAGGTGGGCCTCATGCCCGCCCTGGGGGATCGGCGGACCTGCAGGCTGTTCCAAACCGCGATCCATGACGCCGTAGTACTCCGCTTCGAAGTTGGCGTTTTCCCAGGGTTTCATGCGAATGGTCGCGCGTTGGCCGAAGCCTCGCTTGCTATAGTACGTGCTTCCGATGGTAGCGTCGGCCCAGTCGACTGGAGCCCAATACACGGACTCGCCGAAAATGAACCCGGTGCGCGAGCTGTCGCCGATTTGAGGTATCAGGAACCCGGAGTTGCGGCGTCTTTCGGCGGGGAACGTAGCGTACGGGACGTAGAGCACGGGAATCGAGAAAACGCGGAAGTTGCCGTTTTCGAGATGAACGGACTGCTGCAGTTCGATGCGGGCGAACGGGGCGTGGAATTTCCACGTCGGGTGATCCGGATTGCAGACAGTGAGCCACGCGTTGCGAACCGTGTAAGTGGTGTCGCTCAGGCGGTCTGCTTCCTGTGCCTGGAAATAAAGCGGATTCGGGCTGACGAGCAGCGTCGGCGTGGGCCTGCGCTGCAAGGCGAACGTTGCACGGACATTGTGAAAGGTTCCATGGCCGGTGCGCAGGTTGTATTCGGCGTCGGAGGCTTCGACGTGCTGCGTGAGGTAATCGAGTTGCACGTGACCTCGCGCGGAGACCTGACCGGTCTGCTGGTTCCATTCGATGTGGTCGGCGCGGATCCGAAGGGCTTGATAGAGGAGGTCGACGTTCCCGTCAGCATAATAGGTCTTGCCGAGTTGGCCACCCTGGCGGTCCGCTTCGAGGGTCGCCAAGCCGCCGGGCTGAGAAAATGTGGAAATGGGTCTGGTGGTCTGTTGGGCCGAGAGCGGATACACCTGCAACAAGAGGAAGAAGAGAGACCCGGCGACGGAAGCAAGTCTGCGGACCAAGCGCGGGAGTCTTGGTTTCGGCATCACCGATCGGCTGAATGCGTCAATAACAATCGCCCCGCAAGAGGAAAACGCGAGCGTAACACGCGCTGTTGGCGCCCGCAATGCGGGCTGGACGCTTCGCGTCATAACAGGCGCGAAATCGTGAGAATCGACGGATGGCCGGCGCGTTGCCTGATACGCGACGCAGACGTTGAAAGCGCGTCTAGCCGACGGTACTGACGCGTGTTACTATGCGAGTGTTCGGCTGGGAAGTCCGCGGCGCAAAACGGACCAGTGATTCGAATCTGCCCGAAGTGTGGCGCTCTGCTGCTCAGACAGAACACTAAATGTTCGGTCTGCGAACCCTCATCTGAAGAAGAAAGCTCCGTTCCCATTCCAGAAGCGGTAACCGTCGGCGCGCAAACGGCCGAATCGGCCGAAGAGCCCGAGTGGCGCAGGGAAGTGTCACGGCGGCTGCGGGAATATCGGGCGCGACGGCATCCGAACGAGGTCGACGAGCCGCAGTCGGAGCTTCCGATCTACCAAAAGATTTCACTCGCACCTCGAGTTGAGGCCCAAGAGGCTCCAAAGCCAGCGCGAATCAGGAGCCAACGCCCAAGCCAGGCCCAACGGGTTGAAATCTGCATCCAGCCGGAACTTGATTTTTCTTCCGGAGATCGATCGCATCCGCAGAGCCCGCTGGTTCCTGTAGCGGGGCTGGCCGACAGGCGTGCGGCCGGCGCGATCGACGTCACGCTGCTTGCGTTGACATGCGTTGGATTCGGCGCTTTGTTTCGTTCGCTGGGAGGGCAGATCGTCATGGCCAAGGTAGACGGCGTAATCTACCTGGTCGTGGTGGCATTGATTTACAGCCTTTACCTGTTCGTTTTCACAACAATGGCGGGTTCGACGCCGGGAATGCAATTCCGCGGACTCACCGTCGTATCGATGGATGGCACGCTGCCCGACACGCGGCAACTTTTGTGGCGTAGTTTCGGGTATGTTCTTTCGGCAGCTGCGTTGATGCTCGGTTATTGTTGGGCGCTGTGGGACGAAGACCGCTTCACCTGGCACGACCGAATCTCTCAAACCTACATTACGGCCGCTTCGCCAGTGATGATTCCCGAGCCGTCGGCATACGGCTCACGCTGACTGAAGCAGGCGCAAGGCGCGTCCACGGCGCACCGGCATGTGGGCTAATCACTCCCGCGGCGCGTGCCACTTGATTGGCAGTATTCGCGCGTAATGTCTAAAATCGGGATCGGTGGTGAAAATGTGCCAGCCGCGCCTCAGGGCAATCGCACAAATCAGGACATCTACGATGGAGACGACAACGCCTTTGGCCCGGCAATCATTACTGGCTTTCGCGGCAGCTTCGTGGTCAGAGGTTTCGACCGGTTCGTCAGGAAACGGGATCAAAGCGGAACGAAGCTTTTCGAACTGAGCCGGGGCTTTGATGCCGGACAGCAGTTCCTGGCGAACGAGTCCAATGATGCGAGCGCGCCCCTCCCCAATCAGCTCGCTCAATTCGGCGACAACCAGCCGTTCCGTCGCACTGAGGTCAGCAGATTTGCGTCGAAGCGCCAGCGACCAAACGGACGTATCAATCAGGATGTTCACGAACGCTTTGATCGTCGCTCACGCTTATGGTCGTAGGCCGAGTCGTACTCAATCTTCCCGAATAGCGAGATGAGGTTGCGTTGCTTCCGACGCCGAATGTATTCGGCTAGAGCCGCGTTCACCGTTTCTTTCTTTGTGCGATGACGCCCGAGCTTCTGCGCCTGTTCAATCAGCCGATCATCAATGTCGAGGTTCGTTGGCATAAGCCATTATTACACAAGGCAGTGTGTAGCACAATGTGTTGACCGAAGGCTCCGTTCAAGGTTCGAGTGGACGGTGGCGGGGCAATGATGGTAAAGCCTACAAATCGTTCGTGTAAGGCCGGACATTTGTCGACGGTCTTCCCGCGCGCGGATATAATGCGGGTCTGCAAGCAGTCGAGCGGAGATGATTGTGAGGAGTCGTATTGCGATTGGAATCGCGGTGGCGGCAGCGGCGCTGGCAGTTGGAACGACTGATGCGCAGATCATCCCGAAGCAGCAGGTCCCGCTTTCGCGGCTCAAGCCGCCATCGAGCGGCGCCGTTTGCGCGCCGGGCCGATCGTGCGCAGAGATTGCGCCGCAGGTGATCCAAAGCGCCGAAGGCCCTTCACCGCTGGCGGAGAATCTCCGCTATTTGACCGACACGATTGGCGGACGCGTGAGCGGGTCGGATGCGGCGGACAAGGCCACAGGGTGGGCGGTTGAGGCATTCCAGCACGCAGGAGTCGACGAGGTGCACACGGAGAAGTTCACAATTCCTGTGGGCTGGTCGGAGGGAAAGACGCACGCCGATGTGCTGGCTCCGGCGCGGTTTCCGGTGCGGTTGGTATCGACAGGATGGTCCCCGCCGACTCTTGAGGGCGGGATCACCGCGAACGTCGTTGATCTAGGCAATGGGGACGCGGCGGACTTCGCCAAGGCCGGG